>FWWL01000444.1_pt1 | contig 114597 bp, 103 predicted proteins | sample 2228331 | NCBI WGS metagenome assembly FWWL01 (sample SAMEA103939775, study PRJEB20133) | metagenome | reverse complement strand
GAAAGCCCCGGCCAGTATGCCCATCAGGCGGCATCAGGTGAGGAGACAAAACCCGCCTCTCCCACTGTGCGCCGTCGCAGCCTGCCACCTCTGCGTGTGGTGGGGCAGGTGGGCGCAACCTACATTGTCGCTGAGGGACCAAGTGGTCTCTATCTGATTGACCAGCACGCCGCACACGAGCGTGTGCTGTATGAACGCTTTATGGCAGAGCATGCTGCTCACTCGCTTGCCACGCAGGAACTGTTAGAGGCGGTTGCGGTTGAAGTGCTGCCGGAGCAGATGACGCTCATTGAGGAGAACCTTGAGATGCTGCACGCCGTTGGCTTTTTGGTGGAGCCATTTGGCCGAAACGCTGTGCGGTTGCGGGGTGTGCCGGCGTTGGTGGCGAGCGGCGATCCGGTAGGGGCCTTGCTGGCTGCACTGGGTGAAATAGAGTGCGGTGAGATGCCCACCGGCTCCACCGCCGAGGAGAAGTTGATCGCCCGCGTGTGCAAACAGGCCGCCGTGAAGGCAGGGCAGGTGCTAAGCCACGCCGAGATGGAGGCGTTGATCCGCCAGCTGGAAGCTTGTCAGGCGCCCCAAACTTGCCCCCATGGACGGCCCACTATGCTACACCTCTCTGCTGAAGAGCTGGCGCGGCAGTTCGGGCGGCTGGGAGCTATCTGACGGCTTTGCTTATGGCCCCCACGTGAAGACCCAATCGCTCCCTTGCCCGCTGATCACCACCGCATCAACCGTGCTGCCGTTGACGATCACCACGCGCCAGGCGAAGTCCACAGACTGCCCAGCGCTAGGCCGTAGGCCGGTAGGCAGCCGATAGATGTTGCTGCGCGTGACAGCGCGGAATATCTCACCGGTCTTGGTGTTCCGCACCTGCACAAGGTAATAGGCGCCGCTTGCCAGCGGCTGATTGGCAGCCCATTGGAGCACAACCCGCTGGTTGCCAGCGATCTTCGCGCCGTTGGCTGGAGCCAACAGGGCGGGTGGGCTGAGCGTGGGCGTGGGGGTGGCTGTTGAGTCTGGCCCACCGGTGGGGGTGAGCGTAGGTGTCAGGGTGACTTTGATGCGGATGCGCAGGATCTGGCCCGGGTAGATAAACGCATTCTCCGCCAGCCCGTTGTCTTGAAAGATATCGCGTACCGTGGTGTCATAGGCATAGGCCAGGGCAGCGGGCGTATCCCCCTCTTTCACTTCGTGCATCCAAAATTGCCCATCGGCGGAGATGCAGCGGTTTTCCAGGCCGCAGCCATGATAGTCAGGTGTGGCGCCTGCTATAGCTGTCGTCTCGCCCGGTGTCCCCATCATGCCGAGAGGCGTGGGGGTCAAGGTGGGACCCGGTGTAGGGGTCTGGCGTGGGATGAGCAGCACCTGATTGGCCTGCAAATCGTTCTCATCGGTCATGCCGTTGAGGGCGATCACTTCCGGTACCACCGATAGGTCGCGGTAGCCGAAGAGCTGGATAATGTAGTAGAGCGTGTCGCCCGGTTGAACGACATATTGATAAGGTTCTAGCGTGGCCGTTGGTGCGGGCGTGGGGGTGTCAGTGGGTGGTGCCGTTGGCGAAGGCAATGGAGAGGGCGAGGGGGTCGGCGTGGGGATAATAGCAGAAGGTGTCGTTTCGCCCACCGCTCGTTCGCCCTGTCCTCCTCCGATGAGGACCACAATCAGCCCTACCATGGCGATAAGGATCACCAGCGCAGCTACCGCCAGAACGATCAGGCGGCGGCGCTGAAAGCGCGTTGTGTCAAACCGAACCCTTGGTCCCATCTCGTCCCATCCGTTCCAATCCTGCACCTTGTAGAGTGCCAGCGCAGTATACCGTCAGATGGCCTCTTTTCCCATAAAAGGCAAAGGGCTGGCCGAAGCCAGCCCTTTGGACATGGGGCGTTTAGGGACGGTGCGTCAAACCAGAAACCGACCGTTCTCAAAGACCTTGCGCCCATCAAGGTAAATCGCCCCTTCCTGGCGGAGGTCCTTGATAATGTCCCAGTGCAGAGCTGACTGGTTGACACCACCGCACTCCTTATAAGCCCGGCCCAATGCAATATGGATTGTCCCCCCGATCTTCTCATCGTAGAGGATGTCGTAGCAGAAGCGGTCTATGCCGAAGTTGACTCCCACGCCAAACTCGCCGATGCGGCGGGCCCCCTCGTCCATCTTGAGCAGCTCATGGAGCAGGTGCTCATTGCTCTCAGCGGTGGCTTTCACCACCTCCCCGCGTGAGAATTCCAGCCGGATGCCACGCACCTGCTGGCCAAAGTACACCCCGGGGAACTCAAAGGTGATGTACCCCTCCGCACTGTCATCCACCGGTGCGGTGAAGATCTCACCATCCGGCATGTTGAGGTGACCATCGGCTACTTCGTAGGTGCGCCCTTTGGTAGAGAAGGTCAGATCAGTGTCTTTGCCGACGATGCGCACCGTCTCCGCTGCCTGAAAGACTTTCTGCAACGCTTGATAGCGCTGGGATTCCTGTGCCCAATCGCGCAAGGTGGCATTGAAGAAGAAGGTCATCATCTCATCAAGGCTCATCTCGGCCTGCTGGGCAAACGATTCGTTCGGCACACGCACCAACACCCAGCGCGTGAGCTCAGTGCGCATAGCCGAGACCCTGCCCATCGCCCGTTTGTGGGCAGCCAACTTCTCTGGCGGGATGCCCGCGAACTCGTGGGGATTGCGCGCCCCGCGCAGCCCGATGTAGACATCCGCCCATTCCATACCGTAGGCGCTCAACGTTGGTACCCAGTCCAGCTGTTCGGGCGTGCCATAGCGCATCAGATCGCGCTCCAGATAGGCCGATTGGAACTCCACATGGGGCAGCGCTCCAGCTTTAACCGCCTGCGCATACACCGCCCGCACCAGTGGAAACGTCTCCACCTCCATCATTGTGATGAGCACTTTCTCGCCCGGCTGCGTGCCGGTTGAGTAGTGCACCAGAATCTCGGCCAATTGCTCCCAACGCGGATCGCTCATGATAGCGCTCCTTTACTTATTGCCCCCTCAATAGACACCGTATTCGTGGATGGTCTCGTACATGGCCATAACGTTCTCCGGCGGGACACCGTCCTGGATGTTGTGGATGGGAGCAGCGACAAATCCCCCACCTGGCATCAGATCGTCCAGCCGTCGGCGTGTCTCTTCACGCACCTGCTCAGGTGTGCCAAAAGGCAGCACATTTTGGGTATCACATACTCCGCCCCAAAAGGTCAGGTCGTGGCCGAAGGTGCGTTTGAGCTCGGCTGTGTCGCCTAGCCCTCGGGCACTCACTTGCACCGGGTTGAAGATGTCCACACCGATCTCTATGAGGTCAGGTAGGAACTCGCGGGTGGCGCCGCATCCGTGATAGAGCACGTAAGCGTCTGTGTGCGCTTTGATAGCCTCAATCAGCCGTTTCTGGAGCGGTTTGATGCGCTTGCGATAAAGCTCAGGAGAGATCATAGGGCCGAGCTGAGTGGCGAGATCATCGCATACGGAGACGACCTGCACGTATGGCCCTGCCTTCTCCAACATGCGGCTATAGGCCTCAATCAAGATATCCGTGATGCGGCCCATCAACGCATCGGCAAATTCCGGATGGGCCAGCAGATCGGTGAGAAAGGCCTCCATGCCGCGCAGATACTGCGGAAATTCAAAGATGCCGCCGCCGAAGACGCAACCTATCACCAGCGCGTAGGGCGTGGTCTCATACAGCCGCCGTGCTTCTTCTGCCACTCCTTCCCAGCGGGCCGGATCGGAAGGATCGGGCCATGGGAAAGCTTCCAATGCCTCGCGGGTTGGCTCCTTGATGGGGAACTCCACCAGATCGAAGTAGTGCCCCCCTTTCTTGGGCATGCGCAGGCGGATCTGCCACTCGTTGACGTAGCTCCAGTAGTCGCCTTCGTCCTCCATGTGGAGCACCCAACCGGAGCCACCGCGCTCACGCACCTGGCGGGTGTCGGCGCGGATGACATCGTCCAGGAAGGCTTCGTCAAGGGCGGGGAGCTGCTCCACAATGTTCACCAGCACGATCTCCCCCGGGTCACGGCCCAGATAATGCATGAGGTCAACATACGCCCCCTTACAGATGGAGGTGACATCCGTCCCGCCAAGGTCAATCGGTACGCGGTCTGGCTCGCGGTGCTGCAAGGCCGTCAGCAAGCGCTCACGTGAGTTCATGACTTCTCTCCTTAGAGGGCGGCGGAGGTTCCGGTTCCACGTGGGGACGCGAAGGGTCGCTGTGAAAAACCTCATGGCACAGGCGATCCAGCAGCAGCACCTGCCGCACGCTCTTCTCCACGCTGTCTAGCACGTTCAGGCCGTCAAAGAACAACATATAGGGCACGTCATAGCAGGTGGCCTTGATCTGGAGCAAGCGGGCGCGGATGCGGGCCTCATCCGCCATCAGTACCTCCGAGACGGGATGCAGGCGCTTCATGATGCTGGAGCCGGGCCTCCTGCCGAACAGATCAACAGCGGGCTGCAGGGCTGTCCAAGGGCCAACGTCCATCATGCGTAGTTTGGGCAAACGGGCAATGTACGGCAGCAAAGGGGTCACATTGGCGCAGCTATGCCAATAGTCAATCCCGCCGAAGTACTCAGCCAGATCGGCCTCGTAGGGCAGCACAAACTCCTCGTAGTGATGGGGGCCGAGCATCGGTACTCCCACTTCGTCATTGCCGAGGATGAGTGGCTCAAGCCTCTGTGCGCCCGTGAACCGCTTGCGTTCTGTCCACCATTCTTTCATGCAGTGAACGGCAAAGGCCATCATCTCATGCACAAAAGTCGGGTTGAGCGCCATATCCAGCGCAAGATTGGGCAGGCCACGCAGGTGGAAGAGCAGCGAGAATGGTCCCGTCAGCCAGGTGGTGAATTCCACGCGGAAATCATCGGGTAGCAGGTGGCGGGCTTCCTCATACATACGGTGGGCCAGTGGGGAAAGGCCCGACGTGTAGAAATCGGGAGGCTTAAGCCGTGCGAAGTCGGCGGGTGTTTGGATGATGGGGTCACCGATCCATGGCACGGCATCGTCAGCGTAGATGACCTTCACACCGAACAGGCTGGGGGCAAAAAACCCCAGCATGTTGATCAGGATGGTCTTGCTAACGGCGGCATCATGGTGTAAGTGCTCGTGATTCCAGACGATTTGCTCCAGCGTGAAGCACAGATACGTGTGGGTGTCGGTGAAGACTTCTTTGAGGCTGTAGCCAAACAGGCGGGCATAGAAGTTCGCATCAGGGAAGAACACGAAAGGCGCTAACCCTGTCCCAGCCAGTGGCTGAGGATAGGCAAACATGCTGATATTGCGCGTCTCCGCCGCACGATCCCACAGGTCACCCCAAGGGGGGATGGTGGCGCTCTCGGCAATCTCGCGGACGCGATCGATCAGCTGATGAAGCCTCTCGTCTGTGGTCATCGTTCTATGCTTTGACCCGCCATCCGTTCTGCTGCCATCAGAATGCCCTGCACAATGCGCAGGTAGCCCGTGCAGCGGCACAGGTTCCCCGCGATGGCCTCGCGCACATCCTCAATGCTGGGATGTGGGTTGCGTTCCAGTAGCGCCACCGCCGAAATGACAAAGCCGGGGGTGCAGTAACCACACTGCACGCCGCCCGCTTCGGCCAGCGCGCTTTGCACAGGATGCGGTGCTTCCACCGTCCCCATTCCCTCCACGGTAATAACCTCGCAGCCGTGCGCCTTCATGGCTGGGATAAGGCATGAGTTGACCGCTCTCCCGTTGAGCAGGACAGTGCAGGCTCCACATTCTCCTTCGCGGCAACCGACCTTGGTGCCAGTCAGTCCCAGATCATCGCGCAGCACGTCCAGCAAAGGGCGCAGTCCATCTACTTCCAGCCTGGCAGGCCTGCCGTTAACGGTCATCTCCAGTGTGGGCATGAGTCATTCCTCCACGTCGTTGCTGCGCAGGCGGCGCAGCGCCCTCCGCACCAGCGCAGCGGCGGCCTCCCTGCGGTAGCGCGCCGAGCCGCGCACATCGTCAATGGGGTGGGCAGCCTGGGCGGCATAGTGCCCTGCTTGCTCAACTGCCCTATCGTCCAATGCCCGTCCCACCAGATAGGCTTCCAAGTCCGGCACGCGGATCACAGTGGGAGCGACGGCGCCCAGGGCACAGCGTGCTTCCGACACCCTGCCTCCCACCTCCTTCAGCATCACCGCTGCACTTACAACGGCAATAGCCATCGCTCGGCGCAGCCCCAGCTTTTCAAATGCCCCGCGCCACCCCTGCAGCGGCAGCGGAAAGGTCACATGGGTGACCAACTCGGCAGGGGCCAACGCTGTGCGCCGCACGCCGAGGATGAATTGCTCAATGGGCAGCGAGCGCGCTCCCTGCGGGCCGAAAATATGCACCTCCGCCTGTAACACATAGAGGCAAGGCAGCGTATCACCGGCGGGTGAGGCATTGGTGATGTTGCCCACCAGTGTGGCAACGTTGCGCACCTGTACCCCGCCGATGGTGCGGATGGCGCGGGCCAGAAACGGCACCTGCTCGGCGAGAGGGGGAAAATCTAGCAGTTCGCTGTAGGTCACAGCGCTGCCGATGACCATTTGGTCTTCCCGCATTTCCAGCTGCTTGAGTGCCGGAATGCGGGTAATATCCACCAGCGCCGACGGATGGAAGCCCTCTGCCTCCATGCGCAACAATAGATCAGTGCCGCCCGCGATGATACGCGCTTGGTTGCCATAACGCTGCAGCAAGCCCACGGCTTCCTCTACACTCTGTGGGAAGTGATACTCAACTGGCGCTCGGATGGCAGCCACTCTCGGTTGTCCTCCTCTGCAGTAGTTAGCCGGATACCCGCGCACGCGGTGCGTGGAGCAAGGCATCGCGCGTGCGGCTAAAGGCATCAAAGAGGGTGGCATAGGTAGCCACACCTTCGGGATCGGGTTCCTCATGAGCAAGTGGCTTGGTCATTTCGCTGACGGCAGAGGCAAAATCGGGATAAAGCCCCAAGCCCACCGCGGCCACGATGACAACGCCCAGTGTTGAATCGCCGCCAGCGCGGGTGATGGGCCGTTGCAGTACGTCAGCAAGGATCTGCCGCCACAGGGCGCTACGTGCCCCGCCGCCAGTTAGGCGCACCGCTCCCACCTGCATCCCTAACCGTTCAAACTCGGCGTAAATCTCGCGGAGGGCGAAAGCAATCCCTTCTAGCACAGCGCGCGCTAGATGGGCACGGCCGTGCTCCAACCCCACACCCAAGAAGCCGCCACGCAGGTCGGGATCGGCTTCGGGTGTGCCGCGCCCGGCCAAATAGGGTAGGAAAGTAACGCCTCCGCTGCCGCGCGGAACCTGAGCGGCCTCCGCTAGCAAGGCATCATAAGCCGCCGGATCGCGAGGCAGGCCCAGCAGATCGGCAAGCCACTGCAAGCTACCGGCTCCGCTGTGGGTGATGCCCCCACCCACCCACAGCCCAGCCACATACGGCCACGTGAACAGGTGTCTGCGTAGCACGTCCTCAGAGGGAATGCGCTCAGCCAAGACCAGGCGGGCAACACCATTGGTGGCCAGTGTGGCCACGCTATCGCCTACCTGGACTGCTCCGCTCCCCAGCGTGGCCGCTGCTCCATCATTAAGCCCAGCGAAGACCGGCGTACCGGTCCGCAAACCGGTCTCAAGCGCCAGTTCCTTGCGCAGGCCACCCGCCGACTCGGTAGAAGGTATCACACGCGGCAGGCGCTCAAGCGGCCAACCAATGTACTCAAAGGCAGGGGCATACCACTGGCCGCCGCCTGCCACGCCGGAGGGCTCCGTCACTACCTGACCGGTGAGCCAGTAGAGCAGGTAGTCTTTGATCCCCATCACCCACGCCGCACGGGCGATCAACCGGGGTTCCTCCTCCATGGCCCATAGCAATTTAGCGGGGAAGCCTGTCAGCGGCGGTGCCGGGCCGATCCAACCTGTGCCCACTGCCTCCGTCAGGCGCTGGCCTTGGGGGCGGCTGCGTTCATCCTGCCAGGTGGGACACGGTGCCAGTGGCTCGCCTGCTGCGTCCAGCATCACCAACCCCGGCCCAAAACTGGATACTGCCAACGCGGCTACATCGCTCACGCGGGAACCAAGCCGATCGGCGATTTCACGCAGACCACGCCCTAATGCTGCAGTCCAGTCGCGGGGGTCCTGTTCGTGCCAGCCCGGACGAGGATGGTAGGTGGGATATGAATGGACGGCCTCGGCCTGCAAGCGGCCCTGCCGATCATAGCAGGCCACTTTGCCATTGGTCGTGCCGAGGTCTATGCCGATCAGCAGCGGCTCAGCCATCATGTCTGCTTCCCCTCCGCTGCTGTCTCCTGTGCCTTGATGGCCGTCAGCACGCGCTCCGGTGTGGCCGGTAGCTGCGTGATGCGCACTCTCACCGCGTCATAAATGGCGTTAATCACTGCCGGCGCAACTGGCACCAGCACCAACTCGGCCATGCCTTTGGCGCCGAGATCGCCCATTGGCACCCATTTATCCACAAAGTGCGCGGTGATCTCCAACGGCACATCATAAACGGTAGGGATGAGGTAAGTCGTAAAGCTATCAGTCTCCGGCCAGCCCTCGCGCTGCTTGAACTCCTCGCACAGTGTGAAGCCCAGCGCCATAGCCGCGCCGCCCTCTACTTGCATCTCAGCACCTATGCGCCGCACCATCTTCCCCGCATCCACAAAAGCGGCTAGACGCAGCACTTCTACCTCGCCAGTTTCGGTATCCACCTCTACCTCGGCGATGTAGGTAGCGTAGCTAAAGTCGTTAACGCCGTAACCTTGTCCCCACTTATCTAGCGGCTCGGTGGGCGGGGCGACAAAGCGCCCCGTCACAGCCAGCGATAGCCCCAACCGATGGCACTCCTCAACCACTTCCTGTAGGCTCACGGCGGCTCCGTTGCGCCCGTATAGCATCCCCTGCTGGATGAACACCTCGTGTGGCGGCGTGTCCAACATTTCTGAGGCTGCCGTCTTGAGCACCTCGGCCAGCTGCCGCGCGGCCTGCAGCGTGGCGTTGCCAGTGATGGCGGTTTGGCGTGAGGCGCCCGTTGCGCCGCCGTCGGGGGTCACGGCTGTATCGGGGTCTACGAACTCAATCTGTTCCGGCGGCACGCCTCCTAACGCTTCCGAGATGATGACCATTAGCGTCTCTGGTATCCCTTCGCCGAGGTCGGCGGCGGCGACGCCCACCCGATAACGCAGATCGTCAGTGAGCTCCAGGCTAACAGTGGAAACATCAGGATGACCAAAGTGGTAGTTGAGGCCCTGCCAAGCTGAGGCGAAGCCGATGCCGCGCTTTTTCATGAGCCGTCCCCCTCTAGTCCCAGACCGATGTGCCTCGCCGCCGCGGCGATGGTCTCTCGCAGATGGCATCCCGGCGGCACAGGCCGTCCGGTGATGGTCTCGTCACCATCGCGCAGGGCGTTGATCCAGCGCAGTTTGAGGGGATGCATCCCCAATCGTTCGGCCAGCATGTCCATCTGCGATTCCATAGCGAACTCCACGCCAGGCGTACCCCAGCCGCGCATGGCGCCTGCCACAATGTTGTTGGTGTAGACAAGCCGCCCCCGCACATGGGCATTGGGCATCCGATACGGCCCCGTGGCCTGCAAGCAAGCGAAACGCAACATTCCCTCTCCCCAGTGGGCGTAGGCGCCGGTATCCCACACCATGTCTACCTGGGCTGCTATCAGTGTCCCATCTGCTCGCGCCCCCAGCCGATGATGGATGCGCTGAGGATGATACTTGGAGTGCCCTCGTATGGACTCGCGACGGCTAAAGTGGAAGCGCACTGGTCGCCCTGTCCGCCATGCCAGCAGAGCAGCCCAGGTAGGAATGATGTTGTCGTCCTTGCCGCCGAACGAGCCACCCGCCGGTATCAGGATGATGCGGAAGCGCGTGGGCGGCCAACCGAAGGCGCGTGCCAGTATGGCACGCTCACCGTAAATGTTGTGGCAACCCAGCCAGAGGGTGATGGTACCGTCTTCGCTGGGAGCGGCTACGACCGCTTCGGTCTCCAGAAAGGCGTGTTCAATCCAAGGATAGTGATAGGTGTTCTCCACAACGATATCCGCTTCAGCCATGGCGGCCTCGGCATCACCGTGCACGATCTGGAAATCCGTCAGGAGGTTGCCGCGCGGGTGGATCAGCGGGGCGTCAGGCCTGAGAGCCGCATCGGGGTCAAACACCGCCGGAAGTGGGGTGAGGTCTAGCTCAATGGCCTGTAAGGCGGCCTCTGCTGCCTCCTCCGTTTCGGCGGCCACAATGGCCAACGCATCCATCACTGTACGGGCGCGCTCGGCAGCGAGGAAAGGCTGATCCTCAACCGTCTTGCCGACCACGTTCTCACCAGGGATATCCTGCGCCGTCAGCACTGCATGGACGCCCGGGATGGCCAGTGCTGGGCGTATATCCAGGCGGTTAATTTGACAATGTGGGTAAGGGCTGCGCAGCGCCTTGCCGATCAGCATCCCCGGTAAGCGGAGGTCGCTGGTATAGAGCATCTGACCACAGGCTTTTGCCAGATGGCTACGCAACGATATCGCGCCTTGCGGCGCGACCCAGGTCCCTGCTTGGCTACGTTCCAGGAGGAGATCACTCATCCCTTTTTGCCTCCTTAACCACGTACAGCCCCCACCCCTAAGCCAGAGACAATGTAACGCTGGATATAGAGGAACACCGCCAGCAAGGGGACGCTGGCCAACATGCCAGTAGCAAGTAAGCCAGTAAAGTCCACGTTGTATTGCCCAATGTTGGCCGCGATGGCTACCGTGATCAACTGTTTTTGAGGGGAGCGGATAAACGACATGGCGAAGAGGTACTCATTCCAACTCAACAAGAAGACAAAGGCCGCTGTTGCTGCCAGCCCGGGAGCCAGCAGAGGGAAGACCACGCGCACGATCGCTCCCACCCGCGTCGCGCCGTCCAGCCAGGCGGCTTCCTCCAGCTCTTTGGGCAGTGCCTCAATCATGGTGCGCAGGTTCCACACGGCGAAAGGTAGGTTGAGCAGGCCGTTGGCCAGAATTAGCGGGACAAAGGTGTCGTAAATCTTGAGGTAGCCCGCCACCTGAAACAACGTGATCGCCAGCAGTACGCCGGGAAAGAGACGGATCACCAAAAGCAGGATTTGCAAGGCCCGGTGTCCCACAAAGCGGAAGCGCGAGAAGCCGTAGGCGGCTAGGCTGGCAATCACAAGGTCAAACAGTGCGGCAGAGGCTGCCACAATGAGGCTGTTGCGGAAAGAGCCCATCGTAACGGGGTTGGAGAGGACCTTGCTGAAGTTGACGGTGGTCAGGTGGCTGGGCAGGATGCCGTAATAGAAAGGCTCGCCGGGGTCGCGGAAGGCGTTGATCAGCATCCACAGCATGGGCAGCAGCCAGCCTATCGTGATCAACACGATGCCCAAATGTGCCAACACACGCAGCGCTTTCCGGACAGCCCGATGTTGATGCGCGCTCACAGTATGGCTCCTTCTATCACTCACGCTGCATTTGCAGCACTACCAGCGCGGCGATCCCGATGCACAGCAAGAGCAGGATCACCCCCACGGCAGAGGCCACGTTCCAATCCATATTGGCGAAGGCGCGGCGGTAGGTATACGTTGCCAGTACCTCGGTGCTGCGCACAGGCCCCCCTTGCGTAGTCACCCAGATCAGGTCAAAGTAGGCGGCGGTGGTCACCAAGTCAAAGAGGCTCAGGGTGAGCAGCTGTTCGCGAATATGCGGGATGGTCACGTAGAAGATGCGCTGCAGGGCAGTCGCTCCATCTACTTTGGCTGCGTCAATCAGCTCAGGGTCCAGCGATTGCAGACCCGCCAGAATCATCAGCATATAAAAGGGCGTAAACTGCCACACGTTGATAACCGTCAGTGACCACAGTGCTGTGCGTGGGCTGGCCAGTGGCGCAAACTCGGCGTTGGAGCCAAGGGCGGCCAGTATCTTGGCGATGGGGCTAATGGGTGGATAAGCCCACAGCTGGGCAATGATGGCCACCACAATGGGGCTGAGCGCCCAAGGCAGCAAGATCAGGGCACGGCACGAGCTTAGCACGCGGCGGTTGAGGTTGCTGTTCATGGCCAGTGCCAGCAGCAAGCCCAACAGGATGTGCCCGATCGAGCTGAACACGGAGAAGATCATGGTCTGCTTGAAGGCTTTGAGGAAAACCGGATCGGTAAGGATGCGGGCGTAGTTGGCCAAGCCGACGAAGGCGATCTCGCCAGTGCGTCGGTTGGTCTCCAGCAGGCTCAGGTGGATGACGCGAAAGGTGGGGTAGATGGCCAAAAGAAAGATGAGGATCACGGCTGGCGCCACAAAAAGATAGCCGGGGTTGATGCGCAAACGCCGTGGAAGTTGTGTAGATACTACAGCCACCGCTCGATTCATGGTATTCTTTCCTTGCAGGTTCTTCGCCCCGGCCTTCAGCAGGCCGGAGGCCCCTGTAGGGGATGGAGATCGCAGGGTGGTGCGATCTCCATCCCCCTGAGCGCGTCATGCGTGCCGCGCGCTTACGGCTGGTCGGCTACCGTAGCCAGGCAGCCCACCAGTTATCCTCAACGTACTTCTCAAGGATCGGGTCCCATTCAGCAGCTGCGGCAGCCAGAGCCTCCTCCGGTGTCATGTCTTGGAGGTAGGCAGCCTGAATGTAGCTGCGCAGGATGCTTTCTAGGTCCGGCCCTTCCGGATAGTGGGACAGCGGGTACATCTTCTGGTTGAGCATGGCGTAGGCCACCGCCGCCTGCTCCGGATTGGCCAGCCACTCCGGATCCTCCAGAATGCTCACGTTGGGCGGCGTGAAGCTGAACGCCTCGGCCCAACGGCGGATGTTCTCCGGGGCTACCATGAACTTGATGAACTCCCAAGCTGCCTCGGGGTGCTTGGAGAGCGGGGAGATAGCGAACCCCGTGCCGCCGATGAGCGCACCGGTGCTCTTGTGGACGGGCATCGGCGCGATGGTGATATCCGCATCGGGATAGACATTGCGGATGATGCCCAGCCACAGCGAAGCATTCGTCCACATACCCACCTTGTCCGCTGCTAGCAGGTCAATGCAGGCGTTGGCGGTCGCGCTGGTAGTGCCGGGCGGCGTGACCTTATAGGTGTTGATCAGGTCCACCATGAACTGGAGCGCCTCAGCCCCCTCCGGTGAGTCAAAGGCGGAGAGGCCATCTTCCCCGATCATCTTGCCGCCGGCCTGGAAGAGGAACGGATAGAACTGGTAGTCGGTGCCCGGGTCCTCAGCAGAACCCATGATGCAGAAGCCATACTCCTCGTTCTCGGGGTGCGTCATGGCCTGCGCGTAGGCGAGGAAGTCCTCCCACGTCCACTCGCCGGTGGGGACCTCCAGCCCGGCCTTCGCCAGCAGGTTGGTATTGAGGATGACCATGCTGGGGGCTACGCGCCAGGGCACAGCATAGTACTTCCCAGCATACTCATGGAAGACCCAGCCGTTCTCTGAGAGGCTGTTGAACCACTCCTCGCCCTCCTGCTCAATGAAGGGGGTGAGGTCTAAGGCGAGTCCGTTGGTCGCTGCGCCCAGCGTGAAGTAGGTCATGTACACGTCAGGCGGGTTGCCAGCCTGGGTGGTGAGTACGAGCTTGGGATAGTTATCCTCAGCGGGCACGGAGTCCACTGTCACGTGGATGTTGGGGTGTGTGGCGTTGAACTCTTCCACCAGGTCCAGCTCCACCTGATGACCTTCCGCTTGCCGCATATAGACCAGCTCAATCACCTCGCCCGGTGCTGCCGTTTCCTCGGCAGGGGGCGGAGCGACTTCGGTCTCTTCCGCAGGCGGCGGGGCCACTTCGGTCTCTTCCGGTGGCCTGACCTCCTCCGTTGGGGTGGGTTGTGCACACCCTGTCAGCACGACGGCCAGCGTGAGCGCCAAACCCACCAACAGTGCGTACTTCAGCCCTTTCATCTCTAACCTCCCTTTGGGTGAATCAAGGCTTTGTCCTGCTTTTGAGCAAAGGCTTTCAGCGGTATCACTTCCCAGCGCAACCCTCCTTTCCTCCTCAACAGACATAGGGCTCACCCTTTGAGATAGCCAGCTAGCTCAGCAGGCACCTCCAAACCCAGTGAGTGGACGATCCGGGCGCTTTGTTCCGGCATGGGCTTGGAGGGGACGTAGCCCAGCCACGGGATATCAATTCCACGCTGGATGAGCTCATCGCGCAGCACGCTGCCGAAAGCCCCTTTGCCACTGGCCCCACGGGCGGCCATCTGCTCCGGTGTCTCCAGCCGGGCGATCAGGTCCTCAAAGATCAGGTTATCCCACGTTACGCCGCTATCCAGCAGGTCAAAATGCACCTGTGGGAAGGGATCCACGTGGTCAAGTCCGCAGGTGGGGCTATCCTGCACGTAGATAATGCCTAACACTTGATAGCCGTTCTCCACATAGTCCTGCAGGCGGTCGGCGGTCCAGCGTGCCCAGTGGGCACACAGCGCCGCATACTCTCTGATCCAATCCTGATCCAGATTGTTGCGGTCCAGATCGTGCTCAATGTGCTTGCGCCCCACGCCGCCCCAGCCCAGCACCTCACAGCACGGCATCTGGAAGATGCCTACCCCCCGCTCCAGTATGGGGATGATGAACATGGTGTAGGCACCGGGCACGTCGGCGTAGCCCGGGAACTTGTTGTTGCAGTTAATGATGCAATGTGAGACAAAGACGATCTTTTTGGAGCGCCGATCGCGAAACTTCATAGCCATCTTCCTCTCTATAGCTCGCCACGCGCCCAGGCTGGCAGCAGCTCGCTTAGACGACGGCTGAGCCGCATCTGCGTCATCACTGTGAAGCAGGCAGTAGGGTGCACCAAGCCCATCTCGGTGATGATGGCCGTCACCAGCTCAGGTGGCGTCTCATCAAACAGATGCCCCACAACCTGCACACGCTCGGAATACTCGCCACTCATCAACACCTCGTGCCGATGGATGGGGTCCACACGGAAGGGCAGTCCCAGCAGCGTGCTGGAGTCAAACTTCAGCGTGTCGGCGGCGATGTAGAACGGTACGCCGTGCGCCTTGGCCACCAGCGCGGTGGGATAGGTGCCCACCTTGCACAGCGAATATCCGTGTGATGAGATAGCATCTGCCCCCACGAAGACCACGTCGCTCATGGGCACCAGCTCGCCGATGCAGGCGTCAATGCTCACCGAGACCGGAATACCAGCCTTGTCCATTTCGGTCACTGTCCACAGCCCCTCATTGGCCGGACGCGACTCGGTGACCATCACGCTGAACGACTTGCCCTGTGCCTTTGCCCGTTTAAGGATGCGCCACACTGTTGAACTCATGCTGTACATAAAGACCACATCGCCATCGCGCACCTTCTCGGCACCGTATTGGGCCACCTTGTCCAACGCTCGCTCTGCCCAGGCAAAGAAATCATCGCTGGACTGCTTGAACGCTGCCTTGAGTTCGGCAACCGATGCCCCCTGCTCAAGAGCCTGCTCCATGCTGCCCATCAGGCGGTGCAAAGCATTGACGGGTGGGGCCAGCGAGGGCATCACCCGCAGGATGTCTACAACGGCATCCTCAACCTCCGCTGCCAGTACCTGCACATCAGCGGCGGTGCTGTCTTGAACGAGCTGCGTCAGGGCGGCTACAACCTCTTTGGCCGTGTCGGCAGCTCCGCCGATCACGTCAGTGCGGATACGCTCTACCACTGTTTTGATAGCGGGATGATCGGACATGTGTGCTCCTTCCCTGAAAGTGGCCTCATGCTCAGCGAGGATGGGGGCGGTAGGCCCACTCTGCTAGCTTGCCTGCCAGCGTTTTGCTCAGTGGCATGGCGCTAATGGCCGCCGAGCAGTCTGTCGGACTTAAGACACCGTGCTCCGTAACTACCCCGGCGATTAGCGCTGCGGGGGTGCGGTCAAAAAGGTGCCCCACAGCTTTTGCTTGCCCTCTTAGGTCGGTGGACAGCACATCGTCCTCAGTAATAGGAGCCAGCCAAAGCGGCAGGCCCAGTGCCGAAGAGGCGTTGAACTTCATCGTGTCGGCCACCACAAAGACTGGCACACCATGTGCTTTGGCCACCAGCGCCGCTGGATAGGTGCCCACCTTGCACACCGCACTGCCATCTGCCATGATGGCCTCCGCTCCCACCAGCATAAGTTCGGCTTGGGGCACCAGCTCACCAATGCACGCATCTATACTCACCGAGACTGGAATGCCCATCTCATCTAGCAGCGCCGCCGTTGTCAGGCCGTCATGATTGGGCCTTGATTCGGTTACCAGCACGCGGAACTGCTTCCCCTTTTCATGAGCCAGCCTGAGCGTGCCCATCACCGTCTCGCTCAGCGTGAAGGTGAAGAGCACTGCACCATCAGGAATGATCTGCGCGCCATGGAGAGCCACCTTCTCCCGCGCTTCCTCCGACCAGTGGCGGTAGTGCTCGGCCTCGCGAGCAATGGCCGCTCTCAGCTCTTCTACCGATGCATCGCTGCTCTTTCCCTCTTCCACAAGTGCCATGATGCGATGCATCACATTGAGGGGCGGCGCATAGGCCGGCATAACGTCCAGCAGAGCCTCAACAGCCGCCTCCATCTGGCCAGCGAGATCTGCTGCACTGCTGGCAGCACTTTCGGCAGCTACCTGAGCCAACACATGCATCACCTCACGGCCTGCGCGGGCGGCGTGTAGCTCGGCAGCCCGCAGACGGTTGATCAGTTCGTGCAGGGCAGGATGTGCGACCACCACTTTTCCATGCCTCTCTAGAGAGTACCTCCCGGCTCCTCACTCCCGATGGCAATCTGGGCACGTTCCACCGCATGGCGCAACCGCTGCACGTTGGCCGTGATCTCCCCTCCCTGAAAGATGCTTCGCCCAGCTACAATCGTGTTGGCACCTGCTTCCACAACCTCCGTGATGTTTTCAGGGCCGATGCCCCCATCGGCCGTCACACCCAGCGCCAGCCCGTGTTCACGGGCAAATACGGCTGCAGCACGCACTTTGCTCAAAATCTGGGGTAGAAACGGGCAATCGGGAAGTTCTGGTTCGGTTGTCAGGATAAGGATGAAATCCAGGTGTGGCAGCAGGTACTCCAGCGGAGGAAGGGAGGTTTTTGGGTTGAAGGCCAGTCCTGCCTGCTTGCCCAGCTCTTTGATCTGGCGCAGCGTCCGCCGTGGATAGGGACAGGCTTCGTAATGGATGGAGATTGTGTCGGCGCCAAGCGCCGCCACCTCGGGGATGAGCACATCGGGGTTGTCTACCATGAGATGGACATCAAAGGGGAGAGCAGTCAAGGGACGTAGTTCCCCGATGAGGCGTGTGCCCAACGTCATAAGTGGCACAAAGTGCCCATCCTCCAAATCAAAGTGGAGCATCTCCACCCCCATCCGCTCCAGATCGGCCACGACCTGCGCCAAATGTGCCATCGGCGCAGAAGCTAATGAGGGTACCAGCCGCACTACGGGAACAGAGGCCATCAGCACGCCCGCCTTGGCTGGGGAAACCCCAGCGTCCCCCGGGGTTTCCCCAGCCATTTCTTTGCACTACTTGCCTTCGGAGTCTTCAGAAGGCGGGACGATCGCCTTCTCCCCCAGGGGGAAGGCCCGTTTAAGGAAGTAAAGCCCGACGATGATGCCCAACGTGATCACGATGGCGAGCACGGTGGGCGTCTGGAAGATGTAATAGAGGCCATACGAAGTGGGGATGGCCGCATCGCTCATGACGGTGTAGGTAGCATACCCCGCCGGGATGTCCACCGTGACGCCGCTGGTGGCCACCATGTTCGTAACGGCGGGCGCCAGCAGTGTGGTAAAGATTAGCCCAACTCCCATCACGATGGCGCCGAGGATCACAGTGAGCAACACGTCACCGGCCACCAGTGGGGCCAGCATGGCTGCCACAAAGGGACCATCGGCCAGATCGATGAAGGGCAGGGTGCGGTTGCCCAGCGGCGCCAGTGCCAGCGCCAGCAAGATTTCCACCGGTACCATGAGCAGACCGGCAGCAATGACGGAGGGATTGCCGATAAGGACAGCCGAGTCCAGCCCGATGTGGAACTGTCGCCCAGCAAAGCGTGAAGTCATGAAGTTGCGTGCTGCCTCTGAGACGGGCGTGAGGCCCTCCATCAGGATGGCCACCATGCGCGGGATGAGCAGCATCACCGCACTGGTATTAACAGCGGTCAGGAAGGCATCCTGTGCTCCCTGCCCAGCCAGCAGGGCCAACACCAGACCGATGATAAAGCCCAGCACCATTGGCTCGCCCAACAGCCCCAGCCGCTTGCGGATAGTGTCGGGGTTCAGCCTCAGGTTTCGCAGGAAGGGGATGCGGTTGACGATCAAGGCAAAGGGCACAGCCAGCAGCATGTAACCTGCTGATTGCAGGTGGGGAATAGAAATGCCGGGCATCTTGAAGTGCTTTTGGATGAGCGGAGCAGACCAGTCGGCCAAAAACAGCGCCATCACCAGCGTGGCAGCCGCTGCAAAGAGTGCCAGCGCGAAGCTACCCGTGATGAACTGGACAATCGCCCCCACGAAGGCCATGTGCCAGAAGTTCCACAGGTCAATGTCCAGCGTCTGGGTCAGGCCAAGGATGAGGAGGAGGATGTTAAGCGCAATTCCAATGGGAATGATCACATTGCCCACTGGTGTCCCGAAGGCCAACGCCGAGGCAGCTGGCCAGCCAATGTCAATAATGTCCAAGCCTGTGCCAGTGCGCTCAGCAAAAGCTGACCCAATGGTGCTGAGGGTCTCACCCAACAGACCTACTGTGAGGAAGATGCCGACAAAGGCGATGGCCGTCAGCAGGCCGCTGCGGATCGCCTGATCCCAACGCTGTCCCAAGATGAGGCCCAGCACAGCAATAATGACTGGCAGGACCAGCAAGGGGCCAAGCGAGTTCAGAAAGTTACCTATGACCTCAAGGATGGCTTCCATGGATTTTCCTCCTTGTTATTCGGTAGCCTTGAGGATGCGCAAAATCTCCTCCAGCGCTTCTTTCTCCCCCACGCCTGTGATGAGCGGAAGCCCATTAACCACAGGCACCACTGCGGCGAATTCGTCCGGCATGCCTGTTGTGGCAACAATCACATCAGCATCTACCCGTGAGGGTGTCAGCTCCGTGACGCGGTACTGTTGGATGGAGGCCTCAATACCGTGCTGGCTCAGGAACTTTTCTATCTTCACCCGCAGCATGGTTGAGGTGGCGATTCCAGTCGCGCACACAACGTAAACTTTCTTCACCTTCTTCCCTCTCTCCTCGCTTGCTTGCCACATCTAATCACTGTGCCTATGTTCCGTTCTCGCCATAACACCTCCTCTCATGCCCCTCGCGCTTCGCGCACCCGATCCATAAAGGCCTTTACCCGCGCTGGGTCTACAGGATTCCAGGTATAACCGTTCACCTTGAGGCTGGAGCCAACGATCACACCATCGGCTACCTGCAGGTAGGCGGCCACGTTCTCTGGCTTGGCGCCAGTGTTGAGGAAAACGGGCACATCGCCTATGGCCGCCTTGACCTCTGTGAAGAGAGCCAGTTCCGGCTCCACGCCAGCCATTGGTCCTGAGATGAGGATCGCATCAGCAAGGCAGGAGACCACCGCGCTGCGCGCCCGTTGGGCAACGGGGCGGTTGCCCAACGGTGAGGCGAACTCTGGGACCACGTTGTAGAAGACGCGGATATTCTGCGCACCGATCTGCCGCCGGAAACGCAACACCTTCCCCGCATCGGGTGACCATAACCCCATGTCGGATTCGTAGAGACCAGTCAGTACCTCACGGATGAAGGAGGCACCGGTGGCGTGGGCGATGGCCATGGCCGCCATTGGGTCCCACAAGAAATCCACCCCGAAAGGAATGCCCTTGGGAGCCAACTCGGTGACCACGCGGGTCATGGCGGCGATTTGCTCAATGCCAGCCTGCAAGACATAAGGTCGGTCATCCTCATTGCAGAACATGATGGCATCAAAGCCTCCCTCTACGAGGAGGTTGACGTCCTGTCGGAGGCGTTCAAGGATGGCCGCCATGCCGCCCTCTTCGTCATAGCGGGGCGTCCCGGGCAATGCAGGCACGTGCGCCATGGCTATTACCGGCTTGGCCGTGCCGAACAATTCCTTAACCCATGCCGTCATATAAATCCTATCCTCCGAGGGATGTATCAGGTCGCAGTTTATTCGGCGAGAATGACTTGGATGCCAGCTGAGCGCAGCGCCTGCACGATGTCTTGCGGGGCGCTCCAATCGGTAACGAGTACATCTATAGCGGAAAGAGGTGCCACGAAGGCAAAGGTGGTGCGGCCCAATTTGCTCCCATCGGCCACTACGATGCGCTCGCGGGCGTGCTCAATGAGGGGCTGTTTGACCAGTGCATCGTCTAGGTTGTATTCCGTCAGGCCGGCTTCAAGGCTGATCCCCCCGATGCCGATGAAGGCTTTGTCTACGTGCAGGATGCTATAGGTGTGCTCAGCAATACTGCCCGTCATGGACAGCTCGCCGGCGCGCACGATGCCGCCCGTCAAGATGAGGCGTACGTCCGTCTCAAGTGAGAGGTTGGCTACGATCTCGTTGGCGATGGGAAGGCTGGAGGTCACGATAGTGAGATTACGCTTGCCCTGTAGCGCTCGTGCGATCTCCAGCGTGGTGGTTCCCACATCAAGGGCGATGCTATCGCCGTCCATAATCATCTCAGCGGCTTTACGGCCAATGGCCTGCTTAGCTTCAATGTTGCGCGTGGCGCGGAAGCGATAAGGTGGTTCGTAGCTACGGCCCAAGTTGCTGACGGCCCCGCCATGCACACGCCGTAGCAATCCTTCGCGGTCCAGGTCGCGCAAGTCGCGCCGGATGGTCATCTCTGAGACGCCGAACATCTGGCACAGGTCCGCGACGGTAACTTGCCCCTCTTGCTGAACCAGATCAATGATGCGCCTGCGCCGCTCGGACTGTAACATTATGCGCTCCGAGAATGTTTGATTTTGTTTTTATTGTAAGAGAATTACGTTCGCATGTCAACGATCAGAACTTATTGTTTGCGAGGGATAAATGCAGCTGGGAGAGTCAGAGTACCCGCTGCTATAATTCTTGCTTGCAGGTGCGGAACGCCCCGCTCAGGGGGAAAGACGATGGCTGCACGTACACAATGGAAGGGTGCAGAAAGGTGAAGTATGAACCGCGAAGAGGCGTTGGCCATTGTCAGGGAGTTTGTCAAGAACGAGAACCTCATTCATCACATGCTGGCTGTTGAGGCCGCCATGCGCGCCTACGCTCGCCGGTATGGCGAGGACGAGGAGGCATGGGGGCGCGTTGGCCTGCTGCACGACTTTGATTGGGAGATCCATCCCACACTGGAAGAACATCCCATGGAGGGCGCACCGATCCTGCGAGCGCGCGGCGTGCCGGAGGAGGATATTCGCACCATCCTCAGCCACGCCGATCGTTCAGGAGTCCCGCGCGAGACGCGGCGCGACAAAGCTCTCTACGCTGTGGATGAGCTAACTGGCCTTATTGTGGCAGTAGCCTTGGTACGGCCCAGCAAGAGCATCCTTGATGTCACCGTCAAGTCTATCAAGAAGAAGTGGGGCGACCGCGCCTTTGCGGCGGGCGTCAACCGTGAGGAGATTGAGCGGGGCTGCGAGGAGCTAGGCGTTGACCTGTGGGATGAGCACGTGCCGCTCGTATTAGAGGCCATGCAGGGCATTGCCGCCGAGCTGGGTCTTGACGGGCGGCTGGCCGGTTAGGCAGGTGATCTCCGCTAGCGGAGGGCTGTACCTGCTTGGGGTCGGGAGGACAGTATGCGATACGGCGTCGGGACGCTCCTGCTTGTAAGCGTCTTATCGCTCGTGGCGTGCCAAATGGTTCCCCAAGCGCAGACGGAAACGGTATCCACCATCCTTACCCCCCAGACGCCCACCGGGCAAACCACCTTCACCCCTGACGAAGAGGCTGAGTTCACAGCGCAGCGCATGCGCTTGGTGGAGGAGGGGATCATCGGTGCAGGGATCACCGATCCGCTCGTTATTGAGGCCATGCGCAAGGTGCCCCGCCACAAGTTTGTCCTGCCTGAGTATCTGGATCAGGCCTATGCTAATCATGCCTTGCCCATCGGCTACGGGCAGACCATCTCCCAACCGTACGTTGTGGCCCTCATGACCGAAGCACTTGCTCTGGAGCTGGGTGACAAAGTGTTGGAGGTCGGGACTGGTTCGGGCTATCAAGCCGCTGTGCTGGCCGAGATCGTGGAGCAGGTATACACGGTGGAGATCATCGGGGCGCTGGCCACACAGGCTGCCGAGCGGCTGGCTGCACTAGGCTACAGCAACGTGGAGGTCATGCATGGAGATGGCTATTTCGGCTGGGAGGAGCATGCCCCCTTTGATGCCATCATCGTCACCGCTGCGCCTGATCACGTTCCCCCACCTCTGCTGGCGCAGCTGGCTGATGGGGGGCGTATGGTCATCCCGGTAGGGCCGCCGGGCGGTTATCAGGAACTGTGGCTGATTGAACGGCAAGGGGATGAGTTCACTTCAACCAGCCTCGGTGGGGTTATCTTCGTCCCTCTTACGCGCGAGGTGCGCGAACGCTAGCCATCAGCCGACCTATCGCCAGCAGGGCAACGGCGTAACCCGCTGCCCCTAGCCACAGCACTACCGAAAACCCCCAGCTCAGCGCCGCCATGGCGGCCAGCACACCGCTGATCACCGAGGCACTGCCGTTGATCGCCCATGCCCAAGGGATGAGGCCTGGGGCGATGCGCTCCACGAGGGCTGTGCCCCGCGCAAAGGGAATGCCCATCAGTACCCCTAAAGGGGCTAAGCTGACGACCGCTAGTGCTATCCGGAGAGCCAGCGGCCAGCCCAACGCCAACGCGAACAGCCCACGCACGAGAAGCGGTGTCGCTACTGTTACCATGACCAGTGTGGCTAGCGCAGGGAGCAAGGGCCAGCGTGGGGCGCTGAGACTCCCCAAGCCGGAGAAAGTGAGGATAGCAAACAGTACAACGGCCAGTGCCAGCGCCGGCTGCCCCAGAAACAGGATAAAGCGCTGGGCCAGTGGAATCTCCACAAAGAGGAAGGCCAGCCCCAACATAGAGAAGTAAACCAACGCTAAGGCCTTCACCTGTGACGGGGCACGGATGGCCCTTTTCCCCGCACGCCTGACTACCAACGGGCCGCAGATAAACACTGCCGCGAGCAGGATGACCAGTACCAGCAATGCCACCAACACCAGGTAGCCGCTCCCGCCAAAAGGCTGCCACATCTGACCCAGCCGGGCCAGCACTTCCGGCGTCTGCCGCCAGCGGAAATAGTGGAAGAAGAAGGGGCGGTCGTCGGTAGCAGGGCGGATATCGTAAGCATAGGAGGTCATAAAGCCTGCCGCATCGGTGAACAGTGCCTGCGCAGCATCATAGTAGAGGGGCTCGGGCAAGCGATTGTGGCGGTTGACCTCTTCGGGGGAGATGTCGGGTAGCCAGACCAGATCATAGCCCCGCGAGTCAACAAAAGTGCGTATTGTTGTGCGATCAGCAGCGCTAAGCGGCGCTGGGGATACAACAAAGGTCATCGTCCTCAGCGAGCGGAAAGCAGCGATGTGCGCTTCAGGGTGTACAATGCCACGCCGCTGGAGCGCTGCCTGAATGGTCGCCAGTGTGCGCACCGACTCGGTTGGCGGTCGTTGAAGCCAGCGCGTCAGCACCAAGATACCACTGGGGGCAAGTCGGTTAAGGTAATCGCCCAAAGCCTCAACCGTATAACGGTAGTCCTCGCTTAAGCTGTAGGCCCCCGATGTGACAGGGTGAAACGAGTCGCTGAGGGCCACAAGGACGACGTCAAAGGTCACATGGGTTTGGCGGACGTAGGTTCGCCCTTCTGCCAGGACTACCTCCACGCGTGGGTCTTGGTAGAGGCCGTGAGAGAATGTGCTGTACTCATTCTGCAAAAGACTTACCACAAGGGGATTACGCTCCACCGTGGTGACGGCGGGCACGCCGCTGGCGAGGGCCATCAGCACGCTCCAGCCGCCCCCTGGCTCCAGAATCAGATAATGCTCCGCGTGGGGCCGCAGAGCTACCACCACTGCCTCTGGAACGTAGGCCGCCAGTGTCTGCGTCAGATCATCTTGCGGCGCAAGTGCCGTGATGGGCTTCATATCATCCCCATCAAGCGTTAGCCCAGCCTGTAGAGGGGGTCGGGCAATCGGTGCGTTCTGACTGAGGCCCGGCATGATGTGGATGGTGCTGCTCTCTACTACATCCACACGCCCCTGCAGGCTCCACGCCGAAAACGTGTGTCGGGCGTCGGATGCCAAGAGGGCCTGCGAGAGGGCTTTGTAAGGTGAGAGCCGCAACACAATCCACGCTGGCCGCCAGATCGCCAGTGCCAGCAGTACCCCTACGCCTACCCCGATCCCCATACACTTTCCCAGTCTCACCAGCCACCGCGGCGAGGTATGGAGCAGGCCAGCCGCCACCATCCCCAGGGCGGCGCTAATGAAGAGCGTCCCCTCGCCGCCAAGCCGACTCAGCAGCGCGAGGAAGGTGATACACCCCAGTCCCGATCCGGCCAGGTTGGCGGCATAGATACGGTGCAGGTGCTGGGCGTTTGCTGCCAGTAATCCCCCGACGGTCAGGCCGCTGAACAGAAAGGGAACCGCTGCCCCCAGAAAGGTCAGCAGCAGGTACAGCACCTGACGGCGATCCCAGGCGATGGTGTAGGAATCAAAGGGGACAAGATTGAGGATGGCGTAGCTGAGCAGCGTCGTGAAGGCAAATCCTGCCGTGCTCCAAGCTGGCGAACGCCCCCAATGTGGCCACACACTGAGAAGAGAGCCGGCAGCTCCTGATCCCAGGAGGGCTAGACTGATCACCATAAAGGCGAAGTGATAAAACTGCGCTACTGCGAAAAGGCGCGTGAGGGTTAGTTCAAAGGTGAGCGTGGCGACTGAAAGCAGGCCGACGCCTAACAACACCCCCAGCGAAGGGGCAAGGGGGCGCTCGCTCATGGTTCTCTCTCCTATGGGGAGACGCACCTATCTCCATTGTACAACGGCCCCAAGGGATGCAGGTACCTCAGGGCGAATCGCCCTTTTGAGGCGGCTGTGCTAAAATCATCGCCAAATATGGCAAGCCAGCGAGAGGGGATGGTTCATGGCAAAGTCGCGGATCGATCAACTGACCAATCGCCTGCGCGATCTACAACGGACGGAAGGCGTGGAGGCCTCGGCCATTGTCAGCGCGGATGGTTTAACCATCGCCTCAGCCCTGCCAGCGGGGACGGAAGAGGAACGAGTCTCGGCGATGTCGGCGGCGATGCTTGCGCTGGGCGAGCGCATCGCTGGGGAGCTGGGGCGCGGCACGCTGGAGCAGGTGTACATTCGCGGTAAGGATGGCCATGTGCTGCTCATGTCGGTTGGGGAAGAGGCCGTCCTCACCCTGCTGGCGCGTGAGGATGCCAAGCTCGGCCTGGTCCTGCTGGATATGCGGCGGGCGGCTGAAGACCTGGCCAAAATGCTCTAACAGGAAACCTTGCGGTTGGATGCACATCTTCTAAATAATCAGCCGCTTGAAGTCCATCGGCGGGGAGGTCAGCCGGACGCTGCACCCTCCCCGTCTCTCTTTAGGGCATAGATAGGGACGTGAGGAGAAGATGACCAAATACATCTTCTGCACGGGGGGCGTAGTCAGCAGTGTAGGGAAGGGAGTGACCGCCGCCGCCATTGGCCGCATCTTGCGGGCACGCGGTGTGAGCGTCACCCTGCAAAAATTGGATCCCTACATCAACGTTGATCCCGGCACAATGTCGCCGTATCAGCACGGCGAGGTTTACGTCACCATTGATGGCGCAGAGACCGATCTGGACCTTGGCCATTATGAGCGCTTTGTAGATATTGACCTCACCCGTGCCAGCAACTTCACCACCGGCCAGGTATACAACGCTGTGATCGCCAAAGAGCGGCGTGGCGATTTCCTCGGCGCCACGATCCAGATGATCCCCCACATCACTAATGAGATCAAGCAGCGCATTGTGCACGTGGGAAAACTTACCGGTGCCGAGGTGGTGATTGTGGAGATCGGTGGAACAGTGGGTGACATTGAGAGCCTGCCCTTCCTTGAGGCTATCCGCCAGATGCGCATGGACGTTGGCGCAGAGAATGTGCTCTACATCCACGTCACCTTTCTGCCGTACATTGGGGCTACCGGTGAGCTCAAGACCAAACCCACCCAGCACAGCGTCCAGGAGTTACGCAGCATCGGCATTCAGCCGCATGTGATCATTGCCCGCGCCGATTATCCCGTCTCACGCGAGCTGATAGACAAGATTGCCCTCTTCTGCGACGTGGAGACGCGTGGCGTGATCCCTTTGGTCACCACGCCTTACCTGTATGAAGTGCCCCTCCTTCTGGAAGACGCTGGGCTGGGGCATTACCTCGCTGAGCGGTTGGGGTTAGGCGACCGCCCTGCTGATTTGGATGATTGGCGCCAACTGGTAGCGCGTATTAAGGCTCCCAAACCCCATCTGCGCATTGCCATTGTCGGCAAGTACACCTCGCTGCATGATGCCTATATGAGTGTGCGCGAGGCGCTGTACCACGCCGGTGTTGCTAACGATCACTTTGTAGATATTGAGTGGATTTACTCCGGCGATCTAGAGAAAGATAAAGGATGGGATCGTCTGGAAGGTGTGGATGGCATTGTCGTGCCCGGTGGATTTGGCTATCGGGGGGTAGAGGGCAAGATACTGGCTGCCAAATGGGCACGTGAGCGCAAAGTCCCTTACCTCGGGCTGTGTTTGGGGATGCAAGTGATGACGATAGAGTTTGCCCGTCACGTGCTCAATTGGGAGGATGCCAACAGTACTGAGTTTGACAACGCCACCACGCACCCTGTGATCGATCTGATGCCCGATCAAAAAGCGCTGAGCGACTTGGGGGGTACGATGCGGCTGGGGCATTATCCTTGTGTGCTACTGCCTGGTACCCTCGCCGCAGAGGCCTACGGCGTGCGCGAGGTCAATGAGCGCCACCGCCACCGTTTTGAGGTGAACAACGCTTTCCGTGCTCAGCTAGAGGCCGCTGGCCTGCGCTTCAGCGGACTTTCGCCCAACGGTGAGCTGGTAGAGATCGCCGAGGTCGCTGATCACCCCTTCATGGTAGGCAGTCAGTTCCATCCAGAGTTCCAAAGCCGCCCCAACAAACCGCATCCTCTGTTCAATGCTTTTGTGCGGGCGGCGATCGCTTATCGGCGTCAGCGGCTGGGCACCGAGGCTGCGCTGGCTGTTACCTCCGGTGTGGATGAGGAGGCAACCTCGTGAACAGACCTGCGGTGCGACGCATTGCTGCAGCCATCCTACAGCGGCCTGACGGCAAAGTGTTGCTGCTTAAACGTGCCCAGACCCATACCTCTAACCCGGGCAAGTGGTGTTTTGTGACAGGCTACATAGAGGACCATGAGACGCCCCTGGAGGCAGCCATTCGGGAGCTGACGGAGGAGCTAAACCTTGAGGCAACGCCTGTGCGGGCAGGGCGTATTGTGGTTGTGCATACCGATTGGGGCGGCACCTTACATGTTTATCCCTTCCTGTTCCATGTGGGTGATATAGAGGTGCAGCTGGAGCACGAACACACAGATTACCGCTGGATAGAGCCCAGCGAAATCTACGGCTATGACTTCGTGCAACAACTGGATGAGGACTTGAAGGCGCTCGGCCTGCTTTAGGACGTACATGCCCGAGCCCGTAGCAGCGTCTCTGCCCCCCAAATGAGAGGCATTCACCAATGGATTTCACTCTCAGCGAAATGCACCGTCAGGCCGCCGAGGTTGTACGCCGCTTCGCCCAAACGGAGGTGGCTCCCACGATCCGAGAGTGGGACCGGCGGCACGAGATGAATCCGGCCATCCTGCCGCGCATGGCCGAGCTGGGCCTGCTGGGTATCTGCATCCCTGCACGTTACGGCGGCCAGGGTTTTGATTACATCACGCTGGGATTGGTGTGCGAGGAGCTAGAGCGTGTGGACACCTCCCTGCGTGTGGTGATGTCCGTACATGTTGGGCTGTGCAGTCTGGCTCTCCTGCAATGGGGAAGTGAGGAACAGAAGCAGCGCTTTCTGGTCCCTCAGGCACGAGGGGAGAAGATCGGCGCCTACGCTCTTACTGAGCCGGGGCATGGCTCAGACGCAGCACATCTGGAGACGAGCGCCCGCCGTCGGGGAGATGTCTATATCCTCAACGGAGAGAAGATGTGGATCAGCCTCGCCAACAAGGCGGACCATTTCCTCCTCTTTGCCCGCACGAATCCCGAGGCGGCCAACGCTGCCGATGGGATCAGCGCCTTCATGGTCACGCGCGACATGAAGGGAGTGACAACCGGCGATATTCATGGCAAGCTGGGCGTGCGGGCCGGCTCCACTGGTTGGATCGCTCTGCAAGATGTGGAAGTACCGCTGGAAAACCGCCTTGGCGAAGAAGGTGAGGGATTTAAGATCGCCATGAGCGCGTTGGACAACGGACGCTATACAGTAGCGGCGGGCGCCACTGGCCTGATCCGCGCCTGCCTGGAGGAATCGCTGGCTTATGCCAGGGAACGCCGTACCTTCGGCAAGCCCATTGCTGAGCATCAGCTCATTAAGCAGAAGTTAGCCTACATGGCGCTTTGGTACGACACAGCCCGTTTGCTGTATCTGCGCGTTGGTTGGATGAAAAACCAGGGGTTGCGCAACACGCGCGAAACTAGCCAGGCCAAGTGGTATGCCACCGAGCACAGTGTCAAGGCTGCGCTGGAGGCCGTACAAATTCACGGAGCCTATGGCTATTCGGACGAGTACAACGTGGAACGTTACCTGCGCAACAGCAAAGGCGCTGTGATTTACGAAGGGACGAGCGAAATCCATCAGCTCATGCAGGCAGATTATGCGCTGGGAATACGCCGCGATCGCCCCTTGCGTTGTGAGCTGCCTGCCTATGATGCAGAGGCATGGCAACAGAGCAGCTGAGTGTTACCCTGCTACTTCATGCTCTCTACTCTTCCATGAATCTATCTATAGGCGTAGTAGGGCATGTTGAAATGTTCAAAACGTGAGACAAGGGTCACCCGCCACGCATAAGATGGCCCTTTTTGGGAGTGCAGTTTTCAACATAGCATGTTGAAACTTTGTTCAAAGTCGGCGCCCAATGTTCAAAACTTTCGACATAGCAACCCTAGTTTTCAACATAGAGTGCCGGTTTTCAACAAACTTTCAACACATTTTCAACAATGCGCGAAGCTGTGGTTCATTTTCTCCCTCGTTTCTGATATACTCCCCTCATTCGCCAAATACCTTGGGGGAAAAGCGGTGAAAGCTAAAGAATGGGGCGCCTTCCTGTTAGTCAGCACCATCTGGGGAGCCTCTTACTTGTTTATCAAGGTGGCGGGACAGGATCTACCGCCGTTTACGCTGGTCTCCACAAGGCTGGGGGTGGCGATCACGGCGATTTGGTTGGTGCTATTACTGCGCGGTGCTCGCCCGCCACGCGATGCGCGCACGTTGGGCTTGCTGGCGCTGGTGGGGTTGACCAACACAACCATCCCCTTTGTCTTGATCACGTGGGGAGAGCAGAGCATTGATAGCGGTGTGGCTTCGGTGCTGATCTCCACAACGCCGCTCTTCTCGCTGGTGATCGCCCACCTTGCCCTGCGCGATGAACGCATCACGTGGCTCAAGGTGTGGGGGTTGCTGGCAGGATTTGTCGGTATCCTGCTCATCTTCAGCCGCAGTATCGGCACTTTCCTGCTCTTTGGGCAATCGGGGAGCAGCTGGCCGGTGATGCGCGGCCAATTGGCTGTGGTGACCGCCGCTTTGTGCTATGCCGGATCAGCAGTATTTGTGCGCCGCTGGCTGCGTCACGTTGAACCGGTCTTCGTGGCTGTGATTCCCCTCAGTGCGGCCTTTGTGTGGGCGCTGGTAGGCGCATTGTTCGTTGAGGCACCCCTCAGCCTACATATGGGACCCGCCGCACTCTTCTCCATCCTCGCCTTAGGGCTGATGGGCACGGCGTTGGCTCACCCGTTGTACTTCTATGTCATGCGGGCGTGGGGGGCCACGCGCACGACGCTTGTGACCTATCTCTCGCCTGTGGTGAGCGTGGTGCTAGGAGCGCTGGTGCTGGATGAACCCGTTGATGCTCGCCTGCTGGCCGGTTTCGCTCTGATCGTTGGCGGAGTGGTGTTGGCTAACAGACGTCCTGCTCCCTCTGTTCCGATCACCAGGCCGTTGCCCGAGATGGCCTCTAGTAAGACACGCATCGGGCGTTGAGAGGGTGACCGTAAGGCAATCGTATGGCAAGCAAATATCCCTACCAGTTGACAGCAGCGTATTTTCTGGCCTATACTGAGGCCATATGAGGGGGATAGCGCATACTCGGCAGCATATTCTACGATGCGTAAACGCACGCAGGGGATCCCTACGTGCGTTTTGTGTATCTTGAGGCGCACTGTGCGCCCATGAGAGCACCCTAAAAGGAGGCCAGAATGGACTATGGGATGATCGGCAAGATTGAAAAGGCCAAGCGGTATGCGGAAGAGCGCAACCGCATCCGTTTTGAGCAGTTTAGGGTCATCTTTGAGGGCGATAATAACCTGCACACGGTGCAGTTTGAACAGGGTCGCTGGCAGTGTGACTGTGACTTTTTCAAGACGCGGGCGGTTTGTAGCCACACCATGGCTTTGGAGCGCATCCTTGAGGGCATGATTCCGGAGGCAGTGGGCTAGACCCCTTGTCAGTAGCCGAAACGAAGAGGCAGCCCGTTGAGGGGCTGCCTTTTGATTCAGCTCGCACTTCACACTGTCTGCTCCTACTGCAGAGGCGTTTTGAAATCGTAGACTCCTTCCACCTTTGCCCAACGCGTGTTGCAGTGATGGCAGGTAAGTGCTTCCTCCTGCTCTGCAAGGTCAAGCGACCCGCAGGTTGGGCAACGCCAAAAGGCTCCCTCTGTTGCGGGTGGGACATCCCCCACCGCCGTGTTGCGCACGAAGACGCTGGGTGTGAGTTGCCACCATTTGCCCGTCCACTGGGCCAGAGCATCTAAGGCGACCAGCCAATCGGTTGGCACGATGCGCTTCAGCAATGCCATCCGGAAATGCGAGACCGTCAGCATCTGCCTCGGCTCAAAGTGTGCCGAGCGCAGCGCCTCAAGCACGTAACGGGGATGAAAATCATAGTGCAGCTCGGCGAACTCAACCGGCGCATGGTCAAAGGGGTTCCATGCTTGCTGGCGCAGCAACCAGCGCCCGATGGCCTTCAGGTTGCGCTTGTTGGCAAACTCCAGTATGAACGTGCCTCCCTGCCGCATGATAGCCCGCACGGCACTGAGTGCAGCGGGGGCATCCTGCATGTGGTGCAGGACGCGCACCATCAGCGCTGTGTCAAACAGGCCGGGTGCCAAGGGCATCTGATAGATATTGCCTGCTACGTAGAGGAATCCTTCATCCCCATAAATGCGACGGGCGTGTTGGAGCTGAGAGCGGGAATAATCAAAGAGTACCACTTGCCGGTAGCCCCTGTATAATCCCGCCAGACGGCCGTATCCTGCTCCCACCTCAATCAAGCGGTTGCCTGTGGGCGGCATCAACCGACGGATGGCAATGCGCTCCACACGGTCCTCATAGTCGCGCCCCTTGCCCTCCCAAAAGGCCGTGCGGTAGTCCGATCCTTCATAGTCGCAGATCGCCGGTCCGGATGATTCCATCGCAGCATTTCCTCAGCAAAGTGCTGCCCAGACAGTAACCCGAATCTGCCCATATGACAAGCTGTAGAGGGGAAAACCGGCGTACGAAAACCCCGGCGAGGGCTGCCGGGGTATAAAAAATTTAAAGAGGGGAAGGTTCAACGCACCGAGATGGCCTTCATCTCCAGTTGGATAGCAGCAGCCAACCGCTTGATGCCCTCCTCAATCATCTCCGGCGGCATGTAGGAGAAGTTAATGCGCATGGCATTTTCGCCGCCTTGGTAGGGATAGAAGGCGCTGCCCGGCACGAAAGCCACCTTCTGCTCAATGGCCCTCTCTAGCAAGGTGGCACTGTCCATGCCCTCCGGCAGGCGTACCCACAGGAAAAGGCCGCCCTTGGGGCGCGTCCACGTGACACCCTGTGGGAAGTGCTCTTCCATAAGGGCCAGCATAAGGTCACGCCGCTCGCGGTATACCTTGCGGATCTCACGCACATGCCGGTCAAGGAACCCGCCGCGCGCTGTCTCATAGGCCACCATTTGTGCGAAGGTCCCCGTGTGCAGGTCGCTGCCCTGTTTGGCCTGTACCGCACGGGCGATAACCTCACGCGGTCCGACCATCCATGCCACACGGAAGCCGGGGCAGAGCGTCTTGGAGAAGGTGCTCAGGTAAATAACGTTGCTGTTGACTAGCGTGCCATTGCACTCCTCTGGCCTACCTTGCGTATCCAGCACGATGAGCGGAGGTTCGTGCTCCCCCTCGTAGCGCAGCTGCCCGTAGGGGTCATCCTCCACGATAGGGACGCCGTACTCATTGGCCAGACGTACCAGTTCCACGCGTCGCTCGTGGGAGAGGGTGATGCCGGAAGGGTTCTGAAAATTGGGCAGAGCGTAGATGAACTTGATCGGTTCCTTGCGCAGGATGGCCTCCAGCGCATCAACGCGCATACCCTCATCGTCCATAGGGATGGTGACATAGTCGGCAAGATAGGTGTTCCAGGCCTGCAGTGCGCCAAGGTAGGTCGGCGCTTCTACCAGAATCTTGTCGCCGGGGTCTATGAGGATTTTGCCGATCAAATCCAGCGCCTGCTGGGAACCAGCGGTGATGAGCACGTTGTCAATGGTGCATTTGATGCCGTAGCGCCGCATATGGCGCACGATCATCTCACGCAAGGGGGGATAGCCTTCGGTGGTGCTATACTGCAAGGCCTGCCAGCCTTGCTCGTCAAGGACGCGGGCTGTAGCCGCTTTGATCTGCTCTCTGGGGAAGAGCTCGGGGGCGGGAAGCCCGCCCGCGAAGGAAATAATATCTGGTTGTTGGGTCAGCTTCAGCAACTCACGGATGGCCGAACTGCGCATACGACGGGTGCGCGTCGCGTAACGCTCAGTCCACTGGGTGGCCATTGCACCTCCCTGTCCCTATTAGATTGGCAGGATCTCGGCTCTACACCTTGAGCATGACACCATTGCCCGCTTTTGGCTAGTAACCTTTGCCACCCCTAGGGGGTGATATAGTTCCCTTTTGCGGCTTAACCCCCTTCCTTAAAAAGGCCCATAGATTGTAAAATCCTAAGAGAGCCTGCCCTCTTGTGGAATAAGTCCCCTCAGGGCTCTATCAAATAAAGGAAAAATGCTTTGGTAAGAAAGAATATCCTTATCCTGACCGCCGATGCGGGGTTTGGCCATCGGCGCGCCGCCGAGGCCCTAGAGGCTGCCTTTGCAGACGTTTGCGGGGAAGAGTGCCAGGTGTACATCCTCAACCCCCTCCACGATCCGGCCATCCCCGACCTGATCAAGATGCTGGAATCTAGCTACGATGCAGTGGTTACCGATGATCCCACCCTCTATCAATTGGCCTATTCGGCTACCGATGCGCCAGTAGTGGCGCAACTGATGCAGCGCGCCACTACCATCGTGCTGAATGACACCCTCACCGCTTGGGTGAAAACCTATCGGCCGGACGCTATCCTGACGACCTATCCCGCCTATACCCACGCCGCTGTCCGCGCCGCCCGCAAGGCTGAGCGTCCTATTCCGGTGAACGTGGTAGTCACCGATCTGATTGACGTACACAGCGTGTGGTTTCAGGCAGATGCAGACTGTACCTTTGTGCCCACAGGTTATGTCTACCGGCAGGCTTTGGAGAATGGCTTACCCAAAGAGCGTGTACGACTGAGCGGGCTACCTGTGCACCCCCAGTTCTACCGCGAGAAGCGCGACCGCAAGACGCTGCGCGAAGCGCTGGGGTGGGACAAAGAGATGATCACTGCACTGATCGTGGGCTCACCGCGCACACGCCAGACGGCAGGCATCGCCCGCCTGCTGGATCGCTCTGGCTTACCCCTGCAGATTGTCGCCATCGGCGGGGGCGATCCCGAGATTGAGGCGGAATTGGCAAAACTGCAGTGGCACGGCAAAGTACACATCTATGGTTTGGTCAAGAACATGCCGGAGCTGATGCACGCCTCCGATTTCATCGTCTGCAAAGCGGGCGGCTTGATCGTTAGTGAGGCGCTGGCGTGTGGCCTGCCCCTTATCCTCTATGAGGCGCTGCCTGGCCAGGAGGTTGGCAACGTGCGCTACGTGGTGGAGAGTGGGGCGGGTGTTTGGTCGCCTGGGGCGATCGGTGTGCTGGCAACGGCCTACGCTTGGTTGAGCAGCGGGCGCGCCGAGCTGGAGAAATACCGCGCCGCGGCAGCCCGCACGGGCAAACCCCGCGCCGCTTACGACATTGCCGAGGCGGTCCTCAAGCAGATAGAGGACATCGCATAGGGCCGGCGACCCGCCGTTTGCTAGGAGGGAATTGTCCTCTGGCGAGAGCCATACTATACTAGGGTTGACGATGACGATGTGCTTTGTCCCTTTCAGTGTCAGTACACCCTCTAGTGCTCAGAGATGCTGCCTCTCAAGAAGCGATCGTGCTGCGTGGATAGGCCAACGTTTGCAGAGGAGGAAACGTTTTGGCCGCTCTTAGTTTAAAGGGCAGACGCGCTTGTGTCGTCTGCCTCCACAGTGAGGAGGGGTTCCAACCATGGTGAGCTACGCTGATAAGCCTTGGATCAAGCACTATGATGAGGGGGTACCGGCGTCGCTGGAGCCTTACCCCAATGTGCCGCTGTTTGGCCTGCTTGACGAGGCGGCGCGCAAGTATCCCAACAATACGGCCTGTGTCATGTCGGCGCGCCTGCCGCTTTTTGGGCGGCGGCACGCCTCCATCACCTACGGTGAGCTGGGTGACCTGAGCGACCGCTTCGCGGCGGCACTGGCTGACATGGGCCTCAAGAAGGGCGACCGCGTGGCCATTGATGCCGTCAACAGTACCCAGTTCGTCATCGCCTTCTTTGGCATCCTTAAGGCAGGCGGTATTGTGGTAGCCCTCAACCCCACATTTCCACCAGCTAAGATCGCCGATCAGCTCAACGATAGCGGCGTGCGCTTCGTCTTCACCCTCAGTAAGTTCTACGAGGACCTCAATTCCATCCGCGATAAAACGCCAGTAGAACGGATCATTGTCTCCAACATCAAAGAATATCTCCCCCCTCTGGCTCGATTCCTGTTCACGCTGGCGCGCGAGAAGAAGGAAGGCCACTACGTGGAGAGCCTGCGCCCTGGCGATGTGTGGCTACAGGATATCTTCCGCAGGTACACGCCCGATCAGCGCCCACAGGTGGAAATTGATCCCCGCACCGACACGGCCATCTTCCAGTACACCGGCGGTACGACGGGCATCCCCAAGGCTGCACGCGGGCCGCACTATGCGCTGGTGGCCAACGCCACCCAGATGCGCGTTTGGATGGGAGCCAGCGAGAGTCAAAAAGAGGTTTTCCTTGCCGCGATCCCGCTATTTCACGTTTACGGCATGGTGGCTGTGCTGACCTTCGCTGTCTCTATGGCCTCGACCATGATCATGGTCCCTAACGCCCGTGACATTGACGACCTGTTGGATACCATCAACACCTTTAAACCCACCATCTTCATGGGCGTACCGGCGCTCTACAATGCCATCAACTATCACCCCGACGTCATCGCTGGCAAGTATGACCTCAGCTCCATCCGTGCCTGTATCAGTGGCTCGGCTCCTTTAGCGCCAGAGACCAAGCGCCGCTTTGAGGAGCTCACCGGCGGCACGGTGATGGAGGGCTTCGGCATGAGCGAGGCCCCTACCGCCACGCACTGCAACCCACTGCGAGGGGTCAACAAGGTGGGGTCCATCGGGTTGCCCTTCCCAGATGTGGAATGCCGCATCGTCAGTCTGGACGATGAGGTAACGGACGTGCCGGTGGGTGAGGTCGGTGAGCTTGTGCTGCGCGGCCCAGTGATGATGACCGGCTATCACAACATGCCTACTGAGACGGCCAACGCCATCCGCAACGGCTGGCTCTACACTGGCGATATCGCCCGCATGGACGAGGACGGCTACTTCTACATCGTTGACCGCAAGAAGGACATGGTCATCATCGGCGGGTTCAACGTCTATCCCAACATCGTTGAGAAGGTACTCATGGAGCACGAAGCGGTCGCCGAGGCTGGCGTGGCAGGCATCCCCCATCCGGAGAAGGAGGGGCAGGAAGCCCTCAAGGCGTGGGTAGTGCTGGCTCCCGGCAAACAGGTGACCAAGGAGGAGCTGATCGCCTTCTGCGAGCAGAGGCTGGCTCCTTATGAAGTGCCGCGCCGCATTGAGTTCGTGGAGGCGCTGCCCAAGACAGCAGTGGGCAAGGTTCTACGCCGCGAATTGGTCAAGATGGAGACCGGCGGCTGACCCTCAACCCGATCACGTTGCCACAAAAAAGAGCACAGAGACCGCTATGTCTCTGTGCTCTTTGTATACGGGATTCGCATCAGGCTGGGGCTGGCGCTGGCGGCAGGTCCAGCGCGGGCGGGGCTTCTTCTCCTCCGGTGCCAACCGCTTTCTCTCCCTTCTTGCTGTGGGAAGAAGGGGAGGATTTCAGGCTGGCTATCACCTCTTCTGCCGGTTCGCCTTCCATAAGGCGGACGAAGGCCTCGCGATCCAGCGTCTCCACTTCCAGCAGTGTCTGGGCGACGAGCTCTAATTTGTCGCGGTTCTCGCTGAGGATGGTGCGGGCGCGTTCATAGCCCTCGCTGACAATACGCCGCACCTCTTCGTCAATCTCCTCGGCTACCGACTCGCTATAATCGCGCTGCTCGCCGATCTCGCGCCCCAGGAAGACCAGCTCCTCCTTCTGGCCAAAGATCATGGGGCCGAGACGCTCGCTCATGCCGAAGCGTGTTACCATGTTGCGCGCGAGTTTGGTCACCTGCTCCAGATCGCTGCTGGCGCCCGTCGTGATCTCGTTAAAGACCATCTCCTCGGCCACGCGCCCGCCCAGCGCCATGGCAATCGTGTCCAGGAACTTGGAGCGTGGGGTGTACATCATGTCATCACCCAACGGCATCATGTAGCCACCTGCCAGCCCGCGTGGGATGATGGTCACCTTGAGCACCGGATCGCAGTTGGGCAGCAGATGGGCCAGCACAGCGTGGCCTGCCTCATGATAGGCCGTCACTTTGCGATCCTGCTCGCTCATTAGGCGGCTACGGCGCTCCGGACCCATGACCACACGCTCTATGGCCTCCTGAAACTCCTGCATACCGATGGTCTTCTTGTTGCGCCGTGCGGCCAAGATAGCTGCCTCGTTGACCATGTTCTCAATGTCGGCCCCCACGAAGCCAGGGGTAGCGCGCGCCAGCACGCCGAGGTCAACATCTGGCTCCAGTGGTTTGCCGCGCACGTGCACCGCCAGGATGGCCTCGCGGCCACGCACGTCGGGGCGGTCCAGGATCACGCGGCGGTCAAAGCGGCCAGGGCGTAGCAGGGCCGGGTCAAGGATGTCGGGGCGGTTGGTGGCGGCCAGGATGATCACATTGGTATCGGTATCAAAACCATCCATCTCCACCAGAATCTGGTTGAGCGTCTGCTCACGCTCATCATGTGAGCCGCCCAACCCCGCCCCACGATGACGCCCTACGGCATCAATCTCATCAATAAAGACAATGCACGGGCTATGCCGTTTAGCCTGCTCGAAGAGGTCGCGCACGCGGCTGGCGCCGACGCCCACGAACATCTCCACAAACTCTGAACCGGAAATGGAGAAGAAAGGCACGCCTGCCTCGCCGCTGACGGCTTTGGCCAGCAGCGTCTTACCGGTGCCGGGCGGGCCAACCAGCAGCACACCTTTGGGGATGCGCGCGCCTAGTTGGATGAATTTGGCCGGTTCGCGCAGGAATTCCACAACCTCCTGCAGCTCCTCTTTGGCCTCGTCGCAGCCCGCCACATCATCAAAGGTCACGGTGGGGTGGTCACCGGTGAACATGCGGGCGCGGCTCTTGCCGAACGAAAGTGCCTGGTTGTTGGTTCCCTGTGCTTGGCGCATCATGAAGTAGATGCCACCCAGCACGATCACCAGCGGCAGCAGGTAGATGAGCGCGGAAAAGATGCTCTGCCAATTGGCCGATTTCTTGTTGATCCACTCAATTTGTGCCAGCTGCTCCGGCGTGACCCCCAACGCTAGCAGCTGCTCCGGCGCAGGCAGGGTGGGGTCCTTGCTGGAAACGGCGGTGCGCCCGTCCCGCAGGGTGATGGTCATTTCGTTGGTGTCGGTGACAACGATCTGGCGGATGTCACCCCGCCGTGCGGCGGCGGCCACATCGGTCAATGACCAAGAGTCGGGGGTCTCGTTGCGGGCGAAGGCTGCCAGCATGATGACCGCCACGGCCAGGATGATCAGGAGGTAAACAAAGCCGTGTCTAAACCGCGTAGAATTCACCTTCCCACTCCCATAAGACAAACGGCGCTTACGCGCCTACGGGCCTCCCGTCAGGTAACTTGTCGCGCGCTGATGCTTCACTACCCAGATCGCATCTTCAAAGTGGCGCCTTGTGACCTCATCGCAGATTATACCAGATGGCTTAACCGCCCCACAACGCACACATGGACGCCGCCGGGCAAGCGGAGCGCCTACCGCGCGAATGTCAGGTAAACCGCTATCCATAGCGGGATCAGCCCCAACACGGCGAGCGCGGCCAGCACGCCCAGCGCGATCCCGTAAAAGTCAATGTCCGTGATGGGCTTTTCCTTTGGTATCTGCTCCTCTCCATACGGCCCATAGGCCTGCGGAGGTTGCGCTGGCCGCGAAGGGCCGGGCCGCGGGGGCGGACTAAGGGGTGGCAGGGTGGGAATGGTCGGTTCGCTGACAGGTTCGGCACGCTGGCCGGGCAGTGGGGCGCGCTGAGGAGGAGCCGGGACGCGGGAGGGCGGCGGTAGCACACTCGGTTGGGTGGGTCGGGGTGGCAGAGGCGCGGACGGTGGAGGCGCTGGTTGTTGGGCTGGAGCTGGCGTGGCCGAAGGCTTGACCACAAACGAGGAGGTGGGCTGCACGCCCTGCTCGCGGTACTTCTGGAGGATGCGTCCCAACTGATCCGCCGTGCGGTAGCGTGCTGAAGGCTCTTTGGAGAGTACCTTGCGGATGATGCGGTCCAGCTCCGGCGGCAGCGCTGGGTTGATGTCCAGGATGGAGGGCGGCTCCTGCTGGAAGTGGGCGAGGGCTAGCTCACGGTAATCCGAGCCGCTGAACGGCAACTGACCCGTCAGGAGCTCAAACAGCACAACGCCAATGGAATACACGTCTGAGGCCGGCGTGAGGTTCTCACCGGCGGCCTGCTCGGGTGAGAAGTAATGTGGGCTACCCCACACGATTTTCTCTGTCTCCTCGCTGGGAGCAGCTGTCAAAGCACGTGCGATACCGAAGTCGGCGACCTTGATGCTGTTATCGGGCGTGACGAGGATGTTCTGTGGCTTGATGTCGCAGTGTACTAGTCCGGCGCGGTGGGCATACCCCACTCCCTTACACACCTCAATCACGATGTCCAGCGCGGCATCCACCTCAAAGGCGCCGTGCGCCCGCAACAGCTGTTTGAGATTTTGGCCGGGCACGTACTCCATCACAATGTAGTGCGTGTTACCGTCCTGCCCTACATCGTGCACGGTGACGATGTTAGGATGCGAGAGGTTTGCCGCTGCCCGCGCTTCCTGCCTGAAGCGGGTGAGAAACGCCGGATCGCTGGACAGGCTGGGACGCAGCACCTTGACGGCTACCAGACGGCCCAGTTCTAGGTCCTGTGCCTTGTAGAGCACAGCCATACCGCCCGCGTTGATCTCTTCAATCAACTGGTAGCGGTTGTTGAGGATCGGATTCTCTGCCATAAGCCCTATTGTACTCCTGCCGCAGCCTGCCACAAAGCCAGCGCGGCTTTGAAGGGAGCGATCCATTCTTCGGGAAGGCGACACACGCGCCCCTGGCGATCAACACAGATGGTGCGCACCGTGCCCCGTGCTAGCACCTCTCCGCTGGCGGCCCTGACCACCTCGTGCTCAAAAGTGATGGCGCGGCTTTGCACCTGCCCGATCCACGAACGGATGGTGATCTCTTCATCGTATCTAGCTGATCCTGTGTAGCGCACGTGCACCTCGCTAACCGCCAGCGAGAATCCGCTTGCCTCTAGCATCGCATAAGGCGATCCCACATGGCGAGAGAGTGCACTGCGCCCCTCCTCAAAATAAACCAGATAGCTGGCATGGTGCACCACGCCCATCATGTCCGTCTCAGCAAAGCGAACGCGGAAGGTAGTCTCGGTCAACAAGGGGCGGGTTTCGTCAGAGGGCACCTTCTTGCTCCAAGATAGAACGGATCAGCTCCTTGCGGGCCGTACCGCCCAGCATCTCCAAGCGGCGGATGCCCAGTGGGTCAATTTCTTCGCGCAGCAGGCGTACCTCCTCCACCGTGGGGGGTGGCGTCTCACAGAGATGGGGGGCGATCTCCAGCGCAAAGCCCGTCTTGCGCTGGATGTGCTCAACCGTCACCCCCCGATGGATGGTCGTCAGGCGCATGCGGCCGTTGGCCCAGTCAAACTGGCCAAGGTCGCTGATACAATAGCGCGGGCCAGCCCCGCGCTGACGGTTCGGTACATGCCCCACTCCGCTCACGAAATCCACCTGTTCCACGAAGATCACTTTGGAGTGACGTGGGACGTAGATATAGACCTGATCGGAGAAGGTGGTGACGTCGGGGATGCCGCCCGTGCCCGGCAGCCGCATGTAAGGATGCGCATAGTCCGCGCCGATGGCGATGTTGTTGAAGTTGCCCAGTGCGTCCATCTGAGCAGGGCGGAAGAACTCCTTGGGTGCGAAGCGCGGCAGCACCTCTGTCACAGCGCGGGCGAAGCCCATCCCCATGCGCGCCTGCCCTAACCACAAATCCTCAATACGCGAGAGGCTTAACGGTGCCCACTCGTCGCAGATGGCCTGCCCAATAGCCGAGACAAAACGCAGGTTAGGCGCGTGGGTCAACTTGGCGAGCAGAAAGCCAGCCACGACGAGTGGCGTAGCCAATCCTTGGGCAACGACCTCCCCATCCTCCAGCTGGTGGGCGATGCAGGTGCAGATCAGCTCGTCAACGGTGTAGTCCTCGGCTGGCTGGGCGGCAGAGGCCATTGGTGGCTTATCCTCTCTCACCTGTGGACGATCCGATTAGCGGCGACGGCGGCCACCTGACGCCAGCATAACATAGTACAGCAATTGGAACAATGCTGTCAGCAGCGCTGCGACATAGGTCAAAGCGGCAGCGGTCAACACTGCCCGCGCTCCGCGCAGCTCCTGCTCGCCTACCAGCAATCCGCTGGACTTCAGCATCTTCATGGCGCGCGATGAGGCATCCAGCTCCACTGGCAGCGTGATGAGAGCAAAGACAAAGGCCAGCGAGAAGAAGCCAATGCCTACCCACATCAGCGGCGAGAGGCGCAGCAGAAAGCCAATGATGAACAGGATCGGCCCTAACTGTGAGCCGAAGTTCACCGCCGGAACCAACCCGCCTCGCAGCTGCAGCAGCAGACTGCCCGTTGCATCCTGCATGGCGTGGCCGATCTCATGGGCAACCACCGCCAGCGCAGCCACCGAGCTGCCCAGCGCCGTGCCCTGAGAAAGGTTAAGCGTCTTGCTGCGCGGGTCGTAGTTGTCGGTCAGCACACCGGGGATGCCCTGAATGCGCACGCCGTGCAGTCCATTCTGCGCGATGAGTAGCTCGGCAGCCTTGACACTGGGAACACCCTGCGCGCTGGGAACCCGGCTCCACTTGGCATAGGCCGATTGCACACGCCACTGAGCATAGAGCATAAACAGCAGCGCTGGAGCGATGAACAGCCAGTAAGTGGGGTTCCAGTAAAATGGCCACCACATATTTGCGAGACCTCCTTGCTCGGCAAGGCTTGGTGAGCCGCGAAGGGCAGCACACCTACTCTGTAAGCAATACGCACTTTGCCCCAGATTGTAGCGCAAAAGGCATAAGAATCCTGTCAGAAGCCCGATGATTGCTGTTCTTGCAGGGCAGGGCGGTCACGTTATAGACTTTCCCCGTTGAATTTGAGGAGGCAAGCCCCTATGGAAGATAAACGCACAACCCTTGAGCAGGCTGCTCGTCTCGTCCGCTCAGGTAATACGCTTGCCCTAGGCGGTGTGACCCTTTACCGCCGTCCGGTGGCCTTTGTGTTGGCTCTGCTGGCGCAGCAGCCGCGCCCCACTGATCTGACGCTGCTGAGCTTCACTGCGGGTTTTGAGAGTGACCTGCTTGTCGGTGCGGGGATGGTCTCCACAGTACGCACGTGTTATTTTGGCCTAGAAGCCTTTGGGTTTGCCCCCATGTTCACACAGGCTGCTAATGAGGGTCGCCTGCGGGTTATGGAGGAGACAGAAGCCAGTCTCTCCTATGGCATACGGGCGCATCTCGCTAACGTGAGTTTTATGCCTGCTTATGCGTGGCTGGGCACCGACCTGCTGAAGCTACGCCCCGATGTGAAAGTGATTGACGACCCCTATCACCCCGGCCAACAATTGGTAGCCTTTCCAGCGGTGGATTGGGATGTGGCCGTCATCCATGCGCTACAGGCCGATCCTTCAGGCAACGCCCGTCTAAATCTCAATCTTGGGGTTGATATTGAACTAGCCCTCGGTGCCCGGCACGTCATCATTACGGCAGAGGAGATTGTTGAGAGGTTTGAGGGGCCAGTGGATATCAGCGGGGCGTTGGTCACTGCGTTGGTCCACGCGCCGCGTGGGGCATGGCCTACATCCTGCTATCCCCTGTATCCACTGGCCGGTGGGGAATTGCTACGCTATGTAGAGGCCTGCAACACTGGCGAATTTACTGCCTATGTGGAAGGACTCACTTTGCGCCGTCCCTTGCTGACCTCCGATCAGTAACCGCGCGAGCGATCCACAAGGTTGAGCAGCAGCTCCCCAGCTAAGAAGCGCCTCAGATTCTCGGCAAAAAGGTCAGTGGCGCGCTCGTCGTAATGTGTCGTGAAGCCCGCTACATGAGGGCTGAGAATCACATTGGGCATCTTCCACAGAGGGCTATCAGGGGGGAGCGGCTCAACGGCATACACATCCAGGCCCGCACCAGCGATAGTGCCCTTCTCCAAGGCAGTGATGAGGGCTTTCTCATCAACCAGGCCGCCGCGCGCCACGTTGATCAGGATAGCCGTGGGCTTCATCGCTGCCAGCGCCGCCGCGTTGATGAGATGATGGGTCTCTGCTGTCAGCGGCAGAGATAACACCACATAATCACACTCCCCCAGGAAGGAGTGTAGGGCTTCAATCGGGTAAATACGTTCCGGAATCTCAGCATGGGGGTCGCCCGTGCCGGGGAGGCAATATCCCCTATCCTCCAGATTGCGCAGGTCGCGCTTGACGGCCAGCACGCGCATCCCAAACGCCTGCGCCAACCGCGCTACCTCGCGCCCGATGCTCCCATAGCCCACAATCCCCAGCGTTGCACCCCGCAGTTCGGGCGAGACGTAACGTGCCCAGCGATCTGTAGGCCACGTTGCATTGGCCTTATCGGCGAACATCTTAGGAAGGTGATGGGCAAAGGCAAGGATCAGCGCCAGCACATACTCAGCGATGACGATAGCATGGATTCCGCTGGTGGAGGTGAAGAGAATATCTTCCTTGGCGAAGAGTGGATGCTCCAGCAGGTGGTCAACCCCGGCATAGTGAAGCTGCACCCAGCGCAGGCGGGGAGCTTGTTCTGGAAGGGGCAGCGCCTGAAAAGTGTAGAGTACATCTACCTCTTTAATCGCCGCGGGGAGCTCTTCGGCGGTGCGCGCCTCGTGTTGGATGAGGTTCAGCTGAGGGGAAACGTTGGCCAGCTTCTCCAATAGAGGCGCTGCGAAAGGCATGGTCACCAGCACGTTGATCGTTCCCATGATCTCCCTCCTCATCTGCATAGCGACAGGCTGGTATTGTACCCCGGAATGCTCAGAATGTTTGATGAGCCGCCTCGAATACGGTATGATAGCCCAATGGATCAGTTTTGGAGAGGCAACACTATGAAAGTCATCCTGCTACAGGACGTCTATAAAAAGGGTGTGGCGGGCGAAGAGATTGAGGTGTCCCCGGGCTTTGCCCGCAACTACCTGATCCCCAAGGGGTTGGCGGTTAAGTCAACACCCGGCATGCGGCGCCAGCTGGAGAACCTGCGCAAGAGTGCCGAAGCGCGCCGCGCCCAGCGCGCACAGGAATTCTCGCGCATTGCTGAGCAAATCGCGGGCCTCACGCTCTATTTTGGCGTGAAAGCCGGCGAGACGGGCAAGCTCTACGGCTCGGTGACCCCTGCTGACATCGCCGAGAGGCTTAAGCAGGAACTGGGCGTGGAGATTGACCACCGCCACGTGGGCGAGCGCCCATTGCGTGAACTGGGCACCTTTGCAGTGCCCGTGCGACTGGAAGCCAACCTTACCCCCACCGTGAAGGTCGTTGTTCACCGTGAAGGGGAAGACCCCCGCGCCGCCGAGGCTTCGGCGGAGGCCGCTGCTGAGGGGGAACCGCCTGCTACCGAGGCTTAGGCACGACCAACTGGCCATGCCGCTGCCCCGTGTAGGCGGGGCAGTTGATTTCTGCGCTGATGGCGCGATCTAGGGCCAGTCGGTGGTTCTTGGCGTGAAGAGATGAGCAGCGTAATCAACGGCGATCTGCAATCCCTGGGCCAAATGCTGCGCGCTGCACGCGAGGCACAGGCGCTCTCGCTGCAGGAAGTGGAGGCGCAGACGCGCATCCGCGCCAAGTTCCTGCAAGCGCTTGAGGAGGGCGACCTCAGCGTGCTGCCTTCAGTGACGCACGCCAAGGGGTTCCTGCGCAACTATGCGCAGTTTCTGCATCTGGACGTTGGCGAGGTCATCGCTCGTTTTGCTGCTGCGACAGGGAGCGCAATCGCCCCACCCACGAACCCCGCTGCGTTATCTACCGATCTGCCCCCGACGTTACCGGCCGGTGAGGCATCTGCTGATGGAGATGAGCGCCCTCCCGCGCTGCCTTTGCCACTCCGCCTTCGCAAACCGCGGGTCGTTTACGTCGCGCCGGAGCAGCGCAGCGGCCCAGCCCTTCCCATGGCGCTGGCCCGTGCGCAGCAGGCGGCGGCCCAACCCGTTCGTCCTCAGCAGCCTTCCAGCCTGCCCGTACGGATTTTGCGCTCCGGCTTTTTTGCTGCTGCAGTGCTGCTCATCGGGTTTGTGGCGGTTGTGTGGTGGGCAGTAGCCAGCCTGAGCACCATCTCCGGTGAGGAGCTGGTGCCTCCCGAACGGGAGTCTGCTGTACTGGCGCAGCTGGCAGGGGACGCTACCATCGTGCCCAGCCCCACCTTTCGCCCTACTTCTACGCCGGAGCCAGGCGGTGGGCTAGGCATTATGAACCGTGTGCTGATCTCCGTTGAAGTGCGACAGCCCGCTTGGACGCGTATTGTGGTGGACGGCGACACGGTCTTTGAAGGGCAGGCTAAGCCGGGCACTGTGCTACACTACGAAGGGCGTGAGGAGGTTTTTATCCGCACCGGCAATGGTGCTGGGCTCCTGGTGACTTACAATGGCCAGGATCTTGGCCCACTGGGCGGACGTGGGGAGGTGGTAGAGCGCTTTTTCACCCTCAGCGGGCCGGTCACCCCTACCCCTACCCCTACTGTCACGCCGACCAACACCAGTGTGCCCACACCCACACCCAGCCTGACACCCACGCCACGATAGGCACAGCCGCGCGCGTTCTGTGAGGGGGAGACAGCTGCATGGCTTCTGATCCGCACACCTACTACCTGCTCAGCCTTGGCTGTGCCAAAAACACCGTTGATGCCGAAGGTATGGCGCAGATTCTGGGGAAAGCAGGCTTCCGAGGCACAGATCAACCAGAAGCCGCCAGCGTGCTGATTGTCAACACCTGCGGCTTCATCGCTGCGGCACGGGAGGAGAGCCTGAACGCCCTGCGCGAACTGGCCGCCCTCAAGCGCCCCGACCAACTGCTCATCGCCGCCGGATGCCTCTCCCAGCGCTATGGTGCACGCCTCTCGCGGGAGATCCCACAATTGGACGGCGTGATCGGCACACGGCGTTGGATGGACATCTTAGACCTTATCCGACGCCTACGCCGTCGCAAGCATCCTGAGCCACTCTATCACCTGCCGGATGAAGCGCAGACGGTGGGCACGGACGAGCGCGGCGTGTTGCGCGCCGCCATCCAAGGAGCCACCGCCTACCTCAAGATCGCCGATGGGTGCCGCCGCCCGTGCGCTTTCTGCGCCATTCCCCAGATCAAGGGCACGCATGTCAGCCGCCCCCCTGAGGTGATCATCGCCGAGGCCGCTCACCTGAACGCGCTGGGCGTTAAGGAGATTATCCTTATCTCACAGGACACCACCGACTACGGCCACGATCTGGGCCTTAAGGATGGCCTTGCCTTCCTGCTGGAGCGCATCCTTGCTGTAACGCCGGGTGTCCCTTGGATCCGCATCCTCTATGCCTATCCGGGCTATGTAACCCCGCGCTTGATGGAAGTGATGGCGCGTGAGGAGCGCATCCTGCCTTATCTGGATATGCCCCTTCAGCATGGCCACCGTGAGGTGCTGAAGCGCATGCGCCGCCCAGCCAATGTGGAATGGGTGTACGAAACAATCGGCAGGCTGCGCCAGTGGATGCCCGACATCGCTATCCGCACCACGTTCATTGTTGGCTACCCGGGTGAGACTGAAGAGGAGTTTGAAGCGCTGCTGCAGTTCGTCCGCGATCTGCGTTTTGATCGAGTGGGTGCTTTCACTTATAGCTACGAGGTCGGCACACCCAGTGCCCTACTCCCCGATCAAATCGCGGAGGAGGTAAAGCAGGCCCGCTACGAGCGCCTCATGGAAGCCCAGCAACCGATCTCCCACCAGCGCAATCAGGAATTTGTTGGCAGGACGCTTGACGTGCTGGTGGAAGGCTATGACAATGGGTTGAGCATTGGGCGCTCTTACCGCGACGCGCCAGAGATTGATGGACTGGTGATCGTGGAAGGCCGCCTGCCGGTAGGCGAGATCGTGCCAGTGCGTATCACCGGCGCGATGGCTTACGATCTGATCGGCGTACCCGCTGCACCAGAGCACCTGCCCCACGACACTGTGCATATGGAAGGAGCGGAGAGATCGTGAGAGCGACGTTGCAAGAACTTCTCGCTTCAGGGCAGCCCATCATTGCCGATGGAGCAATGGGAACCATGCTTATCGCTTTGGGCCTTCGGCGCGGCGAGCCACCGGAGCTGTGGAATGTGGAACAGGCGGAACGCGTGCGCAGCGTCCATCGTGGCTATATTGAGGCTGGGGCGCAGATCATCCTCACCAACACGTTTGGCGGCAATCGTCTGCGCCTGATGCTGCACCGCTTGGAAAACCGTGTTGCGGAGCTGAACCGCGCTGCCGCCGCTCTGGCCCGCGCCGAAGCCGATGCCGCGCCGCATCCGGTAGTGGTGGCTGGCGATATAGGCCCCACGGGTCGCTTGCTTCAGCCCTACGGCGATCTGGCCTTTGAGGACGCCGTCGCTGCCTTTGGAGAACAGGCTTACGCTCTGGCCGAGGGCGGCGTAGACGTGCTGTGGATTGAGACCATGTCCGATCTGGAGGAAGTCCGTGCGGCTGTGGAGGGGGCACGCCGCGCGGCGCCGCACCTGCCGCTGGTAACCACCATGACCTTTGACACGGGCGGACGCACCATGTTCGGCGTGACGCCGGAGAAGGCGTTGGAAGTATTAGGGAGTTTTGATGTGCTGGCCTTGGGCGGCAACTGCGGCAACGGCCCTGCCGAGATTGAGGGGGTGATTGAGAAGATGCACGCCGTCAACTCCCATGCGGTGCTTGTGGCCAAAGCCAACGCGGGCATCCCGCACGTAGAGGGGGACGCGATCGTTTACGATGCCACGCCAGAGGTGATGGGCCAGTACGCCGTGCGGGTGCGCGATCTGGGGGCGTGTATCATCGGGGCCTGTTGCGGCAGTACTCCTGATCACATCCGCGCTATTGCCCGCGCCTTGGGCAGGGAGGATGTCACCTAGCGCAAGACTGCGCTGGTCCCCCCGCAATCGTCCATCGCCAATAAGGAGGAGACAACATGGCACTCGCCACTAACCTGGGTTATCCACGTATTGGTCCCAATCGTGAACTGAAATGGGCTGTTGAAAAATATTGGGCTGGCCAGATAGGCCGCGCCGAACTGCTGGCACAGGCTGCTGAGGTGCGTCGCGCAGCGTGGCGGGCGCAGGCCGAGCGCGGTATTGACCTTATCCCCAGCAACGACTTCACACTCTATGACCATGTGCTTGATCACGCCGTGATGTTTGGCGCGGTGCCCCATCGCTTTGGCTGGCAGGGTGGCCCGCCCGATCTGGACGTCTATTTTGGCATGGCGCGCGGCACTGCCGATGCCCCCGCCTGTGAGATGACCAAGTGGTTCAACACCAACTACCACTACATTGTGCCGGAGTTTGAGGGGCACTTCACGCTCACAGAAAATCGCCCGCTTCAGGCCTTTGAGACAGCGCGCCGCGAGCTGGGCCTGGAAACTAAGCCTGTCATCCTCGGCCCCTTCACTTTTCTTAAATTGGGAGAGAACCGCTCTGGCCGTCCTCTGGAGAGCCTCTTGGCCGACCTGCTGCCCCTCTATATGCAGGTACTGCGTGAACTGGAAGCAGCGGGCGTCCGCTGGGTGCAGGTGGATGAACCGATGCTGGTCACCGACCTCGGCGCGGACGATCTGGCGCTTGTGGAACAGGCATACAGCGAACTGACCCGCGCTAAAGGCGCCCTGCAGGTGATGATCCAAACTTACTTTGACGACATTGCCCCACACTACGAGCGCATCGTTACCCTGCCCGTGGAGGGCATCGGTCTGGATTTTGTCGCAGGGCCGCGCAACCTTGTGGCGCTGGAGCAGCACGGTTTCCCTGCCGGCAAGGTGCTGGGGATCGGCATCGTCAACGGGCGCAATGTGTGGCGCACCGATCTCATGGCTGCGCTTGATCTGCTTGAGCGCATCGGCCAAGTTGCCGACCTTAACCAGGCACACATCGGGCCGAGCTGCAGCCTGCTCCATCTGCCCATCAGCCTCCAGTTAGAACAGCACCTCAACCCCACCATCAAAGGCTGGATGGCCTACGCCAACGAACGCCTAGAGGAGGTCGCCCTGCTGGCGCAGGCAATCAACGAGGGTCGCGCCAGCATCGCCGAGGCATTGGCGGAGAATCAGCGTTTTATTGCCTCGCGCCGCGCCTCGCCGATGACCACCAACCCTGCCGTGCGCGAACGCCTCAACCGCCTCACGGAAGCGGATTTCCATCGCACCCTGCCCTATGAGCAGCGCCGCCGTCTCCATGCCCAGCGCCTGAACCTGCCCCTCTTTCCTACAACAACCATCGGCAGTTTCCCGCAGACGCCGGAGGTACGCCGCGCACGGGCGCGCTACATGAGGGGCGAGATGGATGCGCAGGAGTACCAGCGCTTCTTGCGCGAGCAGTTCCGCCATGCGATCGCCATACAAGAGGAGATCGGGCTGGACGTGCTGGTGCATGGCGAGTTTGAGCGTTCAGACATGGTGGACTACTTCGCCCAGCAGATGGAGGGCATCGCCTTTATTGAGGGTTGGGTGCAATCCTACGGCACACGTTGTGTGCGCCCGCCGCTGATCTACGGGGATGTATCGCGCCCGCACCCTATGACGGTGGAGGTCAGCCGCTACGTGCAGAGCCTTACCACCAAACCCGTCAAGGGGATGCTCACTGGCCCCGTGACAATCTTGATGTGGTCTTTTGCACGGGACGACATCCCCCGTGAGCAGATCGCCTACCAGATCGCCCTCGCTATCCGTGACGAGACAGTTGATCTAGAGCAAGCAGGTATTGGGGTGATCCAGATTGACGAGCCAGCCTTCCGCGAAGGGTTGCCGTTGAAGCGCGCTGATTGGGAGGATTATCTGCGCTGGGCGGTACGTGCCTTTCGTTTGGCTTCCAGCGGCGTGAAAGACGAGACGCAGCTCCACACGCATATGTGTTATGCTGAGTTCGGTGACATCCTGCCTGCCCTCCGCGAGATGGATGCCGACGTGGTCAGCATAGAGAACTCACGCAGCGGCAGCGAGCTACTAGAGGTCTTCCGCCACTTCCGTTATGACCATGAGATTGGCCCGGGGGTGTATGATGTGCACAGCGCACGTATCCCTTCTGTGGAGGAGATGCGCGACCTTGTGCTGCGCTCGGCGGAGGTGATCGATCCACATCTGGTGTGGGTGAATCCCGACTGCGGCCTGAAAACGCGCCGCTGGGAGGAGGTCATCCCTGCATTGAAGAACATGATACAGGCCGCGCGGGAAGCGCGTGCACATCTTGCAGCGCAGGCTGCGGAGGGACGCCGCGAAGCTTGAGCGTATGGGAGGCTATCCTCCGGTGGTGAGGGGGCGCTTGAACACATAAGTCAGCGGCAGGCGCCCCAGCCCCCCTGTATGGGGGAAAACGCTTACCAATTCCCAACCCTGCTCCCCCAGCTTGGCGAGCATGGCAGGCCAGCCCTGATGCAGTTCCGTCTCCACCGGTGCCCGATCGGTGAAGAACTGCTTGAGGACACCCATGCCGCTGGCGTTCACCTCTATCTGGCAGTACTGCCAGCGTATACGTTCGGCCACTTTTTACCCTCCTTGCTGAGCAAAGCGGCTCACACCTCAAACGATTGGTGCAGGGCGGGGATATGCAGGCTCTCAAAATGCAGCTCGGATTTTAGGCTGGTGGCCAGCGCCTCGGCTGATTCCGGCTCGCCGTGCACCAGAAAGGTCTGGCGGGGTGGCTTCTTGAAACCCTGCGCCCAGGCTACTAATTCGTTGTGATCGGCGTGGCCGCTGAAGCCGTTAAGCACTACCACCTTGGCGCGCACTTTGTGCTCCTCGCCGAAGATGCGCACGGTCTCCGCGCCCTCTACCAAACGGCGGCCCAACGTGTCGGGCGCCTGCCAACTCACGATGAGGACGGTGTTGCGTGGGTCTTCAATGTTGTTACGCAGGTGGTGGAGGATGCGCCCATGCTCAGCCATGCCCGAGGCGCTGATAATCACTGCCGGTTCGCGCAGGGAGTTTAACTCCTTGGATAGCTCCACCTGCCGCACGTAGCGCAGACGGCTGAAGCCAAACAGGTCGCCATCGGGGTCTTCGCGGGTCATGTAGCGGACGGCTTCCTCATCAAATGCCTCTGGGTGCAGGCGGAAGACATTGGTTACGTCCAGCGCAAGGGGGCTATCCACGAAGATCGCCATCTCGGGGATTTCCTTTGAGTGGTAAAGCCGGTTGAGCGCATACACGATCTGCTGGGTGCGCCCCACCGCAAAGGCTGGGATGATGACCTTGCCACCGCGTTTGTAGGTGTGCAGGATGACATCCTTTAGCTGCGCTTCGGATTCTTCCAGTGAGGGATGGTAGCGCCCCCCATAAGTGCTCTCCAGAATGAGCACATCGGCAGCATCAAGGATGGTGGGATCGCGCAGGATGGGCAGACCAGGCCGCCCGAGGTCACCGGAGAAGACCAGCCGTTTCTCGTCTTTGGCGTCGTGGTCAGCCACGTCCAGCACCACCAGCGCCGAGCCGAGCATGTGCCCAGCGTCGTAGAAGGTGAGGGTGACATCAGGTGATAAGCGGTAAGGGCGCTCATAGCCGATCGCCATGAACGCCCGCAAGGAACGGATGGCATCCTCTTCGGTATAGAGCGGCTCAACGGGCGGCTCGCCGCGCCGATGCCGCTTTTTGTTGACGAAGGCAGTATCTTGCTCCTGAATGTGGCCGCTGTCGCGCAGCATGGCCGCGCAGAGGTCGCGCGTGGCAAAGGTGCAGAGGATATCACCTTTAAAACCACTTTTCACTAAATTGGGGATGTTGCCGGAGTGATCAATATGAGCGTGCGAGAGCACCAGCACGTCAACGCTGGCTGGATCAAAAGGCAGGTTGCGGTTGCGCTCGCGACTCTCGTTGCGCTTGCCTTGAAAAAGCCCGCATTCCAGCAGGATGCGCGTCCCGTTGACCTCTACCAGATGCTGCGAACCGGTCACCGTCTGTGCTGCGCCATGAAAAGTCAGCCGCATTGTCCCCTCCTTGCGAATCAGCTGCTCGTCTCGCTGGCTTCGGCGATGGTTTTCAGAATCTCGGCACCATAGGTTTTGATGCGCCAGGGGCCCAGGCTGCGCATAGTTTCCAGTTGTTCCGTGCTGCGCGGGGCCGAAATGGCCAGTTCCCACAGCGCCTCCCGCGAGATGATCACCTCAGATGAGACACCACGCTGAGCAGCGCGGTGCTTGCGCCATGCGTGGAGAGCCTCGTAGCGCCGCAGGGTGGCTTCGTCGGCGGGTTGGCCATTGTGACGCGTCGGAGCGGCGGGCGGATCTGCCTGCAGGCCGACTTCTATGGCGCGGAGAATGGCATTACCGTAGCGCTGCATTTGACTTTTGGCGAGGCGGGAGGCTCGCCATACCTCCTGCAGCGAGCGTGGGCGGGCACGCGCCAAGTCCAGAAGGTGTTGGTCGCTTAGCACCCTGAAGACGGGGACATCGCGCCGCTGGGCCTCCTGTTCACGCCACAGGTAGAGCTCACGCAACACAGCCAGCCCACGCCGATCCAATTCCCGCGCTCCGCCGATGTGCCAGTAACCTTCAGGGTCAAACTCCGTGCTGCTTCGGCGTGCTCGACATACAGCCTCAAACATCTCACGGGCTTCTTCCATATGGCCGCCGCGTTCCAGAAGAGCTTGCATCTCATCGCGTAGGGGGAGCAGGTAGTGGGTATCCATCTGGGCGTAGCGGATCAGCATCGGCGGCAGCGGGCGCTGGCCCCAGTTCGCGCGCTGATGGCGCTTATCCACACTGACGCCATAGCGCTCCCGTAGAATTGATCCCAGCCCAACTTGCGGCCAGCCTAACACGCTGGCCGCGATCATAGTGTCAAAGACGTTGGCGAACACAAAGCCAAAGTCGCGGTGGAGCGTCATGATGTCGTACTCGGCGGCATGGAACACCTTCTCAACGGCGGGATCGGCAAACAGATCGCCGAGGAAAGCCAGGCCAGCTTGACTAGCCAGCCGGATGGGATCAACCAAATAGTCGTCCTCGTCCGTGGAGATTTGGATGAGGCACACCCGCTCACGGTAGGCATAGAGGCTGTTGGACTCAGTGTCCACCGCCAGGCGCGGCACATTGGCCAGCGCCTGCCGCAGGCTATCCAGCTGGACTGGTTTATCAATTAAGTGGGGCGGCGGGAGGCGGGTAAGGGGGTCGGAATGGGATAGGGACGGTTTTTTGTTCATATTCCGTTCCCGGATGAACAGGCTGCCTGCTTCTCCTTAGCGCACACTGCCGAACAGGCCGTAGCTCTGCCGCCGAGGGAGGTGGGCACGCCGCACCCTGCCGCCCTGCCACAGGCTTAAGGCAGCTACATAGCCGAAGCCCAGCGCATACAGCAAGAGGAAAGGCGTGAGGGCAGGCAGCCGTGAGACGGAGAGTATTGCTGCCACAGCGGCGTAGAGCGCAAGGAAAACCTCAAAGCCCAGGGTGGCATCAATCGGCAAGGCGTAAGCATCACCAAAGTGCACCCGATCTCCGTGTGCCTCAAACTTAGGCGTGCGCAGGAAGGGCTGTGCCTTCCCAGAGAGCGCTCGCAGGATGGCCTGCGTGTTACTCACCGCGATCCCCGCGCCGATCATCATCAACACCGGATAGTAAATCAAGGAGTGCCACCAGCGCGGATACAGCCTCTTTTGTGCGAGGATCACCTCCAACGGTGCGCCCAGCATGGCGATCCCTAGCCCAGCCAGCGGAAGTTCGCTGAGTTGCCCGCTTAGCATCAGCGGCAGGGTCAGCAACAGCATGAGCAGCATCAGGGGGTGCATGAGGTAACCCCCCAGGTGGATAAGTGCCTCGGCTTTTTGCCACGCGCTCAGCGGGGCGCGCAGGATTGTCCCCCCTAGCTTGCGCAGGCACTGGATGGTGCCAGTCGCCCAGCGTGCCTGCTGGCGCTTGAAAGCCATCATCAGCGTCGGAATCTCCGCCGGAACGGCCACTTGGGGCAGGTACAGGAAACGCCAGCCTTTCAGCTGTGCTCGGTAGCTCAAGTCAATGTCTTCCGAGAGCGTATCCCAGTGCCAGCCACCGCTCTCCTCAATACACCGCCGCCGCCACACACCCGCCGTGCCGGCGAAGTTCATCAGCAGGCCGCTGCGGTGCCGTGCTGTCTGCTCCACAGCGAAATGCCCGTCTAAAGCCAACGCTTGGGCGCGGGTCAGGATGTTGGCCTTGGCGTTGAGGTGTGCCCAACGTGTCTGCACTAACCCCAAACGCTCATCGGCGAGGAAGTAGGGGATCACGCGGCGCAGGAAATCCGGCGCGGGGACAAAATCCGCATCAAAAATGGCGACAAATTCCGCCTCTGTGCGTTCCAGACCGTAAGCCAGCGCTCCGGCCTTAAAGCCCTCCCGTGAGGGACGCCGAAGGTGCTCTATGGTCAGTCCGGCAGCACGGGCGCGCTCCACGGCGGATGCCGCACGGGACACCGTTTCATCGGTGGAGTCGTCAAGAAGCTGGACCATGAGGCGGTGACGAGGATAATCCAAGCGGCTGACCGCTTCAATCAATCGCTCCACAACGTAGCGCTCGTTGTAGATGGGCAGTTGCACCACGACCGTTGGCCAGTCCGCGATATCACGGGGATCGGGTTCCGCCACCTCCGCATGGCGATGGACAAGATAGAGGATGGACAGGATAAGAGCGTTGAAGCCAATCAGCGCCAGCCCTATCGCGCTGAGGGTGTAGAGAATCTGAAGAACGATCAAGACAACACTCCATCGTGTGCTGAAGTACCAACCATCGGCGGCTACGGCATGATCCATTACCGAGGAGAGAATCATACCATGCCCGTCCCGTTTCGGCATCCACGCATTGTGCAGCGGCTACATGAGGTATACTCTCACCAGCATCTGCTGCCTATCTTGAACATGCACCGGTTTGACCAAAGCCTATGGACAGACCTTACCGCTACTTTTTCCTTATCATCGTCTTGCTGGCCGCCGGCTGTGCTGTCCTTAACCGCCCTGCCGAGCAGGTTGCGCCGCCCACCTTGCCCTCGGTTCTGCTTTCCGTAACGCCGCCACCCACTTCTACACCGTTGCCCACTTACACGCCCTTCCCTACTGCCCGCCGCTTGCCAACCGACACACCCTACCCCACCTTCCCGCCGCGCTTTGTCCCTTCACCCACGCCTGAGGCTAGCCCGCCCCCTGCGAATGCTGGCAGTAACACTGGCCCTCGTGGTCGCTCCACCCCTTCGGTGGGGGGATATATCGGCATTCAGGACGTGAGCGTCCCGATCGCCGAGCTGGAGCCCATTCTGGAGATCGTCAATAACGGCGTGACCTGTGGCGAGGCGATGCTGATGCAGATCGGCATTATCAACTGGGGCAGCGCCCCGGCCTACAACTTCACAGTGGAATGGTCAGCAGGGTTGCCAACGGATGAGGGAAGGGAGTTCATTCAGGAACTACAATGGGGCGACTTGCCGCTCTATTTCCGCAACAAGGAGATACGTTTTCCCTGTCAAGAGACAACAACCTACACGGCCTACGTGCGGGTGGACGTGAACAACGAGGTGCCCGAACTCTATGAAGACAACAACGTCCTCTCCGTTATTTTCACTATCCCCTATGTTCCGGAGGAGTGAGCGGCTTCAGCTTTCGCATGCGCTCTTTGCCCGCTACACGGGCCCGACTATACTTATCAGCATGTGTTGCTGGGTAATGCCTGGTTGAGGAGGATCGCCTATGTTGTACGGCCACAAACCTGAGGAAGAAGTGCGTTTTGAACTGCTGACGTGGGGCGTGGTGCTTGTCGTCGCAGCGGTCATGTACGTTATTTTTCGCACCACGCTCCCTTCGCTTATGCTGTTCATTCCTGGCCTGATCCTGCTCGGTTCGGCCATTTTTCAGGACCTGCAGCCTGATTGGCGGGCAGGGTGGCCCACTTATCTGCTGGCGATCCTCGCGGTTGGGGTCGGCTTGGCTGGCGTCGTCAACTCGCTGCTAGGCGAGGTGGTCAAGCTACCCCCTGCCTTATGGCTGATCGTCACGGCCACCGAACTGGGAGCCGTCCTCATTGCCAAGGCGCTGTATGACCCATCACTGGGCGCTCGTTAACGTGGCTATTTGAGCGGGCGCTGCCAAGATTGGATCACCAGGCAGGTCAACGTATCGGTGACGCCCGGCATGGAGCGGATGCGCATCACCGCCCCGTTGATGGCTTCCAAGTCTTTACCATCTACTTCCAGCACACAGTCATACGGCCCGTGAATAAGGTTGGCCTCTTGAATCCGCTCCTCCTGCTTCAGATCCTGCATGAGCTGAGCAGTTTCCTGAGGGCTAACCTTGAGCAACACGAAAGCTCGCATGGTGCCACCTCCTGCTATCGCAATGCTGCCCTTTATCCCTTCCCCTTGACATCGGCGAGGTAAAAGGCTAGCTCGCGCACGATTTCTTCAATCTGGCCCTCCATGCCTTTGGTCTGGGCCAGCTCGCGCAGGGTGCCCCAATATGGTTCGCCGCAGCGGATGCACACGATGCCACGCTCGGCGAGAAAGCCCACCGCCTGGGGATATTGCTCTACCAACGTCTCCACGTCTATATCGGCATTCAGGTCTATCATAAAACCTCCTCAGCCGAGGTCATGCTTTCCACTTGGTTAGATGATGCGAAGAGGGACGAGTTGCAGGGCGGATCCGTGCCAGCTCCGCTGCCACCTCTCTCATTGTCCCTCCCATGCAGGTGGGCTATAATCGGCACGCCTGGCCAGAGTCCACGAGGGGCTGGGGGTGCTCCGACCGGCCCTTTACGCTATCTGTATCCAAGAGACGAGTTGATTGAGATGGGACGCCACACTGTTGTCACTGGTTTGATGGTTCTCGCTGTGCTGCTGAGCGCCTGCAACCTTCTTAATGGAGAGGCTCTCCCCACTGCTCCATCTGGGACGGACGCATCTTCCTTGCCAACCCCCGATCTGGGCCAACCTGACGGCGTAGCGCGGGCCTTTCTGGACGCCTGGCTGGCGGGCAACTACGAGGGCATGTACAGCCTGCTCTCGCCTAACAGTCAAGCTGAGTACTCGTTGGAGGAATTCACGCGCATCTACCATGAGACGGCCCAGGTGATGGGGCTGGTTGATCTGGATGTTACCCTTCTCTCAGTACTGCCTTCATCCACCGGCAACACAGCACAGGCCGCCTTTCGCGTGGTCTATAACACGCAGATCATCGGGCCGATAGAGCGCGAGCTGACGATGCGTATGGTCTTGACCAATAACCGTTGGGGCATCGCCTGGACGCCTGCGTTGATCTTGCCCGAGCTGGCGGGCGGCAACACGCTCCAATTGGAAGTTGAAACCCCTGCCCGTGCCAACATCTACGATCGCAACGGTCAGTGGTTGGTAGCAGCCAACGCTGCGGCAGTCACCCTTACCATTGTGCCCGGCCAGATCAGCGAGAGCCATGAGGAAGACATGCTTCTCATGCTCAGCGAGATGTTGCGCATGTCGCCCGATGAGATCAAGCGCAACTACGAGGGCTTCCCGCCGGATCAGGTGTGGCCGTTGGGCGACGTAGACCTGGAGACGTTCAACGCTTACTACAACAAGTACTATAGCTACCCGGGCCTTGGTGCTATTGAAAAGACAGGCCGCCGCTATTTCAACCTGCTGGCGCCTCATGTGTTAGGCTATGCCGGTTTCATTCAACCGGAGCAGATGGACTATTACCGCAGCCTCGGCTACCGCGGCGATGAGATCGTTGGACAGAGCGGGCTGGAGGCGTGGGGTGAGCGTTATCTGGCAGGCACACGCGGCGGCGTCCTGCGGGCCTATACGCCAAGCGGGCAGTTCTTCGCTGAGATCGCCCGTAAAGACCCCCAGCCTGCGCAGAGCATCTACACCACCATTGACCGCAACCTTCAGATCATCGTGCAGGATGCGCTGGAGGAAGCCTACCGCGCTGGTGCGAATACATGGGCACCGACTGCTGGCGGCGCGGCAGTGGTAGTGTTAGATGTGAACAGCGGGGACGTACTGGCGATGGCCAGCTACCCCTACTTTGACCCCAATGTCTTTTATCCCTATAACAGCCATCCGCTGGGGACGGAATCGTACATCGCTTCTATTGTCAATGATCCTCGTCGCCCCCTGCTGAACCGCGCCACACAAGGGCAATACCCGCCTGGCTCTATCTTTAAGGTGATCTCTATGATTGCCGCACTGGAGAGCGGCCTCTTCACACCTGACTCTACCTACACCTGTACGGGTATCTGGACGGAGCTCGGCCCCAACAGCATCCGCTATGATTGGAAAGAGGGAGGCCATGGCACTCTAACGCTGCGCCAGGCGCTTACTGCCTCCTGCAACCCTTGGTTTTACCACATTGGATTGACCACCGGTCAGGCCGATTTTGGGCTTCTGGCCAAGTATGCCCGAGAGTTTGGCTTGGGGCAGGTGTTGGGCCTTGAGCTTGATGAAGAGAGCGGGCTGGTTCCCGATCCTGATTGGCTGTGGCAGGCGCGTGGCGAGGAGTGGACACTGGAGAACAGCGTCAATATGGCTATTGGGCAGGGTGACCTGCTGGTTACGCCGCTCCAGATCGCCACCATGATCGCTGCCATCGCCAACGGTGGCACAGTGTATCAACCCCATCTTGTGGATCGCATTGGGTTGATCGGTGAGGAGCCCAGCGTGGTGGTGGAGCCGACTGTGTTGCACCGTGCCAATGTCTCACCTGAGACGCTGGAGGTAGTGCGTGAGAGCATGCGTGGCGTAGTCACTGACCGTGAACTGGGCACGGCAGAGTGGCGGCTGGGCAGCCTGCAGATCGCAGCGGCAGGCAAAACGGGTACAGCGCAGGTCTCCCAACGGGGAGCTTATCCCCACGCCTGGTTCGGGGGCTTTGTGCCCTATGATAATCCTGATCTGGCCATCGTAGTGCTGATTGAGAACGGCGGGCAGGGATCCAGCGTCGCAGCGCCGATCTTCCGCCGCATCGTAGAGAGGTACTACAACCTGCCAGTGCTGCCCTATCCCGCTGATTGGAGCAATCCGCAGGCCTTTGACTTTGTGACGGATGAGACCGTAGGCGAGTAGCGTGCTGGATTCACCCCTGCTGGCTGCCGCTCATCTCCTCGCGCACGGTGCGGTAGAGCAGGTCAGCGCGCAGTTCGCTCAGTGTGTAGCAAGGGCCACCCAGCCGCTCAGCCAGCCGCTGAGCCAGCCCTTGGTCAAAGCTGGCATGCTCCATGTTGATCACCACCGCACGGATGTGATCCTCGCGGATCTGGTCAGCAATAAGGTGTGCTTCTTCTTGCGGCGGCAAATCACTCATGGAGACATTCCCCGCACCATCGGTGAGGACGATCATGAGCGGCATCACGTCAGGGTGAGCGAGACGGTCCTGCTGGATGACGTGGTGCGCCAACGCCAGTCCGGCGGAGAGTGGCGTCTTGCCCCCTACAGGAATATCGGCCAACGCCTTCTGGGCCAGCTGCACTGAGTTGGTCGGCGGGAGCACCACCCGCGCCTGATTCTTCTGGAAGACTACCAACCCCACACGGTCGCGCCGCTGGTAAGCATCAGTCAGCAATGACATGATGGCCCCTTTAGTGGCGCTCATACGCTCGGCGACGGCCATGCTCCATGAGGCATCCACCACAAAGAGCACCAGGTTGGCCTGTCGCTTCACGCGCACTTTGCGCTGGAGGTCTTGGGGACGCACGGCAAAAGCCAGATCGCCGCGCTCCCGCTCGCGCTGATAGGGCGCCGCGGCGCGGATGGTGGCATCAAAAGCGATGTCGCTCGTGTCACCATTGGCAGGCCGTGCTTGGATGTAACGCCCACGCTTGCGGTCGGTGCGTGTGCGGCTACGCCGACCGCTCTGGCGGCGCGTCAGGCGGTCCAGCGGGGAATCCAACCGCCGTACCAGGCGGAACTCCGGCGAAGGCTCCACTTTCTTGCCGCCCTCCCACCAACGCGCTTCCTGATGCTGGAAAACGTCCTGACGAGAGGGTTCGGTCGGCTCGGCTTCGGGGGCTTCTTCGGGGGCCCTATCCGGTTCCTCGCTTAGGGTCTCACCGGCTTTTTTTTTACCTCAGGGGAACCTTCGGCCAGCGGTTCGGCCTCTTCGGCCGTTTCGGCCTCACTACGGGCTTGCTCCAACCGCTCCTGCAGTTCCACAAAGCTAATGGGAGTTTCCTGGAAGGGGCCGCGCTTGAAGCGGTGCGGCAGGGCCAGCTCCGCTGCCAACAGAATGTCCCGTGAGGTGATGGCCCTGCGCCCCTCTAGCGCGGCATGGGCACGCGCTGTCTTGAGGATCACCAAGTCCGCTCGGTGGCCATCCACCTGCAGGCTGGCTGTAAGGTTGGCGATGGTGGCCAGATCGTGGCGGCTATATTGCACATATTCAACGATCTCGCGGGCGCGGGCGATCTCATCGGCCAGCTTCTGCTCCTGAGGCAGCCATTCCTCGCGGAAGGCCACAGGGTCCTTCTCAAAAGCAATGCGCCGCTCCAGAATGGCGATGCGCGCATCGGGATCGCGGATGCCGGTGACATCCACACAGAGGGCAAAGCGATCCAGAAGCTGGGGGCGCAGGTCGCCTTCCTCGGGGTTCATTGTGCCGATGAGGATGAAACGGGCCGGATGGGTAAAGCTGATCCCTTCGCGCTCCACCACGTTGACGCCCATCGCGGCGGAGTCAAGCAGAATGTCCACCACGTGGTCATCCAGCAGGTTGACCTCATCCACATAGAGGATGCCACGGTTGGCGGCAGCCAACACACCAGCGTCAAAATGGCGCTCGCCGCGCTGGATGGCCTTCTCAATATCCAGGGTGCCCACCACACGGTCTTCGGTAGCACTGATGGGCAAGTCCACGAAACGGATGCGCCGCTCGGCTATTAGCAGATTTTCGCCGCAGGCGACCCGCTCGCGGCACTCATCGCACCAACTCTCGGGGTGGTCGGGATCGCAACTAAAGCGGCAATCCGCCACTACGCGGATTTCGGGCAGCAGAGCGGCCAGCGCACGAGCAGCGGTGCTCTTAGCTGTGCCACGTTCCCCGCGGATCAAGACCCCACCGATTTGAGGATATACAGCATTGAGGACGAGGGCGCGCTTCATGCGCTCTTGCCCAACAATGGCCGTAAACGGATAAATTACTGTGGACATGCAGGCCAGTTCCCCGCTATGAGAGTTGGTTCAGCCGGGTTCGGGATGCAGAACAGCGGCTGTTTTCGTGGCGTGGGGATTATACCGCAGCGACAAAAGCCCTTACAACCGATGCGGTGAGGCTTCTAAGTTGCAGCTTTGTGAGGCAGTGCTAAAATCAAAACAATGGAGCAAGCAATTAGCCGAGGGTTATTCCTCGGCATAGCACTGTCTGTCGACGAGGAGTAATTCGGTCTAGGAGAATTGGGAAGACAAGGCACCGCGTGACAGAACTGCGACCTCTTCGTCTCCATGACCTGCCGTTCGTTTACCGTCTGGTTGGGCATGGCGTCAGTTTTGATGTCCAGCTCAGCCTGGAAGTTGGCGATGATGGCCTGCGCCATATGATCATAGGCCACGCTGGTCGCGTTCAGGCCTATGTTTTGCGCCCGTCCAGCGGCAACGGCGGCCTAGGTCAATTACATTTCCTAGATGGCCAACCGCAGGCGCGACTGGCCTATCTGGCACCCTCTTTGGAGGAAGGCGCCAGCGAGGACCTATGGCTGAGCCTGCTAGACGGGCTGGCGTGGGTGGCTGGTCAGCGGGGGGTGGTTAGTATCATCGCCGAGGTGGAGAAGGGTTCACCAGCCTTCCCCGTTCTGCGCCGAGCGGGGTATGCCGTCTATGCCCGGCAAAGCCTGTGGCGGCGCACTCCGGCGCCCCTGCGGGCGACACCCCTTGCCCTGCGCCCTCTTGCTCCTCCCGATCTCGCCGCGGGGATAGGGCTGTATAGCTTGCTGGTTCCTGCCCTGATCAAGCACATTGAGCCGTCTCCGCTGGAGGCAGATGAGTGCTACGTGGCGGGTGACCCGCGCGGTTTGCGTGGATTGGTAGCCGTGTATGAGAGCGGATCGGCGGCGCTGATAGAGGTCTATCAGGCGCCGGGGGGGTTGCAGGAAGCTCAGGACTTGCTAGAAGCTGCTCTCGCTGCTGCGCGGGCCGAGGTGCGCCCGGTATACTATCGTGTGCGCGATTATATGGGATGCCCGGAACAGGCACTACGTGAGGCAGGCTTTGAGCATGTGGCTGAGCAAGCGGTGATGGTGCGTCACACAGCTGTGCGCGTGACCCGTCAAACTTATAAACTCTCCTCCAAAGTTGATGCGGGTGCGCCACTGCCCACATCCAATGTGGAGTTGAATCAATAAATCCAAAGTGGCGTTGGAAAAGGTATGGCGAATCGGATAACGGATGACCTTGACAGCCTGTTGGCCGTTCTGCCCCCTGAGATCGCCGAGGTCATCGTCCAGATGGGGCGGAACGATGAACTGCTGGAAGTGATACTGGATTTAGGGCGTGTCCCCACTGCACGCTTTACGGATGGCGAGTACACCTTGCTTGACCGTGAGGTGACTGAGGAGGACATTGAGTTAGTTGTCCTTCAGGTAGGCGAGTTTGATGCTGACAACCGCGCTGGCATTGAGCGCACACTGCACCGTATCTCAGCCATCCGCAACCGTCGTGGCGACATTGTTGGCCTGACTTGCCGCGTAGGCCGCGCTGTTTACGGCACCATTGATATCGTGCAGGATATCATTGAGGCTGGCAAAAGCATCCTCTTCTTGGGTAAGCCCGGCGTGGGCAAGACCACCATGCTGCGCGAGGCTGCCCGCGTGCTGGCCGAGTCCAAGCGCGTGGTGATTGTGGACACCTCCAACGAGATCGGCGGTGATGGGGACATCCCTCACCCTGCTGTTGGCAAGGCACGCCGTATGCAGGTGCCGACTCCCAGCCTTCAGCATGAGCTGATGATTGAGGCGGTGGAGAATCACAACCCTGAAGTGATCATCATTGATGAGATCGGGCGTGAGCTGGAGGCACAGGCTGCCCGTACCATCGCTGAACGCGGCGTGCAGCTCATCGGCACAGCGCATGGCATCACGCTGGACAACCTGCTGTTGAACCCTACGCTCTCCGATCTGGTGGGCGGCATTGAGAGTGTTACCCTCTCGGATGAGGAGGCGCGTCGGCGTGGCACCCAAAAGACGGTACTGGAGCGCCGTGCGCCCCCCACCTTTGATGTGCTCATTGAGCTGCAGGATCGCAACACGCTTATCATCCACCCCAACGTAGCCGAATCAGTTGACCGCCTGCTGCGCGGCCTTCCTCTCACGCCGGAGATCCGCCGCCGTCAACCTGACGGTTCGGTGACCATTGAGACGGCGCCTGCTGTACCGGAAAATCACTTTGCGTGGAACGAGCGCAAATTGCGCAGCAAAGCAGCACCTCCCCGTGAGAGAGATAAGAACGGTGGGCGTGCTCAGGCCGTTGAAGCACCTCCATCCGTGCCCTCTCCGGAGTCCGAGGTCGGTGAGAGGCCTGCGGTGCCTCGGCGCACAGTCAATGTGTACGCTTATGGCATCGCCCGCAACCGCCTGATTGAGTCGGCGCGGCGCTTTGGGGTTCCAGTGAACGTTGTAGATTCGCTGGCCGATGCCGACGTGTTGCTGACCCTCAAGAACTTCTACCGGCGCCGTCCGCGTTTGGTCACTGATGCCGAGCGGGCAGGTATCCCCATCTACGTCCTGCGCTCCAACACCGTCACCCAGATTGAGGACTTCCTGGCCGATTTCTTCCATCTGGAGGTGGGTGATGATGACAGCCCTCTCGCTCGCGCCCTGCGGGAGACCGAGGAAGCCATCCGTGCCGTGTTAAACGGTGCTCCTTCAGTTGACCTCTCCCCCCAGAAAGCCAGCATTCGCCGCCAGCAACATGAGATGGTGCGTCAGGCCAACTTGCTTTCGCATAGCTACGGCAAGGAACCGGAGCGTTTCATCCGCGTCTATCGGGGCTGATGGGAGCACGTGATGTTCATCACTTTTGAAGGCCCCGACGGGAGCGGCAAGACTACTCAGATCACCCTACTCGGTGCCCATCTCACTGAGCAAGGCTATGTGGTCTGCCTCACCCGTGAGCCGGGCGGCACGCCCATCGGAGAGCAGATCCGTGCGGTGCTTCACGACCGCGCTAACCGCGAGATGGTCCCCCGCGCTGAGCTGCTCCTCTACTCGGCCTCTCGCGCACAACTGGTTGAAGAGGTCATCCGTCCTGCGCTGGCAGCAGGCCAGATCGTGTTGTGCGATCGCTTCTACGATAGCTCGCTGGCTTATCAGGGATATGGGCACGGACTTGATCTAGAGGCCCTGCGGCAGATCACGGCTTTCGCCACGGGCGGCCTGCGCCCCGACTTGACGCTTTACATAGACATTGAGCCACAAGTGGGCCTTAGCCGCCGCCAGCGCGACGGCGGTGCCGAGTGGAATCGGCTGGATGCGCTGGCGCTGGAGTTTCACCAGCGCGTGCGCGAGGGGTATCGGCGCTTGATGGCCGCCGAGCCAGAGCGTTGGGTCTGCGTGGACGGCAATCGTCCCGTGGAGGCCGTGCAGGAGGAAATCCGCGCGGTGGTGCTCAGGCGGCTGGCGCAAAAGGGGATCACCCCACCTCGTGCCAGTTTATAGATCATCCCCCAGATCGCCTTCCTCACCGCCATCCAACCCCAGCGATTGCTCAATAGCTTCCGGCGGCTCGCCTGCTTCCAGTCGCTCAATGACCTCGTGCATCTCGGGATCAGCTTCTTCGCCCATCTCGCTGACCATCTCGCGCATCAACCGCCCCATGGCGCGGGGATCGTCCTCGTCCAGCCCAGCCAGTCGGTCAGGATCGGCGAGACGTTCCAAACGCGCCTCTTCGCTGGTCAGGATGTTGACGCGCCGAATCAGGCGACTGAGGTTTGTGGAGCCGCAGTGCGGGCAGGCGGGTTGGGCCTGCTCAAAGGCGGCAATGGTGGGATAGGTTAAGGTGAAGCGCTTTTGACACTCCTTGCAGCGAAAGTCATAGCGCGGCATGGTGCGTTTTCCTCCTTGTGCGCAGTATAATCCCTCCTGTTGGTTGTTGTCCTGATACGGATCATAAAGCGAATCGGATGAGTGACCAAACGGAACCCTCCTCTTTCTCTCGCCAAGAGAGCGCAACAGAAGGCCCTATCCACCCCCTTGAGCGCCCCGCTGTTAACCCGCCGCCCGTCCAACCGCTGCCGGCAGCATACCCTGTCGTGCGTGTTGAAGCACCCTACAACAGGCCGGTGCTGAGCTACGTCCTGTTGACGCTCAACATTGTCGTGTTCCTTGTGGATACATTGATGGCGTGGATAGGGCTGGGCTACAGCCACATTGGCTTGCTGACGCTGCTCGGCGCGAAAAACAACGCAGCCATCGTAGATGGCCAGTATTGGCGGCTTGTTACACCCATGTTCCTCCACGCGGGCATCTTGCATCTGGCCTTTAACGGTTATTTCCTTTACCGCCTTGGCCCTTGGGTGGAGCACCATTTTGGCACGGCCCGCTTTGCTGCCATCTACTTCCTCTCTGGTGTAGGGGCTTCTCTGGCCAGCGTGATGCTAAACCCCAACCTCGCTGTTGGGGCCAGCGGGGCACTCTTCGGCCTCATTGGCTCCATGCTTCCTATGCTTTACCGCAACCGTGCCTTTATCGCCAACACGCGCAGCCTCATGAACAGTATCCTCTTGACCATCGCTATCAACTTGCTGATCGGCTTCTCTTCATCCGGTATAGACAACTGGGCACATGTGGGCGGGTTGGTCTGCGGTGTGGTGCTGGGATGGCTGATCTCGCCGCGCCTAGCCATTCGCGAGCGCACTCCCGACCTCGTCCGCATTGAGGATCGTTCTTCTCCCCTCCGCGTGTGGCTTGCGGTAGCTGCTTTTATGCTAGGGCTGGTGATCCTCACCGTTGCGCTGGTGAGATTCGCTCCCCTTTGATGCTCCTTCGGCGCTAAGTGCCGTATATAATGGGAGCAAGGACAGCGCAAGAGCGAAGAGAGGAGGGTAACCATGGCTGATGCAGCAACCTCGTTGCGGCATACCCTCTCCCCCAGCGACAATGCCCGCTACCTCCGTCTCAGTACCGTGATCCTGCAGCGCCTCTTTGCGCCCTATGGGGCGCCCGATTTCGCCATTCGCCTATGGGATGGCACACAGGCCCTTGCTCCGACAGAGGGCAAGCCGCGCTTCACGCTCGTGATTAAGCATCCTGGCGCGCTGCGGCGTATGTTCCTGCCACCCAGTGAGCTGAACCTCGGCGAGGCTTTCATCTTCGGCGATTTTGACGTGGAGGGCGACATCATCGCTGCCACCAGCCTGTTAGACTATTTTGAGCGGGTGGCGCTCTCCCCCCGTGACCTGATGGGGTTGGCAGGGTTTTTGCTCAAGCTGCCCCCCTCCCGCCAGGCTGAGACAAGGCGCCCCGGCCTGCGCCCCAAAGGTCGCCTCCATTCGCTCCGCCGCGATCGGCAGGCCGTGCAGTTTCACTATGATGTCTCCAACGACTTCTACGCCTTGTGGCTTGACGAACACATGGTGTACTCCTGCGCCTATTTCAAGACGGGCGAGGAGGACATCCACACTGCTCAGCTTCAGAAGATGGAGCACATCTGCCGCAAGCTGCGCCTGAAGGCCGGTGAGCGCCTGCTAGACATTGGCTGTGGATGGGGCGGATTGGCGATTTACGCCGCACAACACTATGGCGTAGACGTAACAGGCATCACCCTCAGCGAGAAGCAGGTGGCACTAGCACGCCAGCGTATTGCTGAGGCCGGCCTGTCCGATCGTTGCCGTGTGTTGCTTCAGGACTACCGCGAGGTGCCCACCGACCCACCCTTTGATAAGCTGGTCAGCGTAGGGATGTTTGAGCACGTAGGAGCGAAGATGTTGCCCCTCTACTTTGCCAAGGCGTGGGCGTTGCTCAAGCCTGGGGGCTTGTTCCTCAATCATGGTATCGGCAGCATGAGCAGCCACGTGCCGCGCAGCGGTTTGCTGGGCCGCCTGCTGATGCGCCGCAATAGCTTCATGAACCGCTATGTCTTCCCCGACGGCGAGTTGGTGGACATCCACGAGACGCTGCGGGCTGCGGAGAGCGTCGGTTTTGAGGTGCGCGACGTGGAGGCCCTGCGCGAACACTACGCCCTCACCTTGCGCCACTGGGTTAGCCGTCTGGAGGCACATCACGACCAGGCCCTCCAGTATGTGGACGAACCTACCTACCGCGTCTGGCGGCTGTTTATGGCTGCCTCCTCATATGGCTTCTCACGCGGCCGTTTGAACGTCTATCAGGCGCTCCTCTCCAAAGATGATGGGCACGGCGCCAGCAGCCACCCATGGACGCGCGCTGATCTATATCAGTAGGGGGATGCCGAAGGCCGATTCGCTCCACTGCCCTAGATACGGTATACTCCGCCGCCGGCACTATCCCAACCGAGCATGAGGTGAGACTTGACCGAGCAAAGCGGATTTACCCTCTGGATGACCGGTCTCTCTGGCGCCGGAAAGACCACCATCGCCAAGATTGTGGAAGCCGAACTGAAGCGGCGTGGCATCAAGGTAGAGCGGCTTGATGGCGACGTGGTGCGGCAGTCCTTGACGCGCGACTTGGGCTTTTCCAAGGAGGACCGCGATAAAAATATTGAGCGTGTGATGTTCGTTGCGAAGCTCCTCTCGCGCAACGGCATCGGCGTGATCGCCAGTTTTATCTCGCCCTACCGAGCTGTGCGCGACATGGTGCGCCGTGAGACCACCAACTTCATTGAGGTATTCGTCAACGCGCCGCTGGAAGTTTGCATTGAGCGTGACGTAAAAGGGATGTACCGTAAGGCGTTGGCCGGTGAGATCCCTAACTTCACGGGTATCTCCGACCCTTATGAGCCACCCCTCAACCCGGAGATCACCCTCAATACCCATCTGGAAACGCCAGAGGAGAGCGCGGCCAAAGTGATTGCCTATCTAGAGGAGCACGGGTATATTCCCGTCGCTGAGAAAACCCGCGAGGCCTGATAACGCAAGAGAGACTGTTAAAGGGCGCGTGGGCTGTTCAGAAGCGACGCGCCCTTAAGTTTTGCCCTTAAGGCGGCTGTCCCCCGCCCTGATATGAGGTAGACGGCCCTCCGCCAAGCCGCTATTATAAGGAGCGTGAGATCTGCCCACGAGGTGGCCTCTCCTTGCATAGGACTGTGAAGGTATGAGACGCGTGCCTGGCCCAAGTGATCCCGCAGCGCAACCGGCACCAGTGGGTAATGAAAGACTGCCCCACCGCCGCATATCGTCTCTGGCGCAGGTCTTCTCATCATCCGCGCTGCTGATGGGTACCATCGCCTGTGTGCTGGTGACGGCGCTGCTACTTGCTGCTGCTGGCGGGGTGGTGGCCGGGCAAAAGGAACGCAGTATTCATGCCACCCAGACCACTGCTGCCGATCTGGACCTCCAGTTTCGGCTGGGGCTGGCTGATATGGAGCAGGGGCGCTACGAGCTGGCTGCTCAGCGCTTTCGTTGGGTTCTGGAGCGTGCTCCTGAGTATCCGGGTGCCGCCGACTGGCTGGGCGTGGCCGAGCGTATGTTGGCGCAGGCTTCCGCCCCTGCACCTACGGCGGTTGTTCCCACCAGTAGTGCTGAGACGTTGGATGAGCGTTTCGCCGAGGCGCAGGCCTATTTCAACAGTGGGCAATGGGAACCGGCCATTGCCCGCCTGCAGGAGATTCAGGCGATCGATCCACGCTACCGCGAGGTTGAAGTCAAGGAGATGCTCTATACTGCGCTCTCCACGCTGGGGCTGATCTATGTGCGCGGCGACCGTCTGGAGGAGGGCATCCTCCTGCTCAATCAGGCGGAGAAAATCCGCCCACTGGACGATCAGGCGGCAGGGGAACGCTATCTGGCTACCCTCTATATTGCGGGTAAAACCTATTGGAACCTGAACTGGCCAGTGGTAATCGCCAACTTTGAGGCCATCCGTGAGGTCGCTCCCTACTACCGCGACGTGACCGATCTGTTGTGGGAGGCCTATGTAAAGTACGGCGATCAGCTGGTGCTGCAGGGTGCGCCGTGCGATGGAGAGGAACAATACCGACTGGCGCTTAACTTGCGCTGGGATGGCGCGCTAGCTGACACTGCCAATCAGGCTCATGAGGCTTGTCTGGCTACTCCAACGCCCTCTCCCACGCCGGATTTGGGTGCTCCTCTGCCCACTGACAGCATGGAGTGGACCCCTACGCCGCAAGGGCAGCCGCCCAGCACTCCTACCAGCTCCAGTTGATGTTTACAGGGAGCAAAGGTATACTACCCATTCGTAGACGGGGCGTAGCGCAGTCGGCCAGCGCGCTGCGTTTGGGACGCAGAGGTCGGCGGTTCAAGTCCGCCCGCCCCGACCAGAGGAACAGATGGTCGGGCCATACTCACGGCCCGGCCATCGTTTTTAGAGAAAGAACGAGAGTATCACCAGCGCCGCGATCAACACGGCAGCAATGATGCCCACCCGCTTCAGGTCCTCTATCACATAGCGATATTCAGCAGCAAGGTCAACCTCGCGGCTGAAGGACATGCCTGCGGAGGTGCTCACCGCTGTTGAAGAAGTACCGTATTTTCTGCGTGATGATTTCCTCGCCATAGCCTCTCTGTGATTACTCCTTTTTTCTTCAATAATGTGCCTTAACTTTACTCCGCCAGCGCCGCGATGACCACAATGCGGTCTGTGTTGACCATGTACGGATAGCACGAGATGAGCGTTGCAATAGGCTCGTGGGTGGGGGCCATCACCCCCACGTCCGTTGGTGGGACGATGCGCGTCTCTACGACCACATAAGTAAAGTCTTGCAGCTGCGTGCTGATGATGATCTCATCGCCGGGCTGCAGGCGATCTAGATAGCGGAAAGGTTCGCCATAGATATCATTGTGCCCCGAGAGCACCACGTTGCCCACCTCACCCGGGTTGGCCGATCCGATGTGCTGTCCCACGCCTTTTTTCAGCTGCTCCCATCCATCGCCCTGCACAATGGGCACATCCAGCTCCAAGGCCGGGATGCGCAGGCGGATAGCCGTCGCCGGGCCTGCTGTGGGGATGATAGCCGGCCCAGTGAATTGTTGCTCAACCAGTGGGCGTAGATGTGCTGGTACCTCGCCATAGTTAGGCCGAGCGCCGCCGGGATCGGTGGGTGGGGTGTGGCCCCCGGGGAGTACCACAGCGGTGATGAGCGGCGTCGGTGTAGCAGCAGCGACTTCAAGCGCTGCTGCTCCCCGCGCTGACCCGACCCTGAGTTCGTGCAGCGTCAGCACGGCCATGATCAGTACGGCTATCAGCCCCAGCACGGCCAAGATTTCAATCGCCAGCAGCAGCCGTTCACGTCGCTGCCGGCGTGCTTCCTCCTCGGCCCGCACGAACGATTCGTGGGGGATGGTTTCCTCCCCTCCCCCATCACTGCATGGTTCCTCAGCAACCTCCGGCAGGGGAAGGTCGCTGCGTCGTCGCCCCAACTGCTCAAAGCGTTGCAGGCGGGCTAGGCGGGCCTCGCGTTTTTTGATACTGAGGATGCGTTCTAGCTCCTCTATGCTCAGATCGTCTACTGATCGGCGGTCAGGCATCCCGCAGGCCCCTTACAACCTTCCTTACGCTTCAGGTTCGTAGGCCAAAGCCGCTTGTGGACGCGGCATGGTGCGCTCGTAGAGAGCATCTTCCCCGCGCAGGTAGCCACGAATGGCAACGCTGGCTACCCAGCGCAACGGCTCCGGCGGCCAGGGGATGGTACGCCGATTGACGAAGAACACTTCGGTTAGCTCAGTGCGCTCGCCGCGCAGCATCTGGGCGATGGTTAGCCCGTTGAGGTGCGTCAGTGAGACCCCATGCCCCATACACCCCAAGCTCCAGATCACGCGCTCATCGCCCAGTGTGCCAATGGCGGGGACCATCTCCACCGGCACTGAGACCGGCCCACCCCAGCGGTGGGTGATGCGCACGTCCTTGAGGGCAGGGAAGATGAGCGCAATGTGGGCCGCCAGATCGCGCCAAATGCGCTCATGTTGATCGCGCTCCATGTTGCCACCGTAGGCGATCTCTACGTCGCCGCCACCCATCACCAGGCGGTTGTCCTTCGTCAGCCGATAGTAATGTACCAGGTTGCGGGCGTCTTCAATACCCTGGCGGTTGCGCCAGCCGATGGCCTCAAAGTGCCGCTCTTGCAATGGTTCGGTCAGCACGATGTACGTCCACGCCGGGACCTGCTTGCGCCGAATGAGGGGGATGAGGTGCGACCAGGCGTTGGTGGCCAGCACTAGCCGTTCCGTCTTCACATAGCCCTGCGGCGTGGTGACGGTGATAGCCTGCCCCCGGCTGATCTCAACGGCAGGCGTGCGCTCATAGATTTCCACGCCCACCTGCAGGCAGAGGCGCTTCATCTCGCGGGCCAGTTTGGCCGGGTTGACTAGCGCGCAGCGTGGCTCCCACCAGGCGCCAAGGTACAGCGGCGAGCGCACCTGCTCATCCAGCGCTTCCTTGTCCAGCCAAGTGATGCCCTCAATACCCAGCCGGTGGGCCAGCTCAATCTCGTGCTGGATACGCTTGGCATAGGCGGGCGTGGTCGCCACACGCAGGAACCCGGGACGCTCGTAGTCACAATCCAGCCCGTGCTCCGTTACCAGCTCCCCCACAAAATCAACGGCGCGCTCCATGTAGCGGTGCGCCTCAAGGGCGTTCTTCTGCCCGAAGAAGCTTTTGGTCAGGCTGAGGGTGAGGCCAAAGAGCGTCATGGCGAAACCGGCATTGCGGCCACTGGCGCCGTAGCCGATGACGTGCGACTCCAGCAGCACGACGCGCAGGCCAGGTTGTGCCTTCTTGACGTGGTAAGCGGTGGAAAGCCCGGTAAACCCCCCGCCAACAATGGTCACATCGGCCTGTATTGCCTCTCCAAGCGGGGGATTCTCGCTATAGGGGCCGGCGGTTTCCAGCCAAAAGCTCTTCTCGGCGTAATCGGGTCGCGCGCTCATCCTTTGCTCCTTCCGGTGCGTTGGAGAGGATCATCCTATGCGGCGGGCGACGGCAAAGATCTCACGCTCAAAAAACCAACGGAAAGGGAGCCAGTGAAAGGCCACGTGGCGCAATGTATTCAGCAATAGTCCCTCGTTGCGGTGCTGAGGAGGGCTATCCAGCCAAACCTTGCTGCGGAAGCCCGCCTGTGCCAGCACCCGCCGCAAGCTAAAGAGGCTCTGTTCGTTAACATGCACGTGCACGTTAGCGGCTACACCGAATTGGCGCGGATCGCGGGGATAGTTTGCGCCCTGCCCCATCGCTATCCGCACCAAGCGCACGAGAGGATAGGCATACTGGTTATACCAGCGATTCGGTGCAGTGTGGACAATGAGGCGGCCATCCAACTTGAGCACCCGCCGCACTTCCAACAGTGCCCGATGCAACTCCCATGGGTAGAGGTGCTCCACCACGTCAAACATCAACACGCGGTCAAAGTGCTCATCGGGGAAGGGGAGCTGCTTGGCATCCGCCAGACACACGCCCATGCGGCCCGGCGGCGGATGGTTTTGCTCCGCCTGTATCAGCTCTCGCGTCATGCGCACAGCCACTGGCGCGTAATCTACGCCAAAGGCATCCGCCCCTAGCCGCGCGCAGTGGCGTATAATCTCCCCACGCCCACAGCCGATATCCAACACAGCCATGCCCGGCTCCACGGCGGCCACGCTGAACGCCGCCGCCAGCCGCCGCGAAAGATGCTCCCCCTCACTGGCGAGCCACTCTTCGTAGCCCTCACAGGCCGTTAAAAAGTATTCCTCGCTATACAGATGGGGCGGGAGTGATAGGCGCTCGTTCTCCTTTGGCAAGCGTTCTCCTCGTTGTGCTGTGATTGCTTGGGTTTACGTGCTCTCCAGCAGGCGCTGTAGCTCTGCGATGACATCCCCTACCTCGGCGCGCAGCTGTGTCAGCGAGGGCGAGAGTTGCCAGCCTATGGTCAGGGTCAGTGCCCCTGCTACGTGCGCCGTGTAGATCATGAAGCTGGTCCGCTCATCGTTGCTGCCCAGCACCTCTTCTTCAAAACGGATCACTTCGCGCGCAGTTTGATCAGCGCCCTCGCGCCAGATGCGCCCAGCCACACGGGCGAGGCGCTCGGCGTGCCGTTCGTCCGCCAGGCCAGCGGAACAAATCACCTCTCCCTCCTGCGAGAGCACCACCGGCAGTGTCTCCAGCGACTGGCTGAGACCTGCGATCAGCGCAGCAGCCCGTTGGCGTTGCTCATCCGAGAGGGTTACCCGCTCCTCCAGCGGAGGAGGGGTATGCGGAGCACGGTATCTTTCCCACACCATAGGGGCGGCTTCCCCTGTTGCGTCTGCGATTATGCGGCCATTTTACAGCACCTGTGGATGCCCTACAAGGAGGGAGCAGCAGCTCGTTTGGCAGGTTGACGAGGTCACGGCTATACTGCTGTTGTCGCTGCAAGGAGCACCCCAACGATGCTGAAAACGCTCAGGAACGCTGTTGGCAAGGTCAGTCGCGCCGTTTGGACGGCCATCGCGGCGGTGATGGTGCTAGCTGTCCTGCTGGCGATCGCCTCTCGTGGGGATGGCGGTGTGGATCCCCGTGTGCTGGAGATGACCCTCAGCGCGATCAGCACGCAAGCCAATCGCTTCGTGCCAACCCTCGCCGCCGAACTGACGCAGACCCCGCCTGCGCTGGCCCTGACCGGCGCAGCACCTACCCTTGAATTGGCCGGACAGCGGGAAGTGCGCCAGTATGCCGCCTCGGCAGCGGCCACCTCTGAGCGAGGCAATGTGGAATGGGGAGCCGTGCAGGCCGCCGGCCCGCCTGACACGTCCGAGTGTGGCGATGCACGTACTGCCTGGGCCAGCAAGCAGCCCAACGAGGCTGCCTCCCTGACCCTGCTCTTCCCTGAACTGGTGACGCCCACTGGCCTGCTGGTCTACGAGACATATAACCCGGGTTTCATCACGCTCATCACGTTTACGGATATTTACGGAGAGGAGCACATCATCTATCAGGCTACTCCACAACCCCGCTCCCAGTGTCCGTTTGTGTTGGTGGTGCCTATCATGGATGCGAATTATCAAGGCAACCGCGTTACGATCTTCGTCAATCAAGCCACCAGCATTGGTGGATGGGATCAAATTGACGCTGTGGAACTTGTCGGCGTCAAGCACTAATGGGAGAGGCTATGCACAAAGAACGTCTGATGCGCCTGCAACGCGAGCTTCAGCAGCGGCAGGTGGACTGCCTGGCGCTGATCCCCGGCGCCAACCTGTATTACCTGACCGGTCTGGAGTTTCACCTTATGGAGCGCCCTACCGTGTGCTTTGTTCCGGCGGAAGGGACGCCAGTTGTGGCACTCCCCGCGTTGGAGATGCCCAAGTTTGAACAGGAACGCCCCTTTGAGGTGCGCCTGTTTCCCTACACGGATGAAGAGGGGCCGGCGGAAGCCTTCCGCAAGGCGGGTGCAGCCCTGCCACAGGTGCGCACGCTGGCCGTTGAGTTCCTTGCTATGCGCGTGCTGGAGCTGCGGCTGGTGCAGCATCACCTGCCTGGTGCTGTGCTGGAAGACGCCACTCCCATCATGGATGCCCTCCGTCAGTTCAAGGATGAGACGGAAATCGCGCTCCTGCGTGGAGCGGTGGCTATCACCGAACAGGCACTGCAGGCGACGATCGCCGCAGTGCGGCCTGGCATGACGGAGCGTCAGATCGCCAGCCGTCTGGCATTGGCTCTGTTGGAGGCGGGCGGTGGGCCGCTGCCCTTTGACCCCATTGTGCTATCTGGGCCGCGTGCGGCGTTGCCCCATGGCGTCCCCACTGACCGCGCTGTACAGGAAGGGGAAGTCCTGCTGATAGATTTTGGGACACGGCGGGGTGGTTATGTCTCTGACCTCACACGCACGTTTGCCGTTGGCAGGCCGCTTGAGGGGAAGCAACGGGCTGTGTACGAAGCAGTAAAAGCGGCCAACGCGGCAGGCCGCGCTGCGGCGCGCCCCGGCGTTACCTGCCAGGAGGTGGACCGTGCCGCCCGCCGTGTGATAGAAGAGGCCGGTTTCGGCCCCTACTTCATCCATCGCACCGGACATGGCCTCGGCTTGGACGGCCATGAGCGCCCCTACATTGTAGAAGGCAACGAGACAGTGCTGCAGCCCGGTATGGTGTTCACTGTGGAGCCAGGCATCTATCTCCCGGGTGAGATCGGGGTACGCATAGAGGATGACGTGCTCATCACCCCTGCTGGGAGCGAGAGCCTGACGCAGTTCGGGCGCGACCTCATGGTGATCGGCCTGGAGGGTTGAACGTGGCACTGGAGATTGCTATCCCCGGCAGGGGCACGATCGTCTTACGTCACGCTGTCTTTGATGTGAACGGTACGCTAGCCACCGACGGCGTGTTGATAGAGGGCGTGGCCGAGCGGTTGCAGGCGCTGAAGGACCATCTTGAAATCCACCTTCTGACTGCTGACACGCACGGTGGACAGGCCGAGATTGACCACCTGCTTGGCCTCACTGCTCAACGGGTGCGCCCCGGAAGAGAACGCGAGCAAAAGGCGCTCTATGTGAGCGGTCTTGGCGCGGAGAACGTGGTGGCGATAGGCAATGGCGCCAATGATGTCGGCATGCTAGAGATAGCAGCCATTGGTATCGCGGTACTCGGCACCGAGGGCCTGAACGGCGAAGCTCTGCGGACAGCCGATGTGGTGGTGACCTCCATCCATGATGCGCTGGACCTGCTACTCAAGCCCAAACGTTTGAGTGCCACCTTGCGGCGTTGACTCTCCCTAGAAGCAAGCAGCTTTCTGGCACATGCCTGCCCAGCATGGATATACTCCGTGCAGGGAGGTAGGCCCGGCGTATTATGCTTGTGAAATCTGCCCTCCGCTTGGTGAAGGCCCAGGATTGGCAGGCCTTGTGGCATGCCTTATGGCGTGGCTTCTGGGTGATGCTCCTTGCAGCGCTTCTCTTGATGCCCATCCCCGGCATGCGCCCCGATCCGCAAGACCATGCCTTCCGCACACTGGGGGTGGCCCGCGACTACCTGTTTGACTTTGTGCAGTGGGAGGTCAGCGCGCTCGCAGACAAGACGCTCAACGTTGCCGTCTCGCCCCAGCGCTACATGACGGAGGCTGAGCGCACCCAGTTCGTGCGCGACTACATTCAGCTAGTCTATGACATCCATCAACTGGAGGATAAGGTACAGGACATCTATGCCGATCCCGCTGTTGCCGATCCGGAAACAGCCAGCGCGAGCCTGCGCGCCGAGCGCGATCGGCTGCGTGCCCGTCAGCAGGCCCAGCAGGCACTGGCCGAGTCCATCATCCAAGCGCAGATCGCCGAGATGCTGGCGGAATACGGTTTCGGCATAGGTGGCGAGGTCCTCCCGCCAGTAGCTATTCGCTTCACTCGTCTCCCCACGCTGCTGGTCATCTCCCCCCGCGACCGCATTGAGCGCATCGGCTCTTATCCGTTGGAGCATGGCCTGACGGTTGACCAGATGGAGCATCTAGAAGAGGCAGTGGACAACCAGCTGGGTGTCTCTTCTCTCGTCGTGCCGTTAGGGGGCTTGGCGGTGTGGCCTGCCATGTTGATTGAAACGGGACATCTCCCCAGTGTCTTTGAGGTGGGGGCACACGAGTGGGTGCATCACTACCTGACCTTCTTCCCTCTCGGCTTTAACTATGGGGCAACGCCGGAGCTCTATACGATCAACGAGACAGTTGCCAGCATAGTGGGCCGTGAGATTGGGTGGGCGGTGCTCAACCGCTATTATCCCGATCTGGCCCCCCCTCCGCCTGATTACACCCCGCGCCCCCCTGAACCACCCCCACCGGATACAGGTCAGGCTCCTGTATTTGACTTTCGCGCCGAGATGCACGCTACACGTGTGCATGTGGATGAGCTGCTGGCCGCTGGTCAGATTGAAGAAGCAGAACGCTACATGGAGGAGCGGCGGGTGCTCTTTGTGCAGAACGGCTACCGCATCCGCAAGCTCAATCAGGCCTACTTTGCCTTCTACGGCTCATATGCGGATGAGCCGGGCGCGCCGGGTGCCGACCCAATCGGCCCGGCCCTGCGCGAGTTGCGCTACTACAGCACCTCGCTCTATGAGTTTGTTTCCACAGTGCGGGGGGTCACTTCTTTGGCGGAGATAGAGGATGCCCTCAACCGAAAGCGGACGCTTCACACTGGCGGATGAGCATACGCGGCCCCGCACGATCGGGGAGGCGCTGGCGCGTGGGCGGGCAGCCTGCGCCGCTGAAGGAGCGATCCTAACACCGGCGACGGCACAGGCGCTTTTGGCGCACGTTACGGGGCGCGGACGTGCATGGTTGCTTACTCACGTGGAAGAGCCGCTGAGCGCAGAGGCTGCCGAACGCTTCATATCCTTGCTTGAACGTGCTGCTGATGGCGAACCGCTGGCGTATCTGATTGGCGAGCGCGAGTTCTATGGCCTGCCCTTCAGCGTTACGCCTGATGTGCTTATACCCCGCCCGGAGACAGAAGCGCTGATTGACGTGGCGTTAGCATGGGCACACACACGCGGCCTGCCTTCTCCCCGCATTGTGGATGTCGGCACGGGCAGCGGGGCGATAGCGGTGACATTAGCGCTCAAGCTGCCTCAAGCGAGGATCGTGGCAGTGGATATTGCGTGGGAGGCGTTGCTCATTGCACAGGTCAATGCGCTGCGCCACGGTGTTGCGGAACGCCTCGGCTTTGTGCTCGGCGATCTGCTGGCGGCGTTGATTGGGCCGTTTGATGCCATCATCGCTAACCTCCCCTATGTCAGCGAGGGGGAGCTGGAGGCGCTGGAAGTGGGGCGCTGGGAGCCGCGCATCGCGCTGGATGGCGGCTCTGATGGGTTGGACCTCATACGACGGCTGCTTGGACAGGCGCCGAGGCGGCTGGCCCCCGGCGGCCTGCTTGCTCTAGAGATCGGCGCCGATCAAGGGAAGCGTGTGGAGGCATTGTGTCATGCTGCCTTTCCATATGCAGAGGTCGCCATCCTCCCTGATTTGGCAGGGTTGGATCGTATCGTGAGGGTGATCATTCCATGACCGACTGGCTGGCCGTTGACGATCCCCAGGCCCCCATACGGGCGGCTGAAGTGATCCGTGCTGGTGGGCTGGTCATCCTGCCTACTGACACCGTTTACGGTGTGGCCGCTGATCTATGGCAACCGCAGGCAGTAGCAGCGCTCTACGCGGCCAAGCGCCGCCCACCTGAACGTGCTATCCCCGTCCTGCTGGCTGACGTGAAAGACATCGCCCAGGTGGCGAGCGATGTGCCGCTCCTTGCCCAGCGCTTGGCGGAGGCCTTCTGGCCCGGCCCACTGACCATCGCCGTCCCTAAACGCCCAGAGGTACCTCCTATCGTCTCATCACTGCCGACGATCGGCGTGCGCATCCCCGACCACGCAGCCACGCGGGCTGTGATCCGCGCCTGTGGTGGTGCGCTGGCTGTTACGAGTGCCAACCTCTCCGATCGCCCCAGCACGCTCACCGCCGAGGAAGCGGCGCAGGCGCTGGGGGAGGCCGTCACGCTGGTGTTGGATGGAGGGCGTTGCCCGGGCGGCGTGCCTTCAACGGTGGTGGACGTAAGCGGTGGGGACATCCGCATTGTGCGCATGGGGCCATTGGATGAGGCAACGTTGCGGCAGGCGCTGGAGAGGTAAGGTTGTTCCGCTTGAGGCGGCCTGCTATAATCAGGTCACACCCGCCCCGCACATTGACGGGGCGTACTTTGTGTTGGAGAACCGAACGGTATGCTGGACAAACTGGCAGGCATTGCAGCCCGCTACGAAGAATTGGAACGCTTGCTGGCCGACCCTCAGGTTGCGGCGGATTATGAGCGTGTGGCGGAGTATGCGCAGGAGCGCAGCAACCTTCAGCCTATTGTGGAGGGCTATTACGAATATCGCAGCGTTCTGGAACAGATAGATGAGGCAGAGCAGCTGTTGGATTCTTCCGACAGTGACCTGCGTGCACTGGCCGAAGAGGAACTGGAAAACCTGCACAAACGCCGTGTGGAGCTGGAAGAACACCTGCGCTTGCTGTTGCTCCCCAAGGACCCCCGCGATACCAAGAATGTGATCATGGAAATCCGCGCTGGCACGGGCGGGGAAGAGGCTGCGCTCTTCGCCGCCGATCTTTTCCGTATGTATAGCCGCTATGCGGAGAAGCAGGGTTGGAAGGTAGAAGTGCTGGATAGCCATGAGACAGGCGTGGGCGGTTTTAAGGAGATCATCTTCCTCATCAAAGGGCGGGGAGCCTATTCGCGCCTGAAGTATGAGAGCGGGGTGCACCGCGTACAGCGTGTGCCCATCACCGAGAGCCAGGGGCGCATCCACACCAGCACGGCTACAGTGGCTGTGCTGGCCGAGATGGATGAGGTAGAGGTTGAGATCGCCCCTGACGATCTGGTGATTGAATCGTTCCGCGCCAGCAGCGCGGGCGGCCAGCATGTACAGAAGAACGAAACGGCCATTCGCATCACGCATAAGCCTACCGGTATTGTGGTGCAATGCCAGGATGAGCGCAGCAAGACGCAGAACTTGCTGCGTGCAATGAGCATCTTACGGGCGCGCCTGTACGATATGGAACAGCGCCGCCTGCAAGAGGAGCGGGATGCTGCCCGCCGCTCCATGGTGGGCACTGGCGAGCGTGCCGAAAAAATCCGTACCTACAACTTCCCCCAGAACCGCGTGACCGATCACCGCATCAACCTCAGCTCATACAACCTGTCCGCCGTCATGGACGGCGAGCTGGATGAGTTCATTGATGAGCTGGCCACACGTGAGCAGGCTGCTCTGCTCCAACAGGCAGGCGCCTGATGGCTGGGTGGGATGTCGGTGTACTTCACGTGGCCTGCGGCGCAGCATATCTACCTCTCGCCCCATTTGGATGATGCTGTCCTCAGCTGTGGTGGGACTATCGCCCAGCAGGTGTGGCGCGGTGAGACCGTTGCCGTGATCACGGTCTTTGCTGGTAGCCCACCCTCCGAAAGCCCCCTCTCGCCTTTTGCCCGCTCGCTCCATGAGCGTTGGCAGGCCTCGGCGCCCCGCGGCATAGACTTCACCGATCCCTCCGCCGTGCGTCGGGCGGAGGATCGGCGTGCCCTTGCCGCCATCAGCCCTGCTGTTCAGGTGATCCATCTGCCCTTGCCGGAATGCATCTACCGCCTTGACCCAACCAGCGGAGAGGCGCTCTACGCCAGCGAAGAGGCCATCTTTGGAGAAGTGCTCCCCACTGATCCGGCGCTGAACGCATTGCGCGCAGTGCCACCCTTCCCCGCTGATGCGGTGCTCTACGCACCACTTGGGGTAGGCCATCATGTGGATCACCTGCTCGTACGTTGGGCAGTAGCAAGCTGGAAGTTGCCCGCCGGCGTAGTACGTTACTATGAGGAGTATCCCTATGCGGAGAGGGAAGCGGCGCTTCAGGCAGCCCTAGGGGGAGAGGAGGGCTGGCAGGCAAGGGTGAGTGCATTGGACGAGCAAGCGCTCGCTGCCAAAATAGGCGCAGTGGCGCACTATGTCTCGCAGATTAGCACCTTTTGGGAGAGCGCCGAGGCAATGGAAATCACCCTTCGCCGCTATGTGGAGCGTGTGGGCGGTGAGCGCCTGTGGGTGAAGGGGGAATAGCGGGCGGCTAGATGTGTTCAAAACGTTCCACGTCGAAGACGAAAACCGAAGCTCCGCCGACGGGAACCTCCACATAGCCCCCCACCATAGACATAGGCTCCATGGGGTCCACGCTGACGGGCAAGAGGCGCGTGCGCCGCTGGCAGATGCCGCGCAGGATGTCCAGTACATCTTCCACCTGCGCATCCTCAACGCCGATGAGCAGGGTGGTATTGCCCTGACGGAAGAACCCTCCTGTTGAGGCCACCCGCGTCACGCGGTATTCGGCCTTGATGAGCGCATCCATCACGGCGTCCGCATCGGTATTTTGTACCACGGCCAGGATCATCTTCATGGCCTTATTATACCCCACCGAGGCAAGCACATGGATAGGCGCAGTTGCGCCATTTGCGCAATGGCCTATAATGAGGCAGGCCTTTTCGGCTTGAAGATAGCTTTGATCCTAAAAGGAGGCGGTTCTGATGGACTTCGCACGTGCTTTGATGTTTCCGTTTGAGGATGAGGAGTGGCTGAAGAAGCTCGGTATCGGGGTACTGGTGGGTCTGATCCCCATCGTCGGGCAAATGACCCAGCAGGGTTGGAGTTTTGAGATCACCAAGCGTGTGCGGCGGGGTGATCCCGCTCCTTTGCCTGACTGGAGCGATTTCGGTGGCTTGTTGGGCACCGGTTTCAAGCTCTTCGTCGCGGCGCTGATCTATCAAATCCCTACGCTGATCTTCGCCTGCATTGCTTCCTTTGCGGGGGTCTTACCGGCGTTGGGTGGCGATAGCGATACAGCGGGCGCGTTGGCTGACGTTGCGGTAATTCTGGCGATCTGCTGCTCTTGCGTGATTGCCCTCTACGCCATCTTTGCCGCTATTGTGTACTGGGGTGGCGTGATCCGCTTCGTAGACCGTGAGGAGCTGGCCACCTTCTTCCAGGTGGGCGAGAACTTCGCCCTTGTGCGCAACAACATCGGCGATTTTGGTATGGCGCTGCTGTACGCCATTCTGGCTGGGGTAATCGCCAGCGTAGTCTCTTCAGTGACCTTCGGGCTGGGGAGCCTCCTCACCCCTATCTTTATGATGTATTTCATTGGTCACATCTTGGGGCAGCTGGCGACCAAGGTCAGTGGGGCAGCGGCAATGCCAGCAGTCTGATCTGCTCATCAGCACAGGTCAAGTTAGGAGGCGTGACCCCTTCCCAACGGCCACGCCTCCTTCAATTTACCTGGCCTGTGTCACTTCTTTGGGGGTTGCTGAGGCAACCTCTTGAGGATCTCTTCCAGGCGGTCCACATCAAGGGGTTTGACGAGGTAATCCATCGCCCCGGCCTGGCGCGCTCTCTCCATCATGCCGGGATCGTCCTCTGCTGTCACGAAGACCACCGCAATATCTCGGGCAAGGGGATCGCGCTTGATGTAACGGCAAACCTCTAACCCATCCACGCCGGGAATGTTGAGGTCCAGCAGGATCAGGGCAGGTGGCTCTTTCTGGAGTGCCATAATGGCCGAACGAGGGCTATGCACAATGCGCGTCTCCCAGTCAAACAGGCTGACCAGATTGGAGATGGCCTGTGCAACGGCCACATCATCATCCACAATAAGCACGTAGGACATGCTACCCTCGCACTGAATCCCCTGCCCATGGCTTTATCCATTATACAATGGGAAGGTTATTGCGAGAAACGCTGCAGGGGATAATCTTGCTTTGCTAGGGAGGTTTGGGCATCTCCTGAATGGCGCGGTAGGCAGAGCGGGGTGTCCCATCGGGTAGGAGAATGCTGTATAAGGCTGCACCTGTGGCGTCTGGGCCAACTTTAGGCGCAGCGTCCAGATTGAAGAGGAAGGCCAACCACACAAACCCCCAATCGTGCATGAGCTGGAAGGCTTGGATGATGTAACGGGCCTGCTCCTCTGCTGAATTGTCCAGCGCGAACTCCAGGCCAGTTTGTACCTCGCTGGTAATCCCCTCCGCACTGGCCCAACCAAATGCTGTGACACAAAGCGGCGTACGGCGCCGCGTTGCCACAATGAGGTCGTTGTAGCCGCGCAGCGTGGAATGGAACGACCAACTATGGTGGGGGTTTTCAAACGGAGCGCGGAAACGGACTGCTGTGTTGCCAGTCAGCCCATCATAGGGCATGTCGGGGGGCAGGTTGTAACCCTTCAGGTGGACGCCCACGCAATCCACATAGTCCAGCAGGCCGGCGTTGATCAGCCCCTGTAGATAGCGGAAGTCGTCTATGGCCATAACGCCATCGTCCACGCCGGTGGGGTTTAACCCACCGCTGATGATGATAACACCGGGGTCCACAGCGCGGATTGCTTGCACAGAAGGGACGAGCAGCGCCATGTAACCCTCAGGGCTTAAGCCACCAGGAGCATACCAGTGCTGCTCCTCGTTCATCTCCTCCCAGATTTCAACGGCGTGCACCACACCGCGATAGCGTTGCATGAGCAGGCTGACGAAATGGGCGAATGCCTGCGGGTCATCAGGCGGCCCACTGCGATTCTCCGCTGTAACGGAGCGCGCCCACGCCGGCGCAGCACTTACGGAGACCAGCACCCGCATGTTGCGTGTGGCAGCCTCGGAGAGGAATGCGTCCAGCACTGCCCAGTTCGGGCGCCCCGCCTCGGCCTCAATTTCCGACCAGTGCAGTGAGACCTTCACCCACCTCAGGCCAAGCTGTTGTATTTGGTCTAGTGTGGCCTGCGGGCTGGAGAGTGCCAGTGCCTCAATCCCATAACCGAAGGAGCGGTCGGCTAACGGGACGGTAGTCGGCTCAACAGATGGGGTAGCACCGAGGCCCGCTGCTGAGAGTGCGATAGGGGTCTCGGTGGGGGTTGGGGCAGGCGGCAGGGTGAGCATCCCTCCTGCCTCCGAAGGCTGCACCTCAAGATTCGCCTTTGTGGCGAGGGAGCCCTGGCCATTTTGCTCCGCCATCCCCCAGCGCACGGCAAGGAGGATGCAGGCCCCCACCAGCACCACTATGGCGATCCAGGCGATAAACAGGATATGCCGCAGGTCTTTAGGAACCTCGCTGCTTCCCCGCCCACCCTGAGCCATGCGCCTTCCCTGCCTTATGAGGAGCGTCCCTTGCCAATTAGTCGTTCATAGCAGCGTACAACGCTGCACAAGCGGGGCAGGTTCCATCAGGGCGCAGGATGGCGTAGCCTCCCTGCGGATCGTTCTCCTCCCACTTGGTGAAGTCCACATTCCAGATAATCACGAGCCGAACATAGCCCAGCTGCTGGGCTATGTTCACACCCTCCGCCAACCATGCGGCCTGTTCGGCCACAGTGTTATCCGCCCCCCATGCAAAGTTGGAGGGGATGGGCGTGTCAAATCCTTCGGGTGTCACGTAGCCAAACTCGGTGAGGCACACCGGCAGTGCACCATTCATGCCGTTGTAGTACACCTCAATGGTGGGCAGGAAGTACCAGCTATAGTGATCCCCCTCCGGACGGCCCGAGCGTACTGAGGGCGCCGTTGTGCCTGAGTTGTGGTGTACGCCAATACAATCGGCGTAATTGGCGGCACCTGCTGCGTAAAGCCCCTGCACGTAGCGCTGGTCGGCCATAGCGATCACCATATCATCCACACCGGTGGGGGCCAGCGCCCCGATGATCACGCTGGTCTGCGGGCTGACCGCTTTGATGGCGCGGTAGGCAGGAGCCAACATGTTGTTTACGTAGTCGGCAGGGCTGAACTGCCCGCGCGGCCACTCGCGGTCAAGGTTCATCTCGTTCCAGACTTCAATAGCGTCTGGTTTGAGGCGTGCTACTTCCGTCAGGTAAGCAATGTAGCTGGCATAGTCAATAGGCTGCTGTGGATAGGGATCACCGGAGATGCTCAACAGCACCTTAAAGCCGTTAGAGTGCCCTTCGGCGATGTTCTGCTGAGCTTGTGTGATGTCAGTGGAGGGGTTCCATTTGATCTGGTACTTGACCCACGTCATCCCTGCGCTGACCATCACGTCGCGGTGGGCAATGTAGCCGGGCACCTGCCCGCCTAGCTCCAAGCCGCTTTCCGGCAGGCCAACGGTGGAAGGCGTAGGGATGAGCGTGGGGGTGACCGTGCCGGTTGGCAGCGGGCTATCCGTCGCTGCGCTGCTTGTAGCGGTTGCCATGACCTGTGGCTGCGCAGTAGCAGTTGGTTCCGTTCGCGCCAGCCGCTCAGAGCGGTTGCTGAGGGTGAGCATCAATATGGCGAAAACCGCAATCCCCGCGATGGCAACCAGCCCCATCCAGATCAGGGCGGCAAGGCGCACGGTCTGCGGTGAGAGCCGAGGGGCGCTTGATCGTTTCATACCTCTCCTCTTTCCATAGGGCGCAGCGGGTGGTGGATGCTTCAGCTCCCCATGGCCGCCGCAAGCGTTGAACAGGCCGGGCATGACCCATCGGGGCGGATGATGGAGTAACCGCCCTGCGGGTCATCCGCCGTCCAGGTCGTGAAGCCCACGTTGAAAATGATCATCAGCCGCACATAACCCAACCCCTGGGCAATGTCCACGCCTTCCGCCAGCCATGCGGCCTGTTCGGCAACCGTATTATCAGCTCCCCATGAGAAGTTGGCGGGCAGCGGGGTGTCAAACCCTTCGGGGGAGACGTAGCCGTATTCGGTGAGGCATACCGGCAACGCTCCGCCCATCCCGTAGTAGTACACCTCCAGGGTGGGCAGGAAGTACCAGCTATAGTGGCTGCCGGTCGCCGCGCCGGAGCGTGCCGAGGGAGACGTAGTGCCGGCGTTATGGTGTACGCCGATACAGTTGGCATAACGGGCGGCGCCCGCCGCTGCCAGCCCTTGCACATAACGCTGGTCGCTCCACACATTGACCCCGTCATCCACGCCCGTGGGAGCCAGCGCCCCGATGATCACCATCGTGTTGGGACTGACGGACTTGATGGCATTGAACGCCGGAGCCAACATATTGTTCACGTAGTTGGCCGGGTCAATCTGCCCGGAGGGCCACTCACGGTTGAGGTTCATTTCATTCCAGACCTCAATGCCGTCTGGACCATAGGAGGCCACGCCGCGCAGGAACTCTACATAGGCATTGTAGTCAATGCTGCTGGGATAGAGCGGCCCGGTGATGCTGAGCAATACCTTAAACCCGGCACCATGTCCGGCGCTCACGTAGCCTGCCACAGCACCGGGGTCCATGCCGGGCGACCATTTGACCTGAAACTTCACCCACGTCATGCCTGCTGAGTGCATCTCGTTGGGATGAGTGATGTAGCCGGGCACCTGCCCACCGAGCTCAAAGCCGCCGCTCCCCCCGCCGGGAGCTACGGGAGGTGGCGCAGTACTGCCGGGCGCAGGAGTTCCGCTGGTGGGCCGTGGGGCTTGTGTGGATGGAGGAGCAGTAGGCGTAGGCGTGACAAGCTCCCCAACCTGAACCTCAATAGCACCCCGGTCAAAAATCCTGCTGCCAACGATCTCGCCACGCACCGTGTAGTTGCCTGTCGCGTCGGCACGCCATGCCCAAGGGGTCCCCAGGCCGGTGCGCTCGCTGAGGAGCGCTCCGCTGGCATCCGAGACCGTCCACTGCATCACCAATTGGCTGGGGACGGATGAGAGAGTGCGCACTTTGAACTCGTTGATGGCGGTTAGCAGACCGGGGTCGTTTCCGGGTGCGCCCAGTCCTTCAATCACCATGCCCGCGATGTTGAAGGCAGAAGCCATGTCCAGACGGGCGCGCACTGTGTTGGCTGTGACGATCCAGATACGGCGCGTACCGCTTTCTGAGTTGAGCGTATAGACGTAAGCGCCAGTGTTTTGATCGGCGATCACCTCGGCGATCTCGCTGCTGAGCTGGAAGGTCAGTTCTGTGCCGGGCGGGAAGGCTGTAGCTTCCTCAGGAAGAGGCGTAGTGAGCTCAACCCCGCCCAGCAGGTCCAGTGCCTCTTGGTAGCTCAGCAGGCTACCGTTGGTTTGGTCCACACTCTGCGCGGGGAAGGCCCATAGCAGCTTGTAGCGGTTGATCTCACCCACAGCCCAGCCCAGGAGGTCCATCGCCTCACCGTTGACGGCGTAGCTGGCCGGATTGAGGCCGGGTGAGACGATCACCATATCTGCCGCTGCACCAACAGAGCGCCAGTCATAGGCTCCTGTATCCCATGCGCCCGGACCACCCATGGGAGGCGGCAGAATAACCGCTACCATCTTGTTGACGCTGTGCAGATCGGCGGCCAGGTCGCGCAGGAATTGCACAAAAGCCTGCCCATCGGCGGGGTCTAAGTGGGGATAATCCAGCACAAAGCCATGATAACCGCTGTTGACGGCCAGCATGTGCAGGTCCTGCACCAGCAGAGCGCGGTCGGCGGGGTTGTTCAGCACACTGCTGAGGGATGCGCCTTCCACCACGCGCAGCACGGGTATCACCGCGTATCCGGCATCGGGCAACCATCCCCCAACCGGCGCACCGGTCAGCGACCCGTCAGCCTGTACTTCAAGGCCCAGAGGCATGACCACGTTCAACGCAGAGGAAACTGCCTCATCAAGGCTATGGCCCTGCTCCAGCACCGTACCGATGAGAGGGGTGGCCGCATTGGCTTGAAAGACGGCGAGATTGGCTGGCAGGACATCAGTGCGTATTACACCGGTTGCTGTATCCACATGGGAGGGGACAAAAATCCACCGGCCAGCTTGCGCATCCCACGTGTAGAGGTCTAACGTTTGCGGAGACAGAGTGCCGACGGGAAGCGCAACCTCTATCATCGCTGAACCCGCGCCCCGCCGGTCTATGTTATAGATTGGGCTTTTGATCTCCAGACCGGCCGGCAAAGCCTCACCTGCGGCAGCGAACGCCTCCAACGGGGATGTGCTTAAGCGCACGCGCAGGGCCTCGCCACCTGTCCAGGTAATGGTCAGCCCATCGGGGTGGCTGGCTGTGGGGTGCTCTGCGTCCAACGTTTGCCATCCGCCGAGACCTATCACGGAGGCCAGATTGAGGGGTGGGAGGAAAAGCGCGACTAACACCAGCGCAATGAGGAGCAACAGACCCAGACCACCACAGCCAACAGCTAAGGTACGGCGGCTCAAGCCGCGCATGGCCCGATCCTGTGGGGTTGCAGTTGTAGGGGAAGGTTTCTGACTTTGGCTCATCTTTGGTACCTCGTCTGAACTTAGGGCATCACGTTGCCCAGCGCAATGCAGGCTGGGCAGGTTCCATCTGGGCGCAAGATGGCGTAGCCGCCCTTCGGATCGGCGTTGCCCCAGTCGGTGAAGTCCACATTCCAGACAATCATCAGGCGCACCTGCCCGCTTTGACGGCTGAGCTGAGCCGCCTCAGCCAACCAGGCCGCCTGCTCGGCGACACTGGTATCGGCGGCCCAGCTGAAGTTGCCGGGCAGGCCACCGTATCCTTCACTGCTCAGGTAACCTAACTCGGTAAAGCATACCGGATGTCCGAACGTCCCGCCATATAATTGCAGCATACTGCCAAAATACCAACTGTAATGCTGATAGCCCGGATCGGCAGGATGGCCGCTTGTTGCCGAAGGCGGCGTAGCCCCTGCATTATAATGGACGCCCACGCAGTCCATGTAGTTCGCCGCACCGGCCTGGGCCATCTGCTGCAGATAGTACCAGTCATCGCACCCATAGCCCTGTGTGGAGCAGCCGCCCTCGCTGTAGTATAGTCCGGTGGGCAGCAGCCCCGCCGAGATGACCATAATTTGGTAATCTGCTGATTTGATGGCATTGTATGCTGGAGCCAGCATCTCGCGCACGTAAGTCGCGCCGTCTATCTGCCCCTGCGGCCACTCAAAGTAGAAGTTCGGTTCGTTCCAGACCTCAATGGCATCGGGGCCGTAGGCGGCCACCTCGTGCAGGAACGCCACATATTCGGCGAAGTTGATGGAGCCAGGATAATTACCGCCGCCGGTGATGCTCAGCAGTACCTTAAACCCCTGACTATGTCCTTGCTCAATCAAGCTGCGTGCGCTGTCGGGGCGCTGCCCTGGTCCCCAGGTGAGCTGAAACTTTACCCACGTCATGCCCGCCTGATGCATCAGAGTTGGATGGCGGATGGTGTGATTGACCTGCCCGCCGAGTTCAAAATCGCCGGAGGCGGCCAGGCCAGCAGGAATGATGGGGATGGGCATCCCCTCTGGGATGAACAGGAACGAAGAGTTGCCGGTTAAAGGATTGCTGTCTGCTGATGAAGGAGCGTTCACCCGCACGGCAGCCGCTCCTCGCTGAGATAAGCCCTCCCCCACGATCTCCGCGCTGATGGTGTACTCGCCTGCAGTTTCAGGCGTCCACATGAAGGGTTCGGTAAGGTCGCCGACTGCCTCATAGATGCGCGTGCCGCTCGCATCGTACACCGTCCAATTGAGCGTCAGGGTGGCTTCTGCGGGGAGGGGCTGCCCAGCTCTGAAGGTGCGTAACGCGGCAACTGTGCCAGGGCTATTGCCTTGCGCCAACAGATCGTCTATCACTATGCCGCCTATCCCCTGCGCCGCGATCCAGTCCAGCCGTTGGCGCAGTGCGGCAGCCGTCACGATCCAGACGCGGTGCTCGCCGTCCGCAGTATAGACTTTGTAGCGATACAGCCCCTCTGGCGCAAGACGCTCAAAGTCGCTGGCCTGCCCGGCCAGGCGGAATGTCAGCGGTTGGCTGGGCTGGGGCTGCAGTGCTCCGTTGTTCTCCCCTAGTGCCAACCCCACCGTGCCCAGGGGCGCGAGCGCATAATCATAGCGGATGGGGTAGAACTGACCACCCCACTCGTCAAGGCTTTGTGAAAAGGAAGCAAGGTACAGCTTCGCGCGGCTGGTACGCGTGGCCGCCCACCCGATGAACGTATCCACAGTGCCTCCATCGGCGTAGTCTTGCGGGCTGCCTGGCGGCGTGACGATGAGGGCATCAGCCAACGCGCCGATCTGCGGCCAGTTGTAGCCCAGCGTATCATAGCCGGTGGGTGTGGCCTGTGGCGTGGGCACACGGACCATAAGCACCTTGCCTCGCTGCGCTAGCGCAGTGGCCAGATCGCCCAGTAAAGCCTCAAAGGCTGCCGCCTGATCGCGTGTAAGCGGGCCGAGGTCAAGCGCCACCCCATCCCATGGGGTGCTGTCCACCAAAGTGGCGACCCCTGCCACGAGCGTGTTGCGCTTCGTGCGGCTGCTCAACAGTGCCTGCAATGCCTCCTCGTTGGTGGGTCGGAGCAGGATCAAGGCGGTGAGACCATCCGGCGGAGGGTGGAGATCGCTCACATCAAGTGCGCCATCCTGACCAACTGCAGCACCGGCCACCAATACCCTGTCCAACAGGTCACCACGCTCATCCAGCCTTTGGCCTACCTCCAGCGTGCTGATCAAGAGGGGTTTTACAGCCGGAGGCTGCAACAAGGCCACCACCCCCTGCGAGGCGGCCACGATGAGGTGTTCTCCATCGCGCTCAAAGGGGATGAATTGCCACGTGCGGTGTGCAGTATCCCAACGATGTGGCTCGGCGTTTTCGGTAGGTGGGGTAAAAATCAGGTAGGCAGTGCCCCTGCCACGCAGATCAACGCGATAAAGTGGGCTGAGCAACGTGAAGCCTGCAGGCAGCGTAAGAGGCGCTGCCGCCTCTTGACCGCCACCTTGACCTTCGGCTGGGAGCGCCTCCACACGCACCCGCAAGGGGCGTTCACCCTGCAGGGATACACCGAGAAGGGAGTCCACCTCCCACGAAGGGTTTTCGGGCGTCAAACGGGTGAAAGGAGTGCTCTGCGCAATGATCAACCCCAAAGCGGCACCCAGTACCATCAAGCCGAGCAGGGCCAGCAAGGCGTGGCCGGGGCTGATACGCATGTGTGCCAGCGCGGCGAGGTGCATGCGCCAGCCGGCTAGCACATTTCTGGGGGAAGGGCCGTGTGTGATCTGTGCAGCGCCCTCTCGGCTCATCGCTCCACCACTTCTGCCCCGATCTCGCCCAGCATAATCTCCCGCCCTGCACCGCGCAGCAGGGCGCTGACTGTGTAATGCCCCGCCCGATCAGGAACCAACCATAGGTACTGTTTGAGCGTCAGGTCACCAACTTCTTCCGCCACTAGCGCACGGGATTTATCGCGTACCTGCCATACAATCTGAAGCGGTGGCGGTGGGCCAAGCGGCTGCTCGCTGAGGAAGGCACTTATGCCATCGGCGAGGAAGTTGGCGGACTCCAATCCCTCAACGGCTACCGCGCCAAGCGCGTAGCGACGTGCCCACTCTAACCGCAGGTTGACAGTCTGAGCGGTAGCCAGATAAGTATGATGCAGCGCTCCACCCTCATCGTGGTAGGCTATGTAATACATCCCCAGAGCGCTATCGTATCCCAGCGCTTCGGCTGATCCGTTCAGTGTCAGCGGGAGGCTGCTCCCCGCTGTAACTCGCGGCTGAGTGGGGTCAAGGTAACCCGCTACGGCCTCCACATAGCCCAGACGGGCAGCCGCCTCGGCGGAGGATGTAGCGAAGGCGAGCCCTCCGATGACGTCCACGTCGCGTGCGCTCACCAGCAGCCCGACTTGGGCACGGGGCACCTGATCGGTGAGGCTCTCTAATGCGTCCTCAACCGCGCCGCCCTCTAGGTAGTCGGCGGGATGGTCGCCCGGGGCCAGCCATAGGCGATCTGCAACTTGCGCCAATGCTGTTGGATCGTACTCTGTCAGCGAGGTGTCACGCAGGACGACATCCAGACGCTTCCCTTGCTTGTGGAGCTGCTCGGCCAGCGCTGCCACAAAGTCGGCGTAGCCTGTGCCGGGCGCGAAGTCAAGCGCCAGCCCACCATAGGAGGAAGCCAACACCGTCAGCCGCTGGATAAGCACCGCGCTGGCGTTGACATCTTGGTAGGCCGTGAAACCCGATGAGGGATTAACCACCAGTGGCAACACAGTAGAGGCCCGAGAGGCAGCCACTGTGCCGCTCAGGTTGCCGACGGCATCCACCGTCACTCCGTACAGGAGGCTCAACCCATAGGAAGCCCCCACATCTCCTGTGTCAGCGCTCACAACGGCACCTGCCACAAAGGACGTAGGCTGTGTTTCCACAGCCATCACGCTGATCGGCATCTGGTGGGGGGAGAAGGTGAGCGTTTGATTCGTGGCATCTAGCTTGGCAGGCACAAACACCCACCTGCGGTTAGGGGCATCCCACGCATAGAGGTCAAGCCGCTCGGCGGCTTCCGTGCCGGCAACGCTGATCTCTGCAGCGATTTGGCCCTCCCCCCGTTTCTCAAGTATGAAGATCGGGCTAAGGGGGGTCAGATTGTCAGCCAGTGCAGCATGGGCAGCGCGCCAGCTCCATCCGGCTCGGTCGGCCAAGAATGCCTCGCGGGGGATGGTCCTCACGCGCACTTGGGCGGATATGCTGCCCTCGGTTAGGCGGACAAGCATGCCGTCGGGGTGGTAGTAGGAAGGCTGAGCGCTGTTGAGCGTCACGTAAGAGCCACCGAACAGGCTTCGGATCGGAGTGAAAGGCGAGATTGCCAACAATCCTACAATGGCAACAAGGATCGCCAATACTCCTGCTGCCCCAATCCACACTCGCCGAGGGATGTGCCCTTGCTTTGCTTGTCCTTCAGCGCCCAACAGTTTCAACTGCCCCTTTTGCCCCTGACGACAAAAGGCGGCGCGAATGCTCTGCCGCCTGCCGCCCGTAAGGATATATGCTCGCTGTGCCATCGGGAGCGCATTTTACCGTGCCAACCTTGAATTCGCAATAAATAACACACCTGGCCAGCCTGCTTGCTCAAGCTGGTGATAGAGAGAAGCGCATAAGGCTAGGCTGTAGTGTGGATGCAGTGGGGTTGGTGTGCCCTCATGCTACCGCCACGCGGGTTGGCAGGCCGTTCTTGACGCGCACGATCTCGGCCATGATACTGAGGGCAATCTCAGCAGGGCTGCGTCCACCGATGTCCAAACCCACTGGCGCATGCAGGCGAGCCAGCCGTTCCTCCGTCAGCCCTGCTTTCCGCAGGCGTTCTATGCGCAACGCATTGGTGCGGCGACTGCCCAGCGCCCCTACATAGCGCGCCTCACTCGTTAGGGCGACTTGCAAAGCAGGGTCGTCTAGTTTAGGGTCGTGGGTCAGCACCACCACATAAGCCCAGCGATCCAGCGACATGGCTGCCAATGCCTTTTGTGGCCATTCCTTGATCAACGTGGTGGCATGGGGGAAACGCTCGCGGGTGTTGAACGCCCCCCGTGGGTCCACGATGATGGTGTCAAAACCGATCAGATTGGCTATTGCCACCAGTGGATCGGCAATATGCACCGCCCCAACGATGATCAGGCGTGGTACAGGCGGGTAGACGTCAACAAACAGCGTGACCTCCTCTGGCAGCATCTCTATGCCACCCACGCCCTGCGCCAGCCGCTCCAACGCCCGACTCACTACCTGCTGGTGGATAGAATCCGGCAGGGTCAGATCGCCCTCGCTGCGCCCATCGGGAAGCACGATCAGTTTGCGGTTAATCCACCCTTCTGGGCCTTCCACCACGCTTACAACGGCCATCGGCTCGCGGGCGGCAAGGTGCTGTTTGACGGCCTCATAAGTCCCCTGCAGGGCCTCAAAAGGCTCCACAAAGACCTTGATCGTCCCACCGCAGGCCAACCCTACCTCAAAGGCCTGATCATCGGCCACGCCGAAGGACAGCAGGCGTGGCTTCCCGCTCTTGATCACGGCTTTGGATTCCTCTAGGACGGCGTTTTCTACACAACCGGCACTGACCGAACCGGCAATGCCGCCGCTGAGGGTAGCCGCCATCTTGGCGCCAATGGGACGGGGAGCCGACCCCCATGTATCCACCACCGTCGTGACCGCGATGCGCTCGTTACGCTGAAGCCATTTTTCAAGGCTGTCCAATATGTCGTTCATGCGGCTATCCTACCTATCGGTAAGGGGTAGCCCATGCGGGCTACCCCTTTTGGTGGCGTTCACGTGGTGGGTTGCCCACCTTATCTTATTGTACCGCGCCAGCTGCTGGCTGCATCCAGTTCAGCGCGCAAGCAAGCCAAGCGCTGCTCACGGTCCCTCACAAAGCGCTCAATGCCTTCCAGCAACCACTGCGGCGAGAGATGCGCCTCCTCCAGCACCTCATCCACCGTGCCGCCCGTGCGCCAGCGGTTGTCCCAATCGGCTGATAGGGCGTAGGCCTCAGCCACCTTGTTGAAGAGCCAGTCGTGCATCAGCCAGCGCGCCTGCGTGGTGATGACGGTGGAGTCGGCGTAATCGGCCGGAGTGAGCACCTTGCTGCGGTATTCCTCCGGTTGCAGGGCGAACAGCTGGGGACTGGTGGCGCATACGATCTTGACGTTCAGGCCGCGGGCGTCCAATTCGGGCAGGATTTTGATGATGTTGGCCATCGCGCTGGTGCCCTGCACGATGAGCGTGCCGCCACGCGGCTGGTTGGGGCGGTAGTCGCGCACGATATAGGCGCCGCGCGCAGCCTCAAAATGGGAGGGGATGCCCAGCTTTTCACGGTCGGGGATGGTGACCGGTGGGCGGGTGAGGTGCAGGGCAACGATAGGCGCATTTTGCTTGAGCGCCGCGCCAAGCAGCACCGGCACTTCGTTATACTCCCAGGGGTGCAGGTTGATGATTTGCCCCCAGGGGAAGAGCTGCGTCACGCCCGGCGCATAGACGCCGAAGTGCGTGCGGCTGTCGTCTGCCGTCTCGGGGCCGGAGTGCCCCGCCACCCAGATCACTTTCCCCACTCGCAATTGGCAATCCTGTGCCAGCTGGCTGAAGAGGCGCATCAATCCGTACTTGAGGTACGAGAACGATCCGTAGGTGGAACAGGCACCCCAGAAGCCGTCAAAGTGGTGCTCCGGATCCTCCGCAAGGTTGACAGTGGCCATGCCGACCAGGATGCCGGCATTGGCGAACTCGGTGATCTCTTGGGGCAGCAGCACCCCCTCATGGCCGTTGTGACGGTTGTACCACCCGTAGCCGGGGAAGTCGCCGTAGGCTTTGGCGAACCCGCTGATGTTGGTGGACTCGGCCAGATCGGCGGAAGCGGCGATGAACAGCGGACGCCCGTACTCTTTGGCACCAAAGGCATTGACCCACGCGCCCCACTTGGCCAGCGCCGCACGGTTGGCGATGTTCGTCCCCGGCGCTACGTAGAGGTCCGCAGGATAGTTACGGTAGTCGTACAGCCGCTCATCCTCAAAGGGGTTGCCGCGCTGCCCCAGCCTGAAGGTCGGGATGTGCTGCGGGACACTCTCGCCCAGCGCGACCAGTGTGTCGGCCAGATAGTCCACCAGCGCCTGGTCGCGATGCAGCACATCTATCACGGCCTTCAGGTTGGCGCGGAACTCAGCGCGCAGGGCCTCCGGATCGCTGGGCGCGGGGCCGCCAAAGTTCTGGAAAGTCACCCCGTACTTCTCGGCGAAGGGGCGCTTGGTTTCCCAGAAGAGTTCGGAGTTGATGGGATGAGGCACACCGTGCGAGGCGTTGTCGTACTTGAGGTAGCCGCGCCCCTTGCGCGTCCTGACCCACGTGACGCTGGGCACATGCTCAGGGTTGTCGCCGTAGACCATGTTCAGGATGGCCTGTGTCACCGGCCCCCATTCGCTCCCTTCCTCAGCGCTGAAGACCCGCCAACCGTGCGATGCGAACCATTCGGTGGGTGAACCGTAAACCACGGTGCTGATGGGGTGATCGTCAATACCAAAGTCGTTCCAGTCCACGATGTAGTAGAGGTTGTCCAGCCCCAGCCCCCAGGCGGAGTTCATCGTCTCGTGGGTAGAGCCAGGGGTTAGCCCACCGTCCCCTTCAAAGATGAAGACTTTGACACCCTCCGCCCCCGCCCGCTTGAGGGCAAACGCCTCACCCGCTGCGGCAGGGCTACCGTGCCCAGAGGGGCCGGTGTTGAACTTGAGGAAGAGCGTCTTGCCTTCCATCTCAGCATGGCCGGAAAGCCCTCCGTTGCGGCGGAAGTTGAGCAGGTCCTCCCAGTAGAGGGCACGCTCCTCGGCTTTGTGGATCAGGTAACGGGGGTCGCCCGTTTGCTCGTATTTGATGCGCAGTGCCTCGTTGAAGACAGCCAACGTGCAGTAGATGAGCGGGACAGTGTGCCCGGCTCCCAAGATGAAGCGGTCGGCAAAGCGCTTCTCCGGATGGCGAATATCCCAGCGCATCACCCCACTGAGCAGGGTGACGACCAGAGCGTGCACTTTAGAACGGGAGCCACCGGGATGCCCGCTCTGGCGGTAGTTGAGGATCAGGTCAATGAGCTGATCGATCAGGTCCTTGACCTTTTCCCAGTGCTCAAAGTGCTGCGTCAGCTCCTGATAGCGCTGTGCGATGCGGTCTTGCGTCACGGTTTCCACTCATGGCTCCTTTCCACTACAGGGAGAAACTCGCGTTGGCCGGGCCTATACCAGCGACCATGCTTCCTGCCACACGCGCTTGGTCCCGGCGATGACCAATTCGGGGGTCTCAGCCTCAGTCTGTGGCTTGACCTCAAACCCTACCCAGGGGCGCTCGGCTTTGCCGTCAGCCAGATAGCCCACCTTGAACAGCGCCCGCACGAACTCCACCACCTGCGGCACATCGTTGGATCCACCCGGCCAGCCGAAACGTGGGTGCATGTCGCCGTAGGCAGGAGCGCCTGGCGTTGCCACGCAGTTGCCCACGTGGATGTGCACCAGCACATCCTTCAGCTGCGTCAGCGCCCATTCAGCCTGCTCGCGCAGAAGCGGCATGTGGCTGAGGTCATACATCAGTCCGAAGTCAGGGTAGTCCTCGCGGATCATGCGGGCGAACTGGGCGGCGTAGTCGCTGGGACCGATCAGGGCGGCCTTGTCCACGTCGCGGTCAAAGGTCTCCAGCGTCAGGGCGATCCCTTTGTCACGCCCATAGGCACACAGCTCGCGCACTGAGCGGGCCAGCGCATCCAGCGCAGCGGGACGATCGGCATCGCCGGGATCCCGACCGGAGAGGAAAGCCACACGCTGGGCACCCAGTTCGGCGGCTTCATCAATGTTGGCCTTCATCTGATCCACGGCGCGACGACGCTCGGCCTCATCCAAGCTGTTCAGGTTGAGCTTCTGCAGGAGCAGCGTCGGCTGGGCACCGAACCCCACCCTGAGGTGGCTGGTGGCCAGAATATCACGCACTCTTGCACGCTCAGCAGGGTCTTTGATCCACCCGATCTCAATGCCGCCGAAGAAAGGGTCCTCGGCGATCTTGGCAACGGTCTCGGCAATTGGCCCCTCACCGCCGATGGTCTGCGGGAAGGCCATGAAGTGCACAATGCTCATGGTGCAGTAGTTATTCCAGTGCTTGTCCACAGCGCATCCTCCTTGTTGTGAAGGGTTTACGTTGGAGGGGGTACAGGGTATTTGGGCGGGCGCCCCTCTATGACGGCTATCACGTCCTCCACCACCAGTGCCATGCGCAGCAGCGCTTCGTCAGTGTGGGCAGCCATGTGGGGCGTCACCACCACGTTGTCCAATTGCAGCAAAGGACTATCGGCAGGCAGCGGCTCGGGGTCAAACACATCCAGCCCAGCCCCTGCGATCCAGCCTTCCTGCAGTGCCCGTAGCAGGGCGTTCTGATCCACCACCGGTCCCCGAGCGGAATTGATGAGGTAGGCACTGGGCTTCATGCGCCTCAGCTGGGCCTCCCCGATCAACCCTTGCGTGGTGGGCAGAAGGGGCACATGCAGCGAGATAAAGTCGGCAGCGGCTAGCAGGTCATCCAACGCAAGGCGTTGTGCTCCGAAGCGTGCCTCTGCTTCGGGATAAGCCACCACGTCATAGTACAACACAGGCATGGCAAAGGCACGGTGGCAGATCTCGGCCACACGTTGGCCGATGCGCCCAAACCCCACCACACCTAGCGTCTTGCCGTAGAGCTCCACGCCCGTCAGCCGGTAGCGGGCCTCCCAATCGCCAGCTCGCAGCGCCTTATCGGCCTCTACAATGCGCTTGGCGAGGGCGATCATCATCCCTACGCACTGCTCAGCGACCGATTCCATATTGGCGTCGGGCGTGTTGACCACCACGATCCCCCGCTCGGCGGCAGCCTGACGGTCAATGGCCTCAACACCCACGCCGTGTCGCCCCACGACCTTCAGACGGGGCGCGGCTTCCATGAGGCGGCGCGTAACCTTGCCGTTGGCGCGGATGATGATGCCGTCCACATCGGCCACCGTCTGGATGAGGGATTCCTCATCCAGACGGGTGGCCATACGTACCTTGGCATGTTGCTTAAGCCAATCCAACGCCTTCTCGTGGATCGGCTCATAGAGTAAGACAACGGGTTTGCTCATAGGCTCGCGACCCTAGTCGTGGTGCACGCACAGCCGCGCGCCGCGCGATTCGTAGCTCATCTCTTGGTAGACGGTCTTCCATTCCAGATACTCGTCCACCGCGATAGAGCCCTGCTCGCGCCCCATGCCGCTCTGCTTCATGCCGCCATAGGGTGCCTGTACCATAGATCCGTGGATGTCGTTGATCCACACCGAACCGGCCTCCAAGCGGCGGGCAGCCAGATAGCAGTTGCGCTGATCGCGGCTGAAAAAGTAGGCACTGAGGCCGTTCCAGCTGTCGTTGGCGTACTCAAAGGCCTGCTCCAGATCGTCGCCGATCTTCATGAAGGCCAGTACCGGCCCAAAGGTCTCTTCACGCATCACGCTCATCTCGTGCGTGCAGTTCACCAGCACCGTCGGCGGGAAGAAGAAGCCCTTGTCGTACCCTTCGCCCGTGAGGCGCTTGCCACCGGTGAGCACCTTTGCGCCCTTGGCCACAGCGTCCTCAACCTGGCTGATCACCCACTTGAGCTGACGCTCGTTGATCAGCGGGCCGATGTCCACGCCGGGTTGGAAGGCCTCGCCCACGACAATGCGCGAAGCCAGCTCAGCCACACGCTGGGCAAGCTCATCGTGGATGGCCTCGTGCGCATAGACGCGGTTAACGCGGTTGCACACCTGCCCACAGCCACGGAAGGCCTGGAAGGTAATGGCATCCACTGCCTTGTCTAGATCGGCATCGTGCCACACGATGCAGGGGCATTGCCCGCCCAACTCCAACGTGACGCGCTTCATGCCCTCGGCGGCGGCCTTCATCACGGCGATGCCACCCGCTAGGCTGCCAGTCAGCGAGGCATGGGCCACACGGGGATGGCGCACCAGCGTCTCACCAACTTTCCCGCCGGAGCCAGTGATGACATTGACTACGCCGGGCGGGAAGATTTCGGCGGCCAGCTTGCCCATCAAAATTGTGGCCAGCGGCGTATCCGAGGACGGCTTGGCGACCACCGTGCAGCCTGCCGCGAGCGCGGGCCCCATCATACGGCTGAGCAGGTGCAGAGGGTCATTCCACGGCGGGATGCAGGCCACCACACCCTGCGGCTCGCGCAGCACGTAAACGAAGCGATCGCGGTGGTCCGACTGCAGCACCATGCCGGTAATGCGCCGTGCTTCTTGGGCGTAGAACTCCACTACCGCGCAAAAGCCGTTGATCTCGCCCTTAGCCTGTGGGAAAGGCTTGCCCTGCTCAGTGGAGAGCACACGCCCGATCTCCTCAATGTTGTCGCGCATGGCGTTGACGAACTTCATCATCATCGCTGCACGATCCACGGCGGGCGTGTCGCGCCACACCTTGAAGGCACGATAGGCTGCCTGTACAGCGGCGTCAATGTCCTCGGGACTGGCGGAGGGCACGCGTCCCACCAGCTCGCCGTTGGCAGGGTTGAAAACGTCAATGTACTCTGTGGCGCTGCCCAGGGTGGGCTTGCCGTCAATGATCATGGGGGATACTTCTACGCTTGTTGCAGTTGCCATGGCACACATCCTTTTGTACTAGTGAACGATTCTCTGATCCCTCAGGGCTTCAGGCCGTGCGGGGATTCTTAGCACCCTCACAGTTTTGCTGTACGGGCACTCACGATGGGCTACTCATCGTCTTCTTGTGCAGCCCATCGTCAGGGTCCGTACTTTACCCTGCGCTGGCCTGTGCCATGCTCCCCCGCTCCACCTGGAGGTTGGGGAGCGCTATGCTCGCACGCAGCTCACGGGCCAGCAGGGTCATGAGCTGCTCGGCCAGCTGCCGGAAATCCGAGACCACGACCGTATCGCGGTAAATCTGGCGCACGAAGTCAGCGCCAATGCCTATGCCGATGATCTTGCACCCGAAGCTTTCCAGCGTCGCCACAGTGCGGATCAGGTGATCGGCATCGCCGTTGGGCTGGCCATCTGAGATGACGATGATCACCTTGTTGCGCTCACCGCGCGCCTGAATGCGCCGGAAGGCGAATAGCACGTGCTCCTCATCCCAGTTGTTGTGGCGTGGCTGGATGTCCGTCAGGCGGTCACGCACCACGTAGTATGGCTCATCAAAGCGCTTGTAGATGCGGTGCTCCAGAGCACTGCAGCGCATGGTGCGGTACTCGTGAGGCGGCTTGAGGCCCAGCCGCATGGCAGCCTGTGCTTCGTACTCCGCTGTTGTGTAGCCGATGATCTCAAAAGGGATATCCAGTTGGGCCAATGTTTCGCCCAGCAAGATGGCCGCTTTGGTGGCCATCTTGTACTTGTCCTGTCCCTTCATGCTGGCGCTCTCGTCCACCAACAGCGTGACGGCCAAAGCGTGCTGACTGCCACTGATGGGGTGCTCAAACAGGCGGTAGTTGCCCAAGCGCTGCTTCCACAGCTTGGCCATATTCAGCTTGCCGCTGCGGAAGTAGCCGCCGTAGCGCAGATAGACCTCCTCACGCAGCAGGTTGGTGAGGCGATGAGCCAGGAAGCCCACCTCACGCTGCACTTCAGCGCGCAAGGTTCGGTAGGTCTCATGATCGCCGCGCGATGGTTCCACAATGGTCTGGCGGTCGGTGCGCACCGCGGCAGGGTGGACGCGCTTCTCGCCCAACCCACGCTCAAACCAGGGGGCGCTGCCAGGGCGGTACCACTCTGGGAACTCCTGGCGACGGCCCATCACGCCTACTGTAACCAATTCATCGCTCAGGTCAATCTCTGGCACTCCATCAGGTGGAGTCCCGTCCTGCAGGCGGTGGCGGTCGCCCTCGCGCTGCGGCGCGCGTTCCCGCTCATCGGGAGATGGTGCCTCTGGCGGTGAAAGGGGTTCACGGCGCGCCACCCAGCGCAGCAGGGGCGCTACCACGGGGTAAATATGCTGCATAGCCTCAAGGGAAGCGCGTGGCGTCTCTCCCCTTGCTCCTTCAGCGATGGCCTCGGCGACTTCATCCAATAGAAGGCGCACCCGACGCCGATATTGGGCACCATAGTAGCCGCGTCCTTCCAGATAGAGGCCCATCTCAATCTGGCGCGTGAGGGACATAATGCGCATGAGAGAACCGCCCAGATTGGGCAACAGATTGGCCTCAAAAGCGCGACATGCCCCCGGCCAGCGCTTGACGAGCCAGTTCTCCACGCGGGCATCCTCCAGAGCGTGCCACAACGCAGCGAAGAGCGGCTTGCCCTGTGCTTCCTCACGCCGCGCGGTATCGGCCCACAACATACCCTCACTCAGGTAGTGCCCCAACAGGTGCAGTGCCTGCCCTTTCAGAACGAGGTAACCTGTGCTGGCAGCCACTTCAGGCTTGATGCCCATCACGATCTGTCCACTGCCCAAGCGGTCGCGCGGGCCGAAATCCAGGCGCAGCTCAAAGTCGCCTGCTGCGATCTGAAGCAGGCGCTCCAGCCGCACGCGCATCCTTTCGGCGGCCAGCGCTACAGGGTCGGGGCTAGAAGTAGAGGTCAATGATGTCCTCCACGACCTCGGCATCGTAGCTGCTCAACTTGCTCAGGACGGTATAGCGGGCACTCTCCCGCACATCAAACACCTTGGCCATGCGCGCCCACTCAATCACGCGGCGGGTGCTGAAGGAACCGAACACCTTCTCATTATGGATGGCCTCCCGCACATCGTTGGCCACGCGCACCATGCGCTGCACCAGATCGCGATCGTGGTTGCCGCTCTGAGCCATCACAGCTTCAATTTCCTGCTCCTCCGGCAAGTACTCCATGCGGATCACTACCGAGAAGCGGTCTAGCAAAGCCTCATTGAGCATCTTGGTGCCGCCGTAACGCCCCTCTTCGCTGGGATTCATGCTCGCGAAGAGGCGGAAGTTAGGATGCGGGCGCACGATGCGTCCATCCAGCTCGGTCAGCACCACCATACGGTCGTCATCCAGCAGCGAGTGCAGGCAGAAGGCGATCTCCGGCAGGCAGGCGTTGATCTCATCCAGCAGAATCCAGTCGCCAGACTGCATGGCCTCTACCAACACGCCGTTGACCCAGTACGTGCCCTGCTCATTGATGAGTAGCTTGCCAAGGAACTCATCTACAGTGGTGGCGCCATTTAAATTGACGCGCCGCAGACCGTTGTTAGTCTTCCAGGCCAGATAGCGCACGGCGAGCGTCTTGCCCACGCCGGTCTCGCCGATGAGCAGGACGGGCAGGTTGTTCGCCACAGCGTAGGCCAGTTTCTCCAGATACCCCTGCGGTGGAATGACGTAAATCTGCTCACTGGGGATGAATGGCGAAGTGTTGCCCACATTCACCGGCAGGGCCACCGAGCCGACACGAAAGATTTTCTCTTCTTCCCGATCGTGATCGTTGTCCGACATCAACCTATCATCAAACCCCCATTGTTCCTACGCCCTCCCCGCCCCAGCCCTCAACCAGCCTGCGGTGAGGGGGCGGAGAGGGCGTAGGTCATTTGTTGTGGCATAAGGAGTTTACTCTACCTTGCCGCCTAGTTGCTCCTCAATGGCACGCAGCACCTTCTCCGGTGTGGCAGGCAAGTCGGTGATCCAGACCCCGATCGCATCGTAGATAGCGTTGATGATGGCCGGTGCCTCCGAGTTGGCCGTCATCTCGCCAATGCCTTTTGCGCCGTAGGGGCCGGTTTCGGACCCCATCTCCACGATCACGGAGTCCAGTGCCGGTACATCCTTGGCGGTGGGCACCATATAGGAGAAGAAGCCTGTCGGGTAGTGATCCAGTGTGGGGTAGTAGGGATGCAACTCCTCCATCAACGCCGACCCCAAACCCATCGCCGAGCCACCGTCAATCTGCCCCTCGGCCATCAGCGGGTTGATAGCCTTGCCGCAGTCATAGGCGCTCACGAGCTTCAGCACCTTGACCCAGCCAGTCTCAGTGTCCACTTCCACCTCGGCGACTGTGCAGCCATAGGCCATGTTGTGCAGTGGCTCGCCCTTGCTTGTTTCGGGGTCCACGTCAGCCACTGGCCAACCATACACCCCGCGCCCAGCGATGAGCTTGCGCTCCACCCATGTCGCATGGGAGGCCACGTCGGCAATAGGGATGGCCTGCTCTGGGAAGTCACGCACGACCACCATGCCGTCCCGTGCCTCTAGCTTATCGGGTTCCACGCCCAGTTGAGCGGCGGCGACTTCAAACAGCACCTGCCGCGCCTCGCGGGAGGCCAGCAGCACGGCGTTACCCGTCTGATGGGTGGCGCGGCTGGCAAAGGTGCCAGTGTCCAGCGGGCTGGTGTCGGTATCCACCAGTGTTACGTTGACCTTCTCAATGGGAACGCCCAGTTCCTGCGCTGCGATCTGGCGCACGATGCTGCGCACCCCCTGGCCAATGTCCACCGTGCCGATCAGTACATCTACGCTGCCATCGGGTTGCATCTTGACAATGGCCTGACTGGGATCGCCCCCGCCGCTCATGCCGGTTGAGTACCAGATCGCTGCTATGCCGATACCACGTTTCTTAGCCATTTACGCCTCCCTGCTTGCCGATGACATCCTGAGCAGGTCCTCATCCAACTGGATACCAGCCCGCTCGGCTGCCGCCTTCATCACCTCAATCAGGCCGCAGTTGTGCAAAACGGCCTGCGTGGGTGAGAGGTCTCCATCATGCACGGCGTTGATGAAACGCAGCCGCCACGAGTCAATTCCCAGTGTGCGGGCGATGCGCTCCATCTGTACTTCGCAGGCGAAGGATGCCTGATAGAGGCCGAAGCCACGCATGGAGCTGGTGGGCCGCTTGTTGGTGAAGATGACGTAGGAGTCAACCCACACATTGGGGATGTTGTACGGACCGGATACGCCATAGGCGTGCTTGGCGGCTACATAGTCGTTGGTCAGGACATAAGCACCACCGTCGCGGATGCTGCGGATTTTGCGGGCGATGATGCGCCCATCGCTCATCACGCCGTCCTTGAAGAACATGTGCATGGCGCCGCGATGGGTGGAGGCAATAAACTCCTCCTCCCGCGTCCATACCCACTTGACAGGCCGCCCATCTGTATAAAGCGATAGCACTGCGCAGATGTGGTCAGCGTGTGGGTCGTTCTTAGAGCCGAACCCACCCCCCACGATGCCACCGATCATGTGCACCTTAGAGAGCGGCTTACCCAGTATGGAGGCAAGAGTGCCTTGATTGAAGAACGCTGCCTGCGTCACCGTATAGATGTGCGTGCGGCCCATGGAGTCGGTCTGCGCAATGCTGACCTGTGTCTCAATAGGACAGTGCTCTTGCGCAGCGGTGCGGTAGTAGCCCTCAATGATGTGGTCGGCCTTCTCAAAGGCGGCCTCTACATCGCCGCGCCGCACGGGTTTGTAGGGCTTGTCGCCGAAGTAGAGGTAGTTGCCCTCCGGCCTCACCTTGGGTGCATCCGGCTCCATCGCCTTGAAGGGGTCCAGCACCGGCTCACGTTCCTCAAGGTCAACCTGCACCAGATCCACCGCTTCCTGCGCTGTGTCCTCGTCCACCGCGGCGACAGCAACAACTTCCTGCCCCATGTAGCGGATCTCGGTGTCAGCCAGCACAGGGTAATCGCCAGTAACGCCGTAGCGGTTATGGGGCACGTGCTCGTGGGTGATCACGGCCGCTACGCCCGCCACCTTCTTGGCCCGGCTGATGTCAATGTTGCGGATCCAGGCCGAAGGGATGGGGGAGCGCCACACCTTGACGTACAGCATCCCCGGCAGCTTGATATCGTTGACGAAGCGGGTTTTGGCCGTCACGTGCTGCATACCATCGTAGCGCGGGAGACGCTGTCCAACGTAGTTTGTTGTCTCTGCCATGGCTCTCTCCTGTGCTACTTGCCACGCATCTCTGCCGCAGCGGCCAAGATCGCCTCAATGATCTTGTGGTAGCCAGTGCAGCGGCAGATGTTTCCGACAATCGCCTCTACGACCTCTTCGCGGGTGGGGTTGGGGTTGTGATCCAGCAGGGCCTTGGATGACATCAACATCCCCGGCGTGCAGAACCCACACTGGGCCGCGTAGTGCTCGTAGAAGGCTTTTTGGAGTGGGTGCGGGTTCTCCAGCGTGCCGATGCCCTCCACCGTCGTTACTTCTTTGCCCTCCACAGTGGGGGCCAGCACCAGACAGGAGTTCACCGCCTCACCGTTGATGATCACCGTGCAGGCCCCGCAGTTGCCCTGAGCGCAGCCGAACTTAGGGCTGGTGACGTTCAGATAGTCGCGCAGCAGGGTCAACAGGTTGATGTGGGTGGGAGCCTCAACGGTGACCGGCTTGCCGTTCAGCGTGAACGAGATCGTTACGTTCATGGTTATGTTTTCTCCTCCGCGTTCAGTTCAGGCCACCGGCTGCGCGCAGCGTGCGCGTGACGAGCACCTTCGCCAGCTTGCGCCGATACCAGGCCGTGCCATGTACGTCGTCAATGGGCTTGATGTCCTCTGAAGCGATCTGTGCTGCCTGTGCGATTGCCTCCTCGGTGAAGGGCTTGCCCTTGAGGGCTTCCTCCGCCCGGAAGATGCGCAGCGGCGTGGGAGCAGCAGCTCCTACAGCGATGATCGCCGACTCGCAGTTGCCTTTGCCATCCAGCTTGACGCGTGAGGCAGCGTTGAGCACAGCCAGCGTCAGCGCGGCACGGCGCCCCACTTTCTCATAGGCTGAGCCTTCGCGCTCGCCGGTGGGCACAATGCGGATCTCGGTCAGCAATTCATCGGGGCGGCGCACTGTCTCGCCCGGACCGACGAAGAACTCGTGCAGCGGGATGACTCGTTCACCCTTGAGGCTGACCAGCACCACTTCGGCCCCCAGCCCCATCATCGCGCAGACCGTATCAGCAGCAGGGGACGCTGTGCAGATGTTCCCGCCCAGCGTGGCCAGCGAGCGCACCGGCGGGCTGGCAAGCTTTGCGGCGGCTTGCGCCAGCGCTGTTGCCTTCTTCCAGAGCAGATCCGAAGCGCCCGCGGTCTGCATGCGGGTGGCGGCCCCGATGCGGATCACGCCCTGCTCTTCCTTGATGTACTCCAGCCCCAGATGGCCAATCCACAGGATTGACTTCGGACTGGCGTACCCCAGATTCATGTCACGCACCAGGTCTGTGCCGCCAGCCAGAACGCTGATGCTTTCCCCGTGCTTGCCCAACAGCTGAAGGGTCTCCTCCAGCGTGGTGGGCGCGAAGTATTGGACGTCTTTGGCCACTGTTCACCTTCCGTATGTGTGGAGTAAACATGCCATTGCTCAAACATCTATCCCAGCCATGCTGGCCAGCAGGCAGTAGATGGCTGAGAAGTCCTCATCAGCGTGGCCTGTGACCCGTGCAGCGGTGTAAAGCTGATGGGTCACGGCGGTGGCGGGCAGGGCCACACCGAGCGCAGTTGCGGTGCGCACCATCAGACCCAGGTCCTTGTGCATGTGCTTGAGAGGGAAAGCTGCCTCGTGCTGCCCTGCCACCATGTTCTGCGTCTTGCGCTGGATAAGGGCGGATGCAATAGGGCTATCCCCTATGATGCGCCCGAAGAGATCCATATCCAGCCCGCCTTTGGCCACCAATGCCATGGCCTCAGCAAGGGCCACCACCTCAGCAGCGACGATCAGGTTGTAAGCCAGCTTGGCCAGCGATCCGCTGCCCTGTGGCCCCATATAGTGGACGGCGCGGCTCATGGTGCCCAATAGATCGCGGTGTGCTTCTAAAACTTCCTTCTCACCGCCCACAAGGACGATCAAGGTGCCTTCCCTGGCTGGTCCGGTGCTGCCCAACACTGGCGCATCCAGCATCTTCATGCCATACCCAGCTACCAGATTGGCTAGGCGACGCGATTGATCGGGCGCCACAGTGCTCATGTCAATCAGCACCATGCCGCTCCGTGCGGCGGCCAGCATGCCATCCTCGCCCATCAGCACGCTTTCCACCGCTGTGGCATCGCTCAACATGGTGATGATCACTTCGCTGTTTGCTGCCACCTCACGCGGTGAGGCTGCTATCTGCGCCCCCAGCTCCTTGAGAGGTGCCGCCTTCTCAGGGCTGCGGTTGTAAACAGTGAGCGGATAGCCAGCACGGGCCACGTTGGCCGCCATTGGGCCACCCATGAGCCCCAATCCAATGAAGCCAACTTTTTGCTTCATCTTTCCTCTTCCTGCCGGTCGGGTGGCACGGTGAGGCCACCCGACCGGTGATGATCGTTTGGGTTGACTAACCTAGTAAGGGATAAAGTCGCCGCGCTCCTCAGCAGCCTTGCGAGCCGGCTCGCCATACTCCCACGAGTACTCCGGACGATAGCGCTCGCGCCAGTCGCTGTAGCGCATCTTGCCGATGTCGGCCTCATCGGGATAGACCCACTTAACACCCCACTGCGGGATAACCACCTTGATGTGGGGTGTGTGCCACTTGGCAATGGTGACCACTTCCTCGGGGTCAACCTGGGTGTTGCCCCAGTTGTCCCAGTGCATGGGCATCATCACCTTGGCACCGACGGCTTCGGCGGTGCGGACGGCATCGTAGGGCGTCATCTTATCGGTGCCGCCGGGGGCGTTGTAGCCGATGTTGAAGGTCACCACGTCAATATCGTACTTCTTGAAGGTGACGTAGGCGTTCTGGAACAGCGTATCGGCCAGATGGCAGAAGTTATGCCCACCGATCTTGAAGAAGAAGGTCACCGCCACGTCATCGTAGGGGCGACGTACCCCTGGCTTCACCTCCACGCCCGGCCCGCCAGTCATCGTGGCGATGCGGTCGTAGTTGGGCAGGATGTCCACTACGATGTCCTTGATCTGATAGCTCTGGCCGGGGCGCACGACAGTAATGCGGTCCTCCGGAATCTTGAAGTTGCGCATGCGCTCCACTGCCGAGAGCGGCCCGAAGAAACGGCAGTTGGTGGTCTGTGCGGTGGCTTTGAGAGTGTAGATATCCGTGTGGTCGGCATGCTGATGGCTGCAGAAGACCGCATCCAGCGTCTTGAAGCCGAAGATGTCAATAACCTGCGGGTTGAGGCGCAGCCAGTCAATGGTCGGAGCACCGGTTGTGCGGCACACGCCGCAGTACTCGTACTCGGTGTAGTGCGCCGGACCAGCATAGTTGTCCACCAGCACTACCGCTCCGCCGGGGGACTTGAGCACAAAGCCCATGCCACCCGTCCACCAAAAGGCATAGGTGCCCGGCTTGACCTGCGTCTCCTCAATCTCACGGTTGAGGTACTGACCCCACTCCGGGAAGCATTCCAACGCCCAGCGGATGCGGTCAATGGGGCGGTCCTGGTTGAGCAGGTAGTTGCCCTGCATCGTACCACGCCCATCCCCTACGATCTTGATGTCCTCATAGTTGATTTTCTCTTCACTCACGGCCGTTGCTCCTTTTATCCAGAGGTTGCCTCACGAACGCAGTCACTCGGCCCAAGGCCGCAAAATCACCTTGCCGCAGGTTTTGTCCTGCATCTGCTTAAAGCCCATGTCAAAGTCCTCAAGCGGGATGTCGCAGGTGATCACAGGGCGCGGGTCCAGCAGGCCAGAGGCCAGCAAGCCCTCCATCTGTATCCACGTATCCCACATGTGGCGGCCTGCCACCCCACGCACAGTGATCTGGCGCAGGATCACGTTGAAGTTGAAGTCAAACTTCTCAATCGGCCTCGGCGTGATGCCGAACAGCGTGACGCGCCCACCCTTGCGCACCACCTTGAAGGCCTGTTCGTAGGCTTTTGGCGCGCCGGAGCATTCAACCACCACATCCGCGCCGATGCCATCGGTGTCATCCAAGATGGCCTGCACCAGCTCATCACCCATCTGGCGCACATCGTAAACGGCATCGGCTTTCATCTGCCGGCCCAGCTCCAGACGCGGCTCTGTAGCGCCGACGAGGTACACTTTGCGCGCTCCCGCCGCACGCGCTACCCCCACAGCGAAGAGACCAATAGGGCCATCGCCGAAGACGACTACTGATTTGCCCGTCACTGGCTCAATAAGCACGGCCTGCGTGGCCCCGCCCAGCGGCTCCATGATTGCGCCTATTTCGGGGGGGATGCTGCGATCCAGTCGCCACAGCGAGGTCTCCGGCACGGCTACGTATTGGGCGAAGCTACCGTCTACCTCGTTGCCGAAAATCTTCATGTTATTGCCGATGTGCTGCAGCCCCATCAGGCTCAGCTTCTCAGTGGGGTCCACAATGTGGCTGTCGGCGGTGACGTAGTCTCCGACTTTGTATCCCTTGACCAGCGCGCCGACCTCCACGATCTCCCCTGCGAACTCGTGTCCGATGGTGATCGGCAGCCGTTTGAGCTTAGACTGGGCGAACTCATCCCATTCGTAGAAGTGCAGGTCCGAGCCGCAGATCGCCGTTGCCTCAACCTTCAGCAATACCTCATCAGGCTTGATCTGCGGGATTTCCGTCTCCACAAGGTCAAATCCGGGCGCAGGGCGCACCTTCCGCACGGCCTTCATGGTTCCTTGCATGGCAATACTCCCCTCACACCGATTGCAGGACGTTCATGGCGATCAGCACGCGCCGCAACTGCTCGCGCACCTCCGGCGTGAGCGGCCCCACCGGCGCGCGCGCTGGGCCGCCTTCCATGCCCATCAAATCCAGTGCTTCTTTGATGACGACGGGGAACGTTCCCCAAGAGAAGGCCAAACGCAGTGGAGCCAATGCCTCCTGCGCTTTACGCGCGCCTTCGTAGTCACCAGCCTTGAAGCACTCGTAAATCTTGACCACCAGCGCGGGGGCAACGTTGGCTGTTGCAGCGATGCTACCTTTAGCGCCATACATTAGTCCGGCGTAGATGAGCGTGTCGCGGCCCATCAGCACGGCGAAATCGGGAGGTGTCGCCTCAATGTATTGTGCGGTCAGCTCCAGATCACCGCTGGAATCCTTGATGCCCACGATGTTGTCAATCTGCGCCAACCGCGCCACCAGTTTGACGGAGAGCTTCACGCCCGTCCGCGCCGGATTGCTGTAGAGCAGCACTGGCAGGTGGGTTGCCTCAGCGATGGCGCGGTAGTGGTCATACAGTTCGTTGTCGTTGGGCGAGATGAAATAGGGGGTGAGCACGGAGACCGCATCCACGCCGGCTTTTTCGGCTAGACGGGTCAGTGCCACAGCTTCCCGCGTGGTGATGGCTGCCGTGCCCGCATACACCGGCACACGCCCCTTGGCCTCGTCCACCACGATCTCCCAGATGCGCTGCTTCTCATCGGCGCTAAAGGCCCAGAACTCTCCTTGGCTGCCGGTGGCGAACAGGCCATGCACCCCACCGTCAATCAGGTAGTTAGTTAGGCGGCGCAGGGCTGCTTCGTTGATCTGGTCGTCCGCTGTCAGCGGCGTGACCATCGCCGGGATAATGCCATATGGTGTTTTCATAAACGCTACTCCGTTCTCCCTACTGTTGCTTCATTTCCCTGAACACCGCCTCGGCGCTGCTGACCCAGCTGAAGCGCGGATCAATGCTGAGGTTGTAGGCCTTCCCATGTCCGGAGAGCGTCCATAAGTAGGCAATGGTGACGCCCGGCGCGGCAACAGTGGGATGGAAGCCGCCCAACATGACGGCTACATCATCGTTGCCGATGAGGTGGGCCGAGCTTTCGCCACCACGGTACATCAACTGCACGCCATAGCCGTCAGCGGGCCGCACCTTGAAGAGGTAGAACTCTTCCAGAGAGTTCTCCGTCTGGGTGATCTCATCATGCTTGTGCGGGGGGATGCCCGACCAGTTGCCCGGTGGGTTGATCGTCTCGCCGATAATGAGGCGCTGGCTGATCGGCGAGCCGGGCGGAATGACCAGACGTACATCGCGCCGCCAGTTGGCCATGCCTGCCGAGATGACCTTTACCTCGGAGGGTGCAATGAGCGCCGCTGGCAGGTCCACTTCGCAGGGCGTCTTCGCGATAGCAGCTTCAAGCGCCGTCTCGGCTGTTATGCTTAGTGTGCTGCGGCGCGGCACATAGACGGCAGTCGGCGGCCCAGCGAAGATATCCGCTCGCCCGCCCAATCCTGACCACTCAGCGTGTTTTTGGCCATCCATGGTCACCGAGCAGCGCCCGCCGAGGATCACCAGCCCGGCCTCCTCGTCGTGCAGCTCACTCTGCCATGTCTCGCCAGCGGCCAGACGCACGATCTCCAGCCCCAGCCACTGGATGCCCTGATCGCCCGGTTTGAAGATGGGGAGATGTCCACTCCCGGCAGGTACTTTGAATAACGGACTCATGGTCAAATGCTCCTGTTCTCCGGTTACTTGGCCTTTGTGTCTGCTCCCATACGGTGGTTGTGCACCCACGCCAGGGCAGCGGCCCCTTTAGCCAATGGGATGTACTCCAGACCGATGTATCCCTCATAGCCTGCCTGCTCAGCAGCCTGCCGAATGCTGGCGAAGTCTAGCTCACCAGTGCCCGGCTCATGGCGGCCTGGCGCATCGGCGAACTGAATGTGCCCGATGAGGTCTATGTTTTCCACAAGGGTCTGGACGACGTTGCCTTCCATGATGTGGACATGGTATGTGTCCAGCTGAAACTTGATATGGGGATGGTCCACCTCACGCACGATTTCCAGTCCTTCGCGTGTGGAGGTGAGGAAATAACCCGGGTTGTCTATGGGGTTAAGCATCTCAATGGTGAACAACACGTTGGCCTGCGCTGCCAGCGGTGCTGCATAGAGCAAGTTCTCAATCATGCAGGCGCGTTGGGCCTCGCGCGGCATGTGCGGCAGGACGACGCCAGCGGGCAGCATCACCTTGAGCACCCCCAAGCGCTGCGCGATCTCCAACGCTTCGTCCAACTTGCGCTTGAACTCATCCCGACGGGCTGGATCAACCAGATAGCCTCGGTTGGCCTCATCCCAAACAGGCACATCTTGATTGAACAGCACGATTTGCAGGCCGTATTCCTGTCGCGCTGCTTCCAGTGCCTCCAAGTCAGCGTGGCTGGGAAAGCCAAACTCCAAGGCCCGGAAACCTGCCTCGGCAATAGCGCGGGGGCGCTCGGCGAAGGGGAGTTCGGGGAAGAGCCAGCTGGCGTTGGGGGCGTAGGTGATCATGGCAGTCCTGTTCCTCAGCGATCCATGCAGCCTCTGCTAGGACCTTCCGGCATGTTCGCGCCCAGCATAAATGGCCACTGCCACCAGAACGATGATGCCTTTGATGATCCACTGGAAGTAAGGAGAGACATTCGCCAAGTTAAAGATGTTGTTCAAGATGGAGAGGATCAGCACGCCAGCAAGTGTGCCGATCACACTCCCTTTCCCGCCGCCCAGCCGCGTGCCACCGATCAGCACGGCGGTGATGGAGTCTAAGTCAAAGCGGCCGTAATCCAGCCCACCGACCTGTGGGTCGCCCACACCAGTGCGGCTGGTGAGGAAAAACGCGGTGAGCGCGGCGGTGAAGCTGCAGAACATATAGGCAAACAAGATCACCCGCGTGGTGCGGATGCCCGACCAACGGGCGATGGTCTCGCTGCCGCCGGTGGCCACGATGTGGCGGCCCAGCACAGTGCGTGTCAACAGGACTGCTGCAAGCAGCAGCAGAGCAAGCCAGAAGAGCACGGGGAAGGGCACAGGGCCGATCATGCCCTCGGCAAGGAAGTTCCAGCCGGGGGAGATACGCCCTACTGGACGCTTGGCGTAGAGCAAGACAAACCCCTGTAGGATAGACCCCATGCCCAACGTAGTAATGAAGGGCGGGACTTTGAGTTTGGTGATCACCCAGCCATTGACCAGCCCCACCAGCAACGCCACGGCAAGCATCAAAAGGGCGATGGGCACAATGACCTGCAAGCCAGGCCGGCCATCCATCAGGCCGGACGTATAGACGGCCACCAGGCTGATGGTGGCTCCCACCGAGAGGTCAATGCCTGCCGCCAGGATGACAAACGTCTGCCCAACGCTGACCATGCCCAGGGCCACTGCCTGCCGCAGCACGTTGAACAGATTTTGTGGCGTGCGGAACGCGGGCATGGCCAGGGCACTGATGCCGGCGATCACTATCAAGATGCCGTAGATGATGAATAGTTCCGCATTTTCCTGCACGAGGCGCTGTAAACGGCCTATCCGGCGCTCCGCGCCTATCACCGCTTCACTCATGAGTCCCTCCATAGGTCGCCAGCATCATGACCTCTTCCTCGGTGGCCTTCTCGCCCGACAGAACGCCAGCAATGCGCCCGCGGTGCATGACCACCACACGGTCGCTCATGCCGATGATCTCCGGCAATTCGGAGGAGATCATTAGAATGGCCGTGCCCCGGTTGGCCAGTTCGCGCATGAGGTGCCAAATCTCACTCTTGGCACCTACGTCAATGCCGCGTGTCGGCTCATCAAAGATCAGCAGGTCAGGGCCGCAGATCAGCCACTTTGCCAACACCACCTTCTGCTGATTGCCGCCGCTGAGATACTGCACCTCTTGGCTTAGACTGGGGGTGCGGCAATCCAGTTCTTTGATCTTGGCGCCCACTGTCTGCATTTCCCGACGGCCCTGCACGAAACCCCAGCGCTGGCGGTGGTCTAGGCTGGGCAGTGCCGCGTTGTGGAGCACAGGTAGACTGAGCACCAAGCCACCCACTTTACGGTCTTCAGTCAGGAAGGCGATGCGGTGACGCATAGCGTCACGTGGGCTTTTGATGCGCACCTTACGGCCGTTGATCCGGATCTCGCCGCTGCGGATGGGGCGCGCGCCGAAGATGGCCTCGGCCAATTCGGTGCGGCCTGCCCCCGTCAGCCCGGCCACACCGACGATCTCGCCCCGATGGACGCTCAGGTTGATGTCACTCAACACACCATCGCACGAGAGGTTGCGGATAGAGAGCACCTCCTCACCGATCTGGGTGGCACGCGGCGGGAAGGTCTCCGAAAGGGTGCGACCGATCATCAAACGGATCAGGGAGGGGCGGTCAATCTCGCTGATGGAGTATGTGCCGACCACCTTGCCATCCTTGAATACTGTGACGCGGTCGGCAATCTCAAACACCTCGGCGATGCGGTGTGAGATGTAGATCACTGCCACATCTTGCTGCTTAAGTGCCCGAATGACTTCAAACACGTGTTCCAAGTCTTTGCCGCCCAGTGTGGCTGATGGCTCGTCCATGATCACCACTTCGGCGTTGAGCGAGAGCGCCTTGGCGATCTCTACCATCTGTTTCTGAGCCACACTCAGCCTTCCCAGCCGGATGCGAGGGTCAATGTCCACACCTAGGCGATGCAGGACTTCTCGTGCCTGCTTTTCCAATTGACGGGTGTCCACGAACCCCCAGCGGTTGCGTGGCTCACGCCCCAGAAATACGTTCTCGGCTACGTTTAGGTCAGGCAGCAGGTTCAGTTCCTGATAGATGATGCTGATGCCGAGCTGCTGGGCATCGTGCGGACTGGCGATGCGCACCGGCTGCCCGTGTAGGATGATCTCGCCGCGATCCGGCTGATACACACCAGCCAGGATCTTCATCAACGTGGACTTGCCCGCGCCGTTCTCTCCCACCACGGCGTGGACTTCGCCGCGCTTAACCTCAAACGTTACATTGTCAAGGGCTACCACGCCGGGAAAGGTTTTGGTGATCCCGCGTGCCTCAATCAGGGTATCGGACATGCTGGCCTCTCGTGGCTAACTTAACTCTGTTGAGGTGGGGTCACTGGTCAGGAAGACCCTGACCAGTGACCCCCTAAGCCCGATCGCTCGGGCACCTTAAGACTACTGACCGAACAGGCGAGCGGCGACCTCAGGCATGGAGGCGGCCCAATAGTCATCGGGCAGGTCCATGCGGACGTACTGGTCCAGGTTCTCGCT
>FWWL01000439.1_pt1 | contig 114642 bp, 109 predicted proteins | sample 2228331 | NCBI WGS metagenome assembly FWWL01 (sample SAMEA103939775, study PRJEB20133) | metagenome | reverse complement strand
AAAAATAATGCGGAGAGGGAGGGATTCGAACCCTCGGTACCGCTTTTGGCGGTACAACCGCTTAGCAGGCGGCTCCCTTCGGCCACTCGGGCACCTCTCCGTTTTTTGTTAATATACGAAATAAATTTATTCAAGTCAAAAGTTTGTAAAGCAAAAATTGATTTTTTATCTTTAAAATATCAAAAAGATATAGAGCCTCGATGAATCTTAAATATCTAAAAAACATCCTTCTCTTTATCGCAGTGGCTTCCGCAATGGAAGCTCAAGATTTAAATCTTAAAAACAAAAACTACTTCTGCATCTCAACCGGATTAGGAGTTGACTATATAAACACCCCAGATGTTGTTGACTATATAATTTCAATAAGCGGGAAAAAGGTGAACGAATTTGACAAAGCACTTGAATTGTGGATAGCACCCGAATTTAAATTTAAAAATGACATAGCCATCAAACTTGAATACTCATACATAACAAAACAATATGATGTCGAAGAAACCTCAACGGGCGTGCCTTTAAATTATACCTTCACATATAAACTTCATTCACCTGTGATTATTTTAAATTATCTTATCTTTCAACCTCAAGAAATTTACATCATAAAACTTGGTGCGGGACTCGGCTTTACGAGAGGATATTTTGAGCAATTTCTACCTCTCGCGAATAAAAAGGTTGTATATCGAACGAACGGTGGGATTATGAAATTTGAATCCGTTTTCTCATCACGATTTGATGGTAGAATTTATGTTTATCTATCCGCAGATGCAAAACTTAGCTTGTCAACTGAAGCGACCGACGGGGACGGGAATAAACTTATAATTCGCAAACCGTTTGGAGAGGATAGAAATTTGAGATTAAATTTTATCGGTATCTCAATTCGTGCTGGATTTAGTTATTATTTTTAAAAAAATTTTGGACAAATAAATGAACTTGATTGAAAGCATAATTTTAGCGATACTGCAAGGGTTAACGGAATTTCTGCCGATAAGCAGTTCCGGTCATCTCGTGTTAGCAGAACATTTTCTCGGCGTGAAAAAAAGCGGAATTGAGTTTGAAGTCTTCGTTCATCTCGGCACTATGTTAAGCGTAATCGTGATCTTTTGGAAAGATATCGTTGGCATCTTGAAATCTTTTTTCACAAAAATTTTTCAAATCGATAAGTTAAAAACAAACTTTCAAATCGATGAAAATTTTAAAACCGCAATTCTAATACTTTGGGCTTCGATACCTGCGGGTGTTGTCGGAATTTTATTCGAAGAGAAAATAGAGTCCGCTTTTCAAAATCCAAAATTGACTTCCCTGTTTTTAATTGTGACAGGTTTAATTTTGTTCTCAACTCGCTTCGCAAAAAACAATCCCGGGAAAGATTTTAATTTTGCATCATCTTTATTTGTTGGGGTTGGGCAGGCGTTTGCAATTTTGCCGGGCATATCAAGATCTGGGGCAACGATAAGCGTAGGAATGTTTGCTGGGATAAACGGAGTTAAAAGCGCAAGATTTTCATTTTTGCTCTCAATCCCGGCTATTTTCGGCGCAACTTTGTTAAAAACAATAAAAATTTTTGAGTCCTCGCTTTTCGATCAAATTCCACAACTTATGTTTTCTGCTTTTATTTCGTTTATCGTTGGATATATTGCGGTAAAATTCCTTCTCAAAGTGATATCGCGCGGTAATTTCAATTTGTTCTCATATTATTGCTTAATCATCGGTTTACTTGGATTAATTTTCCTAAAATAAAAAAGGAGCAAAAATGAAAGCAATACTAATTTTCTTTACACTGATTTTACTGCTCTTGAGCCCACAGAAGGAAAAAAAGCAAAATGTAAAGGAGGTAGTTGTAATTGAAACGAAGTTCGGGAATATAGTTATTGAACTTTTTGATGATGTAGCGCCAAAGCATGCGGAAAACTTTAAAAAACTTGCAAAAGAAGGTTTTTACAATGGGACGACTTTTCATAGGGTTATACCCGATTTCGTAATTCAAGGTGGAGATCCTTTCTCTAAGGATAACGATAGAAGTAATGATGGAAGAGGGGGACCGGGCTATACTCTTCCAGCGGAAATAAAAATGCCACACAAAAAAGGTTTCGTCGGCGCAGCGCGACAGCCTGATAATGTCAATCCAGAGAAAAGATCAAACGGTAGCCAATTTTACATTTGTTTAAAAGATTTGCCCCATCTTGATGGAAATTACACCGTTTTCGGCAGAGTTATTGAAGGTATGGATGTAGTGGAAAAGATAGCTCATGTTCCTCGCGATCAAAGGGATAATCCGATCGAAAAAGTTGAAATGAAAAAAGTTTATGTAAAGAAAATTGAAGTTAAATAAAATCCGGAGGCTCTATGGCTCAGGAACTTGAAATTCAAAAAGAAGTAAAGTTTGAGGCTAAACTTGGTCTTTTCGACGCAACGATGATAGTTATGGGCTCGATGATCGGCTCAGGGATTTTTATTGCACCGTCAATTATGGCGGGATATGTACCGGTTCCGCAGTTTTTAATTTTGTTGTGGGTAATTGGTGGAGTTTTGACAGCTTTCGGAGCCATAGCTTATGGTGAACTTGCCGGGATGATGCCAAAGGCAGGTGGTCAATATGTTTTTCTAAAAGAAGCCTATAATCCTCTTTTGGGATTTTTATATGGATGGACGCTTTTCTTTGTAATTCAAAGTGGATTTATCGCTGCTGTTGCAATTGCATTCGCAAAATATCTCGGCGTTTTCATTCCCGTTCTTTCAGAAGAGAATGTGATCTTAAGTTTCAATATCTTTGGTTTTAAATTTGCACTTAACAGTGCTCAACTTGTTGGGGTCGGCATAATAGCTCTTTTAACCTGCATAAATTGTTTTGGGGTTGTATTTGGTGCATTTGTTCAAAATTTATTCACCGTTTCAAAAATCGCTGCGATAGCTCTTCTTGTTTTTCTTGCCTTTGCTATTGGAAATGGCAATTGGTCAAACTTTTTTGAAAGCTTCTCCATAGAAAAATTTCATCCAATCGCTCCACCAGATGCTATCTCGATGGGATTTTTCGCTGCATTTGCGGTTGCGATGTCAAAAGCTCTTTTTGCATACGATGCTTGGAATTCCATTACATTCGCAGCTGAAGAAGTTAAAAACCCGCATAAAACCGTCCCACGTTCGCTTGTGCTTGGAACCGTTGGAGTTATGCTTGTCTATGTGATTACAAATATGGCTTATCTTTACATCATACCGATAAAAGAAATGGCTTTTGTTAAAGATAACATTGTCGCTGCAGCGGTTGCTGAAAAAATTTTTGGTGCAATTGGAGCGCAACTTATAGCGATAGCAATTATGATATCGACATTTGGATGTGACAACGGATTAATACTTGCAGCGCCAAGGGTTTATTACGCAATGTCAAAAGATGGTTTGTTTTTCAAAGGTGCAGGAAAACTTCATCCAAAATATAAAACACCTGTAAATTCGCTTATACTTCAAGGGATATGGTCAAGCGTTTTGACTTTAAGTGGAACTTATTCCGCATTGCTTACATATACCGCATTTGCCTCTCTCCTTTTCAACGTTTTAACTGTTATCGGTCTTTTCATCCTGCGTAAAAAATATCCCGAACGCGAAAGACCATACAAAGCATGGGGCTATCCTATAGTTCCGATACTTTACATTCTCACTGCGGTTTTCTTTATAGTCTACATAATAATCGGGGACCCGAAAAGTTCTGGGCTTGGATTGATTCTTGTTTTAATTGGAATTCCTGCGTATCTATATTGGTCGAAGACAAAAAACAATGCCTCATGACGATATGGAAAAGGAGAAACTTGATTTCGATACTCTGCGACTTGCGGTGAAACATAAAAAATTTTCGCCTGTCTATGTTTTCCACGGCAATGAAGAATTTTTAATCGAGGAATCGCTAAAATTCATTCTCCAAAACGGAGTCGCTGAAGGAGTGCGTGAATTCAATTTCGATGTCGTTTACGGAGGGGAAATTGAGGTACAAAATTTAATTTCACTCCTTCTTATGTTTCCAGTTATGAGTCCCAAAAGGGTTGTTGTAATGCGAAACTCTGAAAAATTCTTAAACAAACTATCAAGATCGAAAAAAGAAAAAGATGCGGAAACTTTCATCAACTATCTCAAAAAACCAAATCCAGACACAATTTTCATAATCATTTTAAATGAGCCAGATTTTGAAAAAGATATTTATAAAAAACTTTTTGAACTTGCTGATGTCGTCGACCTTAAAGCGCCTTACGATTGGCAAATCCCAAGTTGGATAGCAAAAAGAGTTAAAGAGCGTGGAGCAGAACCTCCATGGAACGGAAAAGATATCACAGACGAAGCATGTAAACTTCTCCAAGCATACGCTGGAAATTCGCTTCGAGATCTTGATAACGAAATAACCAAACTTTTTATATTCACAGGGGAGAAGAAAAAAATTGATGTTGAGGATGTAAAACAGGCTGTTGGCTTATCGAGAACTTTTACCGTCTTTGATCTTCAAAAGGCTATAGGAGAAAAAAATTTACAACTCGCAATTACCATAATCGAACGAATGCTTCAAGCGGGGGAATTCCCGCCGGTGATATTAACTATGCTCACAAGATATTTCTCAACCTTATGGAAACTTCACGAACTCAAAAAAACCGAAAAAGATCCCAAAAAACTTGCGAACTCTTTACAACTAAGCCAATACCACATCCGCGAGTATTTATATCAACTTGAGAAATACAAAGAAAAAGAAATCAAGAACGCATTCAAATATCTAATCGAAGCAGATGAATTAGTAAAAACAAGCCCTGTCGATAGCAAAGTCATCTTAAGCCAAATGGTGTATAAAATCATATCACAAAGTTAGATTGGAAAAATCAATACCCTGCAATTTTATCGACGACATTTAAAAGTTCTTTGTGGTTGATGTAGCGTTTGAAGTTTTCAATGAAAAGATTTGTGGGCTCTTCCCAATAACCCGGGAAAAGACCCGCAATGTGAGGGGTTATCAAAACATTTTCCATATCCCAAAGCGGTGAATCTTGAGGCAATGGCTCTTCTTCAAAAACATCTAACCCAGCCCCTCGAATTTTCCCCTCTTTTAAAGCATTTATCAACGCTTTCTCATCAACAACAGCTCCACGACCGATATTGAAAAAATATGGTTTCTTCTCCATAAGGCTGAATTCCCTTTCCCCAATCAAATGATAAGTCTCCTCTGTAAGCGGTAAAACAGCAACAATAAAATCAGAATTTTTAAGCAAATGTTCGAAGTTTTCCCTTGTTACAACTTCATCTACATTTTCAACGCTTGACATCGTCCTTTTCATCCCGATGACATACATTCCGAATGCTTTTGCAACCTTTGCAATTTGTCTTCCGATGTTTCCAAGTCCAAGGATTCCAATCGTTTTACCATTAAGAAGTTCAAATTCACGCGCAACTTGTTTGTCCCAAGATTTACGCCTTTGGCTTTCATAAATTTTATTAAACTTTCTAGTTAAAGTTAAAATCATCCCAAATAAAAATTCCGTCATGTGAAATTGATGGATTCCTTTTGACGATGTAACGATTATATTGCTATTCACCACCTCTGGATACATAATCATATCGACACCAGCATATCCAAGATGTATCCAACGCAAGTTTTTCGCCTTCAAAACATGTTCTCTTTCAATATTTCCAAAAATTACTTCTACTTCTTCGATGACTTCGTTGACTTTCTCTTGATCTGGAATGAAAAAAACCTCCGCATAATCCCCAATTTGTGCGACGATTTTATCAACAAGCGAGGTCTTTATTTTGTGGGTTATCAAAACTTTCTTTTTCATCCGGATTTAAGCTTTTTTGGGACAAAATCGCTACTATGACCAGGGAAAAATTTCGAACTCGGATCGATAAAATTTTTCGCATTATTTACAGCGATAGCAGATTCACCAAAACCTGTGGATATAAGTTTCAACTTCCCGGGATAATTTACGATGTCCCCTGCTGAATAAACTCCTGGTATATTTGTTTCCATTTTCGAATTAACTTTTACAGCGTTTTTATCAATTTCAAGCCCCCAATCTTTAATAAATTCAAGATTTGCAAGAAAACCAAGCGCTAAAATCATATGTTGGACATCAAGATAAGTTTCCTCGCCCGTTCGATTATCAAAAATTGTTGCACCTTCAACATGTTCATCACCATGGACACGCTTTAATTCATAGAAAATTTTGACTTCAACGGTTGAATTTAAAAGCCTTTTCAAACTATCCTCATGCGCTTTAAAAACATCCCGCCTATGGATTAGTGTTATACTTTTTGCTATGCCCTCTAAATTTAAAGCCCAATCGACAGCCGAATCACCTCCACCAACGATCAATATGTTTTTATTTTTAAAAATCGATTTATCCCTTACGATATAATGAATTCCACGACCTTCAAGTTTTTGAACATCGGGTATATCAAGTTTCCTTGGGACAAATGCACCGATTCCAAGTGCTAAAACAACAGTTTTCGAAAAATGAACATTTCCGTTCTCAGAAACAAGTTTTAAAATTTTTTCATCCTTAAGTGGTTCAAGTTTTATTATCTTCTCATTTAGACAAATCTCCGGCTTATATTGAGTGGCTTGGGTTATTAAATTTTCAGCAAGTTCTTTTGCGAGGATTTTGGGAAATCCAGCAACATCGTAAATATATTTTTCAGGATAAAGGGCTGTAAGTTGACCGCCGAGTTGCGGAAGCGCGTCAATTAATTTTACGCTCATATCTCTCAGCCCAGCGTAATAAGTAGCATAAAGTCCAACTGGTCCAGCTCCAACGATAGTTATGTCGAAAACTTCATCTTTCATCTTGGATTTGTTGGCCTTAAAATTAAATGGCTAAGCATAGCTCTTTCGGGCAGTGTTGCTATAAGAAGCGCGGTTTGAGCGACATCATCTGGTTTTAAAACTTTATCTGGCGATGGTGGATTTGAGCCAGCTACATTTGAAAAATTCGTATCAACCGAACCAGGGCAAAGCGAAGCGACGCGGATATTATACTCCCTCACCTCATGTATTATCGATTCGGTGAACCCATTCACAGCCCACTTTGTAGCCGAATAAACAGCCATATTTTTTACTCCGAGCGTTCCAGCAATCGAAGATATATTTATTATGACACCCGAATTTTGTTTCATCATATATGGCAGAACATACTTTGTAAATAGAAAAACACCACGAAAATTAACCGCAACCATGCTATCGAATTCCTCCGTTGTAAGTTCAACCACAGGCTTATAAATTCCAAATCCAGCATTATTTACGAGAATATCAATTCTGCCAAATTTATTTACAGTTTCTTCAACAACCTTTCTAACATCCACCTCTTTTGAAACATCACCTTTAAAGATTATACATTCTCCTCCGGCGGATTCGATTTCTAATTTCAGCTTTTCCAAATCTTCTTTCGTTCTTGCAATTGCCGAAATTTTTGCTCCTTCTTTCGAAAATAAGGTTGCTATAGATTTACCTATTCCTCTGCTTGCACCAGTTACAATAGCAACTTTTCCTTCAAGAAGCATTGCGTTAATAAATTTTGTTTTTATGTTAAATCTTGACTTATCAAATGCATAAATTCATTCCTCGTCTTCACATCTTCAGCAAATATACCATGCATAGCGCTTGTCGTAGCGACTGAATTTTGTTTTTCAACGCCGCGCATTATCATACACAAATGTTTTGCCTCTATTACAACAGCAACTCCCTTCGGATTCAGATATTCATTCAACGTGTCTGCAATTTGTTGTGTCAGCCTTTCCTGAACTTGAAGACGCCTGCTGAAAACCTCAACGATCCTAGGAATTTTACTCAAGCCGACGATTTTCCCGTTCGGAATGTAAGCAATATGAACCTTGCCATAAAAAGGAAGAAGATGATGCTCGCACAAGCTGAAAAAGTCGATGTTTTTAACTATCACCATTTCATTATACTTTTCATTAAAAATCGCTCCGTTTAAAACTTTCTCTATATCCTCGCGATAACCTTTTGTAAGATATCCAAAAGCCTTTGCGACTCGAATTGGGGTTTTTTTCAAGCCCTCACGGTTTGGATCTTCCCCAAGTTCTATGAGTAACTCCTTTATTAAATTCGCTATCTTTTCAAGATTTATTTCTTCTCGAACAAGTTCTTCTCTATTCTCTCTTGACATTGCTTTAACCTCATTTTTTTGTTTTTAATAAAAAAACAATTGCAAAACTTTTTATGTTTCAACTGTTCGACTTTTTTATCAAGTTTAAAATTTATAAATTCTTTTGAAAGTTAAAAAACAAAAACCCGGGGTGATTGTTATGACACCGATAATCATTGCTTTGATAATCTCTGCCGGTATTTCAATCTACGGCTCATTGACGGGAAAAACAAAACAAACAATCCCAATTTCAATAGCAGTTTTATTGATCGGATTTCTTTTCGCATCAATTGTCACGGTTCCATCTGGACATGTTGGCGTATTAACCTTGTTTGGCAAAGTTGACCCTGAAGAATTACCAGAAGGACTACACTTTATAAATCCATTAAAATCTCTTCATGTTATGTCGATAAGAACGCAGGAGATATTTGAACATGCGGATGTTCCAAGCAAGGAGGGTTTGAGCGTTGGACTTGAGGTATCACTACTTTATCGCATAGAACCAACGATGGCAAGCGACATCTATAGAACGATCGGAGAAAATTATGATGCAGTGCTAATAATCCCAATGTTAAGGTCAGCCATAAGGAATGTAACAGTTTATCATGAGGCTAAAGAGTTATATACATCAGGGCGTGAGGTCATAGCAGGACAAATTTTCAATGAACTTGATAAAGCCTTGAAGACAAGAGGTATAATCGTTGAGGCAGTTCTTCTGAGAAAAATCGTTTTGCCAGAACAAGTGCAACAAGCTATAAATAACAAACTCGCAGCGGAACAGGAAGCTGAAAGGATGAGATTTGTGATTTTAAAAGAGGAACAAGAAGCAAAAAGAAAAAGGATAGAAGCACAAGGTATCGCAGATTTTCAAAAGATAGTACGACAAGGGATAGATGAGAGATTATTGAAATGGAAAGCGCTTGAAGCGGTGAACGAACTTGCAAAATCTCCAAACACAAAGTTTATCATCCTCGGAGATAAATCAGGACTTCCGATAATAGTTCAACCGTGATTTTTAAAATTTCGTTTTAAAATAAATTTCGGAGGTTCAGAGCCATGTCCGTGGTGGAGACGTTTTTAATTCTGGCCGTTGTAATTATATTCCTTGCTGTAGTTTTCGTCTTTTTAAAACAATTATTTCAAGGAGCGATTCAAAACATTTATTCGCAAATTCAACTTATAACAAACCTCGTGAACGAAACAACGAAACAATTAAATCAAAGACTTGACAATACAATTTCTCTCCTTTCAACTCAAATGTCACAAAGCCTAACCCATGTGATAAATCAAGTTGGTCAAACAACTGAACAGGTCAACCAACGTCTTGATAACGCTGCAAAAGTTATGGCTGAACTTTCAAGACAGATAGGAGCTGTGCAAGAAGGGGCAAACCAAATAAAAAACATTGGGCAAAGCATCTCAAAACTTGAAGATCTTTTCAAAGCCCAACAGTTCAGAGGTAAAATTGGCGAATTTACCTTAAAAAAATTAATTGAAGATGTTCTCCCACCTGAGTTTTATGAATTTCAATATCCCTTCAAGAATGGATTAAAAGTGGACGCAATTATAAAATTTCAAGATCGCCTGCTCCCGATCGATTCAAAATTTCCGCTGGACAACTACATAAAAATGAGAGAGGCAAGGGATGAAAACGAACGCGAACGCATAAAAAGAGAACTTATAAAAAATATCAAAGATAGAGTAAAAGAGATCTCAGAAAAATATATCCGCACAGATGAGAAAACATTTGATTTCGCAATGATGTATATCCCATCCGAGAGCGTTTATTACGAACTTGTTTCAAGCGAGGACAGCGATGAAATTTTAAAATTTATGTGGGAGAAAAGAGTTATCCCTGTTTCTCCGAGCACATTTTACGCTCAATTAAATGCTTTTATGCTTGGTTTTAAAGCAATACAAGTTGAGAAAAACATTAAGAATATCATAGACTTACTCTCAAGGCTTGCGGGTGAATTCAAATTGATCACTGAGGATTTCCAAACACTTGGAAGGCACATAAACAATGTTCAATCGAAATATCACGAGATTGACAGAAAACTATCTCAATTTGGGATTTCGTTTAATCAGGTGACAAAACAGGAATCGTTTCAAAGATTTGATTAAATAAGTTAATTGTATTAACTTAAACTTAAGCAAACGAATAAAGGCAAAACCAAAGATGAATTTGCCGAATCAACTCACAATTTTACGAATTATCCTAACCCCTCTCTTTGTAGCACTATTTCTATCAGACAAAACCTCGTTCAAACAACTATCTTTAATAGTTTATATCATCGCCGCTCTTACAGATTGGTATGACGGCTGGATAGCGAGAAAATTTGGCTATGCAACAAGATGGGGCAGATTTCTTGACCCACTTGCAGATAAAATTCTAACTTCTTCCGCTTTCATCTCGTTTGCATCTCTTGGTCTTCTCGCTACATGGATGGTTATTTTGGTTGTAGTTAGAGATATATTGATAACTCTTTTGAGATCATACGCTGAACTAAAAGATAAACCGGTGATAACAACAAAAAGTGCGAAAACCAAAACATTTATTCAGATGGCATTTATTTACTATCTTCTTTTTGGATATATTTTAAACATAACCTTTGAAAAGCTGAATTTAGAAGCCTCGCTCTTACATCCTACTTTAATATACTGGATTATGCTTTTGATAACGGTTTTAACGGTATGGACGGGGCTTGTTTACATCTATGATAATTGGAAAATAATAAAAACTTTTTATGTCTCAGCAAGCAAGGGAGCATCAGAATCAATATAGAGTCTCATTTATCTCAAAACTTATAGCGACTGGTTTTTTTTCTGGCTATGCACCAATTGCACCTGGGACCGCAGGGAGCTTGGTCGCTATTTTGATCTATTGGTTTTTTATAAACTCAGATTTGCAATTATTTTTCCTTATGCTTGTCTTTTTCATACTTGGGGTATCAACATCAACCAAGTTTGAAAAAAGGGATGGACATGATCCCTCAATCGTAGTCGTTGATGAAATGGTTGGGATGTGGATTTCGTTACTTTTTTTGGAGAAAAAAATTTTAACTGTTTTGATATCATTTCTGTTTTTCAGGGCTATGGATATAATAAAACCTCCGCCAGCAAAGAAGTTTGACAATATGAGAGGTGGGCTTGGAATAATGATGGACGACATCGTTGCGGGTGTTTACGCAAACATATTAACTCAAATTCTATATCATCTTTTGAAATAAAATTAAACTTCAAAAATGCGGGCTGAAATAATAACAATTGGAGATGAACTTCTCATAGGTCAAGTCGTCAATACGAACGCAAGTTACATCGGACAAAAACTTTCAGAAATCGGAATAAGAGTCGCAAGAATAGTTTCGGTCGGGGATACAGAAAGCGATATACTTGCGGAGTTAAAATATGCCTTTGACAACTTCGATCTTGTAATTTTAACAGGTGGACTTGGACCAACACATGATGATGTTACGAAAAACGCACTCTGCAAATTTTTCGATACAGAACTTGTCTTAAATGAGGATGTTTTAAATCAAGTTGAAGAATTTCTCGCCAAAAGAGGAGTTGCGCTAAACGAAGCCAACAGGTCTCAAGCCCTTGTGCCCAAAAAAGCTAAGATAATAAATAATCGCTGGGGAACTGCGCCGGGATTTCTGTTTGAGGAAAGCGGAAAAATAGTAATTGTAATGCCCGGCGTTCCAAAAGAGATGCAAGGGATGATGGAAAGCTTCGTGATAAGTTATCTTGCAGAAAAATCTACAGGAAGTGTTATAAAGCAAAGAATTTTAAAAACAACAGGGATCCCTGAATCTTATCTATATGAAAAATTAAAAGACACAGTCAAAGAAGTTGAGAAATTCTGCAAAATTGCATTTCTCCCATCCCCAACTGGAGTAAAAATTAGAATAACTGTTCACGCAGAAAATAAAGATAAAGCGGACGAGATCATAAAAGAGGTAGAGGGAAAATTTAGAGAAAAGATCGATAGATACATTTATGGAGTCGATGATGAAGAACTTGAAGGAGTGGTTGGGAAATTGCTCACCGAAAGAGGACTTAAAATAGCGGTCGCTGAATCATGCACGGGAGGACTGATCTGCGATAGAATTACAAATATATCCGGAAGTTCAAGATATTTTGAACGCGGAGTTGTAGCTTATAGCAATGAAGCAAAGGTTCAAATCCTTGGCGTTCCAGAGGAATTGATAAAAAATTATGGGGCTGTAAGCAGAGAAGTTGCAGAGGCTATGGCTGAAGGCGTCAGAAAAATTTCAGGAGCTGATATAGGAATATCAACAACCGGGATCGCAGGACCAACTGGAGGGACACCTCAAAAACCTGTTGGACTTGTTTGGATAGGTTATTCAGATAAAAACGAAACCTTTGCGAAGGAATTTAGATTCGGATATGACCGGTTGGGAAATAAACAAATCGCATCTCAAATGGCACTTGAAATTTTAAGAAGAAAGTTGCTTGGAATCGAGATATGAAGATAAGAACCTTCATCGCAATTGATGTCCCTGAAAAAATAAAAGAACAAATTTTTGAAGTGGAAAAAGAACTGATGAAATCTTGTACCGAAGGTGTAAAGTGGGAAGAAAAGGAAAAATTTCACATAACTTTGAAATTTCTTGGGGATGTAAATGAAGATGCTATCGATTCAATTTACGATGTTCTGAGCGAAAATTTGACTGGCTTTGGAAAATTTTCTATAATCTATAAAGGTGTTGGATGTTTTCCTGAGCTTAAACGCCCAAGGGTGATATGGATTGGGTGCGAAGATCCAAGCGGGAAACTTTTCGAACTTCAAAAAATCGTCGAAGAAAAGATGAGCGAACTTGGATTTGAAAAAGAAGATAAAGAATATCATCCACATGTAACTCTTGGAAGAGTTAAAAATCCAAAAAACATTTCCAACTTGACTAAGAAAATAGAAAGTATTAATTTTGAATCTGAGGCTGGTGAGGTTGCTGAAGTTCTTATAATGAAAAGTGACCTCAAGCCGAGTGGCTCGGTTTATACGGTTTTAAGAAAAATTAAATTATAAGGAGTGATTAAAATGGCGGTCGACAGAAGCGAGAAATTAAAGATCCTTCAAACGACAATACAGCAGATCGAGAAGGAGTATGGCAAAGGTGCTATAATGCGTTTGGGCGAGGGTCCAATCGCAAAGGTTGAAGCCATACCAACTGGTTCAATTTCACTTGATGCAGCAATTGGAATAGGTGGTGTTCCGAGGGGAAGAATAACAGAAATTTTCGGACCAGAAGCATCAGGTAAAACAACGCTTTGCCTTCACATAATAGCGGAGGCACAAAAAAGAGGTGGATTAGCAGCGTTTATCGATGCTGAACATGCTCTTGATTTGAATTATGCAAAACGACTTGGTGTCGATGTAAGCAATTTACTTTTGTCGCAACCGGAATTTGGAGAACAAGCCCTTGAGATAGTTGAAGCATTGGTAAGAAGCGGAGCTATAGATGTCGTCGTCATCGACTCTGTTGCTGCACTTGTTCCACGCGCTGAGGTTGAGGGTGAAATGGGAGACGCAACTATGGGTGCTCAGGCACGCCTTATGTCGCAAGCATTAAGAAAACTTGCCTCCGCAATTAACAAATCAAACACTAGCGTCATTTTCACAAACCAATTGAGAAGCAAAATCGGCGTCGTCTTCGGAAATCCCGAAACCACTACAGGTGGATATGCGCTTAAATTCTACGCAGCGGTTCGCCTTGACATAAGAAAAATTGATGTCATAAAAGAAGGTCAAGAGATAATTGGAAATAGGGTCAGGGTAAAAGTCGTAAAGAACAAAGTTGCTCCACCGTTTAAAGAAGCTGAATTTGATATCCTATATAACGAAGGAATTTCGAAAATTAACGATCTCGTCGATACAGCGGTCTCACTTGGAATAATTCAAAAGAGCGGTTCATGGTATTCGTATAAAGACGAACGCATCGGACAAGGAAGGGATGCGGTTAAGAAATTCTTCACCGAAAATGAAGATTTACTCAAAGAAATTGAGTATCTGGTCCGAGAAAAACTTGGACTCTTGCCCGACTTAACCGAGCAAAAGCAAAGCGAACCCGAAGAAAGAGTAGAAGAGACCCAGGTTGAAACTAAACCCGGAAGAAAGAGATAAACAATGAATAATGCCGGTTGTAGTAAATTTGAAACGAAAAAAGAGAACAAAGGAATGGTATTTTATTTACTTAAGTGATGGACGCGAGATATTGTCATACATAGATTTCATCATAAAGTTCAACATAAAAACGGGCAAAAATTTAACTGAAGAAAAGATTCAAGAGATCAAATCGTCCTCCAATTTGCTCCTGGCGAGGGAAACCGCTTATAAGTTTTTAAGCTATAAACCAAGAACACAAAAAGAAGTTGAAGAAAAGTTAAAACAAAAAGGTTTTTCGGAAGAGATAATTTCGAAAGTTATTGATGATATAAAACGATATGGGTTCATAGACGATCTCGAGTATACGAGAAACTTTGTTTTAAATAAGATTCGATCAAAAACGCTTGGAAAAATCGCTCTAAAGCAAATTCTTTTGTCAAAAGGAATTCCAAATGAAACGATTGAGCGGGTTCTTGCTGAACGAGAAAACTTAATCGATGAATTTGAAATAGCGCTTGAACTTGCGGAAAAGAAACTCAAACAGATAAAATCATCCAAAAGAAAAAAAAGAGACAAAAACGAGCAAAAGCGAAAAGTTTACGAATTTTTAGCGAGACGAGGTTTTACATGGGATACCATAAACCGTGTCATTAGCACAATTTTTAACGATTTTGAAAACTATTAAAAATTCTCTCTATGAAAGAAGGAACTTTAAGAAATGTGTTTATCTTCATCGGATTGCCAACGTTGATACTTTTAATCGTTTGGATAGCTTCGATCGCTGTTCATATTTCGCTTATCGTAATCCTTTCAATCTTTTTATCGGTCGCTTTAAATCCACTTGTTACATATTTTGAAAGAACCGGCTTAAATAGAATTAGCGCTATAATGGTCGTATTCGCAAGTCTATTGCTTGCCCTTGTATTATCAATTATTTTCATCATCCCTTCGATCACGCATCAAATTAAAACACTTGCGGAACAACTTCAAAAGGTCCCTCTTGATGTTATACTTGCATCTGCCATCCAAAGTTTGAAAGAAAAAGTTCCTCTTTTGAAAGGTCTTGACATCGAACATAAAGTTCAAGCGCTCGTTGCCGAATATTCTGTAAAAGCTGCTACAGCCTTAACATCTGCAATTACAACTATGTTTGAACTTTTGCTTGCTCCGTTCGTTGCGTTTTTCATTCTAAAAGATGGAGAAAAATTTAAAAAGAAGCTGATAAGAGCAATTCCAAATAGATATTTCGAAATGGGATTAAATGTTCTCGATAAAATTGAAGCGCAAGTAACTGGATATATCCGTGGGCTTGTGATCGAGGCTTTTTGCCTGGGGGTGATGTCTGCAATTGGTTCTGCGATACTTGGTGTTCATTTCGCGTTCGTTATAGGTTTAATAGTAGGGCTTGCGAGTTTTGTCCCCTATCTCGGTGCTTTTGTTGGGGCTATCCCTGCATTGCTGATATCAGTTATTCAATTCGGGGATGGGCGGATGATACTACCTCTGATAATAATGTTCGTCATAGTTCATCTTATAGATGATCTCGTAGTTCAACCCTTGGTTTATTCCCACTCGGTTGGGATGCATCCTGTTGAAGTTGTTTTCGTTCTTTTGATCTTTGGAGAGTTGTTTGGTCTATTTGGGATGTTGATAGCGATACCTGTTGAGGCTATAATAAAGGTTACAATAAAAGAGATACACTGGGGCTTAACACATTATAAAATTACAATCGCCAAACATGAAACCATTGGAGCATAATGAATTTGACAACGAATTCATAGCAACCCAGTTAAAACTTTTAAGATTGTCAACTGATAAAAAGATCTCAGAGATAGCTGAATCAACTGGCTTTGCAAAATCATATATTTCCTACATTGAGAACGGAAAAAGAAATATAACCTATAAAGTCTTAAGGCGAATTCTCCTCGATGGGTTCGGCGAAACTTTATCGAGTTTTTTCGCAAAAATTTTAGACGAACAGGACCAACACAACCCCAAGGTATTTAAAACACTTTTTAAACTTTACAACGAAGATAAAACAACATCTGTCGAAATCTTGATACCTACTAATGCATCGAGAGAAATCGAGCTTATAAAAGTGCGCTTATCCCCAGGTTCTATCTTTGAAGAAAAATTCAAAATCGATTTCAAGCTTTACGGGACAGTTTTAAATGGGCTCGTAGAAGTTCAAAATTCAAATAAAAAGGCGATAATTCCAAAAGGCGAGAGTTTCCTTTTCCGCATCCAAGTTGAAGATATTTTAGATCAAGCCCATCTTAAAATATCCAATGTGTCAGAAAATGAGGCTGAGTTACTATTGATTTTCACACCGCCCGTATTTTAAGTTTTACCTGCCCGGCAAAGGTACAACGACAAGACTTTCATTCCCCTCAACATCGACAGATTGAACCCCGAATATGAAATTATCCTTCGGCATATCTTTTAGCGTATACTCATTAACCTTACCGACAAAAATTTTCTTTTGCCACACAGGTGATGTCGTCTCACGAATGCAAATGTTATAACCCGCAAGATCTTCCTCGTTGTTTAAATCCCACTTCAAGGTTGTACTGTATTCAAGTTCACTTACTTTTATAATTGGATTTTGAGGTGGTAAAGGAGCATTTGCAAGATGATAAAGGGCGATTGCGTTCATCCGTGCAACATTCGCACAGTAATTATAATCAACAAATTCAGGTAAATCACCGTATTTTACGCCTTTTTCTGTTCTGACATCTTGATGCTGTCGAGCGTAATTTTCGTTCATCTCACTAATTCTAACTGCAGGGAAACCTTGCTCATTAAATGGGATATGATCACCACCGCGCAAAAATCTATCCCTTCTAAAAATTAACTTTACTTCAAAATTATCAAGATATCTTTCCGCTACATCTTTAATGTATCTTGCAAGTTGTCTCGACGGAGAATCGTTCTCAAGTCCGATTTGGGATATTAAACGCAAACTGTTTTCATCTCTAAAAAGAGGCAAGCCTTCGGAGAAAACCCTAACTCGTATGTTATCAATGACTCCATTTCCACCCTCTATATTTCCAATTATATCGTTATTTAAAACGCCAAGGACTGTGATTCCAGAATCTTTAAGTTTTTTCGCGAAATGTCTGCTCCCAAGCAATCCCTGTTCCTCTCCAGCGAAGAGAACAAACATAATTGTAAAATCAAATTCATATTTACTTAAAACTCTTGCAAGTTCAAGAACTGCGGATGTTCCGCTTCCGTCATCGTTTGCACCGGGGGCAAAACTTGTTGAATCAAGCGCATTGCTAGCCCTTGAATCGTAATGAGCACTCACAATGTAAATTTTATCTTTATAAATTTTGCCGGGAAGAAGTGCAACTACATTTGCCATTTTTACAGGTTTTGGAACCCTTGGACCGGCAGGGGCTATAAATTCATCGAATTCAACTTTTAACCTTCCACCACTTTGTTTACTATACCTTTCCAGTTCAGATTTAATCCATCTTCTTGCTGATCCGATTCCACGACTTGGATGAAGGGTATCGGAAAGTGAATGTCTTGTGTGAAAACTTACAAGTTTCTCAATATTTCTCTTGATGCTATCTGCTGAGATCTCTTGAATTATTTTAATGACGGTTTGATTTTGTTTAATGGATGGTTGAGCTAATAATGAAGCGGAAAAAAGGATGGCTAAAAATTTGTAAGCCTTCATAGCGGGCTTTTTTGAGTTAACATTGCAAATTTTTTGCTAAAAATCAAATTTCATTTAATGCCAAGTTTCTCTCGCATCAATCTCGTCTCTTGACTCGCCTTTCTCAATTCGTTATAAATCGCTATGGATAGCTCCTTTACCCTTTCCGGTTTCGGATTGGACTTGTTAAGTTCTTGGATTAAATTTCGATAATGCAATTCAGACCTTTTGCAGTACTCATCAAGATAAGCTATGTTCCCCTTCACAAGTTCAAGTTGACTTTTGCTAAGGGATTTTTTTAGTCCACCGTATTTTTGCTTTACATCATTTAAGCATTCCCCAATTTTTTGAACATATCTTTTTGCTACATCAGGTATAACCGCTTTTTCTCTTTCAACTTCTGCTTTTAACGCCCCTGCATAACCCCTGACATTTCGACAACAGTTATCAAATTCATCCAATTGTTCTTTCAACGATTGGGATAAAATAAGTGATGGTAGGAGTAGCAGTAAGAGAAGGTGCTTTTTTAGGTGCTTCATACCTGCCACCTCCAGAAACAAAGTTTATTTTTTAAAGTTTAATAGTCCGGACCGAACGAGAAGTAATAAACTGGTTTTGAAAACGAATCGAGATTAAATCGCCATGCTATATCAAGTCGCAATAAAAGCCCAAAGATATAAATTCTAAAACCATATCCCATTCCAATCAGCAAATCTTTTGTCACAGTTGGCATAAATGGACCTGGCTGATAAAACGCTTGCCATTTTTTCCATGAATCCCAAGCTGAACCAGCATCGATAAAAAGGACACCCATTATATTTCTAAATGCAAGTGGTAAAGCCCCGCCTACGAAATACCTTATCAACGGAAATCTAAACTCTAAATTTGCAAGTGCAAACTTCGACCCATTTTGCTCGTTATAGACATAACCACGCAATGGAACTATCGGACCGGATATAGCTTCAAAGAAGAAGAAATCCGCTGTATTCTCAATTGGTATGTAATCATTTTTGATGGACCAATTTATCCAGGCGTCAACCCCGCCAAGCATAAAGCGTTGCTTGTTTTGTCCCGTGCTTCCCCCAGCTGTAAACCTAAGCGCAAAACTATAGTCGCTCCAAAGCCTGAAATACTTCCTGTAATCAAAAATTCCGGTCAAAAATTGAATTCCGTTCGAACCAAGCTTTGGGCTTGCATAAAATGAAAGATAATATCTTTCACCATTCGACGGGAAAATATATCTCCACAAGGCGTTATCATGAACATATGTAATCGATGGCATCAAAATAACCGATCTCTCCCCTATTTCAGGAAAATCAAGATATTCGCCAACGACATTGTAATATCCAAGCCCAAAATCAATTCTTCTGAATTTATCGATCGGATAAGAACCCATCAACGTCCCACCGTATAACCTATATCTATAATAAAGAGGATAGTACTGATCGCCAACGCCGAAAAATCTCGCTATATGAAAAGCTTCGATCCCCCAGTTAATTCGCTTAGGCAGATAAAAATATGCAAATGCATAATCGCTGTTCTTCAAATCAAACACAAGGCTTGTGATAAGATAGATCTGATGATTCCCAAGCATATCGCTGAACATCATAAAAGCCTCACCAAGGACGCCGTAAAATGTGCTGTAACTTGCGTTTGTGTAAATTAAATCAGGTGTAAAATTAACTTTGTATCTGTAGATTTTGTAACGCCCTGATTCATCAAGATTATCAGGTGGTCTCAACGAATCAAGCCTTGATTTAATCGACATCGCTAAGCTATCATGCCTGAATATGTCAACGAAAATGTAATTCCGCAAATTGACTTTTATATCGCTTCCATAAAGATTAATTGCAGATGTATCTGAAGCGCTCGCGGATTTCCCAACTTCAGATTCTTTCACCTTTGCAAGTTGTTTCTCCTTTTCCTTCAAAAATTCGGTTACGAAAATTGTTGGCTCAAGTTCTTGAACATCAAGTTTTCTCTCGAATGGCTGGCGCATCACAAAAATATCAAATCCACCGTTATAAAAAGATGAAAACGCAAGCTTTGAACCATCATATGTAATCGATAGTTGATATATACCGCTTACAGAGTTGGTCAAAGGTCTTTCAATCCCAGTTTCAAGATCTTTCTCATAAATGTTGTTGATCCCATTTCTATCCGAGATAAAGAGAATCTTTTTGCCATTCGGCGAAGTAACCGGCGATGTCTCATCCCAGTAGTCTGTGTGCGTAATCCTTGCGATCTCCAAAGTTTCGAGATTTATCGAATAAATATCATATTGATTTGGGTCGTAATTATACATCTTGAAATCTTCTGGTATCAAATCCCGCGAAACATAATCTTTTCTATCCGAGGAGAAATAGATGAATTTCCCATCTGGTGACCATGTTGGATCTGCATCGCTAAAGATATCGTTCGTCAAATTGACAAGCGTCTTATTTACAAGGTCATAAACATAGATATCGGATTGTCCGCTCTTTAAACCGACAAACGCAAGTTTTGTCCCATCCCTTGACCAATCAACAGAGAAAACCCCGTCGAGATCAAATGTAATCTTTTGTTGTTTTTCAGTTTTTACGTCAATTATAAAAATTGCATCCTTGTCACCACTCTTAACCGCAAGCGCTATTTTATCGCCATTAGGAGACCAAGTTAAACCTGGTGTTAGCAAATGTAGTTCCTCAAAATTTTTAGTCCTGTTGCCTTTAACGATCTTTTTTATGATCTTCCCATCAATTGCAGACATTATAAAAACATCAAAATAATCATCTCTATCCGATATAAAAGCAATTTTATCTCCAGTTGGTGAAATTGCAGGGCTTGTATTATAAAAATGATTTCTCTTTTGATGATCGGTCAACCTCTTCGCAAAATCATCTGGTGCCTCTCTCTTTGAAAAGTCAGCCCAATATAACTTCTTTTGTTCCTTGATCCATCTATCTGAAAGTTCTTTCAATGAAATGCCAAGTGAACTTCTTATACCCGCTTCAACGCTTCTCAAACCTCTTATTCTATTTATAAGCTCACCTATCTTTTCGTCCCCATATCTTCTTGAAATATACCAAAAGACCGATTGCCCTCCTCTATAAGCAAAGTAACCATCGAGATATTCTATCGGTGGTAGATAACCACTTATCGTCGCATCTCTCATAAACATATCTGAATTAACATCCCATCTTAAAGCTGAAAACTCCGGCAATCCCTCTGCAATCCATAATGGAAGTTGAAGTTGAATGTTATTTATCAAAGCTGCTTGGAGAGAGCCACCATAAAACATATCGTTCATCACAGCATGGACAAGTTCATGGTGAATGACATGACGAAACTGTCTATACGAACCTTCAAATGGGACGACGACTCTATTCTTAAAAAGCTCCGTCACACCGCCTATCCCTTCTTCAAGATATTCAGCTACGACATTTGTCTGTTGAAAATCGTTGTGAGAATTGTAAACAACTATGGGGATGCGATTTATTATCTCGTAACGCAAGAGTTTGCTTATTTTAACATAAGCGTCTTCAGCTACTCTCGCAGTGTATTCTGCAAGTTCATATCCGCCGTCGGTGAAATAAATATCAAAATGATCCGTTCGGATGAAATACCAATTAAATTCCTTGTATTGGACCTTGTTTTTCCCAAACGGACCTTGCTGTGCGATCCCAACCGATATCATAACCAAGACCAAAAGTAAAACTCCAAGTTTTCTCATCTCAAAAACGCCTCCTGATTTTTGGTTTTCTCTAAAAAATTTAAATTATTTTTCGAAAAATTTCGTTCCTTAACTCAATTTACAACCAAATCAATTTAAAATTCAACTCAATTCCACCGGAATCAACCAGATCGGAAACAAGCGTACCCGTTCAAAGCTATTGTTAATATACGCGGTTTAATTTAAATTAAACTGAAAGTCAAAAACAAAAACATCAACCGATGAAAAAGCCAAAGAAAGAATCAAAGTTTCAAAAGACAAATTTTGAAAAAGCGATTTTAATCGTTTCACTCGTTTATTTAGTTGGTGTGTTGACTTTCTCGCTCGGATACAGAAAAGTCGGAAACTACGACATTGAAACTGATTTCTTCTGGGATTACGCTGTAGAGGCGAGGAACATCTTAAATGGGATAATAAATGTTGGGGAATTTCGCGGACCTGGATATCCAGCGATGATTGCGTTGTTTTCAACGGTTGTTGATGATTTTTTTAAATCAGGTTTGATAATTTCTGCCATTTCATCAGCTCTTGTGATTCTGATAAGTTTCAAACTTTTGAAAAAAAATTTTCAACGATAAAATTGCTTTCCTCGTGTCGCTAACCTTGATCCTAAATCCAACATTTTTGAGATACTCGTATGTTTGTGGGACAGATATGTTTTTTAATTTCTTGGTTTCATCTGCGGTATTTTTTGCCTTCATCGGTGCATTAGATGGTAAAGTAAGTTTGCTATTTCTATCGGGTTTGTTTGGCGGATATGCTTATTTGACAAGATATAATGGAATTGCCCTGCTCCTTGGATTACCTGCGATCGTTTTAATTTTAAATTATGAAAACATCAAAAAAGGAATCGTAAAAGCTATCCCGACGCTTGCTGGTTACTTTGTTTTTCTTTTGCCATGGTCAATTTATTCATATATAAAGCGTGGGGAGTTCTTTTACAATAGAAACTATCTTAACATAGCTTACGAAATGTATGCAAAAGGCAAAATCCCATGGGATAACTTTTGGTTTGAGGCTTCAAAAGAGTATAAATCGCTTGCGGATGTTTTCTTGCGTGACCCCGGGCTTTTCATCGAAAAATCCGTTTTGAACTTCATCGACCATCTATGGAGAGATTTAACGCAGTTGTGTGGATGGCAATTCACATTGTTTTTTGTAATCGGATTGATTTTTCTTTTGACTCAAAAAATCGATAAAGCAAAACTTGCCTATTTTACATCAAGTTTCCTTTTCTTCTTGGTTCTTGTATTTGTGTTTTACAGCGAAAGATTTTCAATGTATCTTCTGCCGACATATCTTTCGATTGGATATAGTGTTGTAAACTGGAAAAAGATAGGCGAGACAAAATACGGCTGGTTGATTATATGGATTTTTCTAAATTTGATTTCGCTTCCGAAAATTTCAAAAATGATCAAAAACGATTTGGAAAATCAACCTTTCGATATACTCTACATCGCAAACGAGTTTAAGTCAAAGTTCGGAGATTCTGAAAAGGGCAAAATCATCGTCGCAAGGAAACCCAACATCGCATACTACCTTGGTATGGAATTTAGGCCATTTCCGCTTGTGAACAATTACGAGCAACTTTTCGAAGAACTTAAAAAATTGATGCAACATATTCTTTATTACAGTTGGATCGAATATTATCTTCGTCGGGAACTTTCAGGGCTTTTCAATTATACTTCTCCACCACCATTTCTCGAACCAGTAGCAATCTCAGAAAACCCGCCGGCTGTCCTCTATAGAGTTAAAAGGTAAGTTCTACTGCTCTCCTTCAGATTTGTGGACAGCCGGGGTTGGGACATAAACAAGACATCTTTTTCGATATTCAACTATCTTTTCAATCACCTCATCTACGCTTTCCTTGACCATAATCTTCTTCCCTGTGGTCAACGCTATAATCGTATCAGGCGAAGCCTCAAGATATTCGATTAAATCAGCATTCACCACGATCTCTTGTCCATTTAACCTTGTTACCTTAATCATTACATTCAAGATTTATTTTAAGTGTTTTAACGCTTCAAATTAACAATCTCTTGCAAAAATTCATCGCTAGCAGTTATAATTCGAGCGTTTGCTTGAAAACCGCGTTGAGCGATTATCATTCTCGTAAATTCCTCCGCGAGATCAACATTTGATTGCTCAAGGACACCTGACATTATTTTTGATTGTATTGCTGAACCGGGTTCATCAATTATAGGAGCACCAGAGTTTGCAGAGATATCGAACATATTATCGCCAACTCTCAATAAGCCACTTGGATTGTTAAAAGTCGCGACAAGAATTTGAGCAAGCACTCTAACGGTACCATTTGAAAATATACCAAGGATTTTGCCATCCTCATTTACTGAAATTGTATTCAAAAATCCAAGCCCATAGCCATCTTGATCCGCAATTAAACTGGATGAACCTTCCATTTGTGTAATCCCTGAAAATTCGCCGATCTTTCCAGGGTCGATGACTATATCAAGCGTTTTCGCAGAATTATCACCCGGGTCAATTCTTAAAGTTGAACTACCATCGTCAAAGAAGAAACTTCTTATCGAGCCATCCGAATTGAAAACGATCTTTCCGCTTCCACCAGCAATTATCACTTCCTTTCCGCTCACGCTTGCAGTCCATAACCATTGATTTGGTGTTGTTGCATCCTTGACAAATTTTAAGGTTATGTTATGCTTGTTTCCAAGCGAGTCATAAACTGTCACAGTTGTAGATGCTTCTACATCTTCAGCTTTTTGTGTTTCAAGCCAGTTGCCGGGTTTATTCTCAAAGATCGAGTTAAATCTATCCCTGCCGGATGCGGAAATGTTTAGATCCGTAATCTCATAAGCCTTACCACCATCTGCATAAATCACAAGAGCACCTGTATCAGGATCAATTTGAGCACCCTTTGAATTGTTAATCCTAAAGGCATTTTTCACTGCTTCCGCAAAGTCTTTATATGTTGAAGTCGAAGTTACAGAAAAACTAACCGTGGTTATATCTCTGCCACCAACTTTCCCATCGATCGTGATGACATCACCTGCAACAAGACCAAGTTCATTACCTTGAGCGTCTCTTAAGTTAATCAACAGGTCATCCGGTCGAGCTACATGTGAAAATTTATCTGAGGCTTTACTTCCACTTGCGGTGTAGTTTCCATTCAAACCAGAAAGAGCGGTTTCAAAATTGCGATTGTTGCTCGCTATCGAAACAGTTTGATCAAGTAATGAGGTTATGACAATTCGACCTTGTGAGTCAATTGACGCAGATAGCGAGCCTGAGAAGTCATTGTTTATCTCATCGATTAGGTCTTCCAAAGTATGGAAATTACCGTCTCCAACACCGCCGTCTTTATCTACATAAACATAAGTTTTAACTTTTGTCCCATCTTGGATCGTCACCGTTGTTGAACCTGAAATCATCCCCGTTATAACAGTATTTGCAGTTCCAGTGGCAAGCAAATTATTTACATCTGATTTTCCATCTTCAACTGCATAAAGTCGTGCACTTCTCAAAATATTACCTTTTGGCTCTCCACCAGCGTTTAGGTTACCGGTAAGTCTTATAAGCGATGTTGCTTTTGCAGGTGACTTTTGACCGAACGGAATTTTTATATCTTCAAGTTTTGCCCCCGGCGGGACAACACCTGAAGCATCAGCCATTTTACCCTGAAGGATTGCGCCGGTTGCTGAATCTACAAGATTACCATTCGCATCAAATCTAAAAGCCCCTGCCCTTGTGAAATAATTTCTTCCTCCTTTTTTAACGATAAAAAATCCACTACCTTGAATCGCTAAATCTGTCACTTGCCCTGTCGTCTCAAGATTTCCCTGTGTAAAAATTGTATCAATTGAGCTTATATTCATTCCAAGCCCAACTTGAAGCGGATTTGTTCCGCCGGATTCAGCAGAGGGTTGAGTAGCCCCGCGCAATGTCTGTGCAAATGTCTCGCTAAAAGAGACCCGCGCAGATTTAAATCCAATGGTATTGATGTTTGAAATGTTATTTCCAATTACATCCATCATTATTTGATGATTTCTCAATCCTGAAACGCCCGAGAACAACGACCTCAGAAATGACATTTTAATTACCTCCTTTTGTTTTTTGTTTGATTTTTGAATTTTCAATCTCGCCTCAGTCGTTCAGCGAGATGCGGGGCCCCCTCAAACGAGGTCCAGCCCCATTTTAAATTATCACAGCTCCATCAATGTTAGTGAAAATATGTTCGCGCATGCTTTCTCCATCCACCACCGTCACAACAGTTCTGTTTTTAACATTCACAATAAAAGCAATATCACGCAACAAAATCAAAACCTCACGCGTGTTCTTCCGCTCAGCACGTGAAACCGCATCGTTCAAAAGTGTTAAATCTTCATCGCTCAACTCAATGCTTCTTTCCTCAAGTCGCCTCAGCGCATGATTTGAAAACTTTACCTTCTCGATCTCGCTTTTTAAAATCTCATCAAATTTTCCATCAAACTCCGGAATTCTTACGCCAACGTTATCCCTTTTTAAAACCTCGACTCCTCCAATTGGGATAAATGGAACTTTTACTCCATTGACCTCCATTTTTACCTCCATACTTCAATTATGTCTGCGATATTAAATTCAATTCCGCCGATTAAAACAACCGCGCCATCAGGTTTATATCTTACTCCCTCAACGATTCCCATAACATAAGTGTCCGCGACAACTGCTTTGCCATCTTTATCAACCGCTTCGATTTTAATTGTGTAATTTCCAGAAGGCAAATCACGCCCTGAACTGTCTTTTCCATCCCAAACAAAGTCATATTTCCCCGCCTTTCTCTCACCTATCTTAAAACTTCTAACAACATTTCCAAGCGAATCAACGATTTTAATCTCAACCGACCTCGCATCGCCCTTTAAATCATAACCAAAGATAACACTGCCACCATCTTCAAGTTTCAAAGTATCGCCATAGACCGCAACTTTCTTCCCAATGAGATTTGAAATAAGAGCGTTTGTAATCGAACGATTCGTAGCGTAATTAGCATCGATGCTTTTTAAAATATTTGAATTGATATTGTAAAGTTGCTCAACCGAAGCGAACTGAGCAAGTTGGCTTGCAAATTCAGTACTTTGAATCGGGTTCAAAGGATCTTGGTAATTAAGTTGAGTTATCAAAAGTTTCAAGAAATCATCTTTTGAAAGTATTGCCTTATTTGAACCTTGAACATAGCTCCCAACCGCTGGCAAACTTTTCAAATCTTGAATTGAATTGATCTGCTCCATACGAACCTCCTTTTTTAAATTATCGCTTCAATTATACTTCCGCCGTAAATTCTTATAGGCTCACTTAAATCAACTTCCTTCCTTCGAGCGAATTTCTTCCATCCATAATCACGCCTCGAGCCTTCCGGATTCAAATCTAAATCGCCAAACACAACACCAACTTTTTCAAGATTGACATTACTTGCTTCAAGCATCAACTTTAAATTATTCACACTTGATTCAATCGCGTGCTTAACTTCAATGTTTTTAACCTCAAATAAAATGCTAAATCCCTTTTCACCACGCGAAATTTTCACAACAACTTCGCCAAGTTCTTTCGGTTCAAGTTTAAGTATGACCTCAACATCCCTCGAACTTTCCCTCGTCAAAATCGAATTTTTAACGACATCAACAACATCTTGAACCCTTACACCTTCTTTAACTATAACTTTACCTTCGCCAGCATCCTCAAAAGCCTCAAATTTTCCTGACAGAGATGTTAATTCAAATTTGCCATTATAAGCAGATAAATTATCTTTCGCGCCGGCATTTTTTTCGCTTACTTTATGAATCAATTTATCAAACTTAACAATCTGAGTTTCTTCTTTTTCCCCCATTCCATCGGTCAAAACTGTTCTTTCCTCTTTTGCTTTAAAATCGCTATCGTTGATTTTAACTCCCAATTCACCTTTTGCTTTTACTTCAAAGTTTACCGGCTCATGAAACGAAACCTCACTTTCAACCACTTGCGCTGATCTATCATTCAAATCAAAAGTAGCAACTGCTTTATCTAAAGATTTTCCCTCTTGTCTCTGGTTTTGACCCTTTATTCCGGAAGAAACAACTCGATGTCCCTTTAAAACGTGCATAAAAATCCCCCGCTCCTCAACCAAATCAACGCTTGAATTCGCGATTTTTTCTATGCCAACCTTTAAAACTGTTTTAGCCACACCAACTGTGTCTTTCGATAAAATCTTTTGCTCTGGTTTCGGAATAATATGCTCCGTTGCTTTCTCCTCAGCATTCGAGATAAATTCAACAGGAACTTTCTCATAATCCCCCGATTTATTTTCAACCTGAATCGAATCGATGCCAAGAACGCTTCCCAACGGTAATGTTAAAAGGCTTCCCTGCTTTATTGATAACCTTTGCACAAGGGTTGGAAATTCAGCAGATTCATTTTTAATCTCAGCGGTTATTTCTTTTGGCTCCTCCTTTTGGGAAACTTCCGCGCTCACCTCATTAGAATTGAATAAAGATGGCACTTTTAAAATGTCGTTTTGAACTCCTTTAAAATTTGCATTTGTCGATTTTGAAAGAAGCTCCGTGAGGATAACAGAAAAAACAGTGGATAAATTCAAAACAGTTGAAAAATCTATCGTCTTTTTCTTTTCAGTCAGCTTGATATCAAAATTTCCCTGTTTTGCTTCGAGCAAATTAAGTATGTTTGAAAAGTTAAAATTCATCTTCCGTTGACCTTTGTAAGTTGTGTTGCTTTTCGAGCGTTCATCTCCGCAAGTATTTTCCCTGCCTGACGCCTTTGCATATTTAAAATGATTGCGATCGCTTGATCCTCAGGCATATTCTCAAGAATTTTGGCTGCAGAACTTGGTTCCATAGTTTCGTAAATTTTTGCGATCGATTTGACTTTTTCATCCTGATATTTCGAAATCTGCGCTTGAAGCTTGCTTATATATACATCTTTTTCTCTCAACTCGACCTCAAGCCTACGAACTGTTTTATAAAGCACATTCACGCTATCTTTATACTTTTTTAATTCGTTTGACACCTGTTCTAACTCCCTCTTCAAACTGTCCAATTTATACGCTTCAACATATTCAAGTCCTATTGAACTTGTATCCTCCCAAACTATCGAGACCGAATCTTTTTGAATTGGAGCGGCAGTAACAGCGTTCGATTTTGGAAGAGGTCTAAAAAGCTCTGGATGAATTTTCGAAAGAACGTACATTCCCTCAAAAATCGTGGTGAAGGAAAAAACAAAAGCAAGTATGTAACCGATAAATGACCTTTCCATATATTTTACCTATTCAATGTTAACCTATGGGAGATTGAGTCGAAAAGAGCTTGTTCTTTCTTTTGAGAGTCTTTTAAGAGCGCTTCGATGAAATTTTGTTTTAATTTCTCGAGAATCTTTTTGTTTTGATTTGTCTTGATGAGAATGTTTCGCTTTTTCTCCTCCTCTTTTAAAATTTTCTCGACCATATTTTTCTGCTTCTCGACTTGTGTAGAAATGGCGCTCAAATAAGCATACTGCATCTGCAGATCAATCGCTTTAATTCTTTCTTCATCTTCTATGTTTTCGATTTGGCGCATTTTTTCTGCCTCGAGACTCTCTAATAATTTTTCGGCATTTTCGCGAATTACTTTAATTTCGGTGAGTTCTTTTTTGTATTTTTTCTCCTGTAACTGGCGAACTTTTAAAACAGGGTCAAGTTTGAATCGAGCCATTTTTTAACTCAAATTAGTTTTGCAAGTGCAATTAAGCGTTCAATTGAATCCTGAAACTCTGCTTTTTCCTTCATATCCTGCTTTAGAAACTCCCTTATATCTCCGATCATCTGCAAAGCCTTGTCAATCTTGGGATTACTTCCCCGCACATAAGCGCCTATGTTTATCAAATCCTCCGCTTCCCTATATGTGGCAAGTATATCGATTATTTTTTCAGCTGATTTTTTATGCTCAGGCGTAACTATGTCAGGCATAAGTCTGCTTATGCTTTCAAGTGGTTCAATCGCTGGATAATGTCCCATATTTGCAAGTTTCCTTGAAAGAACGATATGTCCGTCGAGGATTGACCTTGCTGCATCAGCGATTGGCTCGTTAAGGTCATCGCCTTCGACAAGGACGGTGTAGAATGCTGTGATACTTCCTTTTGAAGATGTTCCCGCGCGTTCGACAAGCCTCGGCAAAAGAGCGAAAACAGATGGAGTATAACCTTTCGTCGTCGGTGGTTCACCTATAGCAAGTCCAACCTCACGCTGTGCCATCGCAACACGAGTAAGCGAATCCATCATGAACATAACATCAAATCCTTGATCTCTGAAATATTCAGCAATTGTCGTCGCAACGAATGCAGATTTAACTCTTATCAATGGTGGTTTATCGCTTGTAGCAACTACAACGACGCTTTTCGAAAGTCCCGCTTCTCCAAGTTCTTTTTCAATAAAATCTCTAACTTCCCTGCCCCTTTCGCCGACCAAAGCTATTACATTTACATCTGCATTTGTATGCCTTGCTATCATTCCCATCAAAGTGCTTTTACCAACGCCACTTCCCGCGAAAATGCCTATCCTTTGTCCCTTTCCACATGTCAAAAGTGAATCAATTGCCCTTACTCCAGTAGCAATGGGCTGAGTTATCCTTCGCCTTTCAAGTGGGCTTGGTGATTGGTTGTAAATCGACCTCATCTCTTCAGCTTCAATCCATCCTTTCCCATCGATTGGGCGACCAAGCCCATCTATAACTCTTCCGAGAAGTTTTTTCCCAACTGGTATTGAAAATGTTTTTCCAGTTGCGACGATCTCACATCCCAAACTTATTTTATTCACATCGTCAAGCGCCATCGATAGCACAAGATTATTTTTAAATCCCACTACCTCCGTAAGACAAATGGTTTCATCGTTCTTTGACTTAATACTGCAGACTTCCCCAAGCGAAGCAGAAGGACCTATTGATTCGATCACAAGCCCAACGACCTGAGTTACTCTGCCGTTTACCTTGATCAAATCGAGATGTTCAAGTTTATCGAGATATTTTCTTACTCTTGATTCAAGGTTTATCATTGCTGATTAAAAGTTTCGATCAATGAGTTTTCAATCAGTGAAAATTGAGTTGAGATTCTCGCATCGACATTGCCCAACTCGCTTTCAATTATACAACCGCCCCTTTCAATGCTTGGGTCTGGCTCAACGATTATATCGCGCGTCGAATCAGCGATTTGCAAAAGTTCAGATTTAAGTTCTTTTATCAATTTTTCATCCTCTGGATTAATTCTCAATTTTATTCTTTCAACCCCGATCACTCTTTTTATCGCATCTTTGACCTGACCTATTACAAAGTCCTCGTCTTTCTCTATCTCTTTTTTCACAATTTTTTTGGCGATTTCAATTGCAAGCGAAATAACTACGCTCTCAATCGTTTTTCCCAAATTCTCAATTTCTTCGGAAAAATTTTTAAACAATTGTTCAAGGCGTGAAATTTGCTCCTTCAGTTCATCATTTATTTTCGCCCTCAAAACCTTCTCCGCTTCTTTAAAACCGTGTTGATATGCCTCCGTAAGTTTTGCTTCATATTCGCTTCTTATCTGCGCGATTATATTTTCGATATCGATTTCCCTTTCAACATTTTTATCGTTATGAACTTGTTTAGCATCAGTTTCAACATCGACTGCAACATTTCGACGGGGTAACTCGATCGGTTCAAAATCTTTCCTTTCCTCGACTTTTAACTCCTCAAATGCAAATTTTTGCCTTTCAAAATAGCCTTTGCCTTTTATCACTTTAGTAGACAATGTCCTCTTCACCTCCTCTTCCTGCAATTACAATTTCCTGATTTTCTTCAAGTCGCTTGATAACTTCAACTATTCTCATCTGTGCAGCTTCAACCTCACGCAAACGCACAGGTCCCATATATTGTATCTCCTCCTGTAACATAGCAGATGCTCTCTCGGACATATTCTTGAAGATCTTCTCACGAATCTTTTGATCCGCGCCTTTAAGAGCAAGCGCAAGATCTTTCTTATCAACCTCGCGAAGTATTCGTTGTATGCTTCTATCATCGATATAGATTATATCCTCAAACAGGAACATCAATCTCTTTATTTCTGTTGCGAGGTCCGGGTCCTGCTCCTCAATTCTTTGCAGGAGTTCGCGTGCTTCTTGAGAACCAATTTTGTTAAGAATTCCTGCAACAGCCCTTGCTCCACCGGTTGCGCTGACCTCTTGACTTAGGGATGTCTCAGCCATAGTGTCAACAACATTCTCAAGTTCAGTTAAAACCATCGGCGAAATTTTCCCAAGTTTTGCAATTCTATAGACAACCTCAACGCGCAAATCATCGGGAAATTGGCTTATTACTCTGGCTGTTTGCTCAAGCGGTAAGTGGGAGAGGATAAGGGCAATGGTTTGCGGATGCTCCTTTTGTAAAAAGTTTGCAAGTTGTGTTGCATCTGCCTTCTTTAAAGCTGAGAAACCTTTTATCTGTGTCATACCGTGAACTTTTTCAACTATCTCGGTCGCCTTCTGCGGTCCAAGCGATTTCTCAAGCAATGTCTTTGCATATTCAAATCCCCCAACTATTATATACTCCTGTGCCTTCATCATTTGAAAAAATTCCTCCATAACCGCTTGCACAACTGACGATGAAACTCCTTCAAGAGATGAAATCTCAATTGCAAGTTGTTCCATTTCCTGTGGTTCAAGATGCCGAAAAACTTTCGACGCTGTTTCAACATCAAGCGCAAGAAGTAAAATTGCAGCTTTTTGTCGTCCAGTTAAATTTTCGTATTTGAGATTTAACGCTTTTGCCATTTTGGTTTCTCCTCCTCAAGCAACCAAACTTTTATTAATCTCGTTGCTTGCTCCGAGTTCTCGCGTATATATTCGGTTACTTTTCCTCTTATCTGCTCTTTCTTAAGCCTTTCGAATTCAACTTCCTCCTCAAGAAGTGGCTCAATCTCCTCTTGAACGACATCCTGTTCTGGCTCCTTAAGCGTCGCTTGCGATTGAACCGATGGAAATTCTTTCACTTCGATTGTCGGGATTTCCCTTCTCATCTTTAATTTCCCAAGGAGAGAGAAAATCAAAATAAACGAAGCAAGGATAGCAAAACCAATTACAATTTTCTCAACAAGGTCACGCCATTCCTCCTTCTCTTCACGAGACTCGCGAGAGACGAACTCCATTCCTTCATCCCCCAACTCAAATGGGACATTTACAACCGAAATTTGATCGTTTCTTTCGGGATTAAACCCAACAGCGTTTTTTACGATCTCGGTCAACTTTTGAATCTGTTCCTCATCCCGCGGGACATATTCAACCTTTCTAACCCCGCCTACCTCGGTGACTTTATAACTACCATTTACGAGAACAGCAACAGATAGACGCTTTATATTTCCAACGCTTTCAACTATCCTTTGTAATGTTCTATTAATCTCATAATTTGTTATCGTGTTGGTTCTTTGCGAACTTGTGCTTGCAAATGTGGAGTCAACTGAACTGCTTCTTTCTTGTGTCACTTGCTCGCTTCTAACGACGGTTTTATCGGGGTCATATTCTTCTATCGTTTTCTCAACCTGAGTAAAATTAAGTTCAACATCAACCCTGACGATCGAATTTCCCGGACCTAAAAATCCATCAAGCAGACTTTGAACTTTATCCGCAAGATATTGTTCAACATTTCTTTTTAACTCATATTGTTTACTGCTGATCTTGGCAAGCGGATCAGAATCAGATTCATTAGAGAGCAACCTCCCACGCGAATCTAAGATCGTCACATTTTCCGGTTTAAGACCTTCTACGCTATTCGCAACGAGATAAGAAATGCTTTGAATGTTTTCTTTGCTTAATCTTGCGCCCTGCTTTAACCTCAAAATTACCGATGCTGTTGGCTCTTCCTGATCTTCTTTGAAAAGGGCTTTCTCCGGTATGACGATATGAACACGCACCGCTTCAACTCCATCGATCTGCAAAATTGTCCTTGCAAGTTCGCCCTCGAGCGCCCGCTTGTAATTTATCTTCTGAACGAAATCAGAAACACCGATATTGCTTCTGTCAAAAATTTCATAACCAACTATGCTCGAATTTGGCAAACCTTCACCAGCGAATTGAAGCCTTAACTCGTAAACATTCTGCTTCGGGACGAGTATCGTTCGACCATTATCGGTAAGTTTGTATTCAACCTTTTTCTCTTTTAACCTTTCAACTATTTTGCTCGCATCCTGAACTTCGAGATTTGAAAACAAAACCGCATATTCAGGCTCCTGAACCCACGACATCAAAAAAACAAAACCAAGAATTGAAACAAGGACGGAACTTATCAATAAAACTTTCTTCGCAACGGATAACTTTTTCCAAAATTCTTTCAATTGCTCAAGTGAGCCCATCAAAATTTAAAATTTTGTTTAAACTTGCAGGCGCATCAACTCCTTATAAGCCTCAAGCATCTTATTTCTAACCTCCATCAATAACTCAAAACTCGTCTTCGCCTTCTCAACCGCTATCATCACATCATGAATATCGGTTATCTCACCAGCGATCGCCTTCTCAATGGCTTCCCCAGCCTCGTTTTGAAGTTCGTTCACATCTTTTATAAACTGCTTTAACACATTTTGAAAACTTTCAACATTCTCCCTCGCTTTTTCAACTTTATCTTGCCCCAAGATTTCAGGATAGCCTGTAACATTGACTGGTTTCAGCATATTTAAACCCTTTTGTTAATTATTTGTCCTTTTTCAAAAACCTCCCGTCCTTGCGAATCATAATATCTTTTTACCTCATCCACACTCTCCGGAAAAAGTTTCTCAAAAAATTCAATCTCTTCCCTGCTCAAAACCTCCACTGGACGATTGACTTCGAAATTTTTAAAATTAAAATTGATGAAATTATTTACGCCCTCAACTTTCATATCAGATCTCCAAAGCATCTTTTGCAATGTTTTTTGCTGCGTTAAAAGCAGTTGCGTTTGCTTCGTAAGCGCGACTCGCTGAGATCATATCAACCATTTCGACAATTATGTTGACATTCGGCATATGGACATAGCCATTTTCATCTGCATCTGGATGTTCAGGATTATAAACAAGCCGTTCAGGGGAATTATCCTCCGCGACCTCTGTTCTAACGCCTTTTACTACATCCTCGCCTTCAATAAATTCAACCGAATCAGAAGGAAAATGCTTTTCATCCGTTGCCATAAGTCCGATCGTCTTTCTTTTCAAAACAGTAGAAAAATCTTCTCCCGGCGTAGACCTCATTAAAACGACTTTTCTTCTGTAAGGTGTCCCATTCTCGGTCTTGGTCGTTTCAACATTAGCGATATTTTCCGCAATTACCGTCATCCTTTTTCTCTGCGCGCTCAATCCCATTGCGCTTATGTTGAACGCTGCGAAAAGTTTTTCAACCTTCATAAGCCACCTCCTTTTATACTTTTTTGAATTCCCCTGAACGACTCAGCTATCAATCTCGAAGCAAGTTTGTACCTTATCTGATTCTTTGCAAGTTCAACCATTTCATAATCAATGTCAACATTGTTTACCCCACTTGCAAGCGGATCAGAATTATACGCAGAATTCCCCTCAACGAGCTCAGGCTCAACATCGCGGATATCCCTCGCACCGATCAAAATATGCTTCTCATTTGTTTTAACTCCCTTTATCAATTCACCGCTTAAACTCTCCCTTAACTCATCTTCAAATTTTACATCGATTCTTTTATAACCTATCGTCGTTATATTCGCTATGTTTGATGCAATAGCCTTATGCCTTAAAGAATATGCATCCAAAGCTTTCTCAAGAAGTGGTATCTTCGTCCGATTAAAAAGGAAGACTTTTAACATTTCTCACCTATTTTTATTGTGCATACAATTCCAAATGAAGTTCATCATCTTGAACCTCATAAACTTCTCTCCTCTTCCCGCGCTTGGTCGCGAATGCTAAGACCAAAATTCCAATCACTCCTAAAATCAAAATCCAATTCTTCATATCAACATCTGATAATTTTTTAGTTATATCGCTCAAAAAGAGTTAAAACAAAATAAATGCCACCTCAAAAATTGCATTTTTCTGAAATTTCAAAATAAGCCACCTTAAAAGGTCTGAAGAATATTGAGCATTTGCTGAATAATATTAATCAAACGGAGTTGGTAAAATCTCCCAAATTTTATAAATTTTCTACAAAACCAATCCGAAAGTGGTCATGGAAACAATCAGCAAGGAACATATATCGCTCAAAGGTTTAACTTTGCCCGAACTTGAAAATCTCGTCCTCGAACTTGGTTGGGAGAAATTTCGCGCAAAGCAAATTTTTAAATGGCTTTACAATAAGCAAGTTGATAGCTATTCTCAAATGACAGATCTCCCAAAAAGTTATAGAGACGAACTTGCCCAAATTGCAAGAATAAACGAACTAAAACTTGTAACATTTGAAAAATCAAACTGCGACGGAACGATAAAATTTCTTTTCGAATTAAAAGACGGAGAAAAAATTGAAAGCGTCCTGATCCCCGATGAATCAAGACTAACTTTGTGCGTCTCGACCCAAGTCGGATGTCCGATCGATTGCAAGTTTTGTGCAACAGGGGCAATGGGATTTAAAAGAAATCTCTCGCCCGGGGAAATCGTCGATCAAATAATACAAGCCCAAAAACATACGGACAGAAGGATAACTAACATCGTTTTTATGGGGATGGGGGAACCATTGTTAAATCTCAAAAATCTTCTAAAAGCGATCGACATAATAACGAGCGACGATGGGATAAGAATTGGGGCGAGAAAAATCACTGTTTCAACTGTTGGATTGCCAGATAAAATTAAAGAACTTGCTGATGCTGGAAGAAAAGTTAAACTTGCAATTTCCCTTCATACGCTCGACGAAGAGTTGCGCGCTAAACTTATCCCCATAGCTAAAAAAATTTCGATATCGTCCATAATTGACGCCGTGAGATATTATTACGATAAAATCGGATTGAGGATCACATATGAATACATACTTTTCGATGGTTTAAATGATACTGACGAAGATGTTGAAAAACTTACGAAACTTGCAAAGGTTATCCCGTGTAAGATCAATCTTATTAAATTTCACCCCGTTGATTTCATTAGAAAGGACCCGATTTTAAAAAATTTAAAGCCTTCGAAAAGGCTTGAAGAATTTGCTCAAAAACTACGGGAAAATAACCTAACCGTTTTCGTCAGAAGCAACGCAGGCGAGGATATAAAAGCGGCGTGCGGACAACTTGCAATTTTAAACAAATAAATAAAAAAGGAGAAAATTAATGCGACTCATACTTTTCGGTCCACCTGGCGTTGGAAAAGGCACCCAAGCTCAAATCCTCTCCCAAATGTTCAACATACCTCATATCTCAACCGGCGACATACTCCGCGACGCTGTGAAAAATGAAACTGAACTTGGGCTCAAAGCCAAATCATATATGGACAAAGGAGAACTCGTACCAGATGATGTGATGATCGGAATTATAAAAGAAGTTTTATCATCTGAGAAATGTAAAAATGGTTTTATACTTGATGGGTTCCCGAGAACACTCAAACAAGCGGAAGCGCTTGATCAGATATTTAACGAACTTAGCATAAAACTCGACTATGTCATAACTCTTGAGGTCGACGACGATGAGATAATAAAACGACTTACAAATAGACGTGTTTGCAAAAATTGTGGCGCGGTTTATAACCTTCTCATCGATAAAATCCCCGAAGATAGCAAATGCCCCAGATGTGGTGGCGAACTTTACCAAAGAAGCGATGACAACCCAGATGTGATAAAAAATAGATTAAAAGTTTATAGAGAGTCAACCCAAATCGTCCTCGATTATTATGCTAAAAAAGGAATCCTAAAAAAGATCGGCGGTCTTGGTGAAATAAGCCAGGTGACAAAAAAAATTCTTAAAAGTATCGAGGTTAGAGAATAAAAATTTGAATTTTAGGAAAACTTTTTTATTTTTCTTTAGAATATCCATAGTTCTATATATACTGTAACTTTAGAAACTTTAAAAGTTAGTGAGGGAAGTAACGATGGAATTCTCAGAGGGAGATAAATTAAAAAGGGAAAATGAAAGCCTTAAACGAAGCTTAGAACTTTTAATGTTGGTAACTAAAAATGTGGTAAGCACACTTGATCTTGATGAATTGCTTGAAACATTGCTTAATCGTTTAATTGAAGCCACGAATGCTGACGGTGGGGCAATAGCTATATTTGATAATGGTAATCTTGTTATAAAAACAGCCTCAGGAATTCTTAAAAAAGAAGATTTTGTTGGTATAATTCTTTCTCCGGAGGATAGTTTTTTATGGCGAGCGATAAATGAAAATCGCGTGATCTTACAAGAAACAACACAACCTGAGGCAAAACTTTTAAAGAAAGCCCGTGAACTTGGGATAAAAGCAAGTTTAGGGATACCGCTTAAAAGTTTTAACAAAATCGTTGGGGCTATAGGTATACATTGGCTTGAACCTAAGCCACCTGTTGACGATGAGACCATACATCTACTTGAAATCACCGCCGAAAGAGCTTCTATGGCGATCATAAATGCTAATCTTTTCAAAAATGTTAAGGCTCAGGCTGAACTTCTCGATTTATCGCCCGACGCTATTTTGGTTAAAGATTTGAACGATGTTATAAGGTTATGGAACAAATCGGCTGAAAAAATTTATGGCTGGACAAAGGAAGAGGCTATCGGCAAGAAGATAACGGAACTTATTTATAAACCAGAACAAATCGAAACATATTTTAAGATAAAAGAGATAACACTTAAAGAGGGACAATGGTCAGGGGAACTTGAACACAGAACGAAAGAAGGCAAAACAATAACTGTCCTTGCAAGGTTTAAACTTCTACATGACGACAGAGGAAATCCAACACAAATTATTATGGTTAACTCTGACATAACGGAGAAGAAAAAAGCGGAACTAATTTTAAACAGGGCACAGCGACTTGAAATCATAGGACAATTGACATCTGGGATTGTCCACGATTTAAGAAATATCCTACATCCAATCTTGTTAGCGACAGAACTTTTACGTAGAAGGTTAAAAGATGAAAGCTGTTGGGAAGTAATAAATATAATCGAATCATCAGTTCAAAGGGGAAGCAACATATTAAATCAAATTCTTGCATTTTCAAAAGGGATAGGTAGCGAAAAAGGAGTTGTCCAAGTTAAACATTTGATAAGAGAAATTGAGATGATTTTAAAAGAAACATTTCCAAAGTCAATAAAAATTGAAGTCGAAGTCCCTACAAATTTATCGCCCATAATGACTGACCCAACTCAGATAAATCAAATCCTTATGAACCTATGCGTCAACGCAAGGGATGCGATGCCAAACGGCGGAACATTAAAAATAAAGGCTCAAAATATAAACCTTGAAGAACATTTTACAACTCAAATCCCAGGTATAAAACCCGGACCATATATTCTCATAACAGTTGAAGATACTGGAATAGGCATTCCTCCAGAAATAATCGATAAAATTTTTGATCCATTTTTCACAACTAAAAAACCGGGAGAAGGCACTGGACTTGGGCTTTGGATCGTAAACATTATAGTAAAAGAACATGGTGGTTTCATCAATGTTTATAGCGAAGTTGACAAAGGCACGATATTTAAAGTTTATCTCCCAGCATTAGCAGAAGAGGTCAAAGTTGAAGCCGAGCATCTTGAAGAGGAAATTCCTCTTGGAAACGGTGAGCTTATACTTGTTGCTGAAAATGAAATACCAATTCTTAAAATGCTTAGATTAACTCTCGAAAATAATAACTATAAAGTTATAACAGCCACAAACGGCGCAGAAGCCCTTGTGAAATTTGCGCAAAGAAAAAACGAAATTAAACTTTTAATAGTTGACTTAGGGCTACCAATAATAGATGGGGTGGAACTTATCAAAACGATACGAAAGATACAACCCAAAGCTAAAATAATAGCAATGAGCGGACTTGAAGCCCCAATATCTTTACCTGATACATCTGACTTGAACATCTCAAGTTTCATCCAAAAACCGTTTGACGCTCCCACACTTTTAAAGGAGGTTATAAAGGTGTTAACATCTTAAACATCCTCTTTTACTTACCCACCTCTTGCGTTTAACAAAAAGTTTGCTTAATAATAATTGAGAAGAAAAAATTACGTATGTAGACAATATGTTGATAACTCAAAGTTTTTATGAATTAATTTTTTTACCTCAAAATCACGATTTTGTTTTTTATTTGACCAGTTGTGGATAATTTTTCGAAATCTTTTAAAATTTCATTGAAAATCAATGAAATCAAAGATTGTAAACATGTGGATAATTTTGTGAATAAGTGTGGATAAGTTTTGGAAGTGACTTAATGACTTATCAACATGTTATCAACATTTTTATCGAAATTGTGGATAAGTATTAAAAAAATTTAAATCAAAACTGGAGCTAACTATGAGTGAAAATCTGGATAAGGAGGTTTTCGATAAGGAATCAATTGGTTCATCTGAAAAGGAACCTGTTGATGTAAAAGCGATTTGGAATGAATGTCTTTCGATAATCAGGGACAATGTAAATCCATTGAGTTTTAAAACCTGGTTTGAGCCAATTGTTCCGCTCAAAATCGAAGGGAAACAACTCACGATTCAAGTTCCAAGCCAATTCTTTTATGAATGGCTTGAGGAACATTACTACGGTTTGCTTAAAAAAACGCTCACAAAAGTTCTTGGGGAGGGAGCAAAACTTGTTTATTCTGTAGTTATGGAAAATTCGTCATCGGATGAAGTAAAAACAACTATAAATCTTCCTCCCGCTCCAAAACCTGCTTCAAAACCAACTTATCCAATTCAAGTAAAAAACTCGTATGAGTTTCAACCTTTTGATAGCAATTTAAACCCAAAGTATACATTTGATAATTTCGTCAAAGGAGATTGCAATCAACTTGCAAGGGCAGCTGCGCTTGCGGTTGCAAATAATCCGGGCGGAACATCTTTCAATCCACTTGTGATTTATGGTGGCGTGGGCCTTGGAAAAACGCACTTAATCCAAGCGATCGGAAATTATGTCCTTGCCAATAAAAAGGCATCAAGAGTTTATTACGTTTCAAGTGAAAAATTTACAATCGATTTCGTCGAAGCGATCCAAAAGGATAGAGTAAACGATTTCTCTAACTTTTATAGAAGCGTCGATGTTTTAATCGTCGATGATATTCAATTTTTTGCTGGGAAAGAAAAAACTCAGGATAATTTCTTCCATACTTTTAATGCGCTTCATCAAGCGAGGAAACAAATCGTTTTATCTTGCGATAGACCACCTAAGGAGTTAAAAGGTCTTGACGATAGGTTAATTTCGAGGTTCCAATGGGGATTAATAGCGGATATCCAACCACCCGACCTTGAAACAAGAATTGCAATTTTAAAGAAAAAAGCAGAGGATAGCGGAGTTGAACTTCCTCAAGAGGTTATCGAATATATCGCTGTTCACATAACTTCGAACATAAGAGAACTTGAAGGCTGTCTTATAAGTTTATTAGCCAAGTCATCTCTTGAAAATAGGAAAATAGACATAGAACTTGCTAAAGAGGTTGTAAAGGCAATTGTAAAGGATACCACTGTTAAAGTTTCAATTGAAGAGATTCAAAGGGTTGTATGCGAGCATTTTCAAATCCCACCAGATATGCTAAAAGCGAAGATACGGAAACAAGAAATTGTGATGGCAAGACAGATCGCAATGTATCTTTGCAAGGAATTAACCGATTCATCTCTTAAAACTATTGGCTTACATTTTGGAGGAAGAGACCACAGCACTGTTATTCACGCGTGTCAATCCGTCGAAGAAGATATGAAGAAAAGTGAAAAATTTAGAAACCTCGTTGAATCTTTGCGAAGGAAAATCGAATTCAATTCAAAATAGTAACAATGTTGATAACTTTGTTGATAAGTTGTTAATTTATGTGGATTGTATGTTAATAAGTCAAAAAGTTATCAACATTTCGAATGTGGATAAACTCAAAATGTTTATAAAGTTCGAGTTATCCACATTGAATTAACAGCCGTTATTATTTTACTTCCCCAAACTTCCCGTTGAAATAGATTACAAACAAATTAACTTACAAGCAAATTTAATAAAACAAACAAATCTTGTTATTTTCGCTAAAAGACTTATCAACATATCCACACTACAATTAATAACCTAATCTTTATAAAAACAAAAACTAACTTATATTAACGGATTCTATCGCCTGAACGATAAGAGGATAATACCTATCAAGTGCGCACTCAACCGAATTTCTCAGTTCACAAACGCCATCCGGTGTTTCTCTACATTCTTTACAAATATTCTCTCTCAAAGCGGTTATATAATCATCCATCTTATCGCTTTTGATTGAAAGAACAATTTTTACGATTTTGGGAAAATATTCCTTTACACCGCACATCGATATCTCCGATATTCTACAAACCCCATTACCTAATGGATCGCTGTCTATGCAAACTTTGCAAACCTTTTCTTGAACCGCTTTCCAATATTTTTCAAGTTCAGGGGTCATAGATTTTCCTCAATTTTGTTTTACAGTTGTATTTTGAAAATTTTTTTGGAAAAAGTCAAATATCGTGCGGGTTGATAGAAAAATTTTAATTTTGTATATTAGCACAAGCAATAAAAAATTGACACTGAAAAAATGATGCGTAAAATCTATCTTCTTCTTTTATTCGCTATTCTTTTCGTTCAAGTTTTAATTTCTCAAAACCTTGAGAAGGTTTTAATACTCCATTGGAACGATTTTCACTCTCAAAATATCCCGATGCGTTCGATATGCGGTGATACAAGTTGTTATGTTGGTGGAACTGCAAATTTACTTGGTTTGATAAATAAATTTCGAAATGAGTGGAGAAACGTCATCGTTTTAAATGCAGGGGATGACTTTCAAGGGACGCCGATTTCATCAATTACAAAGGGAAGATCACAAATTGAACTTATGAATATCATAAATCCAGATGCCATGGTCCTTGGAAATCATGAGTTCGATTATGGTAGAGATGCGCTTGAAGAAAATTTGAAGATAGCAAAGTTTGATGTTTTGGCTGGAAATCTTTGGGATAAGAGAAAAGGCAAACTGTTTGCGAAACCATATATAGTTAAAAAAGTTGGAAAAGCAAAAATTGGAATTGTTGGGCTTACGACACCGGAACTTTTTAAACTTTCACTCAGGGAAAATCTAAAAGACCTTGAACTTCTCGACATCGAAAAAGTTTTGAAGCAATATATTCACGAGTTAAAAAATAAAGAAAAGGTTAATTTAATTGTTGCTTTAACTCACATCGGTGTGGAAGGCGATTCAATTCTCGCGACGAGATTTCCAGAAATAAAAGTCATAATCGGTGGACATAGTCATACTGTTTTAGCGAGTCCAAAAATTGTCAACGGAGTTATAATTTGTCAGGCTGGTTCAAGAGGTGAATACCTTGGAAAACTTGAACTCGATGTCGAACTTGATGGTGATTCAGTTTACTCATTCAAAGGTGGGTTAATTCGTGTTGTAAATGGAATTGTCGAGCCTGATAAAAAAGCATTGGAAAAAGTTGAAGAATTTGAAAAAATGGTAGATAAGGAGTTTGGTCAAGTCATAGGTTGGCTTGAGGTTGATTGGAGGAGAAATTTTTACGGTGAAAGCAATCTCGGGAATTGGGAAGCGGATGTTATGCGCGAGTTTGCAAAGACGGATATAGCTTTTCAAAATTCAGGAGGTTTGAGAAAAGATTTGCCAAGGGGAGAGATAAAAGTTCGAGATATTTGGGAGATAAATCCGTTTGGGAATACATTTGTAGTTTTTGAAGTCGATGGGAAAACATTGAGAAAAATGATGGAATGGCAAGCATCTGGAAAGGCAGAGTTAATGCAAATTTCGGGGATGAAAGTTATCATCGATTCAAGAAAAAATGTTGGAGAAAGGATTATTTCGATTGAAGTTGGGGGAAAACCTTTAGATGAAAATAAAATTTATTCGATCGTCACAAATAATTGGGTGGCAGATCATCTCTACGATTTGTTTGGAATCCCACAAAACAGCGTTGAGATCAAAAACCTTGGCGTTGTAGATAGGGATGTATTTATCGAGGCTGTGAAAAGGCAAAAAATTATAAGGTCGGAAGTTGAAGGAAGAATAATTGATTTAGCAAAACAAAAGAGGGAAACAAAAGATGGATATTGAAAGGGGGTTTAGGTTTGTATTTCAGGAGAAAAATTGGTTTGGGAAAATTGTCGTTGGTGGCTTGATGATTTTGTTCTCTTTTTTGATTCTTCCGCTTTTAATTTATCTCGGTTATCTTGTAGAGGTGACGAGGAGAACAATCAAGGATGAAGGGGAGCTTTTGCCAGATTGGGATAACATCGGTCGAAAACTTGCAAATGGGTTTAAATTGCTTGTTATCATCTTGGTTTATCTTATCCCGTTTTTTATTCTTTTATTTTTATCTATACCATTTGCGGAATTTGAAATCGATGGTTTTAAAAACAGGGAAATAATCGCACTTGTTCCGATGTTGATCCAGGGAGAATTTTTCGGAATTTCACTTTTGTTCTTACTTTCGTCGATCCTTTATGTAGTTTTATTTACATTGATTTTGCCTTTTGTTATAGGCAAGTTTGCAGAAAATGAGTCGATAAATGACGCCTTTGCCATTTCAGATATTCTTTCTATGTTCAGGGAGAATTTTGGGGATGCGGTGATAATTTTTCTTTTAAGTGTATTTATCCAACTTATTGCTTCGCTTGGGTTTGTGCTTTGCTTTGTTGGCGTGTTTTTGACAGGATTTTGGGCGAATGTGGTTGTATATTATCTTTATGGAGAACTTTATAAGAAAAGTTTAAGGGCGAGGACAACAGCGTCGATTTAAAAATAAATTTTGAGGTAAAAATGGAGAAGAAAAAATTTGGTTTCATTGAGTTGAGGACTCAAAAATTAAACGATCAATTCGTTCGGATAGAAATAGATTTTAAAGGACGACTTATATGGGCAACTTGCAGAGTTGGTGAGGAGAGAAATACAATCGTTGAACTTTTGAAAGAACTTTTCGAAGATGAAATTTATTCGATTTTGAAAATTTGCGAGGAGATAAAAATTGATATAAATGAATTTTTCAGCGCTACGAAGGAAATCGAAAATTAAATTCAACGCAATTTCAAGATCCTTTGCTTTCGACTAGTAAGGTAACTGGTCCATCGTTTATAATTTCAACTGTCATCATCGCCTTGAAAACACCTGTTTTAACCTTATCTTCTCCCATTGCTTGTTTCAGATATTCGACGAACTTGTTATATAAAATTTCCGCTTCTTCTGCTTTTGATGCTTGTGTGAAATCGGGTCTGTTTCCATATCTTGTGTCTCCATAAAGCGTAAATTGCGAGACGACCAGGGCTTCGCCGTTTATGTCTTTAACGGAAAGATTCATCCTTTTATTTTCATCGTCAAAGATTCTCAAATTTGCGCATTTATTTGCGAGATATTTTGCGTCTTCCTCGGTGTCGCCGTTTTTTACTCCGAGAAGTATAACGATTCCTTTTCCAATTTGACTGTAAATTTCTCCGTTGATCATCACGCTTCCACGAGATACCCTTTGAACAAGTGCTCTCATAACTTTTGAACTTTTATTTTTATAACTCTTTCAAAGCCGAGATAATCTTTAAATGTTTTGATCTCTTCGTAACCGGCGCTTTTAAAAATTTCTTTCACTTTTTCCGCTTGATTGTATGCCATTTCGGCAAGGATAAATCCGCGGTTTGAAATTATTTCTCCACCTAAATCCGCAAGGCGTCTATAGAAGCTCAAACCATCTGCGCCATCTGTAAGGGCAATCCTCGGTTCATAAATTTTTATTTCGTCTTGCAGAGTTTCGAATTCCTCTGTTGAAATGTATGGCGGGTTTGAAACGATTATATCAAATTGATTTTTAAATTTGTTTTCAAAATCTGCATCGAAGAAATCGAAACGAATGAACTCAATGTTTTCGACATTGTTTAATTTTGCATTTTCTTCAGCTATTTGAATTGCTTTGTCTGATAAATCAATCCCCAACACTTCAACTTTTCCTCCGAGGAATTTCGCTATGCTTATAGCTATATTTCCACTTCCTGTGCCGATATCAAGCACTTTAACTGTTGTTTCGTCTGGAAATTCTTTTTTTATCGTCTCAATTGTTTTTTCAACGAGTATTTCAGTTTCAGGTCTTGGGATCAATACATCGGGGTTGATTTTAAATTCAAACCCCATAAACTCGGTTTTTCCAATTATGTATTGCAATGGTTCTTTTTTAAGTCGTCTTTTAATGATATTGCGAAGTTCTTCCAGTTCAGCTTTTGTAAGCGGTCTTTCAAAATCGATGTAAAGGTCGATCCTTCTGCATTTTAAAATATGGCAAAGCATAAGTTCTATTGTTAACCTTGCCTCGTCGATTCCCTTAGATTTGAGGTATTGACCGCCCCAATTGATTATGTCAATTATTCTCCAAGATTTTATCTGTGTTTCAGCCATTTTTGATCTCGTTCAGGATTTTTATTATCCTTGCGGTGTGCGAGCCATCCCAATATATTTTCCCGCATTTTGGGCATTGATAAAATTCATCGAATGATTTCGCGGTTTCTTCAGGAATCAAATTTATGATGTTTGATTTTTCAACCTCGATTATTTCGGTGTTACAGATTGAACAGCGTGAGAATAGATTCGTCTCTGTGTCAAGGTTTAAATTTTTTATCACTTCGTTTAATTGTTCTTTGAATTTTTCTGCTTTTACGATGTAAAATTTTTTCGCTCCGAGTTCTTCTGCGACTCTTCTGCTTCGAGTGAGAAAGATTCTTTCCTCTTCATTTGCGATTTTGACAAGTTCCTTTGCGGAAAGTTTTGGGTTATAAATTGTGTCATAGCCTATAAGTCTCAGCCAGCGTGCAAGTTTTCCAAGCATTACATCTGCGACGAACTTCATCAACTTTGGGATGATTTTGTTTTTCAAATTTAAAAATAAAAAATTAACTATGGATTTGCAAAGAGCATTTAAAATTAAACTTTGCGAAGATGTCACGGAAAACACACAAGACCGCAGTTGTTATAATTCCACCGGAAAATCTATGGACGCCAATTCAAAATATAAGGCAAAAGTATGATAGGCAATTCAGAAGGTGGATGCCACATATAACCTTGATATATCCGTTTAGACCATTTGATGAGTTTGAGAAAGTTTACGATGAATTTGAAAATGTTTGCAAGGGAATTAAAAGTTTTAAAATTATGCTTTCAAGGTTTAAATTTTTTCAACATCGTGGGGAATATTACACTATCTGGCTTGAGCCTGAACCTTCAGAAAAAATTGTGGAGTTGCAGGAGAAATTACAAAGCGTAGTTCCTGATTGTGACGATGTGCGTAGGTTTGAAAATGGTTTCACGCCACATTTGAGCGTTGGGCAAGTTAGAGGCAGAGATAATCTTGAAGATTTATTAAAGAAGTTGAAAAGTTTATGGACGCCATTGGAGTTTGAATTAAAGTCTGTTTTTTTCATTTGGCGAAATGATCCACCCGATGATGTATTCAGAATTTGGAGGGAGATAAAATTTTCAAGTTAAAAGATTGCTTTTTCGGGTTTTTGTTGATATAATTAAAAGGTTTCATTTAAAAACAAAAGACGATAAAGCACGATGTCTACAACAATTTTTGATGTTAAGGCACGCGAAATTCTTGATTCAAGAGGAAATCCAACAATTGAGGTTGAAGTTCTTCTTGAATCTGGCGCAGTTGGGAGAGCAGATGTTCCAAGTGGTGCTTCAACTGGAGAGAATGAAGCAATTGAGTTAAGGGATGGGGACGAGAAAAGATTTTTTGGAAAGGGGGTTTTAAAGGCTGTTAAGAATGTAAACAATATCATTGCGGATGCGCTTAAAGGTAAGGATGCACTTGATCAAGTCGGGATCGATAATCTTTTAATTCAACTTGATGGGACACCGAATAAATCAAGGCTTGGTGCAAATGCCATCCTTGGGGTTTCACTTGCGGTGGCGAAAGCAGTTGCAAATTATTTTGGAATTCCACTTTACAGGTATATTGGTGGGGTAAATGCGAAAGTTTTGCCCGTCCCATTGATGAACATTTTAAATGGTGGGAAGCACGCTGATAACAATGTTGACCTTCAAGAATTTATGATCGTGCCAGTTAATGCGAGCAAGTTTTCGGAAGCATTAAGAATGGGAGTTGAAGTTTTTCATATGCTTAAATCCGTTTTGAAATCAAAAGGATATAGCACGGCGGTCGGAGATGAAGGTGGATTTGCGCCAAATTTAAAATCAAATGTCGAGGCTATAGAAGTAATTCTTGAAGCAATTGAAAAGGCTGGTTATAAGCCCGGGGTTGATATTTATCTTGCGCTTGATTCAGCAGCGAGCGAATTTTATGAAGATGGTAAATATATCTTCTTCAAGTCGGACAAAAGTGAAAAAACATCCGAGCAAATGGTCAAGTTTTATGAAGAACTTGTTAGAAATTACCCGATTATCTCAATTGAAGATGGTATGTCCGAACATGATTGGGAAGGGTGGAAGATGCTAACGGAGACACTTGGAGATAAAATTCAACTTGTTGGGGACGATATTTTCGTTACGAACATTGAGATATTTTCAAAGGGGATCGAAAAAGGGATTGCTAATTCAATTTTGATAAAGTTAAATCAAATTGGCACACTTACAGAAACGCTTGATTGTATTGAACTTGCAAAGAGAAATGGCTATACAGCAGTGATAAGCCATAGGTCGGGGGAAACGGAGGATACAACGATAGCTGATCTTGCGGTTGCTACAAATGTTGGGCAGATAAAGACCGGCTCTGCGTCGAGGACAGATAGGATTGCCAAATATAATCAGCTTTTAAGAATTGAAGAGGAACTTGGGGAGGATGCAGTTTTCGCTGGTTTGAACGCATTTAGGGTGAAGAGGTAGCAAATTTTTGATTTTCTTCAATTTTTTGATTATTTTTACAAAAATTCCAGCGAAAAATTAAGAATCCTTTGCTTTGATGGAGAAGATAAAAGTCAAGTTGCCTGATAATAGCATTATTGAAGTTGATAAAGGAACAACGCCTTTGCAAATTGCGGAAAATTTAAGCAAAAAACTTGCTAAAGAAGCAGTTGCGGCGAAAGTTAATGGTATTGTGATAGATCTAACTCGACCCCTTGAAGAGGATTGCGAACTTCAAATTTTAACTTTTGATGATCCTGAGGGTAGAGAAGTTTTTTGGCATAGTTCAGCTCATCTTATGGCTCATGCGATTGAGGAGTTATTTCCCGGGGCAAAGTTTGGAGTTGGTCCGCCGATCGAAGATGGGTTTTATTACGATGTCGATGTTGATAGGACTCTTACGCCTGAGGATCTCGTCAAGATAGAGGAGAAAATGAGGGAACTTGCGCAAAGAGATGAGCCCTATGTTAGAAGGGTTGTTACAAAGCAGGAAGCGCTTGAATTTTTCAAGAAGAAAGGAGATCCATATAAAGTTGAGATAATAGAACAGATAGATGATAACGATGTGATAACATTTTACAGTGAGGGGAGTTTTACGGATTTATGTCGCGGTCCGCATTTGCCGTCGACAGGGAAGATAAAGTATGTCAAATTGCTTAGCGTCGCTGGGGCTTATTGGCGTGGCGATGCAAGGAACAAGATGTTGCAAAGAGTTTATGGCGTTGCTTACCCGAAGAAGGAGCTTCTCGATGAGCATTTGAAACGCCTCGAAGAAGCAAGGAAAAGAGACCATAGGAGGCTTGGGAAAGAACTTGAACTTTTCGTCTTTCATGACATCGCTCCGGGTGCACCGTTTTGGTTGCCAAAGGGGATGATAATTTTTCGCGAACTTGAAAAATTTATCCGAGAAGAGCTTGATAAACGTGGATATGAAGAAATTTCAACGCCAATTTTAGTGAAGAAAGATTTATGGGAAAGGTCTGGGCATTGGGAACATTACAAAGAGAATATGTTTATTCTTCAAGTTGAAGATGAAATTTATTCACTTAAACCGATGAATTGTCCTGAAAGCACTTATGTTTACAAGATGAAAACGAGAAGTTATAGGGATTTGCCTTTGAGGCTTGCGGAGATTGGTAGATTGCATAGGAATGAAATTTCGGGTGCGCTTGGTGGTATGTTTCGAGTCAGGCAAATAACCATGGATGATGCGCATATTTATTGCAGACCTGATCAGATTTTAAATGAGATAAACGAGTTGATCGATTTCATAAATTATGTTTATGGAATTTTCAAGTTTGAGCCAGCGTATTACCTTTCGACGAAGCCAGATAATGCTATGGGTGATCCTGCATTGTGGGAACAGGCGGAAGAAGCTTTGAAGACGGCCCTTGAGCAAAATGGAATAAAATATGGTTTGAAAGAAAAAGAGGGAGCTTTTTATGGTCCGAAAATAGATGTTCAGATAAAAGATGCTCTTGGCAGGGATTGGCAGGTTGCAACGATTCAACTTGATTTAGTAATGTTGCCGGAAAGATTTGATTTGACTTACATCGATGTCGACGGACAACCCAAGAGACCTGTTGCGATTCACAGGGCTATATTTGGTTCGTTTGAGAGATTTGTTGGAATTTTGACCGAGCATTTCGCAGGAAATTTCCCGGTTTGGCTTGCTCCGGTTCAAGTTGCGATCTTGCCGATAACCGATGCTCAAAATGATTATGCGATGGAGATTTACGCGAGGCTTAAAGATTTAAAAATTCGCGCGGAAGTTGACCTGAGAAACGAAAAGATAACTTACAAAATAAGAGAGGCGGAGACGAAGAAAATACCTTATATGCTCATCGTTGGTGAAAAGGAAAGGACAAGCGGAACTGTTTCTGTAAGAAGGCATGGTAAAGGTGATCTTGGGGTTTCGGATTTGGAAAGTTTTATCTCGAAGGTTAAATTAGAGATTGAAACCAAGGCAGTGGAATAATTTTAAAAATAAAGAGGAAATTTAGCCATAGAGAAAGAATTACGCGTTAACGACCAGATAAAAGTTCCAAGAGTAAGAGTAATTGATGAAAATGGGCAACAAATTGGAATAATGAATACCAGAGATGCCCTGAGGTTAGCTGAGGAGAGAGGTTTTGATTTAGTTGAGATTGCACCTCATGCTAATCCTCCGGTATGTAAGTTAATGGATTATGGCAAATATAAGTATGAGAAGCAGAAGGAGGAAAAGCTTCAAAGGAAGCAACAATCTTCGACTGTTTTAAAAGAGATAAGATTTCATCCAAATACTGGCGAGCATGATTTTCAATTCAAGGCGCGACATGCGAGGGAGTTTATACTTGAAGGGAATAAAGTGAAGGCACAGGTTATTTTTAAAGGTAGAGAAATTTTACATACGGAATTTGGAGAGAGGCTTTTAAGGAAGTTAATCGATTTGTTATCCGATGTTGCACGTGTTGAGCAAGACATAAGGCTTGAAGGAAATACGATGACCATTTTATTTGCGCCCGATAGAAAGAAAATTCAAATGTTAAAGGAACAAGAAGAGAAAAACAAACAACTTGGAGGAGAAGTTACAGATGCCAAAGATGAAAAGTAACCGCGCGGCTATGAAGCGATTTAAAGTAACCGCGACTGGTAAAATCAAGAGACAAAAGGCTGGAAGGAGTCACTTAGCTACTGGAAAATCAAGAAAGCGAAAGAGACAACTTCGTAAGCCTACGCTTGTTCATCCATATGAAGAGAAAAGGATTAAGCAATTAATACTTGCATAGTTTTTAAAAACTAAACTTTGGATGGTGTAAGATGAGAGCAACGAATAAACCAGCATCGAGAAGGAGAAGGAAAAAGATCCTTGAGAGAGCGAAAGGATTCTGGGGAATGCGTGGTAATACGCTCAGGCAGGCGAAAGACCATGTTGCAAAAGCACTTCAATATTCATATCGTGACAGGAGAACGAAGAAACGTGAATTTAGAAGACTTTGGATTGCGAGGATAAACGCTGCGGCGAGATTAAACGGGACAACATATTCAAAACTTATCTCCGCGTTGAAAAAGAAGCAGGTTGAAATCAACCGTAAGATGCTTGCTGAACTTGCGGTTAATAATCCAAGCGCTTTTTCGGATATCGTTAAATTTGCTTTTAGTTAAGAAAATTTGCTCCCATCGTTTGATTTTTTTCATCTATTTAGTTGGTCAAACGATGGGAGTTTTTGTTTATTTGAAAAAAATTTGAATGGATTTAGCAATGGATGTGGTTAATCAAATTGAGGAAGCGAAAGCAAAATTTTTTGAGGAGATCCAAACAGTAAAAGATGAGAAACAACTCGAGGACTTTAGAGTTAAATACCTTGGTAGAAGGGGGATAATTCAATCTTTGTTTGATAAACTTAAAGAGGTGCCAAAGGAAGAAAAACCAGTTGTTGGAAAACTTTTAAATGAGTTTAAAGAACTTGCTCAGGCAAAGTTTGAAGAGAAGAAACGAGAAATTGAAAAAGCAGAAAAGAGGGTAGAAGAGTTTGTCGATTTAACGATCCCCGGGAGATTTAAATACACTGGCAGAAAACACCCGCTTACGCAGACGCTCGAGGAGATAAAGAAAATTTTCGTTGCGATGGGTTTTGAAATTGCTTCAGGTCCTGAAATAGAAGATGATTATCACAATTTTGAGGCTCTTAACATTCCGCCAGAGCATCCAGCGAGAGATATGCAAGACACATTTTTTATAACTGATAATATAATTTTGCGAACCCACACTTCACCTGTTCAAATAAGAGTTATGGAGTCAAAACAACCACCGGTGAGGATCATAGCTCCGGGTAGAGTTTATAGGAATGAGGCGATAAGCGCACGAAGTTATTGTCTTTTCCATCAAGTTGAGGGTTTGTATGTCGATGAAGGTGTCTCTTTCGCTGAGTTAAAGGGGACATTGCTTGCTTTTGCGAAGCAGATGTTTGGAAGCAGTGTAAAGTTGAGATTTAGACCCAGCTTTTTCCCGTTCACCGAGCCAAGTGCGGAAGTCGATGTAAGTTGCTTTATCTGTGGAGGCAAAGGATGCAGAGTTTGCAAATACGGAGGATGGCTTGAGATACTTGGATGTGGGATGGTTGATCCTAACGTTTTTAAATTCGTCGGTTACGATTCAGAAAAATACACAGGCTATGCTTTCGGTATGGGAGTTGAGAGAATCGCGATGCTTAAATATGGAATCGATGATATACGTCTTTTCTACGAAAACGACCTTAGATTTCTCGAACAGTTTTAAATAAAAATCTTAAACAAAGTTTAAACTTAAAGCGTGAAAATCTCGCATAAATGGTTGAAAAATTACATTGACCTTAATGTAGATCCTGAGGAAGTTAAAGAAAAACTTACAATGCTTGGTTTTGAAGTTGAAAGCGTTGAATATCTAGGTGAAAAGTTTAAAAACTTTTATGTCGGCGAGGTTCTTGAAGTAAACAAGCATCCAAATGCAGATAGATTAACCGTCTGTAAAGTTACCCTTGGCAAAGATGTATTTCAAATAATCTGTGGGGCTCCGAATGTTGCTGTAGGTCAGAAAGTACCTGTCGCTTTAGCTGGAGCAGTGATACCTCGGAATCAACATGACCCTGAGGGCAAACCTTTTGTTTTGACAAGAGCAAAAATTCGTGGGGTCGAATCATATGGAATGATCTGCTCTGAGTATGAACTTGGACTTGGTGATGATAAAGAAGGGATAATGGTTCTTGAATCAGATGCAAAAGTTGGGCAACCACTTGCTGAATACTTTGGACTTGATGATATAGTCTACGACGTTAGCGTAACCCCGAATCGTCCAGATTGTTTAAGTCATATCGGAATTGCAAGGGAACTTGCTCTTGCTTTCGGTTTGAAACTTAAAAAACCTGAGTTTAAAGTTAATGAGTCGGATAGAAAAATAACTGATTATGCATCCGTTGAAGTTGTCGATGTTAAAAATTGTCCAAGATATTCCGCGAGGGTTGTTTTAAATGTCAAAGTTGAGCAATCTCCAAAGTGGTTGCAAAATTATCTCAAATCGGTTGGATTGCGCCCGATAAATAACATCGTTGATATCACAAACTTTGTGCTTTACGAAATCGGGCATCCACTTCATGCTTTTGACTATGATAAACTTGCAGGACATAAGATAATTGTCAAATGCGCTCAAGAGGGTGAAGCTTTCGTGACGCTTGATGGGAAGGTTAGAACTTTGAGAAAGGATACTTTGATGATTTGTGATGCGGAAAAGCCGGTTGCTATTGCTGGGGTGATGGGTGGACAAAATAGTGAAATTACAGAGCAAACGAGAAATGTTTTAATTGAAAGTGCTTATTTTAATCCGATTAGCATTCGTAGAACTTCAAAATATCTTGGGCTTTCAACCGATGCATCTTATAGATTTGAAAGGGGTGCGGATCCTAACGCGGTGATATGGGCTTTAGATCGTGCGGCTCAATTGATGGCTGAAATCGCAGGCGGTGAAGTTCTAAAAGGAGTGATAGATGTTTATCCAGTTAAAATTGAGCCGAAAATTGTTAATTTGCGATTTTCGAGGTTGAATGCAATAATTGGATTTGAAATTCCAAGAGATGAAGTTGTTAAAATTATTGAAGGGCTTGAACTTGAAATTTTGAAACAAGACGAAAATGCTTTAACTGTAAAGGTTCCCACTTTTAGACCTGACCTTGAGCGAGAGATAGATTTAATTGAAGAAGTTGCGCGCGTTTACGGCTACGACAAAATTCCCGACAAAATGAATTCGGTGATTTATTTTTCGACGGAAAAAATAAAGCCCGATTTTCATGAAATTGTTCGCGAAAGATTGATCGGTGCGGGGTTTAAAGAGATTGTGACAAATAGTATGCTTGATGAAGATAAGGCATCTCTTTTTGGAGATAATTTTGTAAAAGTTTTGAATCCAATCAGCAGGGAAATGTCCGCTTTAAGGACAAGTTTAATCCCAAGCGCTCTTGGTGTGGTGAGACATAATTTTGGGTATGGGGTGAAAGATTTAAAACTTTTCGAGATAGGCAGAGTTTTCAAAATAGCCACAGATGAGGATGAAAAACCAAGACTTGTTGGTAATTATGTCGAGGAAGAAAGGCTTTTAATTCTGATGACTGGGAAGGCTGAGCCGATTTCTTATGATATCAAGGAGAGGAATTTCGATATCTACGACCTCAAGGGGGAGATTGAGCGTTTATTTAGAGGCGTTTTTCTTGAAAATTACAGGTTTATTTATTATTCTAATAGTAGTGAGATAGCTGAGTTTGAGATAGGCGTTGAGATAGGCGGTAAATATGCAGGAAGGTTAATTAAGGCAGGTGATAAGATTTTGAAGGAGTTTGATATCGAAGCAGATGTTTATATTGCAGAGATCGATTTTGGACTGATGTGTGAAAATTCGAGAATCGAGCAGAGGCATTATGAAGAGCTTCCGAGGTTTCCGAGCGTTTATAGAGATCTTGCATTTGTTGTCGATGAAGATTTGCCCGTTGGCGAAATTGAGAAGGCTATGAGAGAGAAGATAGGTGAGGTTTTGAAGTCGATCCGTCTTTTCGATATTTATAGAGGCGATAAAATTGGTGCAGGTAAGAAAAGCGTTGCTTTTTCGCTTGAGATTCTTTCACCTTATAAGACGTTGACGGATGAGGAGGTAAATGAGATAATTCAAGATGTGGTTAAGCACATAGAGCAGAAATTTGCTGCCAAACTTAGGAGCTATTAAATTTGGAAGGAACGGACAGCAGAAATAACAAGTCGAATTTTGCGAAGGTTGTGGATGAGCTTCAGATAAAATTTGACAAAGTTTTTAAGTATGTGCAAGGTTTAAGGGACGAGAATGAGCTTTTAAAGGCAAGAATAAAAGAACTTGAGCAAGAAGTTGAAAAGTTAAGGCGTGAGAATGAGCAGTTAAAAGAAGGCGGTGCAGTTTTACTGTCCGCAGAGGAGCGAGAAGAATTAAAGAATAAGATATCGTTTTTGCTCAAAAAAATGGAGCAATATCTTTGAAAAGGGATTTTGACGCTGGTTTTTTCCCTGTTAAAGAGAGCGGAAGAAAAATAAATTCTAAAGGAAGAATTGAATCTATCTGAGCCAAAGACCATTAAGGTAAAAATTTTCAACACGGAATACACCTTAAAGGTTGAAGATGAAAACCTTGCTTATAAAGTTGTTGAGTATGTTGACAGGATGATGAACGAATTGCATAGTAAATTTCCTGATCAGCCTACGTTGACGATAGCTGTTTTGACTGCGTTGAATATAGCTGAGGAGTTGTTTAGAGAGAGAAGAGATAGAGGATATATTGAGGGTGAGATAGAGGATTTGTTGCGAGGTTTGTCTTCAAAGGTGGATAGGATATTAAGTTTATAAACCGCGCTGTCAGCTCAATTTGAGCCAAGGGGAGAACCAGCGTCAATGTGAGCGAGGTAGCCTGGCTCTTGGATGCGGATTACAGGCCACAATCCTGCTTTAGTTGGGCAGGATTCCGCTGTCCTGGTTTAGCCGGGACTTGAAAAGCGGACTGTGGAAGTAAGAAGTATCCAGGCAGGCACCAGTTCTCTCACTTTCGGCTCGCTGGGCTGGCAAGCGCGGTTTTTAGTTTGTTTAAAGTTATTTGAAAAGAAATTTAGGAGGTAGATTGTTATGGCTGTGTACATAGTTGTTTCTGTTGCAGTTTTGGTAGCATTTTTTATCGGTTGGTTTTTCCATTCAAAAATTGAAGAGAAGAAAATCGGCACTGCGGAAGCGCGTGCCCAAAAAATAATTGAAGATGCCGAAAGAGAAGCCAACAACATAAAGAAAGAAAAGCTTCTCGAGGTAAGAGATGAATGGTTTAGGAAAAAACAAGAATTTGAAGCTGAAGTAAATCAGATAAAGCAGAAGCTTCAAGCATACGAAAAACAGCTTTTGACTAAAGAAGAAAAATTAAACGAAAGGGCGGAGGAATTAAATAAAAGAGAGCGTGAATTAAACAAATTCCAACAACAGCTCGATGAAAGAGTAAAACTTATCGAGGCGAAGCAAAAAGAAATTGAACAAATAATAGAAGAGCAAAAACTTCAACTTGAGAAGATAGCCGGTTTATCCCGTGAAGAGGCTAAGAAGATTTTGATCGATAGTATGGTTTCCGAGGCAAGGGCTGAAGCGGCGAAATTGATTCGCGATATACGTGAGAAAGCAAAAGAAGAAGCCAAAAAGGAGGCTCAAAAAATCATCGTTCAAGCAATTCAAAGAACAGCTGCGGATCATTCAGTTGAAACAACGGTCACCGTTCTTCATATTCCAAATGATGAATTAAAAGGCAGGATAATCGGAAGGGAAGGTAGAAATATACGTGTATTTGAGCAATTGACCGGTTGCGATATAATTGTTGATGACACGCCTGAGGCAGTTATAATTTCTGGATTTGATCCGTTAAGAAGGGAAATTGCAAAAATTGCTCTTGAGAGATTGCTCGCTGATGGAAGAATTCATCCAGCCAGAATTGAAGAAGTTGTCGAGAAAGTAAAGCAGGAACTTGAAGAGGAGATAATAAGAATTGGCGAAAATACATTGCTTGAACTTGGCATTCACAATGTCCATCGTGAAATTGTTCGCTTAGTTGGAAAGATGAAATATCGCTCAAGTTACGGACAAAATGTTTTACAGCATAGCATTGAAGTTGCGTATCTTTCAGCTATGATGGCTTCCGAGCTTGGGCTTGACTCTCATCTCGCCAAGCGTGCGGGTCTTTTCCATGATATAGGAAAAGTCGTCGATAAACAGGAAGGACCACATGCTTTGATTGGATATGAGATTTTAAGCAGATATGGAGAACATCCTGTGGTTGTTAACGCAGTTGGTTCTCACCATGAAGATATACCGATGGAAACACCGATCGCAGCTATTGTTCAAGCAGCTGACGCCATAAGTGGAGCAAGACCTGGAGCGAGAAGAGAATCCGTCGAAGGTTATGTCAGAAGACTTCAAAAACTTGAAGAAATCGCCAAATCGTTTGAGGGGGTCGCAAAGACTTACGCAATACAAGCAGGTCGAGAAGTTAGAGTTATAGTTGAGCCGGATAAAGTCGATGACGACCTTGCTGATCAACTTTCGCGTGATATCGCAGCAAAAATTCAAGAAGAAATGGAATATCCAGGGCAGATTAAAGTCACAGTTATTAGAGAGGTCAGGGCTGTCTCATACGCTAAATAAAGTTGAAATTTTTGATTAAGGCATCCCGATTCAGGGATGCCTTTTTTATTTTGAGTCGATTTATTAATTTCTCTAAAAAAAGAACCTCAAGGTTTGAAATTTAAGCACGGAATTTTAACTGTTGGTGTGACGGGTGGAATTGGCTCAGGTAAGACAACGGTTTGTAAAATTTTCGAAGAACTCGGCGCGAAAGTGATATACGCGGATGAACTTGCGAAGGAATTGATGGAAAAAGATGAAAGTTTAAAAAAGAAAATTGTCCAAACTTTCGGACCTGAAGCATACATCGGGGGAAAACTAAATAGAAAATTCATAGCGGATATAATTTTTTCAAATGAAGATAAGAAGAAAAAACTTGAATCCATTGTTCACCCTGCGGTGATAAAAAAAATCCTTTCAGAATTCAAAAAAATTTCAAAGGAGAAAAAAAAGGATTTCGTGGTCGTTGAAGCTGCCCTTATTTTTGAATCGGGGTTTGATGATGAACTTGACTATGTCGTCGTCGTTGAGACTTCGGATGATGAAATGAAGATTAAAAGAATTATAGAGCGAGATAATTGTTCGAGGGATGAAGTTTTGAAAAGAATGAAAGCTCAGATGGACCCTGCTGAAAAAGTTAAACTTGCCGATATCGTCATTCGAAACGATGGGAGCATCGACGAATTGAGAGAAAAAGTCAAGTTTCTTTATTCTCTTTTCACAAAAATTTCAAAATTAAGGGAAACGAAATAATGCAAATTCTTGATATTGAAAAAGAGCTCTTCTTTTCGACCTATAAGCGACTTGAGGTTTACATCAAGCATGGCGATGGGGTTTATCTTTTTGATAACGATGGGAAAAGATATCTCGATATGATTTCAGGTATAGGTGTCAATGTCCTTGGATATGGAAATGAAAATGTCAAAAAAGCGATAATTGCGCAAGTTGAAAAATATCTGCATTTGTCAAATCTTTTCATTCAAGAACCACAGGTTGAACTTGCAAAACTTCTTACTGAGATATCGGGATATAAAAAAGTTTTCTTCACAAATAGCGGAACAGAAGCGATTGAAACAGCGCTTAAGATAACGAGAAAGTGGGGGAAAAGATTTGGGAAGACAGAATTAATTGGTTTTTCAAATTCTTTTCATGGTAGAACGATGGGGGCGCTTTCGCTGATGGATAGAGCAAAATATCGAGATGGCTATGAACCGTTTCTTCCAGAAATTTCCAAAGCAAGATATAACGATATTAAAGATATTGAGGAAAAAGTAAATCATAAAACTGCGGGAGTTTTCCTTGAGTTTGTTCAAGGTGAGGGTGGGATTGTTCCTGCGGATGAAAATTTTGTCAAAAAAATTTTTGAACTTAAAGAAAAGTTTAATTTTCTCGTTGTCGCAGACGAAATACAAAGTGGTTTATGGCGAACGGGGAAATTCTTCGCGTTTGAGCATTATGATGTTAAACCTGATATAGTTGCACTTGCAAAACCACTTGGTGGCGGTTTACCTCTTGGAGCTGTGCTTGGAAATGAAAAAGTTGCGGATGTATTCACATTTGGGACGCATGGTTCGACATTTGGCGGGAATCCAGTTGCTTGCTCCGCTGGATGCGCCGTGATAAGGGAAATTCAAAATGGGTTAATTCAAAATGTGATATCAGTTGGAAATTATTTTAAAGGTAAACTTCTTGAATTAAAAATGAAACATCAAAGACTTGTGAAAGATGTTCGCGGTCTTGGATTAATGCTTGGCGTCGAACTTAATATTGAATGTTTTGACATTGTGCGAAAACTTATTCAAAAAGGGATAATAGCAAATTGCACAAATAACAATGTCATTAGATTGCTTCCACCATTTATCATAAAAGAAGAACATATTGACTTTTTCATCGAAAAATTTGATGAGGTTCTAAACGAGTTTCAACAACAAAGTTCGGGCAAGTAAAATGAGAAAGTTGAAAATTTGGACGGAGCAAGATTATTTAAACTGGGTTAAACAAGAAACCCCGTTAAAGGAAAAATATTTCGCTATGTATTCAACCGTTTGGGATGCGGTGGTTACAAATCCGAATCTAATGACAATTCCATTTGATGATCATATGGTTCATCGTGGTGATGGTGTTTTTGATAACTCGCTTGTCGTGAATGGAAAAGTTTATCTTTTAGAATGGCATCTTGATAGAATAATTCATTCAGCAACCGCGATTGGGATAAAGATACCTCTTTCAAAGGAGCAGATGAAGGAGATCATACTTGAAACGATAGCTATATCAGGCAAGCGTGATTGTATTGCAAGGTTTTGGATCTCGCGCGGGACGGGAGGTTTTAGTGTCTATCCTGATGAATCACCCCGTGGACATTTTTATTTGATAATAACTTCATTTCCAAGTTATCCATCCAGATATTATGAGGAAGGTTTAAATGTAGTGACAAGCCCATTTCCGTTGCGACAACCGTTTACTCCGCAGGTCAAAAGTTGTAATTATCTTGCAAATGCGATGATGGAATTTTTCGCCCATAATGTTGGCGCTGATACTGCAATCGGTATCGATTCTGAAGGTTATTTGACGGAAGGTTCAAATAAAAACGTCGCAATTGTGACAAAAGACGGAATTTTCAAATATCCACGACTCGAGAAAGTTTTACATGGGACAATGCTTAGAAGAGCAATTTATTTTGCGAACATATTGAAGAACGAAGGAATTTTGAAAGATGTCATTTCGACGGATATTCCGATAAGCGAAGCCTACAACAGCAGTGAAATGATGTTTTTCAGTACAACGCTTATAGTTGCTCCAATCGTAAAATATGATGGTATAACGATAGGAGATGGGAAGCCGGGTGAAATTTATAAGAGATTAAGGGAAATGTTCAAAAAAGACATGACCGAAAACGATGAGGTTTTAACCCCGGTTAGCTATGATTGAAGTGAGCCCGGGAGGGATCGAACCTCCGACCTCCTGCTTAAAAGGCAGATGCTCTACCACTGAGCTACGGGCCCAGGTTTGTATTGCAAATATACAAAATTTTTCGCTACCAAGCAAATTTCACAAAACTTTGAAAATCACTCATACCAAATGTAAATTTAATAAAAAAATCGAAATCTATGACAGAGAGATTGTATTATAGAGACAGTTACACGCTTCATTTCAAGGCAAGGATTATAGAGGTGAGAAATTTTAACCATAAAAATGCCCTTGTACTCGATAAAACTTACTTTTACCCCACATCCGGAGGTCAAGAGCACGACACAGGTTATATAAATGGGGTCAAGGTTGTCGATGTCATCGAGGATGAAAACGGCGAAATTCTCCATATAATCGATGGAGATATTGAAATTGGTGAAGGTGAGGTAGAATGTAGCATCGATTGGGATAGAAGGTTTTCGAATATGCAACAGCATACGGGGCAACATATACTTTCGAAAGCATTTGAAGTTTTGTTGGACTGTGAAACTGTATCCTCAAGACTTGGTGACGATATCGGAACGATAGACCTTGATATAGAAAGTTTAAACTATGAAAAAGTTAACGAAGTTGAAATGCTTGCGAATAAAATCGTTTGGGAAAATAGAGATGTTCTCATTCATTTTGTGAATGATTCTGAAATTTCAAAATTCCCATTGAGGAAACCGCCAAAGGTGACTGGGACGGTAAGGATAATCGAAGTTAAAGATTTTGATTTTTCTCCATGTGGAGGAACGCATGTATCAAAAAGCGGAGAAATCGGTTTGATAAAAGTTAGGAGATGGGAGAGAGTGAAAGGTGGGTTAACAAGGGTTGAATTTGTATGTGGTATAAGGGCTTTGAAAGATTATCAGATTAAAAATAAAATTTCAAATGAGTTGGTCGCTCTGTTGAGCGTTAAAGAGCCTGAAATTTCAGAACATGTAGTTAAACTTCTTGAATCTCAAAAGGAAAAGCAAAGGTTGATAAATTATCTAACTGAAAAACTGGCTGAATTTGAAGCGGAGAAATTTGTGCAAAATGCTGAGAAAATTAATGATATAAACTTTGTAAATCTTCATTTTGATGATAGAGAGCCTGATGCTTTGAAACTTCTTGCGAGAAAGTTGATTCAATACCCAAAAGTTGTTTCTTTGGTTGCCTCGAAATTTGAAGGGGCAAATTTCGTGATCGCAAGATCTGCGGATGTCGATTTAGATTTAAGGGAGATTTTGAAAGAGATTTTAAGTGAGGTTGAAGTAAGGGGTGGTGGAAAAGTTGATTTTATTCAGTTTGGTGGTCAAGTTGGTAAATTTGATGAAATTTTTAAAATCAGCGCTGAAAAATTGAAAACAAAACTTTCCTGAAAAACTATGTCTGGGGATTATGTTTGCGCACATATAATTGTAAAGGGTTTGGTACAGGGCGTTGGATTTCGTTGGTTTGTTCAAAAACATGCAAATCATCTTGGACTTAGTGGTTGGGTTAGAAATTTAAGCAATGGCGATGTTGAGATTGAGGTTGAGGGTCAACGTTCGCTTGTCGAAGAACTTATAAAACTTGTCAAAGTAGGACCAAGATATGCACAAGTTGAAGATGTTCAAATAACTTGGAAACCTTATGAAGCGAAATATAAATCATTCGAAATAAAAGGGTGGTTTTAATTTGAGAGCTGGAATAGGCTATGACATACATCCGCTTGTTGAAGGAAGAAAACTTTACATCGGTGGCGTTGAAATACCGTCAAATAAAGGTTCACTTGGGCATTCAGATGGTGATGTTTTAATTCATTCGATTTGTGATGCTTTGCTTGGCGCAATTGGATATGGAAATATAGGTGAACTTTTCCCCGACACAGATGAGAAATTTAAAGACGCAAGAAGCGAAATTTTTTTAAAAGAAGTCAAAAGAATACTGGATGAGAAAAATTTCGAGATCATAAACATTGATTCGGTTGTTATACTTGAGGAAGTTAAACTTTCACCGTTCGTTGAACAGATAAAGAAAAATTTAAGTTTAATTCTTGAACTCCCAATTGAAAAAATTTCTGTTAAGCCAAAACGGAATGAAAAATTTGATTCGGTAGGACGGGGGGATGCTGTTGCTTGTTTTGCAATTGTGTTGGTAAAATCAAAAGGATCAAACTGTAATGAACACGGAGCAAATCCTTGATTTCATTCTAAAAGTTGATAATATCTGGATTTATTTGGTTATCTTTTTCTTCGCTTATATAGAAAACCTCTTTCCTCCGTCTCCAAGTGATGTTGTCATCGTGTTTTGTGCTTCACTTGCGGGGCTTGGGAAAACTGATTTTACGCTTACCCTTATATCAGCTGTTTTTGGAAGCACGCTTGGGTTTGTAACAATGTATTTCATCGGGGACAAATTTGGCGATGAAATAATTGAAAGAGGTCGAATTAAGTTTATAGATCCAGAAAGCGTCAAAAAGGTCGAAGCATTATTTGCAAAATATGGATATTTCTTAATCATTGTGAACAGGTTTCTTGCCGGGACGAGAGCATTTGTTGCTTTCTTCGCTGGTTTAGGTGAATACGACATAAAAAGGTCAATTCTTTTTTCATTTGCGAGCGCTTTTTTGTGGTATTCAATTCTTGTTACCGCTGGGAAAATTCTGGGTGAAAATTGGCATCTAATCGCAGATGTGATCTCCACATATAGCAAAGTTATCACCGTAATATTGACAGTCGCGGTGGTTTCTTATGTTTTGGTGAAATTTTTAAAAAGCAAGAAGAGATGAAAATTGGTTCAGGAAATTTTACAACTTGACAAATCGCTTTTTTACTTTTTCAACCGCGGTATAGCAAATCCCGTTTTCGATATTATGATGCCTTTTGTGACAAGTGATTTCAATTTAAGAGTTTTTCTCGTTTTGGTGTGGCTTGGGCTTTTAATTTTTGGTGGGAAAACGGGAAGAATTGTGGCAATTCTTCTTATCCCTGCAATTGCGATAAGCGATCAATTGAGCAGTCATATCATAAAACCGCTCGTTGGAAGAATTCGCCCTTGTCATGAACTTGAGAATGTAAGATTGCTTGTTTCATGCGGTAGCGGTCTATCGTTCCCGTCAAGTCATGCGGTAAATAGTTTCACCGTCGCGACATTGTTATCAAAGTTTTACAAAAGATATATGGTCTATTTATTTTCACTTGCCTTTTTAATCGCATTCTCAAGAGTTTATGTTGGCGTTCATTATCCGGGTGATATTGTTGCTGGGATGTCGATTGGTTTCGTTGTGGGATTATGTGCGTTTTATCTATGGGTTTATATAAGTAAACTTCGCGAAAAAAGATGCTAAAGAAGGCAGAAAAATTTCTTCTTGCGTTTTCAACTGGAGTCTTTTTATCGATTTCTTTCCCACCGTTAGAATTTGGCTTCTTTGCAACTGTCGGGTTTGTTCCGCTTTTATTTTTGATCGATAAACTTGAAAATTATAAACAACTTTTCCGCTACTCTTACCTTGCTTTTTTCTTTTTCAATCTTTTTACGCTCTATTGGGTTGGAGGATGGTCAAAGGAGGCAGACCCATTTCTTATGGTCGGTTGTGTTTTGCTTATAATTTTCCATCCAGTTCTCTTCTTCCTCCCGATGTGGTTTTATATGTTTGTAAAAAGAAATATCAACGGTAGTTTTCACCTTGTGATTTTCCCATTTGTTTTCGTTCTCTTTGAATATTTTCGCTCGATCACTGAGTTAGCTTTCCCTTGGCTTACGCTTGGGAATACGCAGACATATTTTCTTGAAAAGATTCAGTTTATTGAGTTTACAGGGGTTTACGGGCTTTCTTTTCTCATCTTGGTCGTAAATGTTTTGGTTTATATATCGCTTAGGAAAATTTTCGAAAACAGGGTTATCTTCTCTTGGAAAGTTTTGAAATATCTTGTTTTCGCAATTTTTATCTATATCTTGCCTGATTTTTACGGATTTTATGTTTTAAAAAATTCAGATGATAAATTTCAAAAAAGGTTAAAAGTTGGTTTAATTCAGCCAGATTTAAATCCGTGGTTAAAGTGGGAGGGAACGCTTGCAGAGCAACTTGAACTTTACATGGGGATGACGAAAAAGATAATTGAGGAAAATCCCGATGTTGAACTTATCGTTTATCCTGAGACCGCTATAACTTATTACTTTCTTCTCACCCCATATCGTTACTATTTTAACTGGTTTAAAAGCGAGATCGATAAATTAAATGTCGCAATTTTAACTGGTTTCCCTGATGCGAAGTTTTACGATGACGCATCTAAAGCCCCGCCAAGCAGTCATTTGATAAAGGAAACCGGACAAAGATACGATGCTTTTAATGCCATGGGACTTTTCATTCCAAATGAAAATAGAGTTCAAAAGTATGCTAAGATGATACTTGTTCCGTTTGGAGAGCGTTTGCCTTATGCGGATACATTTCACTTTTTAATTGAGCCGTTGCAATGGGGAGTTGGGATAAGCAATTGGGCTAAAGGGAAAGATACAACTGTTTTTGAAATGAAAACCAAGAGCGGAGATATCATCAAATTTTCTGGCGTAGTGTGCTATGAATCGATTTATCCTACATTTGTTCGGGAGTTTGTAAAAAGAGGAGCTCAATTTCTTGTGGTTATCACAAACGATAGTTGGTATGGCAACACGTCTGGACCATATCAACATTTTCAGTATTCGATTTTGCGAGCGGTTGAAAATAGAAGAAGCATCGTAAGATGCGCAAATGGCGGGATTTCTGGTTTTATTGATCCATATGGAAGAGTTAAAAAGAAAACAAAGTTTCATGAAAAAACTCAAATCGCTGATTTGATAGAGTTAAACGACGAGAAAACATTTTATACAAGACACGGCGATTTGATTGTTTATGTTTCATTTGCAGTTTTTATCTTTAGCTTTGGCTTTGTGGTTTTGAAAAAATTTAAAACAAAAAAGAGGCAGTAAAAATGAGGTCGGGAATAATTTTAATTTTCGTCATCCTTTTAATTTTTTTGAATTTAGGCTGTGCGGGACGATCTGAAGATGAAAAATTTTCAAGACTTGTCGAAAAATTTATCGACGAGTATTTCAAATTCAATCCCGTCACCGCAACTTGGGCTGGATATCATAAGTATGATAACTTACTCGATGATTTTTCTGAGGAAACTTTGAAAAGGAAACTTGAATGGCTAAAAAATTACCGAGAAAAATTTTCAAAGTTTGATTTGAAAAAACTTTCAAAGGATAACAGTATCGATTGTAGGATTTTGATTGAGTCGATCGATGAGATGATTTTTAACCTTGAGGAATTAAAAGAGTATGAGTGGAATCCGTTGCTTTACAATTCGATCATTGGTGATGGTTTGATGTATCTTATAACCCAGGATTTTGCCCCTGCGCCAGAGAGGTTAAAAAATGCGCTTGAGCGAGTAAAACAAATTCCAAGGTTTGTTGAACAGGTGAAGAAAAATTTAAAGAATGCTCCACAAATTCATATTGAAACCGCGATAAAGCAAAATAACGGAAATATCAATATCTTGAAAAATGATCTGAAGAACTTTTCTGATACCTTAGACATATCCGATGATTTGAAGGAGGAATTAAAGAAGGCAAGTGAAATTGCCATCTCGGCGCTTGAAGATTATGGCAGATGGCTTGAGGAGTTAAAGCAAAAGTCAAATCGTGATTTTCGACTTGGGAAGGAGCTTTATTATAAAAAGATGAAATACTACCTGAAGTCATTTTTCACGCCGGATAGCATCCTTGCCCTTGCAGAGGAGGAAAAGAGAAAAACTCAAGATGAAATGTATAAACTTGCTTTGCCACTTTACAAGTATTACTATGGCAGAGAGCCGAAAGGCATGGATAAACTTTCTGTTATAAAAGCAGTGCTTGATAGAATAGTCCTTGAACATCCGAGACCAAGTGAGATTATGGATAGAATAAAATCAGACTTAAACTATCTAACTCAATTCGTTAAGGAGAAAGATCTTTTAACGCTTGACGAGAGCCAACCACTTGTCGTTCGTCAAACGCCGGAATATCAACGTGGTGTTTCCGTCGCTTCGCTTGAAGCCCCGGGACCGCTTGAGAAAAATATGAAGACATTTTACAATGTTTCACCAATTCCAGAAGATTGGACGCCTGAACAAGTTGAATCATATCTTCGGGAGTATAATTACTATTCTCTTCTTGAATTGAGCATACATGAAGCGATACCCGGGCATTATGTTCAACTTTATTATTCGAATCGTTGCCCGTCGATTGTAAGAAGCGTTTTCTGGAGTGGATCAATGGTTGAAGGTTGGGCGGTTTATGCAGAAAGATTGTTAATTGAAAATGGCTTATTGAACAACGACCCAAAGATGAAATTGATACATTTAAAATGGTATCTAAGGGTTATAATAAATGCGATCATCGATCATAAAATTCATGCTGGAAATATGACTCAAGAAGAAGCGATTGACCTTATGATGAGGGAGGGATTTCAAGAGAGGGCTGAAGCTGAAGGAAAATGGAGGCGAGCATGTCTTACCTCTGCACAACTTTCAAGTTATTTCACAGGTTTTCAAGAGATAATGAGTTTAAGGGATGAATACATAAGGAAAAAGGGTGAAAAATTTAATATCAAAGAGTTCAATGAAAGTTTGCTTTCACATGGTTCTCCGCCGGTTAAATATCTTAGGGAGATCTTGCTTGCGGAGAAATAAATTTGAAAGTTTGATTTGCTTACATTTGAAATAGCAAATAAAAAAATTTTCATCGAATCCCCTGTTGACCCAGCGGATCATTCGAAATCTATCGATGCTACGATTGAGAAGTACGCGATAGGCGATAAAATTCCGTTTTGGATTGAGGTCTGGCCGTCTGCGATAGTTTTGGCTGAGTTTATTCTTGAAAGCGATGAATTTAAAAATAAAAAAGTTCTTGAACTTGGCTGTGGACTTGGTTTGACAAGTGTTGCCCTTGGTTTTAAAGGTGCTTTCGTCACTGCGACGGATTATGAAATGACAGCCTTGCAATACGCAAGGCGAAATTACATAAAAAATATAGGCAATGAGGAAAAAGCAAAGTTTATCTATCTTGATTGGAGACATCCACTTTTATTTGAAAAATTTGACTTTGTCATTGGTGCGGATATAATTTATGAAAGAAATTTGTTTGTTGACATAGTTAAAGTTTTGGAAATGGCAATGGATGAAGGCTCGGTTTGTTATCTTGCTGACCCAAATAGAAGAATTGCATTCGAGTTCTTTGAAATTTTAAAGGGTAAATCTTTTGGGTTTGAAAATATTCTCAAGCGAGAGATCGAGTACAGGGGTTTGAATACGATTGTGTCAATTTATAGGATAAAGAAAAAGTAGAACTACCTATGGCGAAAACGCTCGTCTTTCTTACAGGATTTATGGGAAGCGGAAAAAGCACAATTGGACCTCTGCTTGCGAAACAAATCGGATATGATTTTCTTGATGTCGATGAATTGATAGAGAGAATTGAAGGGAAGAAAATTGTTGATATATTTCGTGAAAAAGGGGAACTTTATTTCAGAAACATAGAAAGAAATATCTTAACTGAAACAGTCCTTAAACTTTCACGATTTGTTGTCGCACTTGGCGGTGGCACAATAACTTTTTCAGACAACCTTTATCTAATTAAAAAAGTTGGCGTTCTCATCTACCTTAGAGCAAGTCCACAAGTTCTGCTGGAAAGGATAAAGTTTAAAACGGATAGACCCTTGCTTCTCGACCAGTCGGGAAATGTTTTGTCAGAGGATTTACTTTTTGAAAGAATTATTATGTTGCTTAAAGCGCGAGAGCCTTATTATTTGCAAGCTGACTTTTCGGTTTCAACTGATGATAGAGATGTTGATGAAACAGTTGAAGAAATTTTAAAGAAACTTGAGGGAAAGATTGCGTAAAATTTTTCTAAGTTTGGGCAAAGGATATCCAATTTATGTCGGGAGAGAAATTTTTTATAAATTTCCCGACCTCTGCAAAAGACATAAGATAAAACCTCATCTTGCTATTATAACGGATAAAATCGTGGCTCAGTTATATTTAGATGAGATTGTGAGTATTTTGAAGGGTAAAGGATTTTCCCCTGAAACGATAGTCGTAAATTCTGGGGAATCGAGTAAAAGTTTGTCTGTTGTTTCAAGGATTTACACAAGTTTGATAGAAATGAAATTAAGAAGGGATGAAACGGTCGTTGCATTTGGTGGCGGCGTGGTCGGTGATCTTGCGGGATTTGTCGCTTCGACTTATCTTCGTGGAGTTAATTTAATTCAGTTTCCAACGACGTTGCTTGCGCAAGTTGATAGTTCAATAGGTGGGAAAGTTGGTGTAAATCATAAACTTGGAAAAAATTTGATCGGTTCGTTTTATCATCCTATCTTTGTTTTTTCGGATGTGGCTCTCTTGAGGACATTGCCAAGACGTGAGTTAATATGTGGACTTGGCGAAGTTGTCAAGTATGGAATCATAATGGATAAAGAGATTTTCAAATTGGTTGAGACGGAACTTGATAGGATTTTAAACCTCGAACAAAAAATTATTCAGGAACTCGTTTATAGATCGATTATAGTTAAAACAGCGGTCGTTCAAAAGGATGAAAGAGAAAAAAGGTTGAGGATGATTTTAAACTTTGGGCATACGATTGGGCATGGGATAGAAGCGAGTTTAAACTATAAAACACTTAAGCATGGTGAAGCGGTGATGCTCGGGATGATCGGCGAAAGTTTTATCGCCGTAAAAAGGGGAATTCTGGGGGGAGCGGAATTCGAGAGGATAGGAAAAATTGTTTTTGAGATAATTGGCGATTTTCCCAAAAAAATCCTTGCTAAAGACGCAATTTTAAAACATATTGGTTATGATAAAAAAATTTCGCTTGAGCGTTTGAGTATGTATCTGCCCGTTAAAATTGGAAAGATGAGATTTTTTGACGATGTGAGTTTTGCGGAGATTGCAGATGCGATCGATTTTTTGTTTAATCAAAAATAAAAAGGTCTCTTTATGAAAAAGCACATACTTTTTTTATTTTTGCTTATTTCAACTCTTTTATCACAGCCAAAAAGGGAAGCCCGCGCTGTATGGCTTACAACTGTTTATGGACTTGATTGGCCAACTGCGAAAGCAACAAGTTCAAGTGGTATTCAACAGCAAAAAAACGAACTAATTCAAATTCTCGATAATTTAAAGTCCGCAAACTTCAATATCGTCGTGATGCAGGTCCGTGCTCGTGGTGATTTAATTTACCCAAGTCAATATGAGCCGTGGGCGACATCTTTAACAGGAACGCTTGGACGAAATCCGGGTTATGACCCGTTGAAGTTTGCCATTGAGGAAACCCACAAACGTGGAATGGAATTTCATGCTTGGTGGAATGTCGTAAAAGTCAAGGACGATTCAACGCTTCCTCCAACGACAACCCCACCACATATAGTTTTGCGTCACCCCGATTATGTGAAATATTATAGACCGAATAATGAATGGTGGATTGATATGGGAAAGCCTGAAGCGAGAAATTATCTGATAAATGTTGTGATGGAACTTGTGCGAAATTATGATATCGATGGAATTCATTTTGATTTTATAAGATATCCAAATCCTGATTTTCCAGATGACGATACATATGCTCTTTATGCAAATGAGTATCCTAATAAAGATGAATGGCGGAGGGAAAATATAAACAAGTTTGTCAGGGCAGTTTACGACAGCATAAAAAAGGTCAAACCTTGGGTCAAAGTTGGTTCAGCTCCAATTGGTATTTACAAAAATATATGCGATTCATCTGGAGTTTATGTCTATAGTCAAAATTGCGGTTCATGTCAAGATGGGACTACGCCAGTTGCAACGGGATGGCAGGCATATTGCTCGATTTATCAAGATTCAAGACGTTGGCTTATGGAAGGTAAACATGATTATCATTCACCCCAAATCTATTGGGATATTGCGACAAATCCGAAGTTTAATGTTTTAGTTCGCGATTGGAAAAATAATAGCTTCAGTAAACATATCTTCGCTGGCGTTGCTGCTTATAGGATGAGTAGCGGTTCAGGCGATTGGTCGGCGTCGGAAGTGCTTGCCCAAATTGATACAACAAGAGCAGTTGGCGCTGAGGGAAATACATTTTTCAGATATAAATCTTTGTTATTAAAGGGATTGATGGACAGTTTGAGAAGTTCAAGATATAGATATTATGCGTTTATTCCGCCTATGCCATGGATTGATAATGTTAAGCCAAATCCGCCTGCTAATTTAACATTGAGAAAAATTTCTGATAGAAGTTTTGAACTCGTGTGGAGCACGCCGGAACCTTCCGCAGATGGCGACACGATCAAATATTATGCAATTTATAGAGCTGAAACAGCACCCGTTGACATAAACGATATTAAGAATCTCGTCGCTGTTGTGAACGGAACGAGGATAAGTTATACTGACCAAGTTGCGGATGCAAATAAAATATATTACTATGTTGTAACCGCGTTTGATAAACTTCATAACGAAAGCGAACCATCAAATCAGGCTTCGACTGTCCCAGTACTCGTTGCTGGAACGGGTGAAATTCCGCAAAAATTCGAACTGTATCAAAATTATCCAAATCCGTTCAATCTTGAGACGACGATCGAATATGAAGTTCCGTTTGATTCATGGGTGATTTTAAAAATTTATAATGTCCTTGGTCAAGAAGTGAAAACGCTTGTTGAAGATTTTAAAGGAATAGGAAAACATAGGGTCATTTGGGACGGACGAAATGAAAAAGGTCAAGTTGTAACATCCGGGGTTTATTTCTGTAGAATGATCGCTGGGACTTTCACAAAAAGCATCAAGATGATCTTGACGAAGTAGATAGATAAAGAGTTAAAATCGCATGCTTACCAATTGTTAGATTAACTTCGCCGTTATTTGATTTGACTTTTTTGATTTTGTCTTCTCTCAAATTGGCAATATAAATCTCAAAGTCGCGATAGAGTTTTAGATTTAATCTTTCATCGTTATCGGAGATATTGTACAACCTAATTATAATGCCTCCTTTATCTTCAGCTATTTTAATTGAACTTAAAACGACATTCGTTGAGTTTGTTTTTAAGAAACTCATTCTTCCCGGCAATGTTTTCTCATATGGATAATTATCGAATTTAAAAATCGCAATCGGTGGAAATGCGAATGAATATGATTTCAAATGCGCGCTTGATTTTTTGAAATCGCTATCAATTGGGATGATTGAATATTCAAAAGTGTGTAACCCAAGACATTGCGCATCATGTGTTTGGATTTGGGGACCAGCCTGTTGCGTTCTATGTAAACTTTGTCTTGATAAATATCCAACGCTCCTCAGAAGTGTTAAAGCTATTATATCCCCGTCTTTCGAGTGTAAAATTTCGTACTCCGGCAAACCTCGATTTGCAATCACAAGTCCACGCTCATTGTCGCTTATGCAAACAAACGAATTTTGATGTCTTGTCGTATAGGGTTTTTCCTTTGGATTTAAAACCTCACAATCAAGATATGGATTTAATCGTTCCAAAATTTCAAAATGACCGTCGACGAAATGAACATTTGTTTTTATGCCAGTAGGAAATAAAACCCTTAGCCTGTGGTCTCTTACATTATTTTCGAACACTGTTTTTATATCGATTCGGTCAACCCCTTCATATAAGGTTATAAATGTGGTTAATTTGCAGGATTTTCTTTGATTTTTTCTTCTTTTGAAATCTTTTGTTAGCGATGTCGGAAGTTTAAGATTGTATTCGATTTTTATTGTGGCTTTGAAAGGGAAACTTTCGTAAAGCGTGATTTTGGGATTGAAATTTGAACTCAATATTTTTTGACATTTTTCTGCATGTGAATAAGTATATTCATCGCCCGCATCTTCATCATCTTCGAATAAATTTAACCGGTTATAAATCGCTCCGTTTCTTTTGTCTTTTATTTTTAAGGTTCCATCTTTGTTAATTGCGACGATGAAAAATTCATTTTCAATTTTTCTATAGGATATTTTTAGATTTGTTTTGAGGTCTTTTTTATTCCTTTGATTTGGGATTATATGAAAAATTTTATAGCCTGCAGGTGGTAATTCCGCGATAAACTCTATATCAAAGATTTTTTTAAAACCACCCTTTAAAATTCCCATAACAAATTCTCGACCTTTTGATGAAACTACGAACGGTATTTTGTTTCCGTCGCTATCGACGAGTTCAAAACCATTTTTTAATTTTTGTTCTTCAAGATAAATCTTTGCTTTTACAAGTTCTCTTCTTGCAAAATTCAGCGGATTAAAAACAAATAAAATATCGTTTGTGGCTTTAGCCATCGAAGCTATTCTTTCACCCGCTTGTTGTATGATAAATCTGGTGGTTTGTTCGACTTGTCTAAATCTATCTTCCATGTCTTTATGAATTTCATCAACTCCGCAACCGCAGATGTCGTCGTGAGGATGATTTTTTAACAAGGTTTTCCACGCAGTTGTTATAAGCGGTGAAAAATCAAAGCCAGTTTCAGCAAATAGAAAAGCAGTTAATGGTTCAGCATATTTTTCAAGCAGTGTTTGGCATAGGAAATTTTTTTGTTTCAAGTAAATTCTGGTTGAGTAGACGCTTTGAACGATAAGATGATGATAATTTTTGTTTAATTCCCCTTTAAATGTTTTTAAGTTTGGTTTGTATTTGATCACATTGTCGATATAATCAGAGAAACTCCCGTGAATTAATTTCAAATCGTTTGAGTTTTCGTTTATAAACTTAATAATTTGTGGAACTTCGGGTTGTATCGGTGCGTGATCCGTACCGTTGTTAAAGAGTATATATTTCGTTTTGGTTCCGGTTTTTAATATCTCGAAAGATTTTTTTATTTTTTCAAAGGCAAGTTGAAAGTTTGGTTTTTCAAATCTATAATCACCCCATTCGTAGTCAAAACCAAGGCACCCAGCATTCCAGTAACCATCGCGCTGATATATTGCCAAGACTTTGCTCCCGTCAGAGGCTTCCCACCAAAACTCGTTTCCTAATTCTTCATATTCTTTTCCGATGCCACGTGTGAAAATGAAAGAACGAATTCCAAAGCCAGATAAAATTTTCGGTAGACTTGCAATGTGACCGAATGAATCGGGCACATAGCCTTCCTCCATAACATAGCCAAATTCATCTGCAAATTTCCGTCCAAGTAAGAGATTTCTGATGATAGCCTCTTGACTTTCAAGAAACTCATCCATTAAAACATACCACGGACCGATGAGAAGTTTTTTCGCTTTGATAAGTTTTTTGATCCTTTCCTTTGCATAAGGTTTTACTTCAAGGTAGTCTTCAAGTATAACGGTTTGACCATCAAGTATGAAGCATTTAAAATCTTTATTTGTTTCGAGAACATCAAGGATTTGATCTATCGTTTCGACTAATCGAACTTTCATAAATTGGAAAGGCCAATACCAAGCTCTATCCCAGTGGGTGTGACTAACTATAATGCCGATGTAGTTCTTCATTAATCTTCACGCTTTATCTGGATGTGAAGCTCTTCAAGTTGTTTTGGGTCAACCTCTGAGGGGGATTCGTCCATAAGTGAGATAGCACTGCTTGTCTTCGGGAATGCGATCACATCGCGGATCGATTTCATACCTGTGAAGAGCATGACGAGACGATCAAATCCAAATGCAATCCCTCCATGTGGTGGCGGACCATATTTAAACGCTTCTAAAAGAAAACCGAATTTCATCTTTGCTTCTTCATCTGAGATACCAAGTAGTTTGAAAATCTTCTTTTGAAGTTCAGCATCGTGAATTCTTATGCTTCCCCCGGCGATTTCATTGCCGTTTAAAATAAGGTCATATGCTCTTGAACGAACTTTTCCAGGGTCGGTATCAAGCAAATCCAAATCTTCAAGTTTTGGCGATGTAAAGGGATGGTGAACCGAAACCCATCTTTTTTCTTCTTCATCCCATTCGAAAAGCGGAAAATCGACGATCCATGCGAGTTTAAATTCATCTTCATCAATTAAGTTTAACCTTTTACCAAGTTCAAGCCTCATATTTCCAAGAATAGTGTAAACTTTTTGCGGTTGGTCCGAGACCAAAATTATAAGGTCTCCATCTTTTGAGTTCATTCTTTCTTTCAGTTTTTCAAGCGAGAATTTTGAAAAATATTTTGCCACAGGTGAATCAAGTTGACCATTTTCAACTTTAAAATGAACAAGCCCACCCGCGCCGTAATTTTTTGCGAGCGTCGTAAGTTCGTCGATTTGTTTTCTGGAATAGTTTCCACACCCTTGCAAATTAAGCCCGCAGATAACCCCACCGTTTTCTATCGTTTCTTTGAAGATTTTAAATTCAGTTGCTCTGAAAATGTCAGTAACGTTTACAATTTTTAAATCGAATCTTAAATCTGGTTTGTCCGTTCCATATGTTTCTATCGCTTCTTTGTATGTTATTCTTGGAAATGGTGTTGGTATTTCAATTCCTTTAATTTCTTTAAACAGTCTCACCATCAAACCTTCCACAATGTTAAAGACATCTTCCTCTGTCACAAAAGACATCTCGACATCAATTTGTGTAAACTCCGGTTGTCTATCTGCGCGTAGATCTTCATCCCTGAAACATTTGACTATTTGAAAATATCTATCGAAACCAGCGACCATTAAAATTTGCTTGTAAAGTTGGGGCGATTGCGGTAAAGCATAAAACTTCCCGGGATGAATTCTGCTTGGCACAAGAAAGTCGCGCGCTCCCTCAGGAGTGCTTTTAACAAGGAAGGATGTCTCTATCTCAAGAAAGTTGTTTTCATCGAAATATTTCCGCACAACTTGAGCCATTCTGTGCCTTGTTATAAGATTCGACTGCATTATTGGTCTTCTTAAATCAAGATATCTGTATTTAAGCCTCAATTCTTCGGAAACATTTATATCATCTTCGATTAAAAAAGGCGGAGTTTCAGACTTGCTTAAAATTTGGACTTCGTCAGCTATAACATCAATTTCACCAGTTGGAAGCGATGGGTTTTCCGCTCCCTTTGGTCTTCTTTCAACTTTGCCAGTAACCGAAATTACATATTCTGATTTTAGTTCCTTTGCGATTTGATATGCTTCGATGTTGTGCTGAGGTGAAAAAACAATTTGAGTTTTCCCATATCTGTCCCTCAAATCGATGAAAATTAGTCCCCCAAGGTCTCTTCTTCTATCGACCCAGCCGTTTAGGGTAACGATTTTCCCAACATCAGTTGCTCTTAATTCTCCACAAGTATGAGTTCGCTTTTTGAAAATCATTCCTTTTTTAACTTTATTTTTCAAAAAATATATCAAATCCAAACATCAAATTGAAATAAATTTTGCTAAAATCCCCTTGCTAAGCAAAGACGATTCATAAGATAATTATAGGAAAAGATAAGGTTTCCAATGTTCGTCGATTTCGCCAACAAAATTTTTAATGAAAAGTATCGGGTTTGGTCTCATCGGTTTTCTTAACAATTTCATCCCCGCTTCCTCAGGTGTTCTATCACCTTTTTTATTGTTGCATTGAATGCAAGCGCAGACGAGATTTTCCCAGGTGTCCTCGCCACCTTTTGACTTCGGTATCACATGGTCAACTGTAAGTGGAATTCCCGTACGACCACAGTATTGACATCTGTAGTTATCTCTCTTAAGGATATTTTTCCTTGTTAAAATTACTTTACGATATGGCATATGAATATAATAAGACAATCTTACAACGCTTGGGAATGGAATTGAATATGAAACGGACCTTATGTATTGTCCCTCCCTTGCTGCGACAAGTTCAGCCTTTCCGAGATAAAGCATTGCAATAGCTTTCCTTACCGGGCATATGCTCATAGGTTCATAATTCTGGTTCAGGACGAGAACCTTTTTATGCAATGGACTTGAAGACGCTTGTTTTTCCTCGTAAAGCTTGAATTTGAATTGAATTTCTTCTTTGAATTTAACTCACCTCCTGATGAAATTTTAAAAAATTTGTTATTTTTAAATTAAAACTCTCCTTGCGCCTATAAAAGTTCTCTCGAGTCTCTCGCTGAAAATTTCGCTTTTCCTGTCCAAACTATTTATCCTTACGAATCCAGAAGAATGTATAATTTCCATATCTTTCCCAGTGTAAATTCCAACATGAGTTATTCTATTGCCGTCTGAGCTGAAAAACAAAAGATCACCACTTTTAAATTTTTCAAAATTTTTCCCAATATATTTGCCTACTTTCCATTGCATATCCGAATCTCTCGGTAGAAAAATTCCATTTATTCTAAAAACAGTTTGAACAAATCCAGAACAATCAAAACCTTTTGGGGTTTTGCCTCCCCATAAATAAGAGACACCAAGAAATTTTTTCGCGGTTTTTATTATCTTTTCGCCGTTGCGAACGCTAATCTTGCTTGTTTTTCTCACTTCATCTTTGGTAAGCCAACCATATGTCCCGTCGGGTAACTCAACCATCAACCACTTGCCTTTTTCATCTATCACATTTAATACAGAACAAATGACGATGTCTCTTATCGCTGTTGAATTTTTATCCGGCTTTGAATAAATAAAACCAAAATTTGAGATAAATTGAACTTTTTTCTTTTTGAGATAACTTGAAAATTTCTCTTCATCCATCATAACAACTTGAGGTTTATAAACCCAACCAATGTAGCCATCAAAATGTAGTCTTATCCTGAGCCATTCTTCTTTAAAAGTCTCAAGCACATCAAATATCTCGCCAAGTATAATTTGGGTGACTTGTTCGCTTTTCATCGATGGTTCTTTAAAAACAGGGGCGGTTCCAACATTGCAAATGCCGAATTTTAATGTTTGCTCTTCCTCGGGGAGGAGTTTTATTGGGATTTTAATTCCAAAGCGTTTTAAAATCTTTTTGGCTTTTTCGGCTACTTTTTTGTCTGATATTTTAAGTAAATCTTCGGAAAGTTCAAATACACAAGTCCTTTTATCTATTCTGAGGCGCGATCGAATCTCCTCGATTTTTAGTTCAGTCTCATCCATTTCAACCAAAGCTTTGTTTACTAAAATATACTTTGGGGCAAGCAATTTGTCAAATTATAGCGTACCCTTTACAAACCCCACTTTAAAACGATGGATTTTGACAAAAAATTTATCTTTTTAAAACCCCAAGCGAATAACCTATATTCACGCTTCCAAAACCTATCAACCTTACTTTTTTATGTTCATCATAGAGTGCCTTATCCTCAACCGTTTCATAAAGCGATTTATCCCCAATAACTCCATGAAGCGATGCTTCTAAATACAATCCTTTCCAAATTTTTATCCCAAAACCAACACCGGGCAACTCCTTCCATTTATCTTTTCCAACCAAACCATATAAACTTCTAGTGCCTGACATCACTACATAAAAATTATTTACATACGTCAGTATAGCCCAGTAGAATTTCCTGTTCGATGAATATCTTTTCAAAATGAAACCAACAACCGTTGTCCAGCCCAAACCGGAAGCCGGTGGTCTATACTGATTAAATAATTTGCCATATCTAAACTCAAGTTGCCAATTTTTTGTGAAGTTAACCCCAGCTGAAAAATATAAACCTAAGACATCATATCCAGCCTCAATCCATTCATTTGTTAGTTCCATTGTCTTTTGCCTGTATGGTTGTTTATATAATTTTGCGTCACAAATGTGGTAATTCATCGCAACAAAAGGCATATTCATTCTGAAGCCAAGTTCAATCAATTTCGGTGATAGATTATCTTTTTGTTGAGATAAAGCAAGTTGAGGAAGGAGAAACAGAAGGATAAGAAATCCTTTTTTCATTTTTAAACCTCGTTTTGGTTTTCTGCTTCAATGAAAATTTAGCAGGTACAAATTTTAGAATCAAATTTTAAGTTTTGTTTTTTAGAGGCTCTTTTTTAACTTAAAATCACTAAACAAAATTTTTTAAACTATGAATCCGAATGGGCAGTTTCCAAGAAAGTTATCAACTCGTGAAATAGATTGGATTCTGTGGATGTTGCCGGAAAATAAACCCGGCTATAGAAAATATCGTGAGATGATAAAAGAAATGATGGTTATAGGATACGGAAAGTTTGAACCAGACAATTTAATCCTTGGGCGACCCGGAGATAAACCAGATGAGGAAACTTTTTTTATGCCGGTTATTTCGCTCGGTCAGATCGAAGGTGAAAAAGCAAAGATTCAAATTTCAATCCATAAGTTCAATAAAAATCAAATTCAAATAGATATAGTTAACCTGCTTGGAGATATAATACCTGAAAATTTTGAAGAAAGAAGAAGGTGGAGCTACGCACATTGGATGCCCGGTGATGTTTCCCCCGCGACAAATCAGCCTGTTCGAGAGGTAAAAATTTTCTCAAAAACCGAACATAACCTAATACTTGTCATAAGCCCATCGGATAAAAAGATATGGCTTCATGAGATCGACTCGGGGATAAATCATATCATTCCCGTCACAAATTTTTTCAATGAACTTCTCAGACAAAGGAAGGAAATCGTCGATAGAGTTGGTGGATTAAATATCAATTTCATATTTGAAAACATAGATAAATTTTCAGATGCGGATATAAACAACGCTTTTATAAACTACAGCAAATTATTTAGTAAAGTTGACATTGGGGCTTATGAAGAAATCAAGGAGAAAGAAGGATTGTTTTCGTTTTTGAAAAAGAAATTTGGAAAATAAATTTTTAAAGAATTATGCACAGGGAAGAAACAACAGTTGAAAAAGATGTGATTGAGATTGGAAAGAGAGTTATAAGGATTGAAGCTTCCGCTATTGCTGAACTCGAAGACAGGATCGATGAAAATTTTGTTAAAGTTGTCGATTTAATTTTGAACTCAAATGGAAGGGTGATAATAACCGGTGTTGGCAAATCTGGGATAATCGCCCGGAAAATTGTTGCTACGATGAATTCGACTGGAACGCCTGCGCTTTATCTTCATCCAGCAGATGCGATACACGGCGACCTTGGGGTTGTGAGAAGGGAAGATGTCGTTATATGCATTTCTAAAAGTGGGGATACGATTGAGGTTTTACGTTTAATTCCGATTTTTAAACGAATCGGGGTTCCGATCATTTCGATGGTTGGAAATTTAAATTCCCAACTTGCGAGACTTTCGGATTATGTTTTAAATGTTTCTGTTAAACAAGAGGCATGCCCATATAATCTTGCTCCAACTGCGTCGACAACTGCAACTCTTGCAATGGGAGATGCTCTTGCGATCGCACTTCTTGAAAAAAGAAATTTTACAAAAGAAAATTTTGCTCTTTTCCATCCCGGTGGAAATCTTGGGAAGAGATTGCTTTTGAAAGTTGAAGAACTTATGGTTTCTGGAAAAGAAGTCCCTATTGTTCACATATCAACGCCGATGAGAGAGACTATAATAGAGATGACATCAAAACGACTTGGGGCGACATGCGTAGTTGATGATAACGGGAAACTCGTCGGAATCATTACAGATGGAGATCTAAGGAGGTTGCTTCAAAGGACGGAGAATGTTTTCGCTCTTAACGCTGGGGAAGTTATGACGAGAAATCCAAAAACGATAAAAAAAGATGCCCTCGCGGTAACCGCACTTCAACAAATGGAAACATACAATATCACGCAACTTGTTGTGATTGATGACGAGAGAAACCCAATCGGGATGATACACATACATGATCTCGTTAAAGCAGGTTTAAGTTCGTCAGAAACAGATAATGAAGTCGAACAATGAAAAAAGTTTTGACAATCTTAATTTTATCCATCCTGTTCATATCTTGTGAGGAAAAACTTAAACCTTCAATAGTTCAACTTCCGTATGGACAAATTCCATCTCAAGAGTCTTGGAATTCAACGATCATATTTAGCGATTCGGGAAGGGTGAGGGCAATTTTAAAGGCAAATCATATAATGGTTTTTCAAGAGCAAGATGTGACAATTTTAAACGAAGGTTTTAGAGTTGATTTTTACGATGAGAATGGGAAACATACATCTTATCTCATCGCTGACAGTGGCAGAGTCTTTGAGAAAACCAAAAATCTTGAAGCATACGGAAATATCATCGCTATTTCAAATGAAGGGACGAAGGTCGAGACGAGCAGATTATTCTGGGACAACAGTAGAAATAAGGTCAGGTCAGATGCATTTGTAAAAGTTACTTCGCCAAATGAGATACTTCAAGGTTATGGGTTTGAAGCGGATCAGGATTTAAAAAATTATGTGGTTTATAGGGTAAGTGGACAAGCCAAGGTTGAAGAAAAATAATTCAATCCCACCTGAGCATAAAAATAAAGCTAATTTTCATTTGTGTTTTTGAGAAGGGTTTCAAAATATATTTCGCTTTTTCTTATCCCGTTTATCTGTGCCTTTTCTCAGCAATCGAAACTCGTTGAACTCATTCACGCGGATAGTTTAGTTGGAAGAAGATACGATTCTAAAACCGTTCGCGAACTTATAGGCAATGTTCAACTGAAACATGAAAATATCTATGTCTGGTGCGATAGAGCAGTTCAATATGTCGATGAAAACAGAGTTGAAGCGTATGGAAATTTAAGGGTGAGACAGGATACACTTTTGCTTGAGGCGGAGAAAGGGGTTTATCTTGGGGATAAAAAAATAGCCATTTGCGAAGGAAATGTGAAATTGACAGATGGGAGAACAACGCTTGAGGCAGAGCATGGAAATTACGATGCTCAGAAAAAGCTTGCGATTTTTAAATCAAAAGTTAAATTAGTTGATACGACGACGATCATAACCGCTGATGAACTTTTTTACTATCGAACAGATAAAAAATCGGTCGCGATTGGAAACGTTGTGATTACGAACATCGAGAACAACATAAAAATTTATGGTGGATATTTTGAAAATTATGACAGCGCAAAATATAGCGTAATAAAAAATAATCCAAAACTTGTTCAAATCGATACATCCTCGAACGGTGATATCGATACTTTAATCGTGGTTGGGAGATTTATGGAGTCCTTTAGGGATACGAGCATAAGTATGTTTTCTGCAACGGATAGCGTTATGATTGTTCGTGGAAATTTGTCCGCAGTTTGTGGGGATGTTTTTTATTATGATAAGAAGGAGTTGATCATCCTATGGCGAAATCCGATTGTATGGTATGAGAATAGTCAAATTTCGGGGGATTCGATCGTCGTGAGATTAAATGATCGAAGAGTTGATGAAGTTTTCGTATTTGGTAACGCTTTTGCGATTGACCCAGCTGACTCGTTGTATCCGGAGAGATTTAATCAATTGAAAGGTAAAACGATGCGAATTAAATTTAGAGAAAATAAAATTGATGAACTTTATGTTGAAAAGAACGCGGTGAGTTTGTATTATATCTTTGAAACCGACGAAGAGACGGGAGAGAGAAAACCAAACGGTGTTAATTATGTAAGCGGAGATAATGTTTGGATCGGATTTAAAGACGGGAAGATGCACAGGATAAAGATTACAGGTGGAATTGAAGGAGTTTATTATCCCGAAGAACTTGTCGAAAACAGGGAAGCAAGTTTTAATCTTGAAGGGTTTAATTACATTAAAAAAAGACCTGAGAAAAATGCAAGACTTGAAATCGTTTGGATTAAATAGTAGTGTTTTAAGGGCGGAGTCGCTTTATAAGCGATATAAGAAAAGATATGTTGTTAGAAATGTTAGCATAGAAGTTAAGCAAGGTGAAGTCGTTGGGCTTCTTGGACCAAATGGGGCTGGCAAGACGACGACATTTTATATGATCGTTGGTATGATAAAACCAAACTCTGGAAGAGTTTTTCTTGATGATATCGAAATAACAAGGATGCCGATGTATAAAAGGGCGAGATTAGGAATAAGCTATCTTCCACAGGAGCCAAGCATATTTAGAAAGTTAACCGTTGAGGAAAATATAATGGCTGTTTTGCAGGTGATGAATTTGACCCCTGAAGAAAAAAAAGAAAGGCTTGAAAAACTGCTTGAAGATTTTGGCATAGCTCATATAAGAAAAAGCAAGGGATATATGTTAAGTGGGGGAGAAAGAAGAAGAACAGAAATTGCACGAGCACTCGCCACAAATCCAAAATTTATCTTACTTGATGAGCCTTTCGCTGGAATTGATCCGATCGCAGTTGAAGATCTAATGAATATAGTCGCAAATTTAAAAAATAGAAATATCGGGGTTTTAATAACCGACCATAATGTTCACGAAACTTTGTCTATAACAGATAGAGCTTACCTTTTATTTGAAGGACAGATTTTAAAAGAGGGGACAGCGGAATTTCTCGCGAATGATCCCGAAGCAAGAAAATTGTATCTTGGGGAAAAATTTAGGCTTGATAGATATTAAATGTCAAGTGCTTTTTCGATTATTCCCCCTCCAACGACAACGTCACCATCGTAAAATACAACAGATTGACCCGGGGTTATAGCACGCTTTGGTTTTTCAAACTTAACAAGTATTTTCGAATCCTCATAATTTTCAAGCACAGCGGGGCTTCCTTCATCAGAATATCTTATCTTAGCGATGACCTTCATCCCATCTTCAATTTTTTCGATGGATATCAAGTTCACATTTCCAGCGATTAAAGCGTTGTGATAAAGTTTTTCCTCTGGTCCAACTTCAATTACATTTTTTGTAGGGTCAATTTCAATTACATAAACTGGGTAGCCTAAGGCAACGCCAAGACCCTTTCTCTGACCAATCGTGTAAAATGGGTAACCACGATGTTTTCCGATCACCTTGCCGTCCATGACTATGTCTCCACCTTTGACTTTATCGGTTAAGCCTTCGACATTTTTCTCAAGAAACTTTGTGTAATCATTATCGGGAACGAAGCAAATTTCAAAACTTTCTGGTTTGTTCGCGATCTTTAATCCGTATTTTTTCGCAAGTTCTCTGACCTCTGATTTTGTTAGTTCGCCAAGTGGGAAAAGCGTTCTACTTAAACTTTCTTGAGTCAATCCCCAAAGAGCGTATGATTGATCTTTTGTTGTGTCAATTCCTCTCATAAGAATATATCTTTTCCTCGTTTCGTCGAATTTAACCCTTGCATAATGTCCTGTTGCTATATAATCAGCTCCAAGCGAGATAGATTTTTTAATCAGTGCTTCCCATTTTATCTTCCTATTGCAAATTACGCATGGATTTGGGGTTCTTCCCTCAAGATAATCTTTGATGAAGTAATTTATGACCTCGCGATGAAATTCTTTCGTCAGATCTATTACATAATGAGGAAATCCAAGCTTTGTTGCAACCAGTCTTGCATCGTTTATGCCTTCAAGTGAGCAACAACTGTGTTCATTCTGCACTCCTATATCTTCGTAATTGTATGTTTTTATCGTTATCCCAATCAGATTATATCCTTGCTCTTTTAAAATTAAAGCGGCGACGGATGAATCCACTCCACCGCTCATCGCCACAACAACCGTTGTATTCTTCGGATTTGTCATCTATGCTTAAAACGGGTTTGTTTTCGCCATTAAATTAAAACTTAATTTTTCTTTAAAAAATTTCTTTGGATTTTTATGTTCTTGAAAAGAAGATCAGACAGCTCGGAAATCAAAAGCCCAGAGAACATCAAGATCGAACCAATGATTGCAAACGAGGAAAGTTTTTCGCTTAAAAAAATTCTTGCGATTATCGCTGCAAAAACTGGTTCCATAGTGAATATGACAGCAGCATGCGTTGGGGTTGTGAATTTTTGATATTCTGTTTGAATGTAAATTGCAAATATCGTTGCAAGAAGCGAGGTATACAGCAGAGCGAAAACCAGTCGCGAGGTTAAATTTATGGTTACATTTTCAAAAAGTGGCGCAATTAAAAATGAAAAAACAGAGGTAACAGCAAGTTGAACAAAGACAAGGGCTGAGGTCGGATGTTGTTTTGAGTATATATCAAGGTAAACGATATAGAAAGCAAACATTATCGCGCACAAAAGTGTGAGAAAATCACCAATTGTGAAATTCTCACCAAACGAGAGCAGAAAACTTTCAATTGAACTTTCTTTTGAGGTAAGAAGTAAAAGTCCGAAGGTTACAAGTACGATTCCGATTATGTTTCCGGGCTTTGGCGGCTTTCGTTCTATTATGAACTGGATGATCGGTGTGAAGATAACAAGCATTCCAGTTATAAAACCAGATTTTGAAGCAGTTGTATATTTTAGACCTACGGTTTGAAGTGCAAATCCAGCGAAAAGTAAGAAAGCAATTATCAAACTATGTTTCAATGTGGTAAGATTTAAGTGTTTGAATCCGCCGAAAAAAATAGAGTATAAAATCGTCGAAAGTCCAAACCTCATTCCAAGAAAGATCAAAGGTGAAACATCTTCAAGCGCTGATTTAATTATGCTAAATGTTCCACCCCAAATTAAGGTGATTAGCAATAGAAGTAATTCAGCCTTGTGTTGTCTTCTCATCTATTTTAAATGGGTTATTTCGTTTGTCTGCTTATCAAAATTATCGTTGCAACGGTTGATGCAACTGCGCCAGCTGTGAGAATTATATCTTTCGCGAGGTTCCAGTAGTAACCGGGTTCTTTGATGATTTTTTTCGGGACAAATATATAATCTCCGGGTTCTATCACAGCCTTGTCCGCATTATACCAATTGTAAGTTTTTCTTTTTATTACTTTGACATCATTTTTTCGAGCAAATTGTGAAAATCCCCCCGCTTTTTGAATATAATCTTTGTAATTTTTGCCTTTTTCATAGGGAACAAAGCCCGGATTATTCACTTGACCAAAAACATAAACTGAATTTATTTTCTGCGGAATGTATATCAAATCCCCATCTTGAAGCTCGTAATCATCTTCACCGGAGACGACTTTTTCAATATCGATAGACGCAAGTTTTAAGGAAGTTAAAATGGATGATTCAAACGAGAAATATACCGAATCCGCTCGTGCGAAACCAAATCCTTTAAGCATTAATAGGGGAATAAGAGAATCAATTTGAATTGGGTTATTTGTCCATTGTTTTATTATCATTGCATTTTCAGGATCTGAATATATTGTCAATCCAGCTTTGTTTATGATTTCTGATAATTTTGTCCCATTTGCAGATATCGGATAAGTTCCGGGATGTTTGACCTCGCCCAACACAGTGACTTTGTAATCTTGTTTTAAAGTTTTTCTTTCGGGGATAAAAATTCTGTCGTTGTTTTCGAGTTTTATATCTTCTTCCTCACCGTTCAAAATTTTTTTCAAGTTTACGATTAATCTTTCCTTTTCTTTTCCCTCTTCGTTAAGTTTAAGTATTTCAACCGCTTCAAGCATCGCGCTTTCAAGCGGTCCTCCGGCGATTTGAACTATGTCAGTTAATTTATCTCCTTCAACAAATTCGTATAAACCGGGTTTGTTCACCGCCCCATAAATTCCCACAAAAGAATTTGGATCTCGCTTTTGAACAATTATCCAATCGCCCTCCAGAAGATAAGGATTATATTTGTCGTCGCCGGTTGCAAAATATTTTCTTAAATCGACGTTGATTATGTTTCTGTTTCTTTTTAGAAGAATGTTTCTAAAGTTAATGCTATCTTGGGAAACAAGTGAGACACTATCTTGTGAAATAACGAAAGCAATAGCATTTGAAACCCTGTCGATTGCTCTTGCTTTGTAATTTCCCTCCTTAACACCATAGCCTGTTATAGTTATATTGAAAGAGCGCGGTGCAATAAGTGTAGTTGTAATTTCACTTGCGATGTATTTTGATTTTATCTTCTGTATCATTTTCCCCTTTGCTTCAGATAAAGTGAGTCCAGAAACTTTCACTTCCCCAACCGTTGGAATTATCACCGTGCCTTCAACCGTAACTTGAACAGTAAAACTGAGCGGAGGCGAAGTCCATATGTTTACGCTCAAAATATCTCCCGGTCCGACGATGTAGGTTTCTGGATCTATTGGTTTTTCAAGTGAGAGAAGGTTTGGGTCAAGGAGTGGGTATTGTGCGGTTTGAGGTTGTTTTAAAGATTCATCAAAAAGGCTTATCCCCAATCCTTTCTGCTTTGTCTCTTGAGTTTGAGCGATAAAGCTAAGTTCAAAGACGCAAATCAACAAAACCAAAATTTTTTTCATCATTGGATTCAAATTAAATTTTATTTTCGTTTTGATTTTTCACCCTTGCTCCAAGCTTTACTATCTTTGCATTTGAATTTTTGATATATCCAGTTGCGTTCCTTGTATCGATTATAATTTTTGAATTTTTTGCTATGAATTCAAAATCGTAACTTGTGTGATCTGTCGTGATTACGATTATATCAAACTTTTTCAAATTTTCATCGTTCAATTCGATCGATTTTAATTCCAGACCGTTTACCTGTATTTCCGGGACAAAAGGGTCGTTGTAATATATGTTTTCAGCTCCCTCGTTCATAAGTATCTCCATAATCTTCAGAGCAGGGGAAAGCCGAGTGTCGTTGACATTTCTTTTAAAAGCAACACCAAGAAAAAGTATATTCACATCTTTTAGTGTCTTCGGTATATTGCCTAATTCTTTTAAAATCAAATTCGCGACATAAAAAGGCATATATTCATTCGTTTCCGCTGCCAGTTCGATAAATTTTGTATGGAAGTCATATGCTCTCGCAAGCCATGCAAGATAATACGGGTCGACCAGGATACAATGACCTCCAATTCCAGGACCCGGATAAAATGGCATAAAACCAAATGGTTTCGTTGAAGCAGCTTCAATTACTTCCCAAACATCGATCCCGCCAATTCTATCGCAAAGTTGAGCAAGTTCATTAACAAGAGCGATGTTAACGCTTCTAAATATGTTTTCCAAGAGTTTCGCCATTTCCGCAACCCTTGGGGATGAAACACGATGCACATTTTTTGAAACTTGTTTTATTGCTAATTCCGCAAGTTCTGTGCATGTTGGAGTAACACCACCAACAATTACTGGTATATTTTCAACTGTCCATTTTTTATTCCCCGGGTCAATTCGTTCAGGTGAGAAAGCAAGGAAAAAATCTTTGCCAACTTTTAAACCGGTGCTTTCAAGAATTGGAAGCAGATATTTTTCGGTCGTACCCGGAAACGTTGTGCTTTTTAGAATTATTAATTGTCCAGTTCGTAATTTTTTTGCAATGTTTTCGCCGGAATTTAAAATGTGAGATATGTCCGGATCTTTATTTTCTTTAAGTGGCGTTGGAACACAGATAAAAATAACATCAAGCGTACTTACATAGGAATAATCGCTCGTCACAAAAAGTTTACCTGACTTGATCAGTTTTCTCAATTTTTCTGAATTAACGTCAAGAATATAGTTTTTGCCTTGATTTAAGTTTTCAACTTTTCTTTCGTCCGTGTCGATCCCAATTGTAAAAAAACCCTTTGACGCATACCCAACTGCGATTGGAAGTCCAACATATCCAAGTCCGATGACGCCTATCTTTGCTTTCTTTTTGAGTATCTTCGTTTTTAAATCCACTGCCTTTATATGGTTAATTTTTTAATCTCTCTCCATACCAGGCTTGATAGTAATTTTGGTATTCTCCCGAGATAACCCTTTTCCACCAGTTTTCATTTTGAATATACCAGTTTATCGTTTCCGTCAGCGCATCTTCAAAATTATAAATCGGTTCCCAACCGAGTTCGATTTTAATTTTCGTCCAATCCATCGCATATCTTCTATCGTGTCCAGGTCTGTCTTTGACGAATTTTATTAAAGATTCCGGTTTGCCAAGTTTTTTCAGGATCAATTTCACTATATCGATATTTTGCCATTCGTTGCTCGCCCCAATGTTATATATTTCGCCGAGTTTACCTTTTTGAAGCACAAAATCTATGGCGCGACAATGATCTATAACATAAATCCAATCTCTTACATTTTTCCCATCCCCATAGACAGGCAAAGGTTTGTCGTTCAACGCGTTAATTATCATAAGCGGAATAAGTTTTTCTGGAAATTGATATGGACCAAAATTATTTGAACATCTTGTTATAATGACTGGTACTCCAAATGTTTTAAAATAAGCCCGACACAAAAGATCAGCGCTGGCTTTACTTGCTGCGTAAGGCGAGTTTGGAGAAAGTGGCATATCCTCAGTGAATTTTCCTTCAGGACCGAGTGAACCGTAAACTTCATCAGTTGAAATTTGAATAAACTTTTCAAGTTCAAATTTTTTTGTCACTTCAAGCAAAACTTGCGTCCCAAGGACATTTGTCCTTATGAAAATCTCCGGACCAAGTATGCTTCTGTCGACATGGGATTCGGCAGCGAAATTTATAATTGTATCGACTTCAAACTTTTGCACCACATATTCAACAAGTTCTTGATTGCAAATGTCTCCTTTTACGAAATGATAATTTGGATTGTCTTCAACATCTTTTAGATTTTCCAAATTTCCCGCGTAGGTAAGTTTATCAAAGTTTATTATTTTAATGTCGGGATAATTTTGGAGCATATATCTTACGAAGTTGCTCCCGATAAATCCAGCTCCACCTGTTACAAGGATACTTTGCATTTAAAAAAGTCCCTTTTTAATTTGATTTGAAATCAAAGTTAAATCTATGAAAATATGCCCAAAAAATCAATCTTCATTTCACCTACATTATGTGGCGTGTAATTTTAGTTTTAACTCTTTTTGCTGGGCTATGTTCAGCTCAAGTAAGAAGCATAGAGATGGAAATTTCAAAAGATGATTCTGTGATTAGTCTACCACATGGTTTCATCATTCCTCAAAGCGAAATTTTAATTCTTGATACACTTACTTTAATCCCGGGCTTTCATTATTCTATTGATTACAACTTGGGTAAAATTTTTCTGTTTCCAGCGATCACTTCAAAGATTGATTCATCCAAAGCAAAGCTTAAGGGATTATACAAAACTATCCCGATCGACAAATCTTTCTTTAAATACAAAGGAATAGAAAAAGGGTTAAGCGATTCAGTTGGTCAAGGTATAAAGCTTTTAAAATTTGAAAAAAAAGAGGATCAAATTCCCACTTTTGGTGGAAATATCCAAAAAAACGGGAGCATCGTCCGCGGTTTTACATTTGGAAGCAATCGCGATCTTACGCTTCAATCTGGATTTAACCTCCAACTTTCGGGAAATCTGACAAAAGATGTCGAAGTTGTGGCTTCTCTGACCGACGAGAACATTCCAATTCAACCTGAAGGAAATACCCAGACATTGCAAGAGATAGATAAAATTTTCATTCAGGTTAGATCAAAAAATTTGTTCGCGACATTTGGGGATTACGATATCGGATATGGATTAAGCGATGATCGAAGTATGTATTTTTCCAAACCGCCGGAATTTGCTGGCGTTAGAAGAAGATTGCAAGGTGGCAAATTTCAAGCAAATTATGAATTTGATTTCTTAAAAACAAAGAATACAATTTCTATCGCTTCTTCGCGTGGGAAGTACGCAACAAATTATTTTAACGGAATTGATGGCGTCCAAGGTCCTTACAAATTGACCGGACAAAATGGTGAAAGAGATATAATTGTTATAGCTGGGACAGAAAAAGTTTACATCAATGGTGAATTGATGACGCGTGGGGAAGGGAACGATTATGTGATCGATTATTCAACTGGTGAAATTACATTTACGCCAAGTCGCTTGATAACATCTGCATCGAGGATAACGGTTGATTTTCAATATACGGATAGAAAGTATGCAAGGAACTTTTACGGATTCACATCGGATAATTTGCTTTTTGATGATAAGTTAAATGTAACATTTTCATATTTTTATGACTCTGATAATAAAAACGCGCCGATAGATTTTGTAATTTCGCAATCAGATCTCGAAATTTTACGTTCGAGCGGGGACGATGTTTTTAAGGCAGTTAAAAGCGGTGCAATTTTTGTTGGGTTCGATTCCGCAAAGGGAATTGGGAAAGGTCAATATGTGAAAAAAGATACAGTTATAGATTCGATAAAGTATGAAATTTTCGTCTACTCGCCCGGAGATAAAGAAGCTTTTTACTCCGTTAATTTTTCTTATGTTGGTCCTGGAAAAGGTGATTATATCCGAAAAGGCATCGGTAAATATGAATTTGTGGGTAAAGGTAAAGGAGATCACCTACCTATTATCTTTCTGCCAATCCCGCAGTCATCACAACTTATCGATTTCAGGACAGAGTATAGAACCGGTGGTTTTAATTTTTTCTTTGAAACAGGTTTAAGCAATCTTGATAATAATTTGTTTTCAACAATTGATGATGAAGATAATAAAGGCGTCGCTTTAAAATACGGTCTTGGCTATTCAAGCGATGAAATCTCTGAAAAGGGATTGAGAAGGATAAATTTTAACATTTTTCAAAGGCACAAGGACAAAAACTTTTACAGCATCGATAGGTTTGATGTCGTTGAATTCGATAGAAAATGGAACATAATCGATAAAAATTTGCAACTTGATGAAACGATGATGGAATCTTCGCTTCGATTTGATTTGTTTAAGAAAAGTTCTTTCGAAGTTGGTTATGGATTTTTAAAAAGAGGGGATAAGTTTAAAACGGACAGGGGGACGGTTAACTTGAAATTCGACGAGACTGATTTGCCGAGATTAAATAATGTTGCAGAGGTTTTAATTTCAAAATCAGAGTTTGGAAATTCGAAATGGTTAAGGGATAGAGGCAATGTTAATTATAAAATCGGTTTTTTGACGCCATTTGTTGATTACGAGATGGAGTTGAGAGAAATTCACATTGGTGATTCGATAAGCCTCGGAAGTTTCAGGTTTTTAAGGTTGATGCCCGGATTTGAAGTTGGATTTAAAAAATTTAAATCTGGTTTTTCGTATGAGGTAAGGTTTGATGATTCTGTTAAGGCTGGTCGATATATGCGCTCGAGCATCACAAGAAATCAAAGTTATAAAACGAGTTTTAACGCGGAAAAATTTAGCGTTAATGCCGAACTGATTTTAAGCAAGAAAACTTATGCTGGTTCTTCAGAAGAAGTTAATAATGCGCTTGCAAGGGTTCAAGGGAGAATGGAGATTTTAAATAGGTCATTGAGAGCTAGTTTTGTCTATCGGGCAATGACGAAGATGGTTTCTTCACTTGAACCAGTTTTTATAAAAGTTCAACGCGGGACTGGTAATTACAGATATCTTGGTGATTTGAACAGCAACGGAATTCAAGATCCAAATGAATTTGAGCAGACGAAATTCGACGGAGATTATATTTTGCTGAATTTGCCAAGTGGAAAACTTATACCAAGCGCAAATGTCGATGCAAGTTTTAATTTGAGATTTTATCCTGAAAGATTATTTAACAACAAAGGCGCGGTATCAAAGATTTTATCAGCATTTTCAAGTGATACATATTTTCAAGTTTCCGAGAATAGTTTGGAGTCGTGGAGAAAGATTTACTTTTTGAGATTAAGATATTTTCAGCAGGAGAACAAAACGATGGGCGGTGTGATGACATTTAGACAGGATTTGTATCTTTTCGAGAACAGTAGAAAGTTTTCTTTGCGATACAGATATTTGAGAACGGGTTCAATGTATAGTTATAGCATTTTGACGAGAAAGATATCGGGTTTTGAGAACTCCTTTAGGATTAGGTGGTATCCGGAGTATGATTTGGGATTTCAATTCGAAGGTTTGGTAAAAAATAAGAAATCGACAGGTGGATTTAGAGAAAGTGATGTGTTCAATGTCTATGGGCGGGGTTTGAACCTTGAAATTTTTTATAAGCCGTTTAATTATGTGGAGTTAAGTTTTAAATTTGGAATTAGGCAAAATAAGGATTTAGGTGAAAAAAGGGCGGATTTAAATCACGAAGGTATTAAATTAAGTTGGCTTTTGAGCGGGAGAGGGAGGGTTGATTTTGAGGTTGAGAGAAATGAAACTATAACGCGTGGCGTGGTTGGAATCCCAAGTTATGAACTTGTTGAGGGGAATTACCTTGGTAGAAGCGTTTTCGTCAGGTTGAATTTTTCTTATAATGTTGGGGATTATATTCAAGTTGGCGGGAATTACAATGGTCGTTTTACTTCCGATGGTGTTATTCACATAGCGGGGATGGAGGTCAGGGTATATTTTTAAAAAGCGTCGGGGCGCCCGGACTCGAACCGGGGACCTCTTGGTCCCGAACCAAGCGCGCTAACCATCTGCGCTACGCCCCGCTTTTACAAGTATAATGTTATATAAAATTTTGTAAAAAATCAAATCCCGAATTTTAATTTCACTTTTGCGTGACTTGAACCGTCAAAAAAGAAAAAACCCTTTTAAATTATGTCTTCTTGAAAGAAAGGATAAGTGTATAAATGGATATAAAAACAAGTGGAAGGTGCAAGATGCCATTCCACCAAAGTATATCAGGTCTCATAAAAAAATTCACAACCATATTCCAGAAGCCAATTATTATTCCACAAAGGCTTGTAACCCTCATTACTGCAATATTAACTCTGGGATAAAAAAGAGAAAGTATCCCAAGATATACAGGTGTCATCATGCAAAAAGCTAAACCTGCTGGATTTGTAAATAAATAAGCAAGGTTAAAATCGGGTTTCATTGTTTTAAGGTCTATTGGATACCAGAAGGCTAAAAATGCCAATGGAACAACCCAATATCTGATTATAGGGATTTTTTGATAAGTAAAATCATTCTTACCTGCAAATGCTTCCCAAAACCAAAAGATAGCAACAAGTGTTACAAGAATAAAATCACCTAAAACAATTCCAAAACCATATTCCTCAGTTATAGCTATATTTTGAAAAAAGGCAAAAAGAAGATAGTTAATTCCAGCATAAAGAGAAAAGAGCCTGCTGACACGATTTCCAAAAAGAATTAAAGAAAATACTAAGATTATCGGGATAACTTTGAAAATTGGGTAAAGAGCAGAGGGAATAATTTTAATGAGAGAATGCCTGAGTATGTGAGGGATAATTACACCTATTTTTGAAAAATCAAATCCTTTTGTAACAATCGGCGGAGTTATAGTTCCAATTAGAATAAAGAGAAGTATAAACCACCATTTTCGAGTTATTAATTCAAGGGTTTCTTGAATTTTTTCAAGTTTTTCTTTTTTCATAAACCTTTCCCAAAAATTTTAAAACAGCGAGGACAGCGGAATCGCTGTCCTCTTTTAGTTTACACAGTGACTTTCTCCTCATGGACTATTTTCGTTCCCAACAGTTCAAGGAACTTTGCCAACCAATCTGGATGGGCTGGCCAGGCGGGAGCGGTCACGATATTTCCATCGACTATTGCCTTATCCCAAGGCAATTCGACATATTCTCCGCCTGCAACTTTTACCTCTGGACCAACTGCTGGATAAGCGTTGATCTTTCTACCTTTGACGACCCCAGCTGCAGTTAAAACTTGTGCACCGTGGCAGATAGCAGCTATAGGTTTGTTGTTCTCCGCAAAATGTCTAACGATTTCAAGTACCCTCTCATTCATCCTGATATATTCTGGCGCCCTTCCCCCAGGGATGACAAGGGCATCGTATTCTTCCGGTTTGATGTTATCAAATGTTGCATTAAGCGTGAAGTTATGCCCCAGCTTTTCACTGTAGGTTTGGTCTCCCTCAAAATCGTGAACAGCGGTTCTAACCTTTTCACCGGCTTTTTTACCGGGGCAAACCGCATGAACGGTATGACCTACCATTTGGAGTGCCTGAAATGGCACCATGACTTCGTAGTCCTCTACGAAGTCCCCAACAAGCATCAAAATTTTCTTCCCTGCCATGATATCCCTCCATATTTTGATTTTTGTTTTTCAACTTTAATCTAAAAAGTTTTGAAATTAATGTCAAGGGGTGGGGGAACGGAGCCAGGTTTACAGAGGGAAATTCGATTTGATTTTTTGTCTGTTATAATTTATATTTAGAATTCAAAAGCATTTCGCCTGATTTCTTTTGATGATAGCTGAGAACATTTTAAAAATAAAGCAAAGAATTCGGGAAGCCTGTCTTAAGGTCGGAAGAAACCCTGACGAAGTAACGATAGTTGCAGTGACAAAGACAGTTCCGGTTGATAAAATTAAAGAAGCTATAAACTCAGGAATAGTTGACATAGGCGAAAATAAAGTCCAAGAGCTCCTTGAAAAGCGAAATTCAATAGAAAATATAAGATGGCATTTTGTCGGGCATCTACAGACGAACAAAGTTAAATATATAGTTGATTTTATCCATCTGATACACTCCGTTGATAGTTTGAAAGTTGCGCTTGAAATTGACAAGCGAGCTAAGAAGATAAATAGAGCAATTGATATTTTAATCGAGGTGAATACCTCTGGAGAAAAGACAAAGTACGGAGTCAAGCCCGACGAGGTTGTTGAACTTGTAAGGCAAATTTCAGAAAATTGTGATTTCATCAGGGTAAAAGGTTTGATGACGGTTGCTGCGTTTTTACCTAACCCAGAGGATGTTAGACCGATGTTTAGGCTATTGCGCGAGGTAAGAGATGAAGTTGCTAAATTTAATTTTAAAAATGTCGAGATGAGGCATCTTTCGATGGGAATGAGCAATGATTTCGAAGTTGCGGTTGAGGAAGGGGCGACTTTAGTTAGGATTGGAACGGCGATATTTGGTCCAAGAAATTAACAATAGGTGATAAAATGAAATTTACTCCATTGGCGATCAAAAAACAGCAGTTTAAAAGATCTTTCAGTGCAAACATGCAAAGTGCGAAGCGAAGCCAAGCATTTTGGGGAGGCTGTAAGCCCGAACCACATGTTCGCTGTTAAGTGAGGGCAAAGAAAAAAGAAAGAGAAGAAGAACACATTTTATCTTCCTAAGGCTTTTGAAACCGCAACACCTATTAAAGAAGTCAGTTGTTGTTCAAATTCACTACTAACATCTGGAGCTCCGCTCTGAGCATGAGCTATTTCGTGTAAAAGAGTCCCTGCATAGTCCTTAAGACTTCTAAGCTGGTCCCGTTTGATAATTATCCGTCCTGTTGATTCTTCCCATAATCCGGCTGCTTCGCTGAAAGAATGTGATTCCATCCTCATGGTTTCTGATATTTTTATCTCTTTTACATTTTGAGGTTTCCCACCTATAAAATTTAGAATAGCATCAGTCATTCTGAAAATTTCTTTTTCTTTTGAAGTCATATCTTTTTCTTCAATAAATTTAAACTTGAAACTTTCATTCCACTCTTTCTGAAATTGGGCCAAATCTCGAATTGGATTACCCGAAACATCACACATTCCTCTAATTTTCTCTTTTATATTCTCGGGGATAATCACTATCTCATACTTACCTCGTCTGGCTTCATCAACCATATTTGCCGCACACTTTAATTCCTCTGGCGTAAAGAAAACAACTTTCTCAAAGGAATTTAGCAACTTACATGCATGGACGCTAACATCTGTCCATTTGAGTTCATCATGCATAGTTCCACTTTGATAATTTTTTAAGTCATCAACTAATCTTTTCACAATATCCTTGCTCTTGCACGAAAGAAGAATGGATTTTACCCTTTCAGAATAGGCACTCCGACCAACATTGGTTCTTTCTCTGTTTAATGCACTACGAATAGCCTTAGTAAGAGAGGTTATGTTATAAGAAAAAATAAAATTCTCTTCTTCCGCAACTTTAACACCATTCACATAAATTCTGGCGGTTTTCTCCTTCTTCTCTAAAACTTCGCCATACTCTGTTTTTTCTATGACCTTCTCTCCAGAAAATCTTAAAAACAAATCTTTTGCTTTTTCGATATCTTCATCGGTGCATCCATCTAAAATAAACTCGGTCCCAATAAAGTGGGGATCTGAAGGTGGGTGAATATATGCATGCAATGTTATTATATCTTCAAAATCGTGCTTCTCAGATTTTCCAAGTGTTATATCTCCGTGTGGCGATTTAATAAATACCTTTACTTGTTTTCTGTCAAATGTTGCCAAAGCGTCTTTTAATCCGATACCAAATTTCCCAATAACATTTGGATTCCGTAATTTTTCTTCATTCTCTTTTTGGGTTAAATGCTCGTATTTTAAACCTCGTCCAAAATCTCTGATATGCCAGAGACCTTTTTTATCTTTAAAGATTTCTATCTTTTTTGTACCACTTAAAATTTCTTCATCTATGGCATTCGCTATCACTTCCCTTATAGCATGGTAAACTTCCCAATCTTCCAATATTTTTTCAATATTGAGATCAAATTTCTTAGCATTCATAATGCCCCACCTTCATTTTGATTTTTGTTTTTCAACTTTAATCTAAAAAGTTTTGAAATTAATGTCAAGGGGTGGGGGAACGGAGCCAGGTTTACAGAGGGAAATTCGATTTGATTTTTTGTCTGTTATAATTTATATTTAGAATTCAAAAGCATTTCGCCTGATTTCTTTTGATGATAGCTGAGAACATTTTAAAAATAAAGCAAAGAATTCGGGAAGCCTGTCTTAAGGTCGGAAGAAACCCTGACGAAGTAACGATAGTTGCAGTGACAAAGACAGTTCCGGTTGATAAAATTAAAGAAGCTATAAACTCAGGAATAGTTGACATAGGCGAAAATAAAGTCCAAGAGCTCCTTGAAAAGCGAAATTCAATAGAAAATATAAGATGGCATTTTGTCGGGCATCTACAGACGAACAAAGTTAAATATATAGTTGATTTTATCCATCTGATACACTCCGTTGATAGTTTGAAAGTTGCGCTTGAAATTGACAAGCGAGCTAAGAAGATAAATAGAGCAATTGATATTTTAATCGAGGTGAATACCTCTGGAGAAAAGACAAAGTACGGAGTCAAGCCCGACGAGGTTGTTGAACTTGTAAGGCAAATTTCAGAAAATTGTGATTTCATCAGGGTAAAAGGTTTGATGACGGTTGCTGCGTTTTTACCTAACCCAGAGGATGTTAGACCGATGTTTAGGCTATTGCGCGAGGTAAGAGATGAAGTTGCTAAATTTAATTTTAAAAATGTCGAGATGAGGCATCTTTCGATGGGAATGAGCAATGATTTCGAAGTTGCGGTTGAGGAAGGGGCGACTTTAGTTAGGATTGGAACGGCGATATTTGGTCCAAGAAATTAACAATAGGTGATAAAATGAAATTTACTCCATTGGCGATCAAAAAACAGCAGTTTAAAAGATCTTTCAGAGGTTATAATATCGAAGAGGTTAGAGTTTATCTTGAAATGGTGGCGAATGAGTATGAGAATCTTTTACAGGAAAATAGAGATTTGAAAGAAAAAGTTGCAATTCTTGAGGCGGAAGTTTTAAAGTATAAACAAATCGAAAAAAGTTTACAACTTGCTGTAACGCAGGCGCAGGATGTCGCGACAAAAACTGTTGAGAATGCGAAAAGGCAAGCAGAACTTTTGATTAAGGAGGCGGAGCTCAAAGCAAGGGAGACGATTGATAACTTTAAGATTGAACTTGCAAAAGTTGAAAAAGAGGTTCAGATTTTGAAACTTGAAAAGGAGAGAATTTTAAATGAGTTGAGAAATTTTTTGTCGTCTGAGATTGAAAAATTAAATCTGCTTACAACGGGTTTCAAATCCGAGGAACGCGAGAGAATTGAAGAGAAAATCAAACTTGACGATATAATTAAAAATCTTGAACAATAAAAAAGTGGATAAAAGGATATGAGCGAACTAAAACAGCAAATAATCGAAGCTTTAAACTTCATAAGGACCAAAACTAAACTTGAACCCAAAATTGGAATAATTCTCGGCACAGGGCTTGGTGGACTTGCTAAGGAGATTGAAGTTGAAACAGTGATCGACTATGAAGATATACCGCATTTTCCAATTTCGACGGTGGAATCACATCATGGGAAGTTGATATTTGGTAAATTGTCGGGGAAAGATGTTGTTGCGATGCAAGGCAGATTTCATTATTATGAGGGTTATACAATGAAGCAGATAACTTTTCCAGTGCGTGTGATGAAATTTTTAGGCGTAAAGTATCTTTTGATTTCAAATGCTGCGGGAGGCTTAAATCCACTTTTCAGGAAGGGTGACTTGATGATAATTGTCGACCATATTAATTTGCTCGGGGATAATCCGTTAATTGGTCCAAATGATGATGAACTTGGTCCGCGTTTTCCGGATATGTCTGAGCCGTATAGCAAGGAACTTATAGAACTTGCTGAACAAGTTGCATTAGAAGAGAGGATAAAAGTTCAAAAGGGTGTTTATGTTGCTATGACGGGTCCAAGTCTTGAGACAAGAGCTGAGTATAGATTTTTACGTCTTATCGGAGCTGATGCTGTTGGAATGTCGACCGTTCCAGAAAATATCGTTGCGAATCATATGGGAATGAAGGTCTTTGGTGTATCTGTGATAACTGATGAATGTTTTCCCGATGCGCTTCAGCCTTTAAGTCTTGAAGATGTTATAAAAGTTGCGTCTGAAACAGAACCGAAATTAACTTTATTGATGAAAAGGCTTGTTGAAAAAATTAAAGTTTAATCAGCCATGTTTGGGTCGCTTGGGAAAATTTTGATGCTTTTTGGCGCGTTAATTTTTATTTTCGGAGTTATATTTTTGATTGCGGATAAAGTTGGGGGCAAGGTCCCCTTTCTTGGCAAATTGCCGGGCGATATATTGATACAAAAGCGAAACTTTACATTTTATTTCCCGTTGACGACGAGCATCTTGCTCAGCGTAATTTTAACTTTGATATTGTGGATTTTGTCTTTCATATTTAGAAAGCATTGAAAATTAGAGTAAAAATAAAGTCAAAACCTTTGAGACATGTATAAAGAGTTAACGGACAAGATCAAGTATTCCGAACTTGAAAGGGAGATTTTAAAGTTTTGGAAGGAGAACAAAATCTTTGAAAAGAGCATAACTACGCGTGAGGGCAAACCTAACTTCACATTTTATGAAGGTCCGCCGACCGCCAATGGTCGCCCGGGGATTCATCATGTTATGAGCAGGACGATAAAAGATTTGGTCTGCAGATACAAAACGATGAGAGGTTTTCGTGTTTATAGGAAAGCTGGGTGGGACACGCACGGTCTACCTGTTGAAATTGAGATCGAGAAAAAACTCGGCATAAAACATAAGGATGAAATCATAAAGTATGGTATAGAAAAGTTCAACGATGAATGTAAGAAATCAGTCTTTGAGTATCTTGACGACTGGGAGGAGATGACGGAAAGGATTGGATACTGGATCGATTTAGATAATGCTTACATAACATTTACAAATGAATATATTGAATCAATTTGGTGGGCTTTGAAGAAATTTTTCGATAGCGGATATATTTACAAGGGCTATAAAATTCAACCATATTGTCCAAGATGCGAAACTCCTCTCTCATCCCACGAAGTCGCTCAAGGTTATGAGGATGTGAAAGATCCATCGATTTATGTTAAGATGAAAGTTAAAGGTGAAGAGAACACATATTTTCTCGTTTGGACGACGACGCCGTGGACTTTGATTTCAAACGTTGCTCTTGCTGTTCATCCTGAGGTAACTTATGTTAAAATTTCGCATAAGGGCGAGAATTTAATTCTTGCAAAAGATAGATTAAATGTTATAGATGGTGATTACGAGATTTTAGAAGAGTATAAAGGGCGTGATTTGAAAGGAAGGGAATATGAAAGATTGTTTGGTTATATTCCTGTTGATAAAAAGGCTTTTTATGTTGTCACAGCTGATTTTGTAAGCATAGAAGAAGGAACTGGAATCGTTCATATCGCTCCCGCATTTGGTGAGGAAGATTATCAAGTTGGGAGGGAATACGATTTGCCTACGCTTCAACCCGTTGATAAAAGTGGTGAATTTACCGATGAAATTGTTGATTTTAAGGGAAAATTTGTCAAGGACGCTGATCCAGAGATAATTCAGAATTTGAAATCCCGCGGTTTGCTTTATAAAAAAGAAACGATAGTTCACAGTTACCCACATTGTTGGAGGTGTAAAACTCCTTTGCTTTATTACGCTCGTGAATCTTGGTATATAAGCACAACTCGTTATGTCGATAAGATGATAGAACTTAACAAGCAAATTCAGTGGCATCCACCAGAAGTCGGAACTGGTAGATTTGGGAATTGGCTTGAGGAGAACAAAGATTGGGCTCTTTCGAGAGATAGATTTTGGGGGACTCCGCTTAACATATGGATTTGTGAAAAGTGTGGCGATATGAGAGCAATTGATAGTATCGAAGAGATTAGAAAGGAAGGGAAAAATGTTCCTGAACCTCTTGATCTTCACAAGCCTTTCGTTGACCAAATTATTTTTGATTGCAAAAAGTGTGGTGGGGAGATGAGAAGGACTCCTGAGGTGATCGATGTTTGGTTTGATTCAGGGGCTATGCCGTTTGCGCAATTTCATTATCCGTTTGAAAATGTTGAGTTATTTAAGGAAAATTTCCCAGCGGATTTCATAGCGGAGGGCATTGATCAAACGCGCGGATGGTTTTATTCGCTTCATGCAATTTCAACATTTCTGTTTGATTCGCCCGCTTATAAACATGTGGTCGTAAATGAACTTATACTTGATAAGGAAGGTCAAAAGATGTCAAAGTCAAGAGGAAACGTTGTCGATCCATTCGAAGTTGTAGAAAAATATGGCGCTGATTCGGTCAGATGGTATCTTATGTCTGTTAGCCCACCTTGGAAACCGAAACTTTTCAATGAAGATGACATCGTCGAAATACAAAGAAAATTCTTCAGCACGCTTCTTAATACTTACTCTTTCTTCACACTTTATGCAAACATAGACAAGTTCACTTATTCTGAGGAAAGAATTCCCATCAAAGATAGACCGGAGATAGACCGGTGGATAATTTCAGTTCTTAATTCGCTTGTGAAAAATTATATACAAGCGATGGATGAATATGATTTAACAAAGGCAGCGCGTTTGATATCCGAATTTACGATAGATCAACTTTCAAACTGGTATGTTCGCAGAAGCAGACGAAGATTTTGGAAAAGTGGTGTTGAGAAAGATAAAATCTCCGCATTTCAAACACTTTACGAATGTCTAATTACAATTTCGAAGCTTATGGCTCCGTTTGCACCGTTTCTCGCTGATGAGATCTATAGAAATTTAAATTCCGTTACGAAAAAGGAGCCCTACGAATCCGTCCATCTTGCTTATATCCCGGAGCCAAATGAAGATGAAATTGATCCAGAACTTGAAAAGAGAATGGAGCTTGCGCAAAGGATCGTTTATGTAGTTAGGTCGTTGAGGGCGAAGAAAAATCTTAAGGTTCGTCAGCCATTGCGAAGGATTATCATACCTGTTTCAGATGAAACTGAGAAAGCCCAAATTGAGGCGATGAAAGAGGTCATCCTTGACGAGATAAATGTTAAAGCAATTGAATATGTTGATGATGATTCTGAAATAGTTGAAAAGAAAGCGAAGCCTAACTTTAAATCAATTGGACCAAAATTTGGTAAAAAGGCACAGAGGATAGCGCAGGCGATAAGAGAACTAAATAGATCACAAATCAAAGAGATTGAGAGAAACGGAAGAATTGAGATAGTTGTCGATGGCGAAAAAGTTGAAATAACGGCTGACGATGTCGATATCTTCAGCGAGGATATCAAAGGTTGGGTTGTTGAATCAGATGGGGTTGTGACAGTTGCGTTGGATACGGAGTTAACAGAGGAGTTGATAAACGAAGGTTTCGCTCGTGAATTTGTGAATAGGGTTCAAAATATGAGGAAGGAAGCGAATTTTGAAGTGACCGATAGGATTCGTATTTTCTTTAAAACTGAATCAGAGAGATTGAAAAAGGCTGTGTTTGCTTTAAGCGATTATATCAAGAACGAAACGCTTGCGATTGAATTGAGCGATGACTTCAAAATAGCAGATTATGTTAAGGAGTGGGATGTCAACGATGAGCCGTGCGAGATATCGATTGAAAGAGTTAAGTTAAATTAATTTAAAACTTTTGCGAGGTGCGATATGGCGAAGAGAAAAACCAAATCAACAAGAAAAAAGGCTACGGGGAAGAAATCAGCCAAAAGGTCAGCAAAGAAACTGGTTAAAAAAACCAAAGCCCGAACCAGAAAAGTAGCGAAGAAAAAAGTAACCGTGAAAAAGGAATCCGAAAAGGTCGAAAAAGTTGAGATAATCGAAACGAAGCCAGCGGAGAACATCGTTACTACAACTACGCTTTCTAATGATTCAGAAAAAGAACAAAATTTGGAAGAGAAAACACGGGAAAGACCATCTTATTCAAAAGAGGAACTCCATCATTTTAAACAAATCCTATTGAAGAAACGAGAAGAGATCGTTGAAATGCTTGAGGCTCATAAACAATCTTTGATTGAATCGACTATGCAAAACGATAGACCGGTTGGAACTCCGTATTCAATTCATATGGAATACGGGACTGAAACTGAGGAAAGGGAGAAGACGATGTTTTTCATAGCTCGTGAGGAGAAAATGTTAAACTATATCGATGCTGCGCTTGCTCGAATTGAACGCGGAACTTATGGCGTTTGCATAAGTTGTGGTAAATTGATAGACAAGCGACGTCTTGAGGCTGTTCCTCATACACAACTATGCCTTGCTTGTAAAACGAAGCAAAAGAAAGGATTCTAAATACAAGTGCGCATTCTTTTTATATCGCTTTTCGTAATTTTGTTTGATCAGATAACAAAGCTTCTCGTTCGTGGGTTTGAAATCCCTTTTTTGGGGATCAAGGTTGAAGGCATGAGGCTTGGGGAATCAAAGCAAGTTTTAGGTGACCTTGTTAGATTAACTTATACCGAAAACCCCGGAATTGCGTTTGGGATAGAAATTGGGGATAAACTTTATATTGTGATTCTTGCGCTTATTGCTGTCGTGATTATCTTCGTTTACCTTTATAAAGTTAGAAATGGAAATTTTGCGGTGCGATTTTCGCTTGGTATGATTTTGGGTGGGGCAATTGGAAATTTGATCGATAGAATTTTTTATGGTGTAATTTTTGGTTATGGCAAGCTTTTTCATGGTAGAGTCGTTGATTTTATCGATATCGATTTTTTTGATATAAATCTATTCGGTTATCATATCGATAGATGGCCAATTTTTAACATTGCAGATGCATCTGTTACGATTGGTGTTTTAATTTTGCTTTTCGCATATCATGAGGAAAAGCAGAAGGAGTTAAATGAAATAAATTCCGAAGCAGTCGGAAAAGATGCGGGGGAATGATGGGTTCATCGAAATTTCTGGCAAGTTGAAAATTCTAAAGGAACTTGAAATAATTGTCCCAAATGTCGAAAAAAGGGAAAGGCTTGATAAATTCCTTGCAAATCAAATTGAAAATACAAGTAGAAGTAAAATAGAAAAACTCATTGAATCAGGTCTTGTCCTCGTAAATGGACAAACCGTAAAGCCAAGTCATAAAATTTCACCCGGCGAGAAAATAATTGTAAAAATACCAAGAGAACCAAGACCTGAGCTTGAACCTGAACCCATCCCACTTGATATAGTTTACGAAGACGATTATCTTCTCGTCGTTAATAAGCCAGCCGGTATGGTTACTCATCCGGGACATGGAAATTATACTGGGACGCTTGTCAACGCGCTTTTATACCATTGTTCAAAACTTTCAAAGGTGAATGTTTCAGGTGGTGAAGTTCGCCCAGGGATAGTTCATCGTCTTGATAAAGACACAAGCGGGCTTCTCGTTGTCGCAAAGGATGATGAAACTCATAGACATCTCGCGAGGCAGTTTTTCCATAAAACGGTTGAGAGGGAGTATTGGGCTGTTGTATGGGGGCATTTTAATTCAAATCGTGGTGTCATCGAAGCGGAACTTGGGAGAAGCAAAAGCGATAGAAAAAAATTTGCTGTTGTGGAAGGGGGAAAATTGGCAGTGACTGAGTATGAGGTGCTTGAGAAGTTTGAATTTCTCTCGCTTTTGAGACTTAGGTTAAAAACTGGGAGAACACATCAAATAAGAGTTCATCTCGCATATGTTGGACGTCCTGTTTTCGGGGATCCGGTTTATGGAGGTAGAAGGATAGCATGGGGTGGGGTTGATAGAAAGAAAAAATTGTTCGTTGATGAACTTTTAAAGATAATGCCACGACAAGCGCTTCATGCGAAAACACTTGGCTTCATTCATCCATGGAGAAATGAATTTATGAGGTTTGATTCTGAACTTCCTGAAGATATCGCAAAACTTTTGGATGTTTTAAGAAGTTCGAAGTAAATTTTGATGACTTTAAAAAATAAAGTTCAATCGAGATGTTTGCAAAGGGAAGCGAAATTGAGGTGAAAATTGAAAAAACCGTCTTTGAAGGGAAAAGCATCGCAAGAATTAATGGATTTGTCGTCTTCGTTAGAAATGTTGTGCCCGGAGATGTAGTCAAAGTTAAGATAACGAAAGTAAAAAAGTCTTATGCTGAGGCGGAACCGGTTGAGATAATTCAAAAGTCGGACTTGAGAGTTGAACCAAGATGTAAATTTTTCGGAGTTTGTGGTGGATGTAAATGGCAAAACCTAAATTACGACGCTCAACTTGAATTTAAACGCGACCATGTCATAGAGAGTTTTGAAAGGATCGGCGGTTTCAAGGGAATTGACAAAATTATTTTAAAGACGCTTCCATCTGATGAGATTTTTTTCTACAGGAATAAAATTGAATTTTCTTTTTCTGAGAAAAAATATTTTTTAGGCGACGAGGACCGTGGGAATTTTGCGCTTGGTTTTCATCCACCAGATAGATTTGATAAGGTGCTCGATATCGATGAGTGTTTTTTGCAATCGGAATTAAGTAATGAAATTTTAAATTTCACTCGCGATTATTTTAAATCGAGAAATATTCCAATTTATTCTACCGAAAAAGATGAAGGTTATTTGCGTTTCCTTGTGATAAGGGAGGGGAAAAACACAGGCGAGGTGATGGTGAACCTTGTTACCTTTGAAGATAAGCCCGAGATCATGAATGAGTTTGTTGATGCTTTGCTTGAAAAATTTCCAAGGATAAAGACGATTGTCAACAATATAAATACTCGTAAGGCTCAAATCGCAGTTGGCGAATATGAAAGGATTTATCACGGCGATGGAACGATAAGAGAAAAACTTGGCGATTTTATCTTTCAAATTTCATCGAATTCATTTTTCCAAACCAACACAAGACAAGCGGAAAAACTTTATAAAAAGATAATTGAACTTGCAGATTTAAAACCTGATGATGTCGTTTATGACTTTTACTCTGGCATAGGGACGATTTCAATTTTCATTTCATCTTTGGTTAAAGAGGTTGTGGGGCTTGAACTTGTTGAAAGTGCTGTTGAAAACGCTTGGGTAAATGCGGAGATAAACGGAGTTAAAAATTGCAAGTTCATCGCGGGGGATCTCAGAGATAAACTTTATATCGATAAAGGTTGGATGAAGGAAACCTCAAAACCGGACATAATAGTGATCGATCCGCCAAGGTCAGGGATGCACCCAGATGTCGTCAAGGCTGTGGCGAAAATCCAGCCGAGGGCGATCGTTTATGTAAGTTGTAATCCGACGACGCAAGCAAGGGATATAAAACTTTTGTTCGAATATAACCCGAATTATGTTATAGAAGTCGTCCAGCCTGTTGATATGTTCCCCCATACGTATCACATTGAAAATATAGCACTTTTGAGGTTTGTTTCCCGGTAACGTTTCTTGAAATTGCTTTCCTTGATAGTTGTTTCAAGATTTGATAAATTAATTAAAAAATTACGAGGTTTGATATGAAGAAAGCGATTTTTTTATTGGTTGGAATTTCTATTTTCTTAGCTTCATGTTCCCGGGAGGGAAGAGCTCAATCTTTAAAGGAGTATTTTAAAAGCGAGGAAACGGGGGTTAAAACAGGCGGTATCAAATTGATCGAGATCGAAACACCGAAGGGAAAATTTAAAGTGTGGACGAAAAGGTTTGGTAATAATCCAAGGATGAAGGTTTTACTTTTGCACGGTGGACCGGGCTCAACTCATGAGTATTGGGAGTGCGTTGAAAGCTTTTTCCCACAAGAAGGGATAGAATTTATTTATTATGACCAACTTGGTTCTTGGTATTCAGATCAACCGGATGATAGCTCACTTTGGGTGACGGAAAGATTTGTCGAGGAAGTCGAACAAGTTAGAAAGGCTCTTGGACTTAACAAGGATAATTTTTATCTTCTCGGACATTCTTGGGGTGGGATACTTGCAATGGAATATGCCCTTAAATACCAGGATAATCTCAAAGCGTTGATAATTTCAAATATGATGTCAAGTTGCCCGGAATATGATAGATATGCAGATGAAGTTCTTTCAAAAGATATCCCGCCGGATGTTTTGAAACAGATTCGAGAATTTGAAGCGAAAGGTGATTATAAAAACCCAAAGTATATGGACCTACTTTTAAAGCATTACTATGTTAAACATGTGCTTAGGATACCAGTTGAAGAATGGCCGGACCCCGTTATTAGAGCGTTTAAGCATACGAATGAAACAATTTACGTTTTGATGCAGGGACCAAGTGAGTTTGGAATTTCTGGGCGACTTGAAAAATGGGATAGGTCCAAGGATTTGAATAAAATTAAAGTTCCAACGCTTGTGATCGGTGCAAAATATGATACAATGGATCCAGAGCATATGAAATGGATGTCAACCCAAGTTCAAAATGGAAGTTATCTATTCTGTCCCAATGGAAGTCATATGTGTATGTATGATGATCAAGAGACTTATTTTAAGGGCTTGATTAAATTTATTAAAGAAGTTGACGCTGGAAAGAAAAAAGTTGAATTCTAAAGATGAAGAAGGTGTTAAAATATCTTGTTCTTGTTTCTCTCATAGTTGAGGTTTCGTCTGCGGATATTTTCAAAGTTAAGATAAACGATAAAGTCGAGGTCATCCCTGCTTTCCGTGAAGCCAAGGCTCTTTATATATCTTTGCCGGATCTTTTAAATCTGCTTGAGATCGAGTATAGCGCAGATACATTGAATGGTTTTATTACTTTTAAAGTTGCTGACCACACTTTTAAACTAACCTCTGAAAATCCTTTTATCGTTGTGTCGTCGGGAGATGGCATAGTCAAAGTTATTCAACTTCCTCTTGAAGTTGTATCAGGCGGCGGGAAAATATTCGTTCCGGTTAGATATTTTTCCGATGTGTTTAAACTTTACTTTCCGTATAGCTTCAATTACGATATAGATAAAAATTTAATCAGCATCTCAAAACCTCCGAAAAAACCCACACCACCACCTTTTGATGTTTATGACCTTAGCGTGGATAGACGAAGCAATGGTTATCTACTGAGAATTATGACAAGCAGAAAAATTTCGGATTATGAAGTTTGGCTCGGGCGAGATAACTGGCTTTACATAACGATTGCGAATGTGAAAGTTAATATACCAGCGATAAAAAAGATAAGTGAGCCAAGTCTTTTCAGCAAAGTTGAAGTCATATCATACGGTCAATCTGTTCAAATATCCTTTAAATTAATTCCAAAAGTAGAACATTACGAGGTCATCGTTGATAAGGAAAGTAACGATATTTTAATATCGCTTTATACGAGCGAGGTTAAATCTAAACTTGAAAATGTCAAGAGAAAATTTTTGCTTGATGTAGTTGTGATCGACCCCGGGCATGGTGGCAAAGACCCGGGAGCAATTGGTGTTTATGGGACGAGGGAAAAGGATATAACGTTGGCGGTTGCAAAAAAATTGAAGTCATTGGTGGAAACGCTTGGAGTTAAAGTTGTGATGACAAGGGAAGAGGACGAATTTATTGAGTTGTATAGGCGTGGTCAAATTGCAAATGAAAACGGTGGGAAGCTTTTTGTGAGCCTTCATTGTAACTCGATGCCTTACAAACCTCATATGGCAAGCGGTTTCGAAGTTTATATTTTACGCCCCGGAAGAACAGAAGAAGCGATTAGAATTGCGGAAAGGGAAAATGCTGTTATAAAACTTGAAGAAAATTACGAAGAAAGATACAAACATCTTACCGACGAAAGTTATATTTTAACTGCGATGGCGCATAATGTTTATGTCAAAAATAGCGAAAGATTTGCGGAAATTTTAAATCAAGAGGCTGGAAAAAATCTCAGCGTTAAAGTTAATGGCGTGAGCCAAGCTGGATTTTATGTTCTTGTCGGCGCATCGATGCCAAGCGTTTTAATTGAAATGGCTTATCTTTCTAATCCACAAGATGAAAAATATCTTCGAAGTGAGACGAAACAATGGGAAATAGCAAGAACAATTTTTAACGCTATAAAAAGATTTAAAGATGAATATGAGGCTTCGATCGCAGATTAAATATCTCATCCCTTTGATGCTATTTATAAGTTATGAAACCGTTGCCGGTGTCAGAGAAGCCCTAAGATTTGCCCGAGAAGGGATTGAAAAAGCAATTGAACTTGCTCCAAAGGTCAACAAGAGGAAGTCGTTTGACAGCAGAAGTTTTTATCCCGGCGAGATAAAAATCTTTTATAAAGTTTCGATGAAAAGAGATACATCGGATAACGACATTATAGTTAAATCGATTGGATATTCCGAACTTGATGAAGTGATGCTTGAGGTAAAAATTTCAAGGTTTGAAAGGGTTAAAACGCTTGAGAAAACAATCCTTTCCGCTTGGGAGATGTTGAACAGGAAAGGATTTGTTAAGTCTGACAGAAAAACTGATAAGATAGAGATGAATCTCGGGGATTACGCAGTTATAATAAATGTTAAATTCGAAGGTCCAACGGAAGCCGAAATTAAAGTAGCGAAGATAAAGATAGAAGTTTCGCACTTACATGAAAAATTTGAATCGGGAAAACTTGAATCAATAAGGAGATATAAAGTTTCTGATGAAAGTTTTATCTAAAACAAAATTTAAATCAAACAATGAACACAATTGGCGTTGTTGGAGCAGGGAGAATGGGAAGTGGGATTGCGCAAGTTATGGCGCAGGCTGGTTACGACGTAATACTTTTTGATATATCAAATGAGACGTTGCAAAATGCACTTGAAAACATAAAAAGACATCTTCAAAGAGCGGTTGAGCTTGGGACGATCAAAAAAGAGCAACTTCAAAATATCTTGATGAGAATACACCCAACGACGAAATTAAAACATTTTATAACCGCTGACATAGTTTTTGAAGCGGTCATCGAAGATATCGATGTTAAAAGAAAAATCTTTCAAGAACTTGACGACAGATGCAGTCCTTCAACTATTCTTGCTACGAACACATCTTCTTTATCGGTTACAAAGATCGCCTCGGTTACGGAAAATCCATATCGAGTCATTGGGACACATTTTTTTAATCCACCGTATGTTTTGAAACTTGTTGAAGTTGTGAAAGCGCAACACACATCCGATGAGGTGGTTGAAAAAACAGTCGATTTCCTAAAAAACATTGGGCATTCGCCTATAGTTGTCAAGGATTCCCCGGGCTTTATCGTCAATAGAATATCGAGACATTTTTATCTTGAGCCGTTGAAAGCTTATGAAATTGGTCTTGCTGAAATTGAGGAGATCGATTCTGCATTTAAATTGTTTGGTCTTGAGATGGGTCCGTTTGAGATTATAGATTATGTCGGTGTTGATGTAAATTATATCGTTTCAAGGTCGATATATGAGAGATTTAACTATGAAGAAAGGTTTAAGCCAGTATCTTTCCAAGCCAAACTTGTTGAGGCAGGATTGCTTGGCAGAAAAACCAACGCTGGATTTTATTATTACATTGGAAAGGATAAAAAAGTGCAGGACTTTTTAAGGCGTGAGAAGATAGAATATAAGTTCAGTAAGAAGTTTTTAAACCTTGCGGATACAATTTGTAAGAAAATCTTAAGTCAGAGGGATTCGCTTAACGATTCTCAAAAGATTGTTGTCGCTTTGACTATTTCAATGATTGTGAACGAGGCTTTTTATGCTCTTATGGAAAATCTTGCTACGAAAGATGATATAAATCTGGCGTTTAGACTTGTGAGATTTCCTGCGGGACCTTTTGAACTTGCGGAGCAAATTGGATTGAAAAATATACTTAACTTTTTAAATTTAGCTCGTGAGGAACTTTTAACGGAAAGATATAAGCCAGCTCTTTTGCTTGCTAAGAAATCAGGCTAAAAGATGTTAAGCGCATTCTTGGTTGATTACAAAAAAATTGAATTGAAAGAAACCGAAATCCCAGAGCCATCTGAAGGCGAAGTTGTGATCGCAGTAAAATCAGCTCTCACTTGTGGAACTGATCTTAAAATGTATCTGCGCGGTCATCCGAAATTTAAATTTCCAATGTCCTTCGGTCATGAATGTTCGGGCGTGATATATAAGGTTGGGGCTGGGGTTAAAAACTTCAAGGAAGGGGACGAGGTTATGTTTGCGAATTCAGCTTCTTGCGGACAATGTTATTACTGCAAACGAGGTTATGAGAATTTGTGCGTTAATTTGTTTGAAAATATCTTTTTCGGGGCTTATTCTGAATTCGCCAAAGTCCCAGCCCAAATTGTGCGAAGAAATATGTTTATTAAGCCCAAAAATCTTTCCTTTACACAATCAGCTTTTCTTGAACCGGTTTCATGTGTTATGAATGGGATAAGAAATTTAAATGTGATGGATGGGGATTCGATTTTGATAATTGGTGATGGAGCGATTGGTCTTATTTTCACGCTTGCAATTAAAAAGTTTTTCAATGTCAATCTGATCGTCGCAGGAAAATATGACAACCGACTTAAGATAGCCTCAGAACTTGGTGCAGATGAAGTTATAAATGTGAATGAATTTGAACTTAAAGATAAATTAATGGAAATCACATCCGGCATCGGACCGAATTTAGTGATTGAGTGTACAGGTAAACCTGAGGTCTGGCAGGAAAGCGTCGAGCTGGTCGCAAGAGGTGGAGAAGTAATTTTGTTTGGAGGCTGTCCAACTGGAACAAAGGTTAGTTTCGATGCAACGAAAATTCACTATGACCAGATAACGATAAAAGGAGTTTTCCACTTCACATCAAACGATGTGAGAACCGCTTACGATTTCTTGAGCGATAACTCAGATAAATTGATTAAAATAATCTCTGGGAAATACGCTTTGAATCAACTCCCCGAGGTTTTCGAGCAACTTGCAAATCGCAACGGTATTAAATACGAAATCAAGCCCTGAAATAATTAAATCCAAAGCGAAGATTATGAAAGTTGCGAGATTATACGACTTTGGAGATATAAGAGTAGAAGAAATGGATATCCCTGATGTTGGGGATGATGAGATGCTTGTTAAAGTGAAGGCTTGTGGGATCTGTTCAAGCGATACGATGGATTGGTATGTTAGGAAAAAGGCTCCAGTTGTAATCGGGCATGAACTTTCTGGCGTCGTTGTAAAGGTTGGGGAGAAGGTTGATAAGTTTAAACCGGGCGATAGGGTCTTTGTGCATCATCATGCTCCGTGTATGGAGTGTAGATATTGTAAGCGTGGGAATTATGTTATGTGCGATACATGGAAGAAATCAAAGATAATCCCGGGTGGAATCGCTGAATATGTGAAAGTTCCGGATGTCAATCTGAGAAATGATACTTTGAAATTACCAGATGATGTCTCCTTTGAAGATGGCGCTTTGATCGAGCCAGTTGCTTGCTCGGTTAAGGCATTTAAAAGATCCGGAATTAGAACTGGCGATTTCGTCGTTGTTCTTGGGCTTGGATTTATGGGTCAAGTAAATGTAAAACTTGCAAAGTTTTATGGGGCTGAAATTGTGATAGGTGTTGATAAAGTTAAATATCGACTTGATAAAGCAATTGAAAACGGAGCGGATTTTGTCGTCAACTTTGCAGATGAAGATGTATTTGAAAAAATTTCTCAAATCACCGGAAAATACATGTCTGATATCGTGATCGTTGGTCCCGGAACAATTGAAGCTATAAATATGGGTTTAAAACTTACTGCAAAAGGCGGGAAATTGATCTTATTTACGCCAACGCCTGATTCCGCAAAACTTGAAATTAATCCGTATGATATCTATTTCAACGAGATATCAATAATCCCGAGTTATTCAGCTGGTCCTGACGACACACAAGAAGCGTTGAAATTGATAAGCGATGGAATTATAAAAGCGAAAGATCTCGTCACGCATAAGTTTAAAATCGAAAACACGCTCGATGCTTTTATGCTCACCGCAAGCGCTGGCGAATCTTTAAAATGTATGATAATCTTCGATTAAAATTTTATGTTGATGTTTTCCGTCGTCCACCTTGGTCTAACTTTGACTGTATCGGGGTAAACAACAAATTTTTCCGATGGAGCAAATGGGAAAATCTTCCCGTAATCATATTTTCCATTTTCGTTTGAATCAATGAAAGCCTCGATCAGATATTTTCCCTGAGGTATCTGCTCGAGGATAAATTTAGAGTTACACTTCGTTTTGGTTTGAAAAATTTTTTTGCTTGAAGCCTCAAATGCCGAAACAACCACCTGTGAAATTGTATCATCACAACTTACAACTCCTTCAATTGCACCAAAAATTGCAGGGTCGATAGTCCTAAATGATATTTCCAAAGTATCCTTTCGAATGTTTTTGTTAATGTCTTGAAGTTGGAAAATTTTTAATATGTAGAGTTCATCCAGCTTTAACTCCGTTGCGGGTTTGATAAAGACTTGATTTAAATGCTGTTTTATCTCAATTTCGATTTCCTTGCTCATTGAATCCGATAAAATTGCTTTGAATTCGTCGCTTAAAATATCATCAAAAATAAGTTTGATCTCTCTTTTTAAATCGACATCGCTCTCGTTATCCGATGGAATTGAAAAAATCAAAGAAGGTGGGATTGTATCTGGCGGAAATTTGTTTTTAATTTCAAATGAAACCCTATCGAGTTCGTTTCCAGCGAGGTCGGTTATGTTTGATAGCGTCAATTCATATTTTTTGTCCGGGTTGAGATTTTCTTGGGTTATCAAAAGAATCGTGCTACTGTCGGGATAAAGTTGAGTTAAAAAGGCAAGTTCTTTTTCTCCATTTTTAAGTTTTATGACCTCATCTTTTAAAATTATCTTCTCGGAAAATTTAATGATCACATGTGAATTGTCGACGATGTTTATGGAGGAAACGAAAGGTTTGCTTGTATCTTCGAGCGTGGTTTTGAAAATGACGTTTGAAGTAGATGGGTGGGTTGAATCGATTACAACATCTTCCCAAAAGATGCCATACTCATCCATTCCGGGGTTATATAAAAGATTTCGGAGTTTATCGTTTACCGCGAACAACCGGTATTTTCCGAATTTGATGAATTGAAATTTAAAACTTCCATCTTTCCCAGCCTGTGTAACATAGTCGGGCTTTGTGCGCATCGGTGAAAGTGTATCTGGATTTATTTTGTCAATTAAATAAGCAAAGACCATAAAATTTTCTTTGCTCGTGAAAATTTTTCCTTCAATTGAACCTGAATCGATCGAGGCACCAGTTGAAAAGGCAAGCGTGAAAGATTCTTTCATTTTATTTCCAGCGTTTAGATCCTTTATCTCTGTCCCGAAGGTGACAACATATGTTGTACTATCTTTTAATTTTTCTGGGAAAATTATCTTGAGTTTTCTTCCTGACCATTTATATTGGATTTCGCTTTCAATGTAAGGTGTTATGTATATTGCATCTTGAACGGAGCGTTTATCAACATATTCGCTAAATTCAACTTCGATGTAATTGTCTTTAAAATTTACAGTTCCGTTTTTCGGATGAGTTTTGATTATTTCTGGCGGATTTGTATCCGGTGGTCCGCCTGAAGGTGGAATTTGATATGCACAACTTATCAACAAAAGTGAAAGAGCAAGGAAAAGAAGTTTCATTGGCTTTTGTCTTTGGATTTTTTTAAAATTTAAAAAACTTTAAAAACTGAAAAAAGCGATAGGAATTGAGGTAAAAGATTTGTTGTTTTGATAAATTGAAGCGTGCAAACTAAGCCGGAGTTAAAGATATGAAAATTCAATTTCTCTATTTTTCGGACTGCCCTAATTATAAACTTGCTTGGGAAAATTTGATGGAAGCGATAGCGGAAGCCAAAATTGAACATTACCATATCGAAGAGATAGAAATTAAAACCGAAGAAGACGCCATAAAGTATAAATTCCCGGGCTCACCGACGATAAGGGTAAATGGGATTGATGTTGATCCAAACTATGTCGATAGAGGGAATTACGGTTTGATGTGTAGAGTTTACAGGATTAATGAGAAATTTTACGGTGCACCGCCGAAAGAAGTTATAAGGGAGGCTCTCGAGGAAGCGAGGTTTTATGAGGGAATCAAAGAAGCTGGAGGCTGTTGTTAAATTCATTTCAATTCCTCATAGGTAGGCTAAAAACTGCAAA
>FWWL01000443.1_pt1 | contig 114786 bp, 125 predicted proteins | sample 2228331 | NCBI WGS metagenome assembly FWWL01 (sample SAMEA103939775, study PRJEB20133) | metagenome | reverse complement strand
CAAATTTAAAAATGGCAAGCCCCACATTCTAGAAATAGACGACGAAGAGAAGAATATAAGATTTTTCTTTTATAACTGGAAGTACAGTGAGTGAGTCATTAGAAAGAAACGATAACTGTTTCGTATGTGGTTTGAAAAATCCAAAAGGGCTAAAGGCTCACATTAGGACAGAACCCGGAAAAAGTCATATAGAAATCACGCTGGGCTCAGAATACGAGGGTTATAAAGGCATAATTCATGGTGGAATTTTAGCTACACTTTTAGATGAGGCAATGGCTTATGCAGTTTCCGGCAACGGATACTGGGGTGTGACAGCTTCCATCAACGTAAAATTCAAAGAAAAAGTTGAATCAAATAGAAAAATACTTGTCATTGGAGAAAAATTGGAATCAAAGGGCAACTGGGTAAAGGCACGAGCGTATATAAAATATGCTGATTCCGAGAATATTTTAGCTGAAGGAGAAGGACTCTTTAAATTGATAAAAACTCAAGATTAATTAGCGCAATTTATAGCACAATCTTTTGTTATACCCTTTAATAGAGATTAAACTACCAGAGATTTATTCTCTTCCCTGAACGCAAAGTAATCACCAGATAGCTTTTGTGTGTAGCATCTTCAAATTCGTATTTTATACCATTTAAATCACCCACATCGATATTGTTGGCAAAGAAATCGCCCGTTACCTCTCGAAATCTTGGAGAATAAGTAGCAATCTTTATTTTTGATACATTCGCTCTAATTAGGAAGTCTATATTAAATCTTCTAAAAGATACCCGAACTGTTCTCGTTGAGTCAGAATTACAATTTACGAGTACCGAAGTTGTCTTTTCTGTGATTAAATTTATAATTTCAGCAGATATCGTTCCCACAAAATTTGGAGATTTAGCTATTCTTAAAGCAGAAACCTGCGCTTGAAAAACATTAACAATAGTTTCATTTATCCACAAAGAATCTCCAACGAGGTGGAAGTTAGAATTGTAAATTGATCTTTTGTTTTTGAAAAAGTTAATTCTGCCTTTTTTCACCTGGAAACGTTCAAATTGTTGATTAAACTCGTATTCATCAACATATAGTGTAAAGTTTAATGTATCTTTTAGGTCATTAACCCATATTAATCTTACCAAATTGGTATCAGAATAGGACCTCATAAGCCATCCTGAATCAGTATGGACATACTCTCCAAAACAATAATCGTTAATGAGGAAAATATGGCTATACAAATATACCAAATTCACGAAAGGAGTGGGGTCTGTTGGGTCAAGAACCCAGAAGGATTTACCTAAAGATACGAGAATCGGAATTCCATCTGGTTCAGGCAATGAAGCCAGTTCAACTTTAGCGTCTGAAGAGTTGGTTGCTTGGTTTAAATCCGAAACTTCGATGGCTGCCTTTTCTGATTCTTCCTGGAATGGCAAAACTCTCTCACAACCTAAAAAAATAAAGACAAACAAAGCCACTAACATAAATTTAAATAACCTCATCATATTAACCTCCTTTACGCAATAATAATAACACTTAAGATATACTTTGTCAAATTTTGTTCAGCTTATTCAAAACTTCTTTAAGAAGAGTAGAACAATATTTACTTAATATTTCAGAATAGCTCGCTCTGGCGGATTCATCCTTCAAAAAAGGAAAACCAAGTATTTTTATAAGGATTTTTATCGTTTCTTCCTTTTTAAACAACTCATCCACATAATTGTCAGAGGAACCCCCAAGCAAATAAAATAGGACATGCCAAGAAATTTTCACTTTGACATCTGCTTCCTTCACCAAATCAAATAAACTAGTTGCCCTCTCTAAATCTAATATTGTAATTTTTCCGCTACATAAATACTGAACAAAGGCAGCATGAATCAGTGAATCAATTTCCCTCAAAGTAATGTCAAAATTGAAAATATACTGTTCTGCCTCTTTAATTTCTGTTAAGGCTTCCTCACATAATCCCTTTAGACAAAAGACGCCAGCCTTTAATACTTTTATTTGAAATAACCTACCAGGTTTGTAAAGGGTTCTATAAATTCCCTCTGAAGAGCACAAGGACTCAAATGCATTCTCAAATAGTCCAGATTCAAACTCAGCAATACCCTTTAACAAGTAAATCAATCCTTTTTTTTCAGGTACAGTTATATATTCCGAAGATAATATCTCTCTGAGTAAAGCTTCAGCGGAAGAAAACTTAGAAAGGTAAATATATACACTAGCCAGATTAATAGTCGTATCAACTGCATAAGAAAACAGTGATTTGTTCTTAAATATACTAATAGCTCTCACATAGTAATCCACAGCTTTCTCATAATCCATCGTATTCTGATATACTCTGCCCAGATTATTCAGCACTACCCCCATTAGTAATAAACTACCAGACTTTTTTACTACCTCTAAAGTATCAAGAAGATATTTCTCGGCTCTCACATAATCCTGATAATAGAGATAAATTTGACTGATGTTTATTTGAACCTTAGCCTGGGAGAGAATCTCTCCTATATCTTCCACTATCGATTTTGCCTTTTCGTAATACTGCAGCGCATCCTGATAGTTTCCATTTAATTGACTTATGTTGCCTAAAAGATTTAAATCAGCACCTAATGCCCTAAGAGCATCCCTACTACTCAAAGCATTTTCTTCGATAACCTTTAGACTTAAATTCGCACAATTTGCTGCTTCCTCGTAACGTCCTAACATCCAAAGAATCTCAGCCCTCTTAAAAGTGGCGTATGCTTTTATCTCAGGGTATTTTATCTCGTCGATCTTTTCTAAAAGGTTCAAAGCTTCACTTTGCCTTGACAGCTTTGAGTAAATACTTGCTAAAAGGATCTTATATTTCAAGAATAAATCCGAATCAGGAGATAAGATTTTATAGAAATTCTCAATGAACTTAATAGCCTCTTGATAATCCCCAAGACCTTCCAGGCACTGGGCAATTTTAAAGGCGACCACTTCGTTAATTTCTAGCTCTTTAAAAGCCTTAAGGGCATAACTATAAAATCCCTTGTTAAAAGATAAGTCGCCAGCTTTTTCATAATAATCATTAGCCAGTTCTTGATATCCAGCTTTTTGATAATGATGCGCAATGATAAATAGTATATTTTCATCCTTTACTTCTAATTTCTCCAATTCCTTTGAAACCTCAAAATGGATTTTTTCTCTCTCCTTTTTCGTAACCAAAGAATACGCAGCCTCTCTCATCAGTTCATTTCGAAATGCATACTCAAGGCTATTAGTAACTTCAGAAAACCCCTTAGAAAGTATAAATCCTTCTTTTTCTAGAAAATCTAATGAGTCGATCACAGACTTTCCAACTATCCTTTCCAGAAGTCCCCTCCAGAAGTACGACCCTATTACTGAAGCAGTTTTTAAGATTTCCTTATGCTGAGATGGTAATGCATCAATTAATGGAATTAACAAGCCGCTAATAGTATCTGGAATTGAAATATCTTCCGATTTTAACCTCAAAGGGTTGTATTCCAGTAGGTCCTGCTCTTTTAAGAAATAAATTAACTCTTCAATAAAATAAGGATTCCCCTTTGTTTTTTCTAAAGTAAAACTTACAAAATCATCTGAGATTTCGTTATCTTGAACTTTTAAAAAAGTTTTGCAGACCTCTATTACAAAGCTCTCACCTAAGGGCTTTAGTTCCAAAATTCTATCTGCTGGTATACTCTCCACTAATTCACGAGAAATAAAAGCCATAATCAAACTTCCACCCTGCAATTTTGCTTTAAGAACTTTCAGAAAAGCCTTAGATTCTTCATCAAGATATTCAGTATCATCTATGAAAATAATTAGGTAAGTGAGGTCTTTTAACAACCAATTCAGCATGTCAGTCAAAATTGATTCCAGTTCTTTAATTAAATCCCTAGATAGCTCAACCTCACCTCTTAAAAATAACAATAGTCTGGAGCTTATTAAATCGGCTTCAAATTCTAAGAGACCATGCACTTTTTTCAAGTAAGAACTTAGGGCTTCATCAACTTCTATATCCTTTGGCAATATGCCTTTCAAAATGTTAGAAAAAACTTTTTTAAACGCAAAAAGAGGTTCTCTGGATGTCGGGTCACAACGGATAAAATAGACCCTTTTACTGGAAAATCTCTGAGACAACAGAGCTGCAAGCTCAACGCAAAACCTAGTCTTACCCACACCTGCTTCACCAATAAAATTCACTATCTTTAAACCTGATTCAGAAAATTTACTCTTAATGAAATCCTCTGCTTCTTTTAATTCCTCCTCTCTACCAAGAAATGGAGTCTTAAACCTACCTCTTATTAAGAATTCACTCTGAGCGGGTTTTTCAGTGATAACTTCAAAAACTTTTACAGGTTCACTCTTACCTTTTAGGCTTACGGGACCAACTTCTTTAAAGAAATAATATTGAAAAGCAAGATTAAATACACTCTCAGACACATATATCTTTCCCGGTTCGGTAACATCTTCAATTCTTTGGGCCACATTAACTGCATCACCCAGAACAGTAGGCTTTTCACCCGCAATGGAAGACCATAAAACTTCACCAGCATTGATTCCGATTCTCATTTTAATTTCAGTTCCCCTTTCAGAGTTAACTTCACCTAAATATCTCTGCATAGAAATTGCAGTCGCGATTGCCCTTCTTGCATCATCACCATAAGCAACGGGGGCACCAAAGACCGCCATAACAGCGTCCCCAATAAATTTGTCTAGGTATCCTCCGTTCCTTTCTACAAGCTCTTTAAAACGCCCAAAAATACTATCTACAAGTTCCTGTAAGTCCTCTGGGTCCATAAGTTCAGCGAGTGGTGTGAAGCCTTTTATATCCCCAAATAAAACCACTACTCGCCTTCTTTCGGGTTTGATTTCCAAAGAATTATCCGGTATCATTTCAATTTATAATTATAATGCAACAAGTCAGCAATCTTTTGATAATTTTTTGGAATATCACTAAAGTTCAATTACTTAGCAATAATTTAAAATTTTTTGCTCAATTTATAGAAGACCTTCCCACTTACGTATCCCAAAGCTGCTCCTGCAATAACGTCCGTCGGCCAATGTCTTTTTAAATATATCCTTGACAAACCTACCCCGGTAGCCCAAATGTACAATGGAATTCTATACTCAGGATGCATTGAACTATAATATGAAGCCATGTAAAATACTACAGTAGTATGTCCAGAAGGAAATGAGGAATTACTTCTCTCAGTGCTCCCCGTTGGACGTTCTCTATTCACCGCATATTTTATTCCCTGGCTCACAAGTGAAGTCGTTCCAAGGCCTATCCAGTAGGCTCCAAAAGTATGTAGATCCATATTTTCCCTACCAGACCAGTAAAAAGCAGAACTCATAACAACACAAACACCATCTCCACTAGTAGTAAGAGACTTAAAAAGGAAATCGGAGAAGGGAGATGATAACTTTTCTGACACTAATTGGACACCAACGGAATCAGCCTTAATTAAAGAAAACGCAAGCAAAAACTCAAATAATATCATAAAAGCCTCCTGTGAATTTCATCTTTGGTCAAATTACATGCAAATTCTATCAATTTTAACTGGCTCTTATGGCCAGAGACAATTCTTAAGCATCTCGTGGCAACGCCCAACCTTTCTGCCAGATAGCGAATTAGGTCTTCGTTTGCTTTCCCTTTTTCCGCTGGCTCTTTAACTTTTATGATGAACATATCGTCTTTATACTTAATGCTGTACTCCTTGCTGTTGGGCTCCACTTTCACGTATTTTCTCAACACCTCATTATTATAAACGAAAACTTGTGAAATTAACTTGATTATTTTTCTAAATGCATTATAATTATCCAATGGTGATATATTATGGAAGAGATTATATTAAAAGACCCATTAACTGGTTTATACCACCACAACTACTTTCCAATCAAAGTTAACGAAGAACTAACTAGAGCCAAAAGAAAGGGATATCCCCTTTGCATACTTTTCGTTGATCTTGATTTCTTCAAATTAATAAACGATAATTTTGGGCACCAGGTTGGCGACCAAGTTTTGCAACAATTTTCTGAAGCCTTAAAAAATAGCATTAGAGAATCGGACCTGCTTTTCCGATATGGTGGAGATGAATTCGCTGTCATCCTTCCGGAACTTGACTTAAACGAAGGCATTAAGATTGCAAAAAGGATTAAAGAACAGATTGAAAATAGGGGGTATGGACCTTCCAACAATTTAAAAATCTCAATGAGTGTTGGAATATCGCAATTTCCAATCGATGCTTTAGATGCAGAGGAACTTATTAAAAAAGCCGACGAAAGGTCATTGATGAGCAAAAGAATGGGAAGAGGTAAAATCATTTACTCAAGTGATTTTAGAGAAGAGATTTCTTCCATTTCCTTATCAGAAACCCGATTTGCCGGAAGAGAAAAGGAGCTTGATCTTATTTCAAGGACATTAGTAGATTTTATCAATACAAACGACAGATTTATAGCCATACTGAAAGGTGTTAAAGGAGTCGGACTCTCGAGACTTTTAACAGAATCAGTAAAACTTATATCTGTTTTGAACTTAAAGACCTTTAACATAACGATGGATCATAAAGACCTATCCGATCCGTTCCCACTTATAAAAGCTATTATTAGGGAAATATCTAACAAAAATGAACCCCAATTATTGAACGGACACGAGGAAATAGCCAATTTATATATTGGTCAAGAAAACATTCATGAAAGTAGATCCATCACAATGAGCGAAGGCAAAGTCTTGAACTTTCTTTATGACCTTCTCCCAAAAATTTCAAATGGTGAACTTTTAGTAATTACAATTGACAATGCAGAACTAATAACAAAAAGGTGTATAGATAATTTTACAAAGGTCCTGGCAGAAGAGTTCGCGCAAAAAATCTCCTTAATATTAACAATAAAAGGAAAAGGCGTTGTGGAAGAAATAATCAAAACTCTTCCAGTTCGTTTCATTCAGTTAGACATTCCTCCCCTTAGAAGGGAGGAAGTAAAAACCCTTCTATGGCAGGTACTAAAAACAGAACCAGATTCCGAATTCCTGGATTGGATTATGGCTAAGACGGGCGGTAGGCCATTATACATTGATAAAATGCTAAAAACTCTTATTGCAACACACAAGCTATTCCCAGGAGAAACACATTGGTTAATAAGTGAAAATTACTACACAATATCTGATACGTACGCAGTGCCTATAGCAGAAGACATTTCCTATTTGTCACCAAGAGAGAGGGAAGTTTTGGAATTTTGCGCTGCTTTCAATAATGATTTTTCTGTAAGCTTTATTTCCCAGGCATTAAAGTTAAGCCACGCGGAAACATTAGAAATTTTTGAAACACTCCAAAAAAATGGATATGTAGAAGAGGTAATACCATACTCAATCTATAGATTTACCTCCTCATTCTTAAGAGAACAAATATATGCACAAATACCAAAGGAGAAAAGGGGTATCCTACATTTTAAAATCGCTAACGAGTTAGATAAAAATTTTGAAGAGACAGCAAGATTAGACCCCCAGGTTCTTTACGAACACTATATAAAAGGTGGATTTGAGAACAATGCAATTCCCTACATTGAGCTCCTGATAAAAAACTCTATTTCCAAAAGGGAATTTAGAAAGGCTATAAGGTTCATTCAACGTATTTTTGAAATTGCAGAATATAAACTGCAAATTCAAGAAAAGGTAGGACTTTTAAAACAATGGGGATTTTGTCTCAGGAGTGAAGGAGAATTTCAAGAGGCTCTACAGAAGCTTCAAAAGGCGTTAGAATTAGCTACCAAATATCAGGAAAAGTATGAGGAAGCACTCGTCCGTTTAGAAATTGCATGGATTCAACATGAATTAAATCTTCAAGACAAATTGAAAGCCAACATTGATGAAATTATAAAAATAGGCAACCAGATTAACAATAAAGAGATCATAGCCAAGGGAATGATTTTTAAAGCATTATACTATCAGGACTTTGAGCAAAACACCTTAAAAGCAGTCCTTACATATGAAGAGATTCTCCCACTTTTAAAGGATGAAGAAAACCATGAAATTTACGCTAAGGTATTTGGAAATTTGGGGAAATGCTATTCAATTTTGAAAAACCAACAGAAATCCAAGGAAGCTTACGAAAGAGCCCTGTACCATGCAAAGATGTCTAACAATGTGGAGCTTCAGGCTACGATTCTTACAAATTACGGAACAATTCAGTTTATAACTCAAGATGTAGAGAGTAGTCGTAAAACCTTTGAGAAAGCTTTTGAGATAGTTAGAAAAAATGACATAAGACACCTGATACCCCATATTTGTATGAATCTGGCAACTATTTATTCTAACTATGCAGAGTACTCGCTTGCAATAAGTTACCTTGAGAAAGCGATTGATTACGCAATTGATATGAAATTAGAAGGAGAAGAGTTGACCTACAGAAGCGTTTTCCATGGAATAAAATCTCATTTAGGTGACTACAAGTATAACGGCTCAAAACTTTTAGAAATAGCAAAAACAACTAAAGAAAAAGGGTATCAAAGTGCTTTTGAGAAAGCAATTATCTATCTCGTTAAAATCTACGGATATATCGGGGATTACAACATGCTTGAGGAACTTATTAAATCGACTTCCCAACTAAAGCAACAGAGACAAAAAGCGTTAGCTGAAGTAAGTTTTCTTGAAGTCATTCCTGTTTATTCAGATAAGCCGGAAATTTTCAGAAATAAAATTGAAATGAATCTTAATGAGGCAAAAAAATCAAAGGACATCGCATTAGAAATAGGTTTTAGCTTAGATATGTACTTGGTTGGATTATTAAGCGATGAAGGAACAAATCCTTCAGAATTTAATACAATTTTAGAAAATGCATACAGTGCGAAACTTATTACTAATTATTTGGACCTACTCACTTTTGAATTTTTATTTGGAAAATCCAAGGAAAAAAGTTTTGAGCAACTTAAACAACTTGAGCAGAAAATGAATTTTAAACTAAGAAATCTTTATGAAATAGGACAATTAATCAATAATCTCAAAGGTACAGAGAGCCAGGACTTCATAACAGAGTCATTAAATATTATGGAGAAGGAATTTACAGAACAGGGTAATAAATACTTTCTAATAATGTTCTACAGAGCAATAGCAAAAAATCAGATATTAAGAACTCTTGGACTCTCTAAAGCTTACATAGAAAAACTAAAGCAACTTACCACAAGTAGATTTAACTTTTTCGCTTGAGTTCAAAATTAAAAAGGGAATCCCTCAGTTTCTTGTCAAAAATCCTGAGAATAGTAAAATATATTCCCATCAAAAGAAAACCTATTAGGGCACTCAGAAATTCAGCAATTTTAAATAAACGTGAAACGTAATATCCAACAACAAAAGCGAAAATTGGAGACAAAAAAATAAGGAAAGCAGCCAAAATTATTCCCTTTGAATCCTCCAGAATTACAACCTCATCACCGGGGTTCAAATCCTTCCCTTTCGCTTCAATGACGTCATCACCCTCTTTCATTCCACCAAGAGAACAAACTTTTGAAAAACCGCAGGAAGAACAGGAACTACCTTCCTTAAATACCTTTACCAAGTACTTATTCTCCGCTAACTTTTTTAAAACAATACCCCTTAAAACCTCTTGCACCCTAAACCTTTACCTCCACAAATTTTTTATCTATTGCAATAGCTCCTGTGGGGCAGACCGAAGTTACTTTATCTGCTACTTCGTCAACAGTTTTTGGATCTAATATTATCGCAAGATTATTCTCTAATTTCATCGAACCCTCTGGGGCGTTCTTTACGCATAAACCACATGCTATACATGCAACTTTACAGTAGCCCTTTGCAACAGGCCCACGGTCAAGGCTCTTGCAGAAGACAAAGACTTTCCTATCAACAGGTACAAGTTCAATAATATTCCTCGGACAGGCTTCAACACACTTGCCACAGGCAGTGCATTTTTCCTCAATCACATGCGGCAAACCATCTTCTCCCATATACATTGCACCAAATTTACAAGCCCTGACACAATCACCGAGTCCCAGACAGCCATATACGCAACCTTTATCCCCCTTCAAAGTGAATTCGGCCACCCTGCAAGACTCAATTCCATTATACTCCGCTCTTCTCACTGCATTCTCTTTTGAACCGTTACACATTACCTTGGCTACAAGTTTAGCCACTGAAACCACATCCAACCCTAATATATGGGAAACCTTATTAGCAACTTCCTGGCCTCCCGGTGCGCATTTACCGGGATTGGTCTCTTTCCCTAACGCCAGTGCCTCTGCATAACCGGCGCAACCGGGATAACCACAGGCACCACAGTTGGCACCGGGAAGAGTCTCTAAAATAAGTTCAACCCGAGGGTCCTCATGGACGGCGAGCTTTTTAAAAGCAAAAACAAGAAAAAGACCAAAAAATAAACCCAAACCCAATGCCAACAGTAAACTGTAAATAATTGTGCTCATTTAATTTAACCTCCTATTGTAAAGAAATAATTCCTGAAAATCCCATAAAGGCGAAAGCCATAAGGCCGGCAATGAGTAAAGTGATAGGTGCTCCCTTTAAAGCCTTGGGAACGTCTCTTACTTCAAGCTCTTCCCTTATACCTGCAATAAGAAGAAGGGCAATAGTAAACCCAACTCCCGCTCCAAAACCCCAGAAAATGTTCTCAATCAGATTATAATTTCTCATTGAACCGAGTAAAGCAAGACCGAGAACGATACAGTTAGTCGTAATAAGGGGTAAGAAAATTCCAAGAGCTTTATAAAGGGCAGGAGAAACCTTTTTAATAACCATCTCAACAAATTGAACGAGTACAGCTATTACAAAAATGAAAGTGATAAGTTGTAAAAATTCAAGGTGTAACGGCCTCAATACCAGATGGTCAAGAAGATTTGAAATAATAGCAGTCATAGTCATAACAAAAGTGGCTGCAAAACCCATACCTATAGCCGAAGATACCTTTGCTGAAACACCCAAAAAGGGACAAAGACCCAAAAAGTAAGTCAAAATAAAATTGTTTGTTATTGCTGCTGCAAAAAATATTATTAAAGGTCTTAACATTTTTCCCCCTATTCTTTCTTAGTAATGAAATTCATAAAACCAATCAACATAGCCAAAGTCAAGAAAGCCCCGGGTGGCAAAATCATCACAAGGATTGGCTTAAACCAGGAACCAAGAACCTTTATCCCTAATATGGTTCCAAAGCCAAGTAATTCGCGAATGATTCCCATGAGTAATATGGCTATTATATATCCAACGCTCATCCCAAGGGCATCCAAAATGGAAGGCAACAACTTGTTCTTCTTCGTAAAAGCCTCCTGGCGTCCAAGAATAATACAATTAACCACAATCAGAGGGATATATGGACCCAATGCCTTTGAAATGTCAGGAAACTTGGCTTTAAGAAAGAGGTCAGCAATAGTAACAAAAGTAGCAATAACTACAATATATACAGGTATTCTAACTTCGTTGGGAATAAAATTCTTTATTAGTCCTATTACAAAGGAAGAGAAAAAGAGAACAAAGGTTACAGCAGCAGCCATAGAGAGACTATTGATAACCGTATTGGAAACAGCCAGAACCGAACACAAACCGAGAAGCTGAACGAGTACCGGATTTTCCTTAAAAAGGCCCTTTATAAACTCATAGCCCATCGGTCTATTATTGTTGGCCATTTTCTAAACTCCTTTTTAAAATGCTTAAGCCATTATTTATGGCAGAAATAATTGCGTCTGTAGTTACTGTTGCACCGGAGACCACATCCATTTTTGAGGCTACAAGAGGCAGGTTTTTCCCCGCCAAGGAATTTAAAAACTTTTCAAATCTTGATCTTTTACTTAAAACCTCGCCACTATATGGAACTACATTTAAAATTGAATTAAAGTCTTTGCTAAATACTACAACCACACCGACAGAATCGTTGTAACCCAGAGCCTTTGAAAGCACTGCGTAACCTGAAACTTTACCTTCTTCCACAATTTCAAAGAACTCATCTCTTACCTTAATTTCCTTTTGTGGATAAAGATTTTGAAGTATGGAAACAATCTCACCCTTTAAGGCTTCACTTCCGCCCCCGAGGTGCATTTTTAAAATCTCGTTGGCTTTATTCACAATGTTTGCAACGGACTTAGAGGAGATCGTTGCTCCTGTAATTGCTTCCACCTGTGATTTATTTTGAGGTTTCTGACCCTTAACCACCTCAACAGGAGGAACTGTGCCACGGAATTGAGCCTTAAACCACTCCTCCACTATTCTGTTTCCAAGACCGGGCGTTTCCACATTCTCCAAAACCTCAATACCTGTTATCTCAGAACCATCTTCATTAAATCCTACCATCAATTTAATCGGTCCCTGAAATCCTCCTCCTTCAAGCAAAACGCCATAACCCATCACATTACCTTCGTTATCTTTACCCGTTAAAATGCTCGTCTTGTCATCAATCTTCTTCTCTTCAAAATCAGAGACATTGGGTACAACCGCTACCAAAGCCTTTTTCTTTGCATTCTCTAGATTTCTTGCAATGTCCTTTTGAGTAGAAACATAGGTGCCTGCAAGAACTCCACATGCCACAAGAATAACAACGGTCAAAGAAATTATCATGTGATATTCTTTTTTCATTTTTTCACCTCCCCCAATATTCTTGGACGAGCCATTCTATCAATCCATGGCCTTAGGGTGTTTACAATCAAAATACTGAACATCACACCTTCAGGGTAACCGGAGAACAACCTAATTAAGACCACAAGAAAACCAGCAATTATTCCGTAAATAATTCTTCCCTTTTGAGTAATAGGCGAAGTAACCATATCGGTAATCATATAGAAAGCTCCAAACAAAAGGCCACCAGCCAGGATGTGGAAGAGAGGATCTGGATATTTATGGGGATTTATTAACCACATAATTCCACCAAAGAAGGCAACCGAAAGAATATAGGATAAGGGTAATCTATAATCTACATAACCCTTGATAATCAATAATATTCCACCAATGAGGATTAAAAGTGCCGAAGTCTCACCCAAACAACCTGATATATTGCCAAAGAAAAGGTCTTTGTAAGGAGTAAATATCCTCGCCAGTTTAAAAGCAGCCAATGGGGTTGCTCCGGTAAAGGTGTCTGGATTCATAAATCTCGTAGGTACCCACGTAGTCATATCAACGGGAAATGCAGCTACAAGGAATGCTCTACCAATTAGAGCAGGATTAAATATATTCTGACCTATACCGCCAAAGAACTGTTTCGCAAAAATAATTCCAAAGGCTGACCCAAGGGCAGCTTCCCAGAGTGGGAACTTTGGAGGTAATGTTAGTCCCAGTAAAACACCGGTAATAACAGCGCTCCCATCAAGACACTGTTTTACATCCCTTCCCCTTAATTTTAGAACTATAGCCTCAGAGACCACAGCACTTAAAGCCGAGACCAGAATCAAAAGCAACGAATAAAATCCAAAGAAGTAAATCGCTCCTATAACGGGGAATAGAAGTGTGAAAACGGTAAACCACATTACCTTTTTAACATCCTCATGTGTTCTTATATGAGGAGAAACAGAAAGGATAAAACTTTTCTGTTCCATCACATCCTCCTTAGTTCTTGTTTACCATACTTAATCCACTGAACATGATTGATTCTTGAAGGACATACAAAGGCACAAGAACCACACTCAATACAATCCATAAGACCGTAAAGTTCCTTAGCTTCAACAAAGCGCTTAGACTTAACATAGTCCACAATCATAAGCGGTAAAAGCCCCATGGGACAAACTTCTACGCATTTGGAACACCTGATGCAATTGTACTCCGTAAATTCCCCAACAAGCTTCTTAGAAAAGAGTAATATACCCGATGTTCCCTTAATGACAGGGACTTCAAGGGAATATTGCGCGATACCCATCATTGGCCCACCATTTATCACCTTCAACACTTCACCATCAATACCACCGGTCATATCAATTACATCCTGAAATCTTGTACCTATCCTAACAAGATAGTTTCCAGCACCCTTAGCACAATCACCTGAAAGGGTAACCACCCTTTCAATTAAAGGTTTTCCAAATCTAACAGCCTCGTAGATAGCAACGGATGTCTGGACATTCTGAACAAGGCATCCCACATCCATTGGTAATCCGCCCCTCGGAACCTCGCGATCGGTCAAGGCTTTAATAAGCTGTTTTTCAGCCCCTTCAGGATACTTGGTTTTCACTATTTTGAGTTCAAAACCATCAAATTTACCTATAACCTTGGAAACTGACTCAATTGCTTTAGGTTTATTATCTTCGATAGCAATAAAGACCTTCTCTGCACCTACCGCTCTCCTGACAAGATACGCACCCCAAAGAACATCTTCAGGCCTCTCCTGCAATATCCTATCATCCGCTGTAAGGAATGGCTCACACTCCGCCCCGTTGATAATAACGATATCTATTTTCTTTTCTTTCGGAGGTGAAAGTTTCACATGAGTTGGGAATGCAGCCCCACCGAGGCCAACGATTCCGGCTTCTCTTACCGCGCTTACTATTTCCTCAGGGGTCCTTTCCTGCCAGTTTTCCCTCTCCTTAGGTTCTTCAATCCATTCATCATTTCCATCGGCTTCTATTACGATTGCTGTAACAGAGGAAAGTAATACAGGATGGGGATGTTCTACAATATTTTTTACGGTACCTGAAGTTGGAGCATGAATATTAGCGGAGATTAATCCATCTGCCTCAGCAATTTTTTGCCCCTTCTTGACCTGGTCTCCACGCTTAACAATAGGCTTAGCGGGTTTACCGGTATGCTGTGACAGGGGTACATATAAAGTTTTTGGTACTTCAAGGGTTACAACCGATTTATCAGAAGTGACCTTATTATAGGGGGGATGAATTCCTCCCCTGAAGGTAAATTTTGCCATGTCAGTGGCTCCTTTTTAGATCTTTACAAAATCTCTGCCTAAATGAAAAGCTTTTAAATTTACCTCAACCGTGTCCTTTTTCACACTTTCTGATATCACCTTTTCCCACAACTGAACATCAAAGGGCAGATATTTTGAGATACAACCTAAAAGAACGGTATTGGCAGTGCGGGCATCACCTGCTTGTTTTGCTAATTCTGTAGCCGGAACAATTATAACCTCCGCACCGGCCTTTTCTTTAATAATATCCTCAACATTCTGCGGATAGGTATCAAGTTTTAAAGAAACAGTGGTTGGAACTATTTCCAGGTCATTTATTACTACCTTAGCCCCGTTCATCTTCAAATAGTGGACCCAGCGAAGTGCTTCAGCTTTTTCAAAAGAAAGTAATATTTCGCAGCTTCCCTTTTCTACAAGCGGAGAATAAACCTTCTTACCAAAACGGACATGGCTCACGACGCTACCACCCCTCTGAGACATTCCATGTACTTCACTCTTCTTGGCATCGAGACCGGATTCCATGGCTACCTTTGATAGAAGCTCAGAGGCAGTCAAAATGCCCTGACCACCGACCCCGGCTATAATTACATTAAAAACTTTGTCTTCCATTTGCCGCCTCCCAAATTACGAAATAGCCCCAAAGGGACATACTTGAATGCATAAATCACAACCGACACAAAGGAGTTCCGAAATATTGGACTTCCCGTCTTTCATGCTTATCGCAGGACAACCAAGCTTTATGCAAGCCATACATTTCTCTCCACGGCATATTTCAGTATTAACTTTTCTCTTTGGCCTCTGAGCCTGTTTTTTACGCTCCTCGGGCAAAAGGGCACAAGCTCTTTTGGAAATCACAACTGCAGGCTCTTCAAGTTCTTGTACTTCCTTTAAAACCTCTCTCGTCCCCTTCAAATCATGGGGGTCAACCTCATAAACCCTCTTCACACCACAAGCCTTTACAATCTCTTTCATGTCAAGGGCTACGGTCTCCTCCCCCATGGCTGTTCTACCGGTTCCGGGGTTATCCTGATGGCCTGTCATTGCGGTTATCCTATTGTCAAGGATAATAATCTTCGTTATGCCTTTGTTATAAACGATGTCAATCAGCCCGGGAATTCCAGTATGCAAGAAGGTGGAATCACCTATCACTCCAAAGAGCTTCTTTGAAAATTCCTTTCCCCGTGCTAATTCGAAACCGAAAGCATTAGTAATTCCAGCACCCATGCATATTGTAGTATCAATGGACTCATAAGGTGGAAGAGCACCTAATGTATAACACCCTATATCACCCGTAACGGTAGCTTTTGACCTCCAGAGATTATAGAATATCCCAGTATGTGGACACCCAGCACAAAAGACTGGTGGCCTCATTACTGCCTTAACAGGTTCTGGATGTGGGAGTTCTTCACCCAAAACCCCCTTTCTTACTACTTCAGGTGAAAGCTCATCGCACAAAGGAATATATTTCTTTCCTTCTACCTGAGTATAACCAAGAATCTTTATCTCTTCTTCAATGAAAGGCTCGTTTTCCTCAATCACAATGATCCTATCAACCATATTAACGAATTGCTTGAAAAGCTCTACTGGGAAAGGATAAGACATACCCAATTTCAAAAAAGTTGCATTGGGGAAAATCTCTCTGGCGTATTGATATGAAATTCCACTGGTAACGATTCCAAGAGACCTGTCACCTGCTTCAATTCTGTTAAGATGGGTCTTTGAGGCAAACTCTTGCAATTTCTGTAATCTCTCTTCGACCACATAATGTCTTACTTTTGCGTTGGAGGGAAGAATCACATATTTTCTAAAATCTTTAACGTAATCTTTAATTGGAACTTCAGTCCTCTCTCCAAGCTCTACTACAGTTTTAGAATGGGAAAGCCTTGTTGTCATCCTAAATAAAACTGGGGTATCAAACATCTCCGATATTTGGAATGCCTCTTTAAAAAATTCCTTAGCTTCTTGAGAATCTGAAGGCTCAATTAATGGGAGTTTTGCAAACTTGGCATACCTGCGATTATCCTGTTCATTTTGTGAAGAATGCATTCCGGGGTCATCACATGTTATTATGACAAATCCGGCATTTATTCCGGTATATGAGGAGGTAAAAAGAGGGTCCGCTGCCACATTCAACCCAACGTGTTTCATGGAGACCATACTTCTTGAACCCGCAATAGCAGCACCAAAGGCCACTTCAAAAGCAACTTTTTCGTTTGTAGACCACTCTGAGTAAATATCCTTGTATTTAGTAACATTTTCCAAAATCTCTGTTGACGGAGTACCGGGATAAGCGGTAGCAACTCTTACACCTGCTTCCCATGCTCCTCTGGCAATAGCTTCATTGCCAGAAAGAAGAACTTTTTTACCCATGTAAACCTCCCGGGATTAAGTGAAAAAAAAGAATTAAAAAATTTCGTGAAGAAATTAAATAATAGTGGAACTAAAAGAAAAGAAAAAAAGAGCGAAAGGCTGAAGATTTCAGCCTTTCGCTTCAATTTCAAATGGTTTCTCTGGTTTTTCGACGAGCTCCAAAATGGCCATTCTCGCATCATCCCCCTTCCTGGGTGGGAGCCTCAAAATTCTCGTATAGCCTCCATTTTTATCTTTGAATAAAGGAGCAATTTCTTTAAATAATCTCTCTAAAACCTTTCTGTCACCAATATATCTGACTGCTAATCTAACTGCCGATAAATCATCTTTTTTAGCCACAGTGATAAGCTTCTCAATTAACTTCCTAGTTTCCTTTGCTTTTGGAAGAGTAGTCCTTATCTTACCGTGAATAATCAAAGATACAACTTGATTTCTTAAAACAGCCTCCCTATGCTCTTTAACCATCCCTAATTTTCTAACCTTCTTAAGGTGTCTCATTCACAACCTCCTTCTATTCAAACTCTTTAATGTTCATTCCAAAATGAAGCTCATGCATGGCAAGTTTGTCTTCGATTTCTTTAATCGACTTTTCGCCCAGATTCTTGAACCTAAAGAGGTACTCGCGATTCAGCGTAACCAGCTCTTTAATTTTTGTGATGCCTTCATCCTTGAGTATATTCAATGTCTTTCGGGGAAGTTCAAGAATGTCAATTTCTTCCTCTAAGAGCTCTTTTATCTTCAACTTCTTTTCTGAGGGAACCTTTTCTTCTTCTACTTTGAAAGGCTCCTCAATCTCTTTCTGGAATCTACTAAACAAATCCAAAATAAGGTCAACAGCGTATTTCAAACAATGATCGGGCGAAACGGTCCCATCAGTCCAAATTTCTAACGTAAGCTTCTCAAAATCGGTCCTTGCCTTAACCCTGATGTTTTCAACTGTAAAATTGACTTTGGTCACCGGAGAAAAAATTCCATCCATTATGATATAATCAACAGGCAAGTTTGGTAGTTGAATTTCTTCAGCCGGCACATAACCTCTTCCTCTAACAACCAAAAATTCAAAGTTCAAGTTTACATCATCACCGGTCACAGTAAATAGGTGTTGTTCAGGATTGACAATTTCCACATAATGAGGACATTCAATATCTTTTGCCTTGTATTCCCTCTTTTCAGATGCCACCAGTCTCAATAAAGCAGTAGATTCCACTTCATTATCAAACTTAACTCTTACTTGCTTCAGGTTTAGAATAATATTCGTCACATCTTCATACACACCATCAATAGAAGAAAACTCGTGGGGTACACCTTCGATCCTCACACCTACTATAGCATAGCCAGGAATTGAAGACAGTAACACTCTCCTTATTACATTGCCTATTGTATGCCCAAAACCTCTCTCCAGTGGCGAAAAGACATATCTTCCGTAGTCTGATATCACCTCTTCCTTGAAAATTCCTAAAGGGAAAACATACTTAATATTCTTTACAAAACTAAAATCAACACCTTCTTGCTTTTTATATTCTGGCATAGCTCCCTCACTTCGAATAAAGCTCTACAATTAATGTTTCATTTATCGGGAATGTAACATCGCTTCTTTCTGGTAGACGAACAACTTTCCCTCTAAAGTGTTCTTTATCGAGCTCTAACCATGTTGGTACATCAAAGGTTTTTCTCTCTTCGAGACTCTCTGTAATAACAAGCATTTCCCTTGAAGATTCTTTTATCTCGATCACATCGCCAACTTTTACAATAGAAGAAGGCACATTTACCTTCTTTCCATTAACCAACACATGACCGTGTGTAACTAATTGTCTGGCTTGATTTCTCGACTTAGCAAAACCCAATAAATAACATACATTGTCCAATCTTCTCTCTAGTAAGCTTAGCAAATTTTCACCTGTATTGCCAGGCATCTTTTTAGCAATCTCAAAATATCTCCTAAATTGAGATTCCAGAACACCGTAAATCCTTTTAACCTTTTGTTTCTCTCTCAACTGAATTCCATAAATTGAAAGCTTTTTTCTTGGTGTATTAGGTGCAGAACCCGGAACAGACTTTCTGCGTTCAAGGGCGCATTTGTTTGTTTTGCAACGATCGCCCCTCAAAAATAGTTTCATACCTTCTCTTCTACACAATCTGCATTTAGCCTCTGTATATCTAGCCATAGTTACTACACCCTCCTTCTCTTAGGTGGTCTGCATCCATTATGAGGAATTGGAGTAACATCTTTTATCGCCACAACTTCTAATCCAGCTTGCTGAAGAGCTCTAATTGCAGTCTCTCTCCCCGGTCCAGGCCCTTTAACCCAAACTTCAACCTTTTGCATACCTAAATCTTTTGCTTCTTTTCCAGCCTTCTGTGCTGCTGCTCCAGCCGCGAAAGGCGTCCCCTTTCTTGTCCCTGAAAATCCTACGGTTCCGCCACTTGCCCAAGCAACAGTATTACCCTTCGAATCCGTGATTGTGATAATAGTATTATTAAAAGTGGAAAAAATATGCGCAACACCAACAGACTCAACGCTTCTTGCCTTTTTCTTGCGTTTTTGAGCCTGCGAAACTCTTGTTGATTTCTTTTGCGTAGCCATAAATTAAACCCCCTTACTTACCACCTGTCTTTTTCTTTTTAAACATGTTACCTCTTGGACCTTTACGAGTCCTTGCATTACAACGAGTACGCTGACCTCTAACAGGCAATCCAGCTTTATGTCTCAGACCACGATAACAACCTATGTCAATCAGTCTTTTAATGTTCCTCTGAAGCTCAGCTCTTAAAGCTCCTTCGACTTTGTACTTGGAGACTTCATCTCTTAGTTTGGCAACTTCTTCCGGTGTAAGGTCTTTCGTTCTCCTGTCAGGCGAAATACCTGTGGCTTCTAATATCTTTTTAGAAGTAGAAAGCCCTATACCATAAATGTATGTCAAAGCATAAAGAATCTTTTTATCCCTTGGCAGATCGACACCTGCTATTCTTGCCATCTTCCCTCCTAACCTTGCCTTTGTTTATGCTTTGGGTTTTCACAAATAACCATCACACGTTTTTTTCTTTTGATAATCCTACATTTATCACAAATTTTTTTAACAGACGATCTCACTTTCATAAACAAAACCCCCTATTAAAGTTGGTTAATTATACTTCAAACCTCTTGAAATGTCAAAACAAAACCCATTTACTTATATCTAAAAACAATCCTCCCCCGAGTAAGGTCGTAAGGGGATAGTTCAACCACAACCCTATCGCCAGGAAGAATTCGTATAAAGTTCATCCTCATTTTGCCAGACACATGCGCCAGGACCACAAACCCATTATCCAGAACTACCCTGAACATAGCATTTGGGAGTACCTCTTTTATAGTACCCTCCATTTTTATCACGTTCTTCTTTTCCTTATCCATAAACCACCTTTGTTAAATTTATATAACCTTCTTTCGTAACAAGAACAGTTTCTTCAAAGTGCGCCGCAAAAGACCCATCCTTAGTTACAATTGTCCATCCATTATCTTTTTGATAGACTTCACCTTTACCAAGGGTAAGCATAGGCTCAATTGCAATGACAGTACCTTCCTTCAACACAGGACCAAATCCCGGTTTACCAAAATTGGGTATGAAGGGGTCTTCATGGAGTCTCAATCCCACACCATGACCTCCAAGTTCACGCACGATGCCAAGTTTAAATCTTCCCGCAATACTTTCTACAGAATGAGAAACATCTCCTACCTTAACACCTTCTCTAAGAATCGACATCCCTTCAAACAAAGCAAGTTTCGTTCCTGTAATTAATCTATTAACATTTAAGTCCTGGCTCTCACCAATCAAGTAAGTTTTCGCCGCATCAGAAAAATAACCCTTGTAACTTACGCCAATATCAACCTTTACCAAATCACCGATAACAAATTCTCGACCATCCGGAATTCCATGAACAACCTCATCATTAATTGAAATACAGCTAGAAGCCGGATAACCTCTATAACCCAGAAAGGCTGGTTTGGCGTCCATTTTGACTATCGTATCATAAATAAATTCGTCTAATTCCTTAGCTCTCAAGCCGGGTCTGATAAATTCGTCAACTTTTTGAAACACAGCCCTCAGTATTTCTGCGGACTTTTTTATCATTTCTATCTCAGAAAGCTTCTTTATGTAAATCATAATTCCCCTAATTTTTCCAGCAGAGATGTAAAAATTTCTTCTGGGCCCCTGTTGCTGTTCAACTTATGTAATAACCCTCTTTTTTCGTAATAGTCCAAAAGAGGTTGCGTATATTCATAATAAACCTTTAATCGATTTTCAATAGTCTCCTCATTATCATCTGACCTGGTTATTAATTCTCCTCCACAAGAGTCGCAAATACCATTTTGCATAGGAGGTTCTGTAATCAAATTGTAAACCCTTCCACATTTTGCGCAAACCCGACGGGATAGAAGACGCCTTTTTACTTCTTCATTAGATACATCAAAATATATCACGTGGGTTAAATCCTTTCCAAGGGAATCTAAAAGACGATCCAATCCTTCCGCCTGATTTACATTCCTTGGAAAACCATCCAATATAAATTGATCAAGATTTACTATTTTCTCTCTAACAAGGCCAATAATAATATCGTCTGGAACCAACTCGCCCCTATTTATGTAAATTTTTGCAACCTCTCCCAATGTGGTTCCCCTGGCAACAGCCTCTCTTAAAATATCTCCCGTGGAAATCTTTGTTATTCCAAAATTTTTCTGCAACCTTTCAGCTTGAGTACCCTTTCCAGCGCCTGGGGGTCCTAAGAAAACTAACCTTAGCCCCGCCATCCTCTAATCTTACCCTTTTTCAGAAGCCCTTCGTATTGATTCATAATCAAGTACGAATTAATCTGTTGCATCAATTCCAGCGCAACACCAACAACAATCAGAATCCTTGTACCACCAAAATAAATCTGTGCGCCTGTCCATTTCATTATATGGAATGGTACTATGGCGATTAAAGCAAAAGCAATTGCACCGGGTAATAAGATTCTACTCATAACCTTATCAATATATTCTGCAGTTTTCTGACCCGGTCTAACTCCTGGAATAAAACCAGAATACCTCTGTAAGTTATCAGCAAGATCCTTGGGATTCAAGACAATGGAAGTGTAGTAATAAGCAAAGAATATTATAAAAATCGCATATATTAAATCGTAGATAACATTCCCTGGCCTGAATTTAGTTATGAAAGCCTCAAGAAAGCTTACTTTGGCAAAGAGAGCCAGGTTACTTGGTATCATCAATATGGTCTGGGCAAAAATTATTGGAATGACCCCTGCTGTGTTCAAAGTTAAAGGCAAATAAGTACTTTGTCCACCATAGACACGACGACCGACAATCTTTTTAGCGTATTGAATGGGTATCCTTCTTTGGGCCTCTGTAATCATAACTACGCCTGCAATAGTTAACACTATAATGACCAACAAGAATAGAAAAGCCAAAGGTGAAATTCCACCTGTACGAAGTAATTGAATAGTATTGGCAAATTCGTAAGGTACTGAATCAAGTGAACCGGCAAAAATAAGAACAGAAATTCCATTACCTATTCCATTTTCAGTGATCTGTTCACCCAACCACATTAAAAAGAGTGTACCAGCAACCAGGGCTACAACAGTCTGGAACATAAAAGCGGGACTGGGATTGGGTACAACTCTTGCACCAGATGGGGAAGCGACACTTTGTAAGAAAATAGAAATCCCTATAGCCTGAATCGCTGCGACAACAACGGTAAAGTATCTGGTGTATCTATTTATCAATCTCCTGCCATGTTCTCCTTCCTTTTGAAGTCTCTCCAGATAGGGCCAAGTTGTGGTCAATAACTGAATAATAATTGATGCCGAGATATATGGCATAATTCCGGCGCCAAAGATAGCAGCTCTCTGTAAAGCACCTCCTACGAATATATCGTATAAACCGAATATGCTTCCAGTAAATTGAGTTTTAAAGAACTCAGCAAGAGCCTGTCCATTAATGCCAGGGAGAGGAATATGTGTCCCTATTCGATAGACAACGATAATAAACAACGTGAAAAGGATTCTCTTTCTTAACTCTCCTATTTTTGGAATAGCATCAAGATTCTTTAACATTTATCTTCCCACCCACTTTTTCAATTTTTAACTTGGCACTCTCAGATACCTTCTCAACTTCGAATGTAAGGGCCTTCGTTATTTCACCACGACCCAGCACCTTAACAGGCATACTCTTATCATTGATCAATCCCTTTTCAAAGAGACTCTCAGAGTTCACTGTCTCTCCCGCATTAAAATTCTTTTCAACAGTATCCAGATTCACAACCTGGTACTCAATTCTAAAGGGATTCTTAAACCCTCTCTTAGGTAATCTCCTGTAAAGAGGCATCTGACCGCCTTCAAACCATACCGGTTTGGCTCCACCACTTCTTGACTTCTGCCCTTTATGTCCTTTTCCAGAGGTTTTTCCGTGTCCAGAACCAGGACCTCTACCTACTCTCTTTTTTCTTTTCTTTGCACCTTTGTTTGGAGACAAAGAACTTAAGTCAGCCATTTCTTTCCTCCTCTATTTCCTCAACTTTTAAAAGATATTGGACTTCCTTTATCATACCACGAATTTGAGGTGTATCCTTGTGTACCCTTACCTTCCCGATTCTCCCCAAACCAAGGGCCTTTAATGTAAGCTTGTGTTTTTTATTTACATCAATTGAACTTTTAATCTGTTGTACTTTCAGTAACTTGCTTGACACGACCAAACCTCCTTAATACCTTTTGGGGATCTAATCCCCTATCACTAATAATTTTTTCCGGATCATTAAGAGAAGTAATAGCCTTAAAAGTAGCTTTCATAAGGTTCACTGGATTACTGGAACCAAGGGATTTGGTTAAAACATTCTGATATCCGGCAGCCTCTAAAACAGCACGCACTGATTGGGTAGCAATAATACCAGTTCCTGGAGCAGCAGGTTTCAACAAAATTTTGGAAGCATTATCCTTTACGATAACCTCGTAAGGAAGCGTACCGTTTTTAATAACGCATGTTTTCATATTCTTTCTTGCCCTACGAAGCGCTTTTTGAATAGCTTCGGGAGTCTCGGCGGCCTTTCCATGTCCTATACCAATTCTGCCATTCCTGTCACCAACAACAACCCAAACGGACATTTTAAGATTCTTTCCACCCTTCGTAACCTTTGTAACCCTGTTTATATAAACTATATTCTCTACAAGTTCAGTACCCTCTCTTTCAAAATCCTCTAAATACATAACTCTTTAACCTCCTAAAATTCAAGACCAGCTTCTCTTGCTGCATCTGCTAAAGCTTTTACTCTTCCGTGATATTTATATCCGCTTCGATCAAAAACAACAGATTTAATACCTTTTTCAGAAGCTCTCTTTGCTATAAGTTTCCCGACGAGTTTAGCCTTTTCTGTTTTTCCCTTCACCGATTTCAATTCTTCTCTAATTTCAGGTGACAATGTTGAAGCTCCGCAAAGGACCTTACAGGGTCCAAATGGTGGATCTATTATAACCTGGGCGTAGATATGATTAAGTGACTTATAAACTACCAACCTCGGTCTATCTGGAGTTCCGGAAACATGTTTTCTTACTCTTAAATGTCTTCTTTTTCTTTTTAAAACCTTCGTTTCCCTGTCCATTACTTACCTCCAGCTTTGACACCAGCTTTTCCGGCTTTTCTTCTAACAGTTTCACCCCTATATCTAATTCCCTTACCTTTATATGGCTCCGGTGGTCTGACCCTTCTAATAGTGGCTGCAACATCACCAACAAGGTGTTTATCAATACCCTTAACTCTAACAATATTTTGTCCTTCAACTTCAAACTGAATTCCGGCAGGCGGTGTAAATTCAACAGGATGGGAATGCCCTACATTAAGGACCAATTTGTTCCCTTCCATCTTGGCACGATAACCCATTCCAACCACTTCAAGTTCCTTAGTGAAACCCTTTGTAACTCCCTCAATAAGATTATTAATCAGCTGCCTTGTTGTTCCGTGAATAGATTTGTGAAACTTTTTGTCTGAAGGCCTTTCTACTAATATCTTTTCACCTTCTATTTTCACCACAACATCAGGATGAACATCCAATTCCAGTTTACCTTTTGGACCTTTTACTTCCAAGTGGTTACCAATCAATTTAACCTCAACACCTTTTGGAATCAAAATTGGTTTTTTGCCAATCCTCGACATATAAGCCCTCCTTTACCAAACATACAACAAATATTCGCCACCAACATGATTTTTCCTGGCCTCTCTATCACTCATTACTCCTTTTGAAGTAGAAATTATTGCGATACCCAAGCCGTTCTTTATCCAAGGAATTTCATCAGCACTTACATAAATCCGTCTGCTTGGTTTTGAAACCCTTTGTAAGTCGTTAATAGCCGGTATGCCACCCTTCAAATAGTTAAAGGTCACCTCAATTGTACCACCCTTTTCTGTTGAGACAATTTTGTAATCCTTAATAAAGCCTTCTCTTTTCAGGATGTCCAAAATCGCCATTTTCAGCTTGGAAACCACGTAAATATTTGTTTTTTCGTGGCCTGCTCTTACAGCATTTCTAATTCTAGTCAACATATCAGCAATAGGATCTGTAATCATCTGGACACCTCCTACCAACTAGCCTTTTTAACACCAGGCAATTCACCTTTTAAAGCCAACTCTCTGAAGCAGACTCTACACAATCCGAACTTTCTTATGTAAGCGCGAGGCCTCCCACAAATCTGGCATCTATTCCTTTTCCTTACCTTAAACTTTGGCTCCATGGTAAATGCCCTAATAACTTTTGCCTTTCTTGCCATATTCTATCACTCCTTTTCAAAAGGAAAGCCAAAGGCTTCCAAAAGTTTCATGGCTTCTTCATCATTTTTTGCAGTGGTAACTATCGTAATATTCATACCGAAAATTTTCTTCACTTTATCTATATCTATTTCAGGGAAAACCGTTTGCTCATCTAGCCCAAAGTTATAATTTCCTCTTCCATCAAAGGAATTACGACTCAGACCTCTAAAATCTCTCACTCTTGGAAGGGCAAAATTGATCAGTCTGTCAAGGAAATCATATGCTCTTTCTTTTCGAAGCGTAACACGAAGACCAATGGGCATACCCTTTCTTAAATGGTATGCTGCAACCGATTTTCTAGCCCTTATTATCTGGGGTTTTTGACCGGTGACCTTCGAAATGTCCTCAGAGGCAATTTCCAAAATCTTCGGGTCCTGAACAGCTTCGCCTAACGCCACATTCACAACGATCTTTTCAATTCGAGGAACCCTCATAATGTTTGAAAGCCCTAAATCTTTCATTAATTGGTGTCTTATTTTTTCCCTATATTCTAGTAACAACCTGGACATTAGTCAATCTCCTTTCCACATTTTTTACAAAATCTAGATTTCTTTTTGCCATCTTTAATAACAAATCCCACCTTTGTTGCCTCACCACACATGGGGCATATTAGTTTCACATTAGAAATGTGTATGGGAGATTCCATCTCAACAATACCTGATTTTTGCTCAAGGGACCTTGCCCTTAAGTGCTTCTTAACTATGTGAACACCCTCCACAACAACTCTATTCTTTTCAGGTATTACTTTCTTAACCTTCCCAATTTTGCCTCTATCTTTTCCTGTAATAACAATGACCGTATCGTCCTTCTTAATTTTCCTTCCCATTTATACTACCTCCGCAGCCAAAGAAACTATCTTCATAAATTTCTTATCCCTTAGTTCTCTCGCAACTGGACCGAACACTCTAGTGCCTCTTGGTTCATTATTATTATCAATAAGTACTGCAGCATTATCGTCAAATTTCACGTAGGTTCCATCAGGTCTTCTAAGCTCTTTCTTAACCCTAACAATCACCGCTCTTGCTTTATCACCCTTTTTCACCGGGGCTCCCGGAATTGCATCCTTAATAGCCACTACTACAATATCTCCCACAGAAGCATATTTTCTGCTGCTTCCACCAAGTACCTTAATCACTAAAGCCTCTTGAGCACCAGTATTATCAACAATCTTAACTCTCGAAATATCTTGAATCATTCTCCCTCCCTCCTCTCTGCACGGCGAATTATTTCAACCAATCTCCATCTCTTAAGCTTTGATAATGGTCTAGTTTCTTCAATCCTCACCAGGTCTCCAATTCTTGATTCATTTTTTTCATCATGAACGTAAAACTTTTTCTTGCCCTTGACATATTTGTGGTACAAAGGATGTTTTTTGAGAAATTCGTAGACAACCACTCTGGTCTTATTCATTTTGTCACTTACAACAATTCCAATCCTCTGCTTTCTATTTTCCATTTCCACCACTCCTTTTCTCGTTCATTACAGTTAAAACTCTGGCTATCTCACGCTTCACCTCTTTAATCTTGTGAGGCTGATTCAGTCTGTGGAGTGCCTTATCCATTCTTAAAGTAAAGAGCTCTTCTTTAAGCTCTTTAAGCCTTTTAGAAAGTTCATCAATTGAAAGTTCCCTCAATTCTTTAGCTTTCATACCCCACCTTCCTTTATAGACACAAAACGAGTCTTTACGGGCAATTTAAAGGACGCCATTCTAAAAGCCTCTCTCGCATCCTGTTCCGATACACCGCTGAGTTCGAAGAGTATCCTTCCAGGTTTTACAACTGCAACCCAGAACTCCACATTACCTTTTCCCTTACCCATTCTGGTTTCTGCAGGTTTCTTCGTGACAGGCTTATCCGGGAAAACCCTTACCCATAGTTTACCACCCTTCTTCAAGTAGCGGGTAATGGCCATCCTGGCCGACTCAATCTGATTTGCAGTTAACCAGCAGGCTTCCATAGTTTTTAGCCCATACTCTCCAAAGGCCAAATAATTGCCCGCTAAAGCTACACCCTTTAATCTTCCTCTTTGTTGTTTTCTATACTTTGTTCTAGACGGCATTAACATTTTCTATTCCTCCGTCTTTTTTTCAAGGATGTCGCCCTTGTATATCCATACTTTAATACCAATAGTTCCATATTTAGTAAACGCAGTCTCTTGAGCATAGTCAATATCAGCTCTTAAAGTCTGAAGAGGAACTCTTCCGCGCATGTACCACTCTTTTCTTGCAATTTCAGCACCGGCTAACCTTCCCTTTGAATAAACTTTAATTCCCAAAGCTCCTGACTTAAGTGCCAACTCTACTGCTCTCTTCATTGCTCTTCTGTGGGAAACCCTCTGTTCAATCCTCATAGCTACTTGCTGAGCGACTAAAGAAGCATCTGTCTCAGGATTCTTTACTTCCTTAACATCTATTCTCAAGTCTTTGTATGGAGCTATCTTAAGAAGTTCGCTTTTGAGTGATTCTACTTCCTTCCCACCCTTACCGATAATCATTCCAGGCTTTGCTGTATGAATAGATATGGATATCTTGTCGGGTAGAACACGCTCCACTTCCACTCTTGAAATACCAGCTTCCCTGAATCTTCTTCTGATGAAATTCCTTAATTCATTGTCTTCCTTTACAAACCTTTTATAAAGGACGTCATTAGCGTACCAACGAGAAAGCCATCCCTTATTTACACCTATTCTAAAACCGTATGGATGAACTTTTTGACCCATTATTCCACCTCCTTAGGACCAACAACCACTGTAAGGTGAGAGGTTCTTTTCAAAATTATTGTAGCAGTACCTCTAAACAAAGGTCTGACTCTTTTCCAAATTGGACCTCTATCAACTTTGGCAACTTTCACATATACCTGCTCTTCTGTAAGCTCACCACCCTTATCACGGTAAGATGCAAAAGCAGCTTTCAATGCTTTAAGTGTAAACCTGGCACCTTTCTTGTTAAGAACACTCAAAATTCTAATTGCATCAGAAACAGTTTTGCCTCTAATTTCATCCAAAATTGGAGCCATCTTTTTAGGTGATATTCTTCTATATTTAACAATACATTTCCCATCCATTATCCTAACCTCGCCTTTTCAGCTTTCTTGTCTTTATGGCCTCTAAAAGTCCTTGTAGGAGAAAACTCCCCAAGTCTATGACCCACCATTTCTTGAGTTATGTAAACGGGTATAAATTTCCTGCCATTATGAACAGCTATAGTATGTCCAACAAACTCTGGCAAAATCATGGAAGCTCTTGAATATGTCTTAATAACCTTTTTCTCGCCCTTTTCATTCATCTCGGCTATTCTTTTCATCAATTTAGCGTCAACAAAAGGTCCTTTCTTATTAGACCTGGCCATTATTTACGCCTCCTTAAAATAAATCTACCACTAGGTTTACGTTTTTTCCTTGTTTTCTTCCCATCAAGAACACCGGATGGACTAGAAGGATGCCTTCCGGATTTAGACCTACCTTCACCACCACCGAGAGGATGATCCACAGGGTTCATAACCATACCACGGACATGCGGTTTTCTTCCCAACCATCTCGATCTTCCAGCCTTTCCTATTATAACATTTTCATGATCCACATTGGAAACTTGGCCTATAGTAGCGTAACACTTTAAGTTTATTAATCTCACTTCACCAGAGGGAAGTTGAACATGGGCATAATTACCTTCCTTAGAAAGAATTACAGCATTAGAACCAGCTGCTCTAACCAACTGCCCACCTTTACCTGGAACCAGTTCAATATTGTGAATAGGAATTCCCTCAGGTATCTTAGCTAATGGCAATGCATTACCAACCTTAATCTCTGCGTCAGGTCCTGAGACGAGCGTTTCACCTATCTTCAATCCCACCGGTGCAATAATATATCTTTTTTCACCATCAGCATACTGTAACAAAGCAATTCTGGCTGTTCTGTTAGGATCATATTCTATTGATACGACTTTTGCAGGTACTCCATGTTTTTCTCTTCTAAAGTCAATTATTCTGTAATGCCTTTTGTGCCCGCCGCCTCTAAATCTGACCGTCACTCTTCCCGTATTATTCCTTCCGGCAGATTTCTTTAAAGGTTTTGTTAAAGATTTTTCTGGCTCTGTCTTTGTAACATCAGAAAAATCTGGAACAGTCATAAACCGCCTTGAAGGCGTGTAAGGTTTAAATTTCTTAATTCCCATAATTATACTCCTTCAAAAAATGGAATAGATTCACCTTCTTTCAAGGTTACTATCGCTTTCTTCCAGGACTTGGTATAACCAGGAGCCAGTCTTACCCTTCTTGGCTTCGGCTTCATATTAATCACCCTAACCTTCTCCACATGAACCTTGAAAAGTTCCTCTATCGCCTTCTTGATCTCAATTTTATTAGAGTCCCTAGCAACTTCAAAGATGTACTGATTGCTCTCTCTAACAAGAGTTGACTTTTCTGTAATTATTGGCCTCAAAATAACGTCTCTTGGATCTTTCATATTCTTAACCTCTCCTCAATTTTATCAAGCCCTTCCTTTTCAATTAGCACATACTTGCAATTCAGAACCTCTAAAGCATTTACATCCTTTACTTCGACCACATTACATTTAGGAATATTCCTTGCAGAAAGATACAGGTTCTTATTGTAATCATTAGAAAGGAGTAAGGTTTTTTCTTTGTGAAGCCCAATCTTAGACAATAGTTCTGCCATCCTCTTGGTTTTAGGCTCTTCAATTTCAAATTTTTCAATCACATATATCATTTTATCCTGCGCCTTTGCCGCAAGTGAATGAATTAAAGATACTTTCTTTAATTTTTTTGGTATTTCGGTGTAGTAATCTCTTGGCCTTGGACCGTGCGCCTTGCCTCCTCCTACGAAGACTGGAGCTTTTATATCACCATGTCTTGACCTACCTAAACCCTTTTGAGGAAAGAGCTTTCTTCCAGATGCGTTAACTTCAGCTCTCGTCTTTGCCTTATGATTGCCCTGTCTCTGATTAAGCAGATACAATCTGGCCACTTCCCAAAGAAGATGACGATTAGGTTCAACACCAAACAGCTCATCCTTAAGTTCTATCTCTCCCAACAATTCACCTTTCGAATTATATAGAGGGGCCTTCATCTCGATCTCTCCTTTGCTTTTCTTAGATAAACAATTCCACCTGTTGGTCCCGGTATAGCACCCTTAATTAGAACGACATTCCTTTCGAGATAGATTTTTAAAATCTCTAGGTTTTTAACCGTAATCCTTTTTAATCCATCGTGCCCGGCCATTTTCTTACCCTTATAGACTCTTGCTGGCTCTGTGTGTTGTCCAATGGAACCAGGTCTATTGTGGAACTTTGAACCATGGGTCTTTGGACCACCCGAGAATCCCCATCTCTTCACAACGCCTTGGTATCCCTTTCCCTTAGAGACTCCTATGATGTCTATCTTCTCACCTTCCACAAATAAGTCAGATATCTTTATTTCCTGGCCGAGTGAATACTTAGATACATCGTCTACCCTGAATTCCTTTATCACTTGAGCTGGATAGTTCTCTCTTTCACCGAGAATCTTCTTAAGTTCTCCCAGTAGAGGTTTGTTAATCTTTTTAGCCTCTACGTTACCAAACGCCAACTTTATTGCGGTATAACCATCCCTTTCCGCATTCTTCCCCTGAATTACAAAACAGGGGCCGGCTTCAATGACCGTAACAGCAGTCATCGAGCCGTCTTTGGTAGGGATCTGGGTCATACCCAGCTTTCTACCTATTAACCCTGACATATTCACCTCACAACATTTTAATTTCTACATCAACACCAGGTGGCAAATCCAACCTTGATAGCTTTTCAATAGTCTCTGCAGTTGGTTTTTTGATTTCAATTAACCTTTTATGGACCTTCAGTTCAAACTGCTCTTGAGAGCCTTTGTCTATATGTGGCGATCTAATTACAGAGAATAAAGTTCTCTTCGTTGGAAGCGGAATTGGCCCTGAAACTTCAGCTCCACTTGACCTAGCAGTATGAGCAATACTTTGAGCCGAACGATCCAGAAGATTTGGATCAAAAGACTTCAGCTTTATTCTTATTTTAGCCTCAATAACCATAGTTATTACTCGATTACGTCGGTTACAACGCCGGCGCCAACAGTTCTTCCGCCTTCACGAATAGCAAATCTTAACTCTTTTTCAATTGCAACAGAATACATAAGTTCTACTTCCAGATTAACATGGTCACCGGGCATAACCATTTCTCTTCCTTCGGGTAGTTTAATTGAACCAGTAACGTCAGTTGTTCTAAAATAGAATTGTGGTCTGTAACCCGTCATAAATGGTGTGTGACGGCCACCCTCTTCCTTTGTCAAAACGTAAACTTGGGCTCTGAACTTTTTGTGGGGTTTAATTGAACCGGGCTTCGCAACAACCATACCCCTTTCAACATCTTCCTTTTTGATACCTCTTAAGAGCAACCCTACATTATCGCCTGGAAGAGCTTCGTCGAGTTCCTTCCTGAACATTTCGATCGAAGTGCATACTGTCTTTAACGGCTCATCTCTAAAACCAACAATCTCTACTTCTTCACCAGGTGTAAGTCTTCCACGCTCTACCCTACCAGTCACCACAGTACCACGTCCGGTAATGGAGAAGATATCCTCAATAGCCATCAAGAATGGCTTATCCACTTCACGCTGGGGCTCTGGGATGTAGTTATCAAGAGCATCTAAGAGTTCTTGAATTGGTTTATACCATTTACAATTAGGATCTTCACCACACTCTTCGATTACTTTAAGAGCAGAACCTCTTATAATTGGGACTTCATCACCAGGAAATTCATATTTATTCAGAAGGTCTCTAACCTCTAACTCAACTAAATCTAGCAACTCTGGGTCATCGAGCATATCGACCTTATTCATGAAAACAACGATGTAAGGCACATTAACCTGTCTTGCAAGGAGAACGTGCTCTCTAGTCTGGGGCTGAACGCCATCGGCAGCAGAAACAACAAGAATTGCACCATCCATCTGGGCAGCACCGGTAATCATGTTCTTGATGTAGTCTGCGTGTCCAGGGCAATCGATGTGAGCATAATGACGCTTATCAGTTTCATACTCTACATGTGCCAACTGTATTGTAATACCACGTGCTTTTTCCTCAGGTGCTTTATCGATCTGATCATATGGCACATAATTGGCAAAGCCCCTGAGAGACAGATATTTGGTCATTGCAGCAGTGAGAGTGGTTTTACCATGGTCAATGTGACCTATTGTACCCACGTTAACGTGAGGCTTAGTTCTTACAAATTTTTCCTTTGCCATTTTTACATACCTCCACTTATTTTAAAATTGTTTTTTCTACTTTTACTGGGGCATAATGATGCAACTTCATCCAAAAACTTGCCCTTCCCTGAGTCAATGACCTTAGATCAGTCACATAACCCAGAAGTTTTTTCAAGGGCACATAAGCTCTTACTCTTTGAATTTTTTCACTTATACTCTCTATATTTTCTAACTCTCCGCCCCTCTGCCCCAAATCACTAACAACATTCCCAATATATTCGGGCGGACAAGTAACTTCTAAAAGGACAACTGGCTCTAAAAGAACCGGCTTCCCAAGTTGCAAACCTTTCTGAATTGCTTTGCGAAGAGCTAAATCATTGCCCATATGAGTGTATGGACCCTCCATCCCTATTTCCAAAATTTGGACTTCTACATCCACCATCGGATAACCCATAATGGGTCCAAAGGAAATTGATTCGTATGCAGCATTAATAAGTAATTCTTTCCACTGTGAATTCAACTCCTGCAAAATAGTGATCTTGTTACCTTCGCCCCTTTCTCTGGGGACTAACCTTACTTTAGAGTATCCCCTCTCCCTTGTATTCCCAATCTCACGGTCAAAGATTTCCTCAACATCCACACTCTCAGTTATAGTCTCCCTATATGCAACCTGAGGTTTCCCCGTTCTTACAGGAACTTTAAAATCCCTTACAATTCGGTCCACAATAATCTCAAGATGTAGTTCGCCCATACCGCTAATAAGAAGCTGACCAGTTTCGCGGTCATTGCCAACTTTAAAACTCGGGTCTTCCATCTCAATCACGTGCAACACTTCCTTAAGCCTTTCCTCATCCTTTGTACTCCTTGGTTCAATAGCCATTGAAATCAAAGTTTCTGGGAAATGTAATCCCTCATAATAGATGGGATTATCAGGGTCACAAAGTGTATCCCCCGTTTTTACCTCTTTTATCCCAACAAGGCCCACTATTTCACCTGCTTTGGCCTCTTTTATAGTTTCTTTTTTATCAGCGTGAATTAAGTATATACGAGTTGCTCTTTCAATCTTACCTGTTGCAGAATTCAAAACTTTCTGATTTACCTGCAGAATCCCTGAATAAACCCTTGTATATAGAATATTTCCCGCATGAGGGTCATTTTGAATCTTAAATACCACAGCTGAAAATGGTGAATCGTAGGAAGGCAACCTTGATTCAATATTTCCAGTAACAGGATTCATACCTTTAACTTCACCTTTGTCCAATGGAGAAGGTAGATAGTTAACTATAGCGTCTAAAAGAGGTTGAATTCCTTTATTCTTTAAGGCCGAACCCATTAATAATGGAACTCCTTTTAAGCTTAAAGTGGCTTTTCGGATTGCCCTTTTTAATACTTCTATAGGAACTTCTTTGTCAGCCAAAACAAAGTCAATTATTTCTTCATCAAATTCAGACAGCTTTTCAATCAGAGAGTTCCTCGCCTTTGATATTTCTTCTTCTGAGGCAGTTTCTAACCTATATTGCTCGCCAGTTTCATCCACGTCCCATATGTATTTCTTTCCTTCTACGACGTCTACAACTCCAACAAATCTATCTTCAATACCTATTGGAAGCTGTAATAACAAAACCGAACAGCCAAACTTAGACTCTATTTCTTCAGCAACCTTGTAAGGATCAGCACCCACTCTATCTAATTTGTTTATAAATACTATGCGAGGTACGCTATACCTATCCGCCTGGTGCCAGACAGTTTCAGATTGAGGCTGAACTCCCGCCACTCCACAGAAAATAACAATAAGTCCATCAAGAACCCTAAGCGACCTTTCTACCTCTACAGTAAAATCAACATGCCCGGGTGTATCAATAATATTTATTCTATGGTTTTTCCAATAACAACTAACAGCAGCACTTGTAATTGTAATTCCCCTCTCTTTCTCTTGAATCAAATAATCGGTAGTAGCAGTTCCTTCATCCACATCACCCAATTTATGTGTTACTTTGGTATAATACAAAATTCTTTCAGTAGTTGTAGTTTTGCCAGCGTCGATATGAGCTGCGAATCCGATATTTCGTATGCTTTTGACGTCGTAGAGGATATTCTCCATATTAAACTACCACCTATAGTGGGCAAATACCTTATTGGCCTCCGCCATTTTATGTACGTTTTCCCTAATTTTTACCGCTCCCCCTTGATTCTGGGATGCGTCGATTATTTCATTTGCTAGCCTTTCAAACATCCTTCTCTCTGGTCTTGATCTCGCAGCATTAATAATCCATTTAATCGCCAGAGAGAGCTGCCTTTTCGGCCTTACCTCAACAGGCACCTGGTAAGTTGCTCCACCCACACGCCTTGGTCTTACTTCAATTCTGGGCTTAACATTCTCCAACGCCTTTTCAAATACTTCAAGTCCATTTTGCTTAGTTTTCTGTTCAATCATCTCCAAAGCCTGATAGAATATCTCTTGAGCAGTGGTCTTTTTACCATCCCACATCAAATTATTGATGAACTTAGCAACAATTACAGACCCATATTTGGGATCTGGCTGAACCTCTCTTTCAGGCGCTCTTCTTCTTCTCATAAATCACAGCCCCCTATTTTTTAGGCTTCTTCGTCCCATAAAGAGACCTTGAGTTCTTTCTTCCCTCAACACCAGCTGTATCGTACTTACCCCTAATAATGTGATACTTCACACCAGGAAGGTCCTTAACCCTTCCCCCTCTTACAAGAACTACAGAGTGCTCTTGCAAATTGTGACCTTCACCAGGTATGTAAGCAATAACTTCTTTTCCGTTAGACAAACGCACTTTTGCAACCTTTCTTAATGCTGAGTTAGGCTTCTTAGGTGTAGTTGTATATACCCTTATACAAACACCCCTCTTCTGAGGACACCCATCAAGAGCAGGTGCCTTAGACTTTCTCTTTTTAGGTTTTCTTCCTAACCTAACAAGTTGATTAATTGTTGGCATAGTACTCCCCCTTTCAAAGCAGTGTTATATTTTAAAGGTTTATAAAGAAACGTTCAACTTTTATTTTTTTCAAATCATTCTTGGTCTTGAAGTCCTTCCTCCTCCTCTTCCATTAGCAGCTCTTCTTCAACAGAAAGATTTCTGTATTTCCTGGCGCCAGTTCCAGCTGGAATAAGATTACCGATTATTACATTCTCAACAAGTCCTTCTAATTTATCTTCTCTTCCGGCAATAGCTGCTTCCGTCAATACTTTTGTTGTTTCAATAAAGGAAGCCGCTGCAAGGAAGCTTTCTGAAGCCAAAGCAGCTTTCTTAATTCCCAGAAGCTGGAATTCATAAGTGGCGGGTTTCCCTCCTCTTTCCCTAACTTCACGGTTTTCTTCTTCCACAAGGCTAATATCTACAAGGTCACCTTCAACTAGATTCCTGGTGTCACCTGCATCCTTTATCAGCACCTTTCTTCCCATTTGCCTTACGAATACCTCAACATGAACATCCTTAATCTTAACATCAGATGCACCATAGGCGCGCAATATGTTATCAAGCAAGAACTCTTGAGCCTTGTCAATACCTTGAATCCTTAAAATATCTCTTGGATTAATTCTCCCGGCAGTAAGTTGGTCACCAGCCTCAACTACATCTCCATCAGATACTCTCAGATATTGACCAAATATTGGATAATCCCTTACTTCACCTGTGTTACCCGTTACTCTGATCATATATTTATTCTTTTCCCCTTTCACCAACGTAACTACACCGCTAATTTCAGAAAGGATAGCATGTTTGAATCTACTACCACCATAGGCATAAACATCAAGAACTGATTCAGTAAATAACTCGAGCCAGTACTCAATAGCCTGGAATCCAACGGTAATATCCCTTGTTCCCAAGGCAAGCACGTCTTTTAGTGGTAACCTGGCAAGGGTATCACCCGGTTGAACCTCACTACCTTCTTCGACATCTGGAGACAATATGGCACCATTTGCAAGAAGAATTTCCTCAAGAAGTTCTCCTGTTTGTGGATCCACCACATGTAATCTTGGGTAAAGATTTGCTCTTCTATCGAAACGGACGATTCTTTCATCTTCCAAACCTCTAATAATAGTTTTTCCTTCAAACAAATCCACGAACTTAATGATGCCTTTAGTGGTAGAAAGGATCGGCAATCTGTATGGATCCCATTCGCAGAAAGTAGACCCTTTCTGTATGAATGCGCCGTCGTCAAAAAGAACACTTGCACCATAAGGAATCTCGAATTTTCTGCTCAACTTTCCATCAGCCGAAGTAATTTCAATCTTGGCTCTCTTGCCAACGTTTATTCTACCTTCTTGAGGGTTATCAACAATTTTGAGATCTTCGTAATGGATATATCCATCAAAAGGTGCGTCGTGAGAAGAAGGCCCGGTAGTTCTCTCGCCTGCACCACCAGTGTGGAAAGTTCTCAAGGTCAGCTGAGTACTAGGCTCACCCAAACTCTGAGCAGCCATTACTCCAACTGCCTCACCAACCTCAACCAGCTTACCGGTTGCATGGTTTCTACCGTAACATTTCACACAAACACCTTTCTTAGATTTACAAGTTAAAACCGATCTAATAGGAACCTCACTTATTCCGATTTCCTCAATTAGCTTTGCCTTTTCTTCGGTAATTTCTTCCCCTTCCTCCACGATAATCTCGCCCGTTATCGGGTGATAAATATCTTCAAGAGCAACTCTACCTACTATTCTATCATAAAGGGAGATAATAACCTGATTTTTATCATCAACTAAGGCCGAAACTTTCCTCCCCGTGAGTGTTCCGCAATCCTCTTCGGTGACTGTAATATGATGAGCAACATTTACCAATCTTCTTGTATAGTAACCTGAGAGAGATGTCTTCATTGCGGTATCAACTAAACCCTTTCTTGAACCGTGAGTTGAAATAAAGTACTCAAGGACCTTAAATCCCTCTTTGTTATTGGAGATAATAGGAACCTCTAATAGCTGGTTAATTTGAGTTTTAACCTTACCCAATTTTGACATGAGACCTCTCATACCAGCAAGCTGCTTGACCTGGTCTTCATTACCTCTTGCTCCAGATCTAAGCATCATATGAATTGGGTTGAATCCAAGCTTATCTTGCTCCATCACCTTTAGCATCTCTTTCTTAACTTCTTCTGTAGCCCTCGTCCATACAGCTTGAACTCTTAACTGTTTCTCCTTTTCTGAAAGAGTCTTTTTTTCATAAGCACGAATTATCCTGGCAACTTCTTCTTTAGCTTTCGCTACAATCTCTTTTTTCTTCTCGGGCACTACAATGTCATCGATTCCGAAGGTAACACCAAAAATTGTTGAGTACTTGAAACCGAGATCCTTCATAGCATCAAGAATTTCAGCAGTACGTGCAGGCCCGTACTTTCTGTGAATCTGAGAAATCAGATTGGATAAAGGATTCTTCCTCATTTCATCATTGATAAACCTCATTTCCTCGGGTAATACTTCGTTGAAAATGATCCTTCCAACGGAGGTCTCAATAAGTTGACCATTTATCATTACCTTTATTTTCGCCCTGAGTCCAATGTACCCATTCTCGAAAGCGATCAACGCTTCCTTAGGTGAGGAAAATATTTTACCCTCTCCTTTGTCACCTGGATAAAACTTCGTTAAATAGTTAATGCCAAGCACAATATCTCTCGTTGGAGCAGCAAGGGGACCACCATGAGCAGGAGAAAGAATATTATAAATTGATAACAGCAATGTGAAGCTCTCCATCTGCGCTTCATAAGTTATTGGCACATATACAGCCATTGTATCGCCATCAAAATCTGCATTATAGGCAGCACAAACCAATGGGTGTAATCCAATAGCCTTATTTTCCCATAAGATGGGCTCAAAAGCCTGTATGGATGGCCTGTGAAGGGTTGGAGCTCTGTTGAGAAGAACAGGGTGATCTTTAACAATTTTCTCAAGCATCTCCCAAATAGCAGGATCTTTTGCTCTCAATTTTGCCTCTGCTTCCCTCATAGTACTTGCAAGCCCGGACTCGTTTAATTTATGCTCCACCATAGGCCTGAAGAGTTCAAGGGCCATTTCCTTAGGAAGAGCAACTTGATTTATCTTCAGTTCAGGCGCAACCACAATAACAGACCTTCCAGAGTAATCAACTCTCTTACCCAAAAGATTTCTTCTTAAAACACCTTTTTTACCTCTCAAAACATCTGAAATTGATTTCAGCTTCCTACCACTCTTTGGAGACGTTACCGGCCTTCTTCTGCGAGAGTTATCAAGCAACGCTTCCACCGCTTCCTGCAGATTTCTCTTTTCATTATTAATAATAATCTCTGGTGCACCTTGCTCCATCAGCTGTTTAAGTCTGTTATTCCTCATAATTACACGTCTGTAAAGCTGATTTATCTCTGTCGTGGCAATCTGGCCATTTTCAAGGAAAACAATTGGACGTAGATCTGGAGGAATAACTGGTAATACCTCAAGAATCATCCACTCTGGTTTAGTTTTTGAGTTTAAAAGAGCTTGTACAATTTTATATTTCTTTAAAAACTTTGCCCTCTTAATCGGAGACTGTTCCTTTTTAATTTTTACCCTCAGTTCATTTCTTAGATCCTCAAGATTTAAACTAGCAAGAATCTTTTTAATCCCTGTAGCACCCATCTCCGCTTCAAATTGATTACCATATTTCTTCTTAAGTTCTTCGTATTCCGAGACAGAAATAATTTGGCCAACTCGAAGTTTTGTTTCACCATACTCTGAACCTTTAGAAAAGTCTTCCGATACTTTCGTAACTATATATGCATCATAATAGATAACTCTTTCTAAATCTTTAACGCTAAGATCCAGAAGAATTCCAATAGGAGAAGGTATCGCTTTATAGAACCATATGTGGGCTACCGGAACAGCTAGTTCGATATGTCCCATCCTCTCCCTTCTAACTTTCTTCTCTGTTACTTCAACGCCGCATCGATCGCACTTTACACCTTTGTACCTTCTTCCATCATATCTACCACAACTACATTCGTAATCTCTCACAGGGCCAAAGATGCGCTCGCAGAAAAGACCTCCTGGCTCAGGTTTCTGAGTCCTGTAATTTATGGTCTCAGAGCTTGTTACTTCTCCGTGAGACCAACTCCTTATGGTCTCGGGAGAAGCTATTTTGATCCTTATTGACAATAAATTTTTAGGTAATAATTTTTCCATAATCTTCTCCAATTTTACCTAATGTTTTGTTTTTCCTTTTCTTCTGAAAATTTTAGTTCGACATCCAGAGCTAGCCCCCTCAAATGATTTACCAAAACTTTAAAGGAGGCATGTAAACCAGGTTCCCTTGGGATCCTTCCAAGCTGTAACTCTTTGTACAACTTGTTTCTTCCCTCCACATCATCAGATTTGATAGTAAGGATTTCCTGCAGAGCATAAGCTGCTCCATGAGCCTCCAACGCCCAAACTTCCATCTCACCAAACCTCTGGCCTCCAAAGTGTGACTTACCTCCAACCGGTTGTTGAGTTATCGATGAATATGGACCGATTGCCCTTGCATGAATCTTGTCATCAACCATATGAATTAACTTAACCATATACATGTAACCCACAGTAACCGGATAATAGAAATATTCACCGGTTCTTCCATCTCTAAGTCTAACCTTTCCAGGGAATGTAAGGCCTGCTTCCCTCATCTCCTTTTCAATTTCCTCAATTGTCAAACCTTCAAAAGCTGGGGTTGCATAATAAACACCTTTTACCTTTCCAGCCCAACCCAAAATCGTTTCTAAGATCTGCCCCACATTCATACGAGATGGCACACCAAGAGGGCTTAATACCACATCAACAGGAGTTCCATCCTCAAGGAAAGGCATGTCCTCGACAGGAGCTATCTTTGCCACTACGCCCTTATTACCGTGTCTTCCCGTCATTTTATCACCCACTTGTAATCTTCTCTTCTGAGCAACATAAATCTTAATCAACTGGTTAACACCTGGTGGTAATTCATCACCCCTGTCAATTTCTTGTAAGGTGCTGTTTAATCTATCTTCAATTTCATTTTCCCTCTTTTGATAATCCAAAATTAGATTCTTAATTCGTTCATACTTCTCTTTACCAATAAAAGGATGCTCGAAGTCGATCCTTGAAAAGTCCAATTTTCTTTCGTATGTAATTTGATTTAAGATCTCTTTTGTAACAACTGTATCTTTTTCTAATACAATCTTTCCATCCCTGGTTTTCAAGTCATCAATGAGAGTCTCATTTAATAACAATTCAGATATTAGATCCTTCAATCTGACTTTCAAAATTGCCTTTTCTTCCTCAGCACGTCTAAAGGCTTTCTCCCTTCTCTCTCTAATAACTTTAAGTGACAAAGGATCATTCTTCGTCCTCGTTAGAACAACAACATCAATCACATAACCAGAGACTCCAGGAGGAACTCTTTTTGAAGTGTCCTTTACTTCCTGGCTATAACCGGCAATTGTAAGCAGTAGCTTCTTTTCCGGAGATAATTCTTCTTCTTCGCCCTTTGGAGTAACCTTACCAACCAAAATATCACGAGGTTTAACTTCCACACCTACTCTTACAATACCAAAAGCGTCTAGATTTTTCGTGTCATCTTCGCTTGTCCCAGGTATTACATTTGTGACTTCCTCTGGACCTAATTGAGTTTCTCTTACTTCAACCTCAAACTCCAGTATGTGGACGGAAGTAAAAGCATCATTTTTAAGTAAATTCTCAGAAACAACGATAGCGTCCTCGTAATTATACCCGTACCATGGCAGAAATGCTACAAGGACATTTTTGCCTAGAGCTAACTCACCATTTTTTGTAGCAGAAGCATCAGCCAGAATATCACCTGCTTTAACCTTATCACCTACTTTAACCACGGGCCTCATATTAATGATAGTATTCTGATTAGACCTTCTGTATTTTATCAGATTATATTCTTCCAGCTCATCCTCAAACTTAGATAATTTTTTACCCTTTTTAGAAACGCGAAGTAATATTCTCTTGGCATCCACATAAACCACAGTTCCGGGATGCTTAGCTAAGAGTAATGAACCAGAGTCCCTTGCCACCTTAGCTTCCATACCTGTTCCGACTATTGGTGGTTCTGGATCCAAAAGGGGTACGGACTGTCTTTGCATGTTACAACCCATCAAAGCTCTCAGAGCATCATCATGTTCCAAGAAAGGAATTAGCGAAGCTGAAGGAGAAATAACCTGGCGTGGTGAAACATCTATGTAATTTACCATTTCTCTGTCCACTTCAATGTAGTCATCTCTGTGACGAACCCAAACCTTCTGGTCTTTAATTAAACCAGTCTCCGGGTCTATCTCCGTATCCGCAGAAGCCACAAAGGCATCCTTTTCTTCGTTACGGCTTAACTCTACAATCTTATCAGTTACCCTACCATTTTCAACAACTCTCAAAGGGGTCTTTATGAATCCATATTCGTCTACACCAGCATAAATTGTCAAAGAATTAATTAACCCAACATTTTGACCTTCTGGAGTTTCAATTGGGCACAATCTACCATAATGGGAAGGATGAACGTCTCTTACTTCAAATCCAGCAGTTTCCTTTGTCAAACCACCTTTACCCAAAGCTGAGATACGCCTTTTATGAGTTAATTCAGAAAGCGGATTGGTCTGATCCAGGAACTGCGATAAACTTTCTCTTGTAAAGAAGCTAACCAAACTATTCGTTACCACTTTAGGATCTATCAAAACCTTTGGTACTATTCTAGACTCATCAGAGATAGAAAGAAACTTTTCCGTTATATTCCTAATCAATTTCCTTCCAAAGGCATCTCGCAGCTGCTCATAGAGTAGTTCGCCTACACTACGAACTCTTCTGTTAGCAAGGTCATCTATATCATCGGGCTCTTCTTGTCTTTGGTATAAAGAGATTAACTTTTTAACAATTTCTACAATATCACCAATCGTAAGTACCCTGCTGTCAAGCTTGCTCTTTCCGCCGTATAGCCTAAGATTCAATTTGTATCTTCCCACTTCTCCGAGGTAGAAATAGGATTCTCCGAGGAAGAAATTCTTAACGAAAGCTTTAGCTTCAACGAGGTCACTTGGTGGTTGGCTAAATTTTAATGTCCTGTAAATATTTCCGATGGCATCAGCTTCCTTTTTCAATCTATCCTGTCTATAGGTTGCATAAAGGACACTTCCCTCAGGAGTCTCAATGTCAAAAACTTCAATTTCTTTATATCCCATATTAAGAAGTTCTTTAATTACCGTTTGCGATAGACTTTCCAATGCTTCGTAAATAACCTCACCCGTCTTCTCATTAACTACATCACGAGCGAGAATGTATCTATCGGGAGTAACGTTATCATTGAGCTTTAACTTATTAACATCCAAAAACATTTTGAAAATATCAAGAATCGATTTCTCAGTCAAAACCCTCAGAAGTCTAGTTAAAGGTATTTTCCTTCTTTTTGAAACAGTTACAGTTAAATTCTTGTTGTTATCTATTAAAAATTCTACCCAAGGTCCTCTGTAAGGAACTAACAAAGCCTTTACAGGTAAAGATTCTCCTTCCACTGGAGGTCCTTCAAGGTAAACCCCTGGAGAGCGATGAATCTGACTAACCAGAACCCTTTCAACTCCATTTATAACAAAAGTACCTCTCTCAGTCATGTAGGGAATTTCGCCCATATACACTTCCTGAGTGACACTCTCCTCAAACTCTTTGGTCTCTGGATTTCTTTTTAAAAGTCTAAAAACGGCTTTTAACGGAGCTGAATAAGTCAAATTTTTCTCTTTACACTCTTCAGGAGTGAGTCTTGGAGTACCCACAGAATAATCAACGTATTCAAGCTTGTATATATCATTTTTATCAGAAATTGGAAAGAATTCTCTAAAAATATATTCAAGACTACCCAACGGTCTCTCCTCTTTCGGGACTCCTTCGGATAACAACCTATTGAAGGAGTCCAGCTGAATGAAGAGAAGATTGGGCATGGTGTATTTTTCCTCTTTATAGCCTTTTCTAATAATTTGTTCCATGGTAGGCAATATACCTCCTAATTTTTCTTCAAAATAGGGAAAAGGGGCTTTACGCCCCATTTACCCAATTGGATAAGTTTTGTTTGCAACGTATGGGATACCGACTTACTTGACTTCTACTTTGGCGCCCAATTTCTCAAATTGCTGTCTAATCTTCTCAGCCTCTTCCTTTGAGACTCCTTCCTTCAGTGGTTTAGGTAAACTATCAACAAAATCTTTTGCCTCTTTCAATCCTAAACCAGTTAAAGCCCTTACTTCTTTGAGAACATTAATTCTATCTTGCCCCGCATCAACGAGAATTACATCGAATTCAGTCTTTTCCTCAACAACCGGTGCAGCACCAGGAGCGGCAACAGCTGCAGCGGCCATCACTGGCATGGCTGCGGAAACTCCGAATTTGTTCTCTAGCTCTTTCACCAGTTCGGCGAGTTCCAATACGGATAAAGACTCGATTATCTCGACTATTTCAGCAACGCTCTTCTTTTCAGCCATTTTACTTAACCTCCTCTTTTTGTTTTCTAATTTGTTCTAAAGTTGAAACTAATGATTGTAATGGCCAGTTCAAGGCCATAACAAGCTTGTAAATGGGGGCATTGAGAGTGCCCACCAGTTTTGCTCTAAGATCCTGTTTACCGGGAAGAGTAGCTATAACCTCAACATCTTTCGCCCCGTATATCTTCCCTTCCAACCACCCGGCCTTAAAGGAAAGCTTACTAATTTCCTTTGAGTAATCGTAAGCAACTTTTAGTGGCTCTATTTCATCCTCAAAAGCATATAAAACTGCTGTAGGACCGGCCAGATATGGATCGAAGCCACTTATTCCCTTCTCTTTCAATGCATAATGAAGGGCGGTATTCTTGACTACCTTTAGTAATCCGCCTTTCTCCCTGATCTTTCTCCTTAGCTGTGAAACTTCAGCAACGGTAAGTCCTGTAAAATCACAAAGATAAAAAGCTTTAGCCTTTTCAATTCCATCTTTAATCTCTTGAACTCTTTTTACTTTTTCGACTCTAATCATTTTTCCTTACCTCTCTATCTGTGCTAATAAATTATTAACATTTAGTTTAAGGCTTGGGCCCATGGTTGTGCTAAGATAAGCTTGTTTAATATAAGTACCTTTTGAGGTTTTTGGTTTAGCATTTAATAATTCCTGGAAAAAGGAAATGATATTCTCTTTCAAGGCATCCTCTTGGAAAGAAACCTTACCTACTGGAACATGTACGTTGGCAGTCTTGTCAACTTTAAACTCTGCTCTACCCATCTTAAGTTCTTTCACAACTCTACCTACTTCCTTCGTAACAGTTCCTGTTTTGGGTGATGGCATCAATCCGCGAGGTCCCAAGATCTTACCAAGCTTAGCCAACTCTGGCATAACATCAGGCGTAGCAACAAGGGCGTCAAACTCTAACCAACCATTCTTAATTTTTTCTATGAGATCCTGATAACCAACATAGTCTGCTCCGGCTTCCACTGCTTCCTTTTCCTCTTCACCTTTCGTAATTACTGCTACTCTGACCTTTTTCCCAAGTCCATGAGGAAGCACCACTGCACCTCTAACCATCTGGTCTGCTTGACGGGGGTCAACACCCAATTGAACTGCACATTCCACAGTCTCGTCGAACTTAGCACTTGCCAGTTCCTTAATCTTTTTTATTGCTTCGTCAAGGGTATACTCCTTACCCTTTTCAACCTTTTCCAATAAAGCTAAATATCTTTTTCCGTGTTTTGGCATTTTATCCCTCCACCACTTCTATTCCCATGCTTCTTGCTGTACCCTCAATAATTCTCATTGCAGCTTCGATATCTGTAGCGTTCAAATCCTGCATTTTCGTCTCGGCGATCTTTCTAATATCTGACTTCTTGACCTTTCCAACCTTTACTTTATTAGGCGTAGAAGAACCCTTTACAACTCCAGCTGCTCTTTTAAGAAGTTCTGAAGCAAGAGGCGTCTTAACTTCAAAGGTGTAGGATCTATCTTTATAGATTGTCACAACGACAGGCACCACAAGCCCCTGCTTATCGCGAGTCTTATCATTAAATTCTTTGACAAACTGCATCAAATTTACGCCATGCTGGCCCAACGCCGGTCCAACTGGCGGAGCAGGAGTTGCTTGCCCTCCTGGTAATTGTAACCTAACAATAGCAACAACTTCTTTCTTTTTCGGGGGCATTTTTCCTCCTTTTAGCTTCCTTTTTCTACTCCATCAAAATCTAAAATTACAGGCGTAGTCCTGTTCATCAAATTAACCAAAACTTTTAACTTTCTCTTTTGGGGGTAAACCTCCTGTACGGTTCCAATCATTCCCTCCAAATTTCCAACCACAATCTTTACTCTCTCTCCCTCTATAAAAGGAACCTTTTGTTCCTTCTTTTGCTGTTCAATCTCTACCTTTTTCTTTAGTTCTTCAACCTCTTCTTCCTTTAAAAATGTATAAATAGGTTCTCCAGTTTTCTCGTCCCTCTTTGTTAAAGCTCTCATAAGTCTTGTTTCGGATAGAAGATTTACTACCTTTGTGATAAAATCTTTATCGCCATTAACACCAATAAAAAGATAGCCTCTATAAATGGGCTTTTCCAAATTTACCCGCACCCTTTCTCTATTTTCACCTCTTCCACGGGAAACCACCTTAGAAACAAACTCAGTGGGGAGAAGAGGTTCAACTAAACCTTCAAGTCCATTTTCCTTAATAACCTTTTGTGCAGCAGTTAAGGCCTTCTTCTCCTTTCCCGAGAAAGTTTGAAAAATTAACCACTTCCTCTCACTTGAATCTTTTATATCTGTCATCGCTTACCCCAGAATCAAACTTAATAACTTAACTACAATGAAATCAACAAGCAACATGAAAAGTATAAAAAAGAGCGAGATCAGAATTACTCCAAGAGTCCCACCCCATAAACTTTCTTTCGTAGGCCATGTTATTTTCAAGAATTCCTGATAAGACTCTTTCAAAAATTCTATGAGCTTCTTCATACTTTAGACTCCCTATGGGCAGTATGTTTGCGGCAGAATTTACAATACTTTTTAAGCTCAAGCTTTTCCTTTTTATCTTTATTTTTCATTGAATAGTAATTTTTCCTCTTGCAATCTTGACAAACTAAAGCTATTTTTACTCTCATATTTCCCCCTTTTCAGGCCTGGAGGGACTTGAACCCCCAACCACTGGATTTGGAGTCCAGCGCTCTGCCATTTGAGCTACAGGCCTATAAAAAGTTTTTAAATTATAATACTTATAATTCGAACGGTCAAGAATCAAATGCCCCCGAGAGGATTCGAACCTCTGGCCTGCGGTTTAGGAAACCGCCGCTCTATCCTTCTGAGCTACGGGGGCAAACCGTGTAATATGATAACGTTTCTGAAAAGGAAATTCAAATCAATAACCTACCTTTTTGAATAAATATAATTTTTTGCTTCAAACTATTAAATGTATAATGATAGTATGCCTATCTTTGAGCCGCCAATTTCAGAAGAAATATTAGGAGGAGGTAAAGTCCTCCTTGAAGAAATGCTGGGAGATGACCTCACCCCTGCAAAGATAGCCAGAATCTCGTACCTATCCGAGGGTGACGAAGAGGCAAATAAAAGGTTACTTATAAGACTTCTTGAACTCAAACACCTTTCACCCTTCGAACAACAAGTATTTAGGTTCAAAATTGAAGATATCCCTATGTATATTGGGGAACAACTTTTGAGACACCGAATAGCAAGCCCTCTCAAAAGGTCCTTTCGCTACACAAGCCCTGACAAAGGGAAAACCATAGAGTTTAACCCAATTAAATTAAATGAAATAGTCCACATACCTCCAGAGCTTTTAAATTTGAAGGATAATAACATAGAAAATCGTGAAGAATTGCTAAATGATGTGATTGAACACGTTAAAAAATCCATTGAACTTTACCAAAAACTAGTGGAAAATGGACTCCGTAAAGAGGCCGCACGAACTGTGTTACCGGCAGGATTGAGAACCACGCTTTACTGGACAATTAACATGAGAAGCCTTATGAACTTTCTTGAACAAAGATTGAATCCAAAGGCTCAATGGGAAATAAGGCAACTGGCAAAGGCTGTAGTAAGGATTCTATACAAAGTTGTACCTCTCACCATTGATAACTACTTGAAAATTTACAACCTTTATGAGTATTTCGATGAGTAGAAAACTAATTCTGGCCTCATCTTCACCAAGAAGAAGATGGATTTTGGAAAAGTTTGGATATGAGTTTGAAGTTGTTAGCCCAACCATTGATGAGAAAATATACAGAGTTGAAGACTGCATCTCAGCAGCAGAGGAAAAAGCAAAATCAATAAAGAGAGTTGGGATCATCTTAGCTTCAGACACAGTGGTTGTTTTAGAAAATAAAATTCTCGGTAAGCCCAAAAACTCAAAGGAAGCCATTGAATTTCTTCAAAAACTTTCCGGCAAATGGCACGAAGTTTTCACCGGTTATGCAATAATTTCCAATGAAACAATCATAAAGAAACTGGTCAAGACAAGAGTAAAATTCTTTGAACTTTCAAACACCGAATTAAATTTGATCCTTCAAAATGATCATCTCCTTGACAAAGCCGGTGCATACGGCATCCAAGATTTTGCCGGTTTGTTTGTTGAAGAAATAGCGGGCTCATATTATAATGTGGTTGGGCTTCCAATTGAGTACATTTATTGGGACCTTAAATCACTGGGAATTCTTCCCACCAGGGCTTCAGATTCAAATAAGGTTTAGAACACGAAACCTTTAAAGTATAATAGTAAAATGAAGGAAGAGGATATCTTAAAAAGCAAAGCCCAAGCGCCACTATTGAAGGCCGAAAGGCTCCATCCGAAATATAAAGGTAAGATTGAGGTAATACCAAGAGTCCCCGTAAGCAAGATGGAGTACTTTTCCTATTGGTATACCCCCGGTGTATCAGCTGCCTGCAGGAAAATTGTTGAAAACACCGAAAACTCATTTGTTCATACATCCCGATGGAACATGGTAGCAGTTGTTTCCGATGGAACAAGAGTTCTTGGACTGGGTAACATTGGACCTGAAGCGGCTTTACCGGTAATGGAAGGGAAAGCGCTCCTGTTTAAGGTATTAGGCGGTGTAGATGCCTTTCCTATTTGTATAAGAGAAAGAGACGAAGATAGAATTATCCAGTTAGTCAAGGCTTTGGAACCCACCTTTGGCGGGATAAATCTGGAAGACATAGAAAAACCTAAATGTTTCAATATCCTTGAAAGACTGCGCAATGAGATGGAAATACCGGTCTGGCATGATGACCAGCAGGGTACAGCAACAGTCATCCTGGCTGCATTAATAAACGCTGCCAAACTCGCAAACAAAAAACTTCATGAACTGAAAATTTTTTTCCTTGGTTCCGGTGCAGCAGGTATTTCAACTTTAAGATTATTGGTTAAAGCGGGTGTTGAACCGGGCAATATTATTCTGGCAGACAGAAAGGGATTGGTTCACAAGGATAGAGGCGACCTTAAGGAAAAATTCGGAATTTACGAAGAATTGGTTTCAAAAACGAATAAATCAAACTTAAAGGGTGACTATCAACTTGGTTTAAAAGGCGCTGATGTATTCATAGGCCTCTCCACTCCGGGACCAGGAGTAGTTAAAGAAGAAGACATAAAGGTAATGGCAAAGGACCCTATCGTTTTTGCCTGTGCTAACCCCACCCCGGAGATATGGCCATGGGAAGCCAAGAATGCAGGCGCAAAGATAGTGGCAACAGGAAGGTCTGACTTTCCTAATCAGGTTAATAACTCCTTAGTTTTCCCCGGAATGTTTAGAGGTGTTCTTGACGCGGCAGCAAAGACTATCACCGATGAGATGTGCGTTGACGTGGCGACTGAAATTGCAAAATTTGCAGAAGAAAAGGGAATAAGCGAAGAATACATAATCCCCGGGATGGACCAATGGGAAGTCTATCCAAGGATAGCGGCAAGAGCTGCCGATTCCGCAACCAAATTAGGCATTGCAAGACACCCGTTAAATTACGAAGAGGAGCTAAAAATTGCAACAGATGTAATATCTCGTGTGAGAAAGCTAATAGAAAATCTTGAACAAAACCGATTTATTGAAGATTATATCAATGAGGCGCATTAAAACATCAGAAATTAAAGAACTCGTAAAGGAAAAACTCCGAGAAGCAAACTTTGAACTGGAACAAAACTTCCTGAAGCTACTTCAATCTTCCTTTGAAAAGGAAACTTCACCCCTTGGAAAAGAGGTTCTGAGGGACCTGATTGAAAATTTTGAGATTGCCAAAGAAGACAAAATTCCCCTCTGTCAGGATACTGGTATGGTCAATTTTTATATAGAGCTCGGGCAGGAAATTGTCTTAGAAGGTGAATATCTATATGAAGTGCTAAAGGAAGCGGTGAAAGAAACCTATAAGGAGAATTATCTGAGGCCATCGGTTGTCGCTGACCCTTTAAAGAGAAACAATACCAAGGACAATACTCCGCCAATAATTCACATAGAACTGGTGAAAGGGGACAAATTAACCATTTATATTATGCCAAAAGGCGGTGGCAGTGAGCAAATGTGCAAAGTCAAGATGATGGCACCCCACGAAGGATTGGAAGGAGTTAAGAATTTCGTATTATCTACTGTTAAGGAAGCGGGGCCTAATCCTTGTCCACCAGTAGTTATTGGAATAGGAATAGGTGGAAATTTCGATTATGTAACTTTTCTTGCAAAAAAGGCCCTTTTGAGACCCTTTGGTTTGAGAAATTCCGATCCATTTTATGGTGAGTTAGAAATTGAACTTTTAAGTGAAATCAATAAATTGGGGCTGGGGCCCGGGGGGCTGGGTGGCAGATATTATGCTTTAGATTTACGGATAGAATCCTATCCAACCCATATAGCACAGCTCCCGGTAGCTATAGCCTTCAATTGTAACAGCTTTAGATTGGCAAAAATAGAAATTTGAGGAGGTCACCATGTCAAAAATCAACGAAGCCCAATATATATGGATGTCCGGGAAATTGGTGCCATGGAATGAGGCTAAAGTTCACGTTTTAACTCACGCCCTTCACTACGGTTCAGCCGTTTTTGAAGGGATAAGAGCCTACAAAACAAAGAGAGGAACAGCTGTTTTTAGATTAAGAGAGCATTTAAAACGCTTGTTAGACTCCGCAAAGATATATAGAATGGAATCTCCCTTCACCTTAGACGAACTCATCCAGGCCACTTTAGAGCTTATAAAGGCAAATGAACTGGAAGAGTGCTATATAAGACCATTAATTTATAGAGGATACTACAATCTGGGTGTAAACCCCATGGAATGTCCGGTAGAAGTATCAATTGCAGCGTGGAAATGGGGAAAGTATCTGGGACCGGAAGCCCTTGAAAATGGAGTAGATGTGATGGTCTCCAGCTGGAACAGAATGGCACCGAATACCTTTCCCGCAATGGCTAAGACCACCGCCAACTACGCTAATGCACAATTAATCAAAATGGAGGCTATCTTGTACGGATTTGCAGAGGGAATTGCCCTTAATCCTAACGGGACCGTCTCAGAAGGGTCTGGTGAAAATATCTTTGTGGTTAAAGATGGGATTATCTATACCCCTACCCTTGACTCCTGCATACTACCGGGTATCACAAGGATGACAGTAATGGAAATATCCAGAAGCTTGGGATTAGAAGTACAGGAAAGGGTTATTCCCAGAGAAATGCTCTATATAGCAGACGAAATCTTCTTTACAGGAACGGCTGCAGAGGTCACTCCAATAAGGTCGGTGGACAAAATAGTAATAGGGAATGGGAAAATCGGCCCTATCACCAAAAAGATCCAGACAGAATTCTTTAGAATTATAGAAGAAGCCGATGAAAAATATGAACACTATTTTACATGGGTGAGGTAATATGCGAATTGCTATAGGTTCAGACCATAGAGGGTTCAAATTAAAGGAGTACCTGAAGAAACAACTTTCCATCTCCCACGATGTAAAAGATTTCGGAGTATTTAACGAAGAGCAGGCAGATTACCCTGATGTAGCAATACCTTTGGCAGAAGCGGTTTCAAAGGGCGACTATGATTTCGGGATTTTAATCTGTTATACGGGAATCGGGATGTCTATTGCTGCCAACAAAGTAAAAGGCATTAGAGCTGCTCATGTAACCGACGAAAAGATGGCTATTATGACAAAAAAACATAATAACGCGAATATTGTCTGCTTGCCGGGTGGATTTATCAAAGAAGAGGAAGCCCTAAATGCAGTGGTGTCTTTTATTGAAACCGAATTTGAAGGGGGTAGGCACCAAAGACGGATTGAAAAGATTTCCCAATATGAAAACCTAAATAGATGAAAATAGCCTTTCCGCTCCTTTCTTTCAGAAAACACGGAGGTGTTAGGGTTCTTTCCATTTTAATGAATGAGCTGGTTAGAAAGGGGCACGAAGTTTATCTTGTTGTTCCATCCAACGCTTCTGAGAATTTTTACCCTCTGGACGAAAGGGTGCAAAAAATATTTACCGGTCCCATAAAAAAAACACCTTTCTCTATTTTAAAAGTGCTTTTCCAACTGTTCTTAAAAACCCCAAAGGTTGATTATGTGGTTGTGAGTTTCTTCCCCACATTCTATCTTGCACTCCTTCATAAGATCTTTAAAAAATCCAAAGTAATATATTACCGTCAGGGGGTTGAAACCCTCTTTTACCCCTTCCCGCTATCAGAAATAGCAAGGTTGACCTATTATCTTCCTCAAGACTATTCTCCAAGTGTATCCAGCTGGGTGAAAAGGAAAACCGGCGGAAAGGGACCGATAATCCACCCTCCTCTGGACAATGTTTTCCTCAATGCACCTTATACAAATGTGAAAAATGTTCAAAACATTTTGATATTTTTTAAATGGGACAAAAAGAAGGGACCGGGTAAAGCATTGGAAATCATTACAAATGAATCCTTCAATAAATTTAATTTCTACGTAGTAGGAGAAAATCCACTGGTGGCAAAAGCAAATGTCAAATACCTCGGATTTGTTAAGGATATGGTGGAACTTTATGACCAATGCGGATTTGTAATATTAACCTCAAAATTTGAGGGTTTCGGTTTACCTACGATGGAAGGAATGGCAAGAGGAGCAATTCCCATTGTTTTTACACCAACAGGGCCAAAGGATTTCATTAAACATGGTGTCACAGGATTTTTTGTAAAAAATAAAGAAGAAATCCTTCACATTTTAAGCTCCCTTTCTCAGGACAAGCAAAAATTTGAGTTCATCTCAAAAAACTGCATTGAGAAGGCAAAAGAGTATACGATCTCAAAATTTTCAGAATATTTTTTCTCAATCATTGAAAGTTAGCAATACTTGTTGAATTGACCACTACGATTCCTTAAACTTTGAATATGCAGGACTTTTTTGAGTTTTTTGAACATATATACAGACTGAAGAGAACTCCCCGTTCGGGTTTCTGGTATTACGGAATCAAAGAACCGGAAACGGTTGCAGAGCACATATTTGGAGTTTCCACCCTTACCTATATTTTCGGTAAGCTTCTAAATCAAAGATATAACTTCCAATTGGACGTGGAGAAGGCTTTAATAATGGCAATAATTCACGAAATTGGAGAGGCATTAATTGGAGATCTACACTTAGAATCAAGGCAATACTTGGGGAAATGTGTTGAGGACGCAGAACGAAGGGCTGTAGAAGATATGACCGGAATGTTGCCCGGGGAAATAAAAGAAGAAATTTTATCCCTTTACAATGAGTTTGAAAAAGGAGAAACACCAGAAGCCATTTTTGTAAGGTCTATGGACAAAGTTGACCTACTAATTCAAGCATTCATTTATGAAAAATCGGGTTATGGGAATTTAGAGAAATTTTTCGAGGAGAAAAAAAACTACGAATTTATTGATAAAATTCCAGAAATTAGAGATTTTATGCAAAAAATTAAGGAGAAGAGAGGAAAATGAAAGTATCACCGTCCATATTAGCCTGTGACTTTTCAAAATTAAAAGAAGAGATAAAAAGTATTGAGAATGCAGACCTTGTTCATCTTGATGTGATGGATGGAGTATTTGTCCCCAACATTACCTTTGGCCCCTTTATGGTAGAGACGATAAGGAAGTTAACCAATCTTCCCCTTGAAAGCCATCTAATGATCATTGACCCACTCAAATACATAGAGGCCTTCGCAAAGGCAGGTTCAGACATTATCATCTTTCATGTTGAATCAAAAACCGACATTTTAAAGGCTATCAAAAAGGTAAAAAGTTTAAACCTAAAAGTTGGACTTTCCCTCAATCCAGAAACTCCCATTAGAACGCTCCTGCCCTACTTTGAACTTCTTGACATGGTTCTGGTTATGAGTGTTAATCCGGGATTTTACGGGCAGAAGTTTATGCCTCAAGTCTTACCAAAGCTTGAAAAACTAAAAGAAATAAGAGATTCAAAAGGCTATAAGTTCCTGATAGAAGTTGATGGTGGCATTAATGAGGAAACAGCAAAACTCGTTAGTCCATATGTGGACATCGTTGTGTCTGCTGCATATATATTTAGTGCTGAAAATAGAGCAGAAAGGATTGACAACTTGAAAAAACTTTTATGACCCATTAAAATATTCCAACAACTAAAGACGGGAGGCAAAGGTGGTTAAGATCAGATTACAAAGAATCGGAAGAAGAAATACTCCTCTTTATAGAATTGTTGTACAGGATTCAAGGGTTGCAACAAGTGGAAAAGTTATCGATGTTATAGGCCATTACAACCCAATAAAAGACATTACTGAAATAAATACCGAGCTCCTTGAGAAATGGCTTTCACAGGGGGCACAGATGACCCCCAGAGTGTCTAAACTCTACAATTTTTACAAAAAAACAAAGGAAGTAGTACAATAAGGAGGTACAAAGATGGCTGAACTGAAGGAAATACTCGAGTATATAGTAAAAGAACTCGTGGACAATCCTGACCATGTCTCTGTAAAAGAGATACCTGGCGAAAAGACCGTGATCTTCGAACTCAGAGTAGGTGCTGGTGACCTTGGTAAGGTCATAGGTCGTGAAGGAAGAACTGCGAAGGCCATCAGGCAGATAATCCAGGCAGCAGCGATGAGGAAAGGCAAAAGGGCCCACATAGAGATCCTTGAATAATAAAGGGCTCATAATAGTAGGTAGAATAGAAAAACCCTTTGGACTTCGGGGTGAACTCAAAGTTCACCCCGAAGTTTTTTTAGAGGACTTTTTACAACTTAAAAGGTTCATCATAATTAATCCAAAGGGCGGCGAGAAGATAATATATCTTGAAAATATTCGACCGGGCGCAGGAAATTCTATCATAGTTAAATTTGAAGGAATTGATACGAGAGAACTGGCAGAAAAACTAAAGGGGCACTTCCTATACATCCCTGAGGAAGAATTGCCTGAAGCTGAAACTGGAGAATACTATATAAAAGACCTACTTGGTTGCTCCGTATTAAACAAGGAAAAAATTATAGGAAAAGTCGTTGATTATATTTCTGTCAGTTATACAGGAAGCTTAGTCATACAACAGGATGACGGTCACGAAGTGATAATACCTTTTGTAAAAAAGTATGTAAAAAACATTGATATTGAAAGCAAAACTATTTTAGTTGAAGACATTGATGACCTTATTGATTTGAACCTATGAGGATAAACGTAATTACACTGTTTCCGGAAGTAATTAATGCCTATCTTACAGTTGGACCTGTAAGAAAGGCGATTGAAAATAATGAAATTCAGGTATTTTTATATAACCCAAGGGATTATGCACCTTCTCCAAAGGAGGTGGACGACTACCCTTTTGGTGGTTTTAGTGGCATGGTTCTTAAAATTGAACCTATTTACAAGGCCCTGGAAGAGATAGAAGATAAAGGAATTGTAATTCTTCCCACTCCTCAAGGGAAGATTTTAAACCAAAAAATCATAGAAGAGCTTGAAAAGGAAGATTCAATAACAATCATTTGCGGAAGGTACAAGGGAATAGATGAAAGAATCTCAAAATTCATAGATTTGGAATTATCAATTGGTGATTACATTATATCAGGCGGGGAAATACCTGCTCTTATAATCATCGATGCCATATCACGGTTAAAGGAAGGAACACTTGGAGATGTAAGCTCTTGTTTGACTGATTCTATAATATCCAGTATACTTGATGTACCTTATTATACTCGTCCTATTGAATTTTTGGGCGAGAAGGTCCCTGAGGTTTTACGTTCAGGAGACCATAAAAAGGTTTTAAGGTGGGCTCGGAAAGAGGCCATCAAGAGGACTATTTTGAAGCGTTCTGACTTATTTTACAAAGCTGAATTGGAAAAAGAAGACATTAAAATTTTAAGAGAAATAGAGGAGGAGCTTAAAAATGGTTGACATCAGAGAAATTGAAAAAGAGTTTATGAGAAACGATATTCCAGACTTTGGGCCCGGAGATACTGTAAGGGTTTATGTAAAAATTAAAGAATACAAAGAAGACCCCAAGACTAAGCAACTTGTTGAAAAAGTTAGAGTCCAGCCCTTTGAAGGTGTTGTGATACGCAGGAGAGGCGGAGGCCTCAGTGAAACCTTCACGGTGAGAAAAGTTACTCAAGGTGTTGGTATTGAAAAGATCTTCCCGATCCACTCCCCTGTTATTGATAAAATTGAGGTCCTGAGAAGAGGTAGAGTCAGAAGAGCAAGGATTTACTACATCAGGGAGAGGATGGGTAAGAAATCAAGAATTCGTGAAAAGATTTAATTTACTATTTCTTGCCTTAACAATTCTAACAAACTGCAAGAAACAAGAAAAATCATTTGAGTTACGTACAATTCAGATTAAAGATAAGCTTTTGTATGTGGAATTAGCAACCACTCCCATTGAGTGGTCTAAAGGGCTTCAAGGAAGAAGTTACTTGCCCGACTCTCAGGGTATGTTATTTATTTTCCCCTACTCCGATACTCTTTCTTTCTGGATGAAGGAAACTCCTCTACCCCTTTCCTTAGCCTACATAGACAGTACTGGAATTATTAAGGAGATACATGATTTAATTCCTTTTGATGAGACACCAGTGGTTTCTAAAGATAAGGTTCAATTTGCTCTGGAAGTAAATAGAGGCTGGTTTGAAAAGAACGGTATAAAAATTGGAGACACGGTAATGATCGGTTTTTTAAGGTAGTTGGATTAGAAAAAAATATTACGGGCGCTCCCGTCGGAGAGCGCCCGTTCTTTTAATCACCCTCTTCTTAGAACTGTACCTTAGGAGCTTCCCGTTCTTCTGCCAAACCAATCTCAAAGAAAGGTTCTTCCATAAAACCGAACATAGAAGCTACAATATTTGAAGGAAATACTTTAATCCTCGTGTTGTAATCCCTTACAACCGCATTATAGTACCGCCTTGCATTCTGAATGGCATCCTCAATTTCGGTCAATTGTTTCTGAAGCATAAGAAAATTCTCATTGGCTTTTAGATTCGGATAATTCTCCACTACCGCAAAGAGCTGTCTCAAGGCTTGAGTAAGCATATTTTCAGACTTCATTTTATCATCAGGAGTTTTAGCATCAACGGCCATCTGGCGAGCCTTTATTACATTTTCCAGGGTCGTCTTTTCATGGGAAGCATATCCTTTAACGGTTTCCACCAGATTCGGAACAAGGTCATGACGCTTTTTAAGATGTACATCAATGTCCGAAAAGGCATTCTTCACCATAAAGCGAAGTCTTATTAAACTATTGTAAATTGAAATGAAAAACAGGAACAGAACTACAATTACTATTAGAGCTATAAAAAGTCCACTCACTTTATTACCTCACTTCTAATTTCATAATTTCTTCATATGAATAGGCGGAAACGCCTAGCAACTCATTTCCTTTAGCTTCCATTTTAATGTGCACCACATCACCAACCTTCGGCAATCTAGAAAATTCAAATCTTTTTTTATCCAGCTTAACAGCAACCTCATTTATAAATGCATAGTTAGAATCAGGAGATATTCCCATAAATACTCCACCAACCATATTGTCACTTACAGCCAGATTCACCGTACCTTCCGTTATCTTGCCCTCACCCTTTTGAATTACTCCCTGGGTGACCTTGATCCCAACCGTTTGAGTTAAAATCAAAATAGCTAAAATTTTAAAAAACATCACTCACCTCCTTAATTAAAAGTTCCCCGGTCTCCAAATTCTGGCACCACTCTTGGGCGTGTAATGCAATTCAGTCTCAATTCTCACAATCTCACCAGTTGCAGTTTGAACGAATGCTGTAGCCTCTTCCCTCGCACCTATCTGAACCGCTGGTGATGCTGGCATACCCTCCACCTGGATTTTGGTTATAGCTTCCCTCTGCAGGTTAAGACCCAGGGATGCCTTTGAGGAAGCTGTACCCGTCTTGTAGAACAAAACATATAACCATCCCGTTCCGCCAAAGCCACATGGGTCATTATTCACTTTATAAGATGTGAATAACACCATACCTCCTAAGACAAGCGGGAAGTTGAGAGACTTTTCTCCTTGAGAAAGCATAACATACCAACCCTTATATTTAGCATTCACCGAATCTACAAAGGCATCAAAGGTAAGGTTATTCCAAGGTGCATTTTCAACTGTAGCAGCACCGCTTGTATCAACTTTAACCTTTATATTTGTCGCATTTAACAAGTTACCTAAAGTATAACTTGGATTTGTTTGACTGTTCCATCCACCATTCCAGTAAGCATCCTTAAACCCTACGAAATAGTGGTTTGCATTGTCAAGCTCGTCTGCATCATTGAAATATTTACCAGACCCAAAGAACACCCAGAGATTACCGTATTCATCCATAGAAGCAGCCGCTCCAGAAATGAGTGGTCTATCCAACTTGAAAGCCATTGAAAGTTCCCAATTGTCTGGATTTATGCTGTTTTGAGTAACAATACGATAAAGGGCCCCCTTGTCCACCGTTGTATTTCCCTGTTTTACCACATATGTAGTGGGTAAATAAATTACATCCACACCATAGTCCAATCTAACATCTACTGAGATAGGATTACCGCAATAGGCACCTTGAGTTCCATTTTCAGGGTAAGGTATCTGAATCTTTCTCAATAATTGACCGGTTCTTAAATCAAGAATATACACGTAAGCTGGCGTGGTAGAAGACTCACCAGTGGGCGTGATGGTAGTTCCAGAGCCAAAGACTACAAACCACTTTTCTTGATTATCTTCAACAACCTTGAGGACCGTAGGATAGGTTATGGTATAGCCCAAATCGTTGTCGGTGAACTCCCACATAACCTTTGGATTATCAGGATTTGAAATATCAAGAGCAAAATAAGAGGATCTGTAAGTATTTGTACCAACGGTAATTGGTGTCCCTCCGAGTCTCATGCCAACAATAGCCATAGTACCCCATCCTTCGGGATGGTCATTGTCAGGATTAAATACTTTTACATCGGTTACCTTAGGCTTGAGGTCAACATAATAAACATGGCAATACCTTGGATCTTTTAACCACTTTAGGTGAGATATCAGGTTCATAGGAATGACCGCCCAGAGCTCATCACCCAATTCCTTACCAAGGCCGTTCACCCTTCTATTTTCGGCATCAAACAATCCAGCATTGAAAGCGTGCAACATTCCATCGTTTGCGCCAACAAGAACTATATTTCTTCTATCCTTTTTTCTATTGTAAAATTCTCTGTAAGACACATCGTCATATATTAAATCATATCTCTCCGTTGGGCTTCCCACGTAGGTTGGCGTTGAATATACAATATCACCCAGTTTCCAAACCTTACCGGATTCGTAAGTTCTGAATCTCCAATCGGGATTATTGTAATCTATACCTCTTACATAATCTATCAAGGAATCTTTAAACGCATCCACCCCTTCAAGATACGGCGATAACAAGCCCCTGTTGGCCTTAGTAAAATCAATAAGTGAATAACTGTTTCCCTGCTTAATGATCGCCTTTATATTTCTCTGGTTAGCACTCTTATTAAGAAGGCTTCGCCCGCCACTCCACAAATGGCTAACCTCCCAAAGCCCCACCTCATCAACTTTGTAGATTGGTTCATCGTTTTCCACAGACCATCTCTCTGCCACCACTTCATTTCCATCCAACCTAAACTTTATCGCACGGTCATTATCCGTTAATCTTTTATCGCCATCAGAATCTTCTCTAATGTTTCCATTCTTATCAACAAAATATGAAACTACATTACCAATCCAGGTTATATCACCTAAAGTAGTAGAGAGAGTGGGCTGGAAGAATGCTTGAACAATCGTTCCTTCTCCTTTTTGTGTTTGCGAAACCACCGAAGCAGAAGTTGCTGACGACACTCTCCTCATAATGTCAAGAATTGCGGCCATAATTGACCTTTCTAATTCCTCACCATCCTCCACCTCATAATATGTATCCGGAATTCCATTTCCATCGGCATCCCATTCTCTTGGAAGGTCAGGTATTCTATTGCCATTATAGTCTGTAAAAGCACCCTTTTTACAGGCCTCCATAAGCAATTGCCCACCACGGCCAAAGAGATAAACTCCATAAAGGGTCAGATTCTGAATACTGGGAATATCAGGTCTCAGGTCATTGATATGCATATAGTAGGAAACATCATCTAAATAATGGCTGTTGTAAGGGTCTACGCTCCCATCAATATATCCCGGCTCTTTACCATCCCCATCATAATCTCCTATGTACTGTTGAAGCACAGGGTCTCTGTCCCTGGTTGCTTCTCCATCAGTTAAAAATAAAACAAAGCTCTTTCTGCACCAATAAGTGGTATTATCACGGGAATTACCATCATACATAGGGTCCCAACTTCCACCGGTTTTATAATCATTATTGAAGAAAAGGGGATTTCGAACCTGCCTGAAATACCAGATAGTTTCCAGTAAACATTCGGCAAGAGGAGTCCAGGTTTCTGCAACGACATTCTGAATGGTATTGACAAAGTCACTCATTGATGAATTATCCTGGTAATAAGAAGAAACATGACCGCCATCATGGTCTGAATCAGCTCTAACTGTCTGACCCTGAGCGTTCATTTCTGCTCTGCTGTTCGCAGTTCTATTGTTAAAATTTATTAGCCAGAACCTGGCAGCATCGTCATCCCACCTTCCATCCATATCCTTATCGCCCAATTTCTGAATAACACCTCTAGAAAAAGTAGAATCAATTCTAACTTGGTTTTTATTTCCCACTACAACTCTAGTGTTATAATAGGACTGGGTTGTTAGTTTTCGATAGATATCAAAGGATTGGCTTCCTAGACCTGCTGTAACTCGAATTCTATAGTTATAATTCCCCCATGTAAAATACTTTGTCCAGCTGCCACCTTCTATTACTAATGTGTGAGCTAACCCTCTTGGGCTTCGAGCCAGTGCTTTCCCTCCAACCAGCACTTTCTTTAAAGTACTCATCCTCGACATAAATGCCCAATTAAGGAGATTGCCGGGCCAATAAGTGTAGTAATCGGGTGCCTGATTGACTGATTCCCAGGTTCCATTATTAAAACGATAAACCTTATCAGGATCAAAGTATCCATAATACCTTCTATTTGGATTGTAGCTATATTCATAAGCAGCCCAGTTCATTGACCCAGAATTGTCCATAATTATTAAGATATTTGGATTAACCTTCTGAGATAAAAAAGGTGGCGCATTACAAGGTTCGCCAGCCATTTGGGCCCAAGAAAGGGCCACAAGACCTATTAATATCATTAACACTTTTATTTTAAAATTCATTTGAAACCCCCTTCGCTATAATTATAAACCCAACGAATAATTTTGTCAATAATTATCGAGCTATTACTCCTATCACTTTCCTGTAGACCACCTGAAGTTCAATCCTGTCCTCAGGACCAGCAGTTGCTTCAGAAATTACGTTATAAAATATTGCAGCACCTCCACCACCTACACCTCTACCCACACCTTCGTACGCAGCTGCAAATTCCAAAGAACCACCCTTTTCTGTAACCACAAAAAGCCTCTGCGGATTTATTTGCACCGTCCTACCACCTATGTTTGCATTAAAGGTCTGGAGGTTTCTTCCTGCTGCTTCAGCCGCCCAGATTTCATTTACACCCAGTTCAACCCCACCTTCCGCCGCTTCAAAGGTCGTGAGAGAACGCCTTGTGATACCTGTAATTCTAAGTCCTCTCTGAATTAAATATGCTGTAATTCCTCCCAGAACGACCAAAAAGGCCACCACAAGAATAACTGTAACTAAGGCAATTCCTTTCCTTTTCATCTCACATTCCTCACCTTGACATCCAATGTATAAAACCTTCTTCTCCTCATCCTTTGTTCCCCCTGAATGTCATATGTATGGTCTTCAACGGTTATTCTATCTTCGGGAAATTGATACTCTCTATCTAAAGCGCTTAAAAGAACGAGGTTAAGCCTTACAGTTCTTAAGCCCGAAACAAATTTGACTGTTGCCTGAGGATTCATTATCCTTTCACCAGGGTCTTCTCTGCCATTTGAATTAACATCAATCCAGTAGGAAATTTGAAAATCTTCCACATCATTTAAAAAGGGCTGTCCATTCCTCAAAAGGGTATTGTTTTGATGCTGATATGTAACCGCTTGAATTTGGCCTCCAGGAACAACATAAACGAAATTCCCGGAGGCTGTTTGAACGTTGCTACTGAGAGTTAGTAAATATGCTGGAAAGCCATTATGAGTGATGGGATCTCTCGCTGTAATTAAAACCGGGGAGGTTATAATTGGCTTTTTCTTATCGTCCATTATTATTATTCTATCACCAACTTGTAAATCAACTCTCTCGTCTCCCCATCTCCTAACGATGATTTGATCACCTGCAAAGATGTCCATAGTGAAGCTCCATCGAGTTGTGCCTCCAACGACGAATCCTGTACTTTGAAGGTTCAAATCATCAGGTCCATTGTCTCTATTTACACCCGAAATAGGAATTATATTGGCAGGCGTACCATATCCTGACATCAAAACATCCCATTTTATTATACTCAACGCCTGCTGGATATCAGTTTGAATTTCGGATAAACTTCGTTGAGTTGAAGCTGTTCTAATTTGGGCTCTATAAACCACAAAAACAGCACTCAGCAATAGCCCCAAAATTCCAAGGGAAACGAGAAGTTCAATTAATGTAATTGCCTTTCTTTTATTATAACTCATACCTGCTCCTTACCATCTCAACTTGATATTCCCTCGTAACGCCTCTGAAGTTCCACCTGATTATTGTCCTCACGGTCTTCGTCCCATCCACATTGTCCTGGATATTCCAGAAGATTGTATAATCCACATTATCAAGAGTTCTTACATCCCGATGGTCAAAGTTTAAAGTATCTCCTAAACTATCACTTCTAATATGCTGCAAATCTGGAGAATCAAAGGAAATAGATCTTAGCATCTCTGAATGCGTCTCAGCTAAGTATTTTGCATTATTCATTTGATTTTGAAGGTTATTCAACCTGATAGTGGCTATTGACAATGGAATAACTCCTAAAAGTCCAATGGTCAAAATAGACAGAGCTATAAGAAGTTCTATCAGAGAGAAACCACTTCTATTATTGTTTTTCTTCATACCAAGTATCCCCCCTCCAGGAAAAAATTCTAACCATTCCGAAGGCATTAACCTCCACAGCCATAAGCTCTCTTCCATTATTTAAATAGATTTCACCGGGATTCTGGCACAAACCAAAAGGAGTGAAAATCACCGTATTGTCATCAAAGGAAATACCATCGTCATCAATATTACCACCACCCAGCGCAGTGGCATTTCCTAAACCTCCAAAAGTGATATTCTGGCTAAAATAGTTGGAATAATTTGCCAACTGTATATTCAGATTCGGACGAGGAGCATTCAAATCTTCCGCCAGTATGGTAACATCTCTTCCGTTAAACACAATAGCCCTCATTGCATTGGTCGCCATTGCATTGGTTCTTTCATTTTCTATTAGAGCTTTTATCTTAATAGCCTCTTGTCTTAATCTATTGCGAACTATCCATCGCTGTCCACCCCAGAAGGGAATCGCAATAAACAAGGTAATAATGAAAATAACTACGAAGATTTCGGCTAATGTTATTCCTCTTCGTAACTTCATTACCTTACAATATTAGGTGTAAGGAAAATCAGGATTTCTGATTTTCCCTTGTCAAGCTGGTTTCTGCCAACTAAGTACTTGATTATTGGCAACCTCATCAGGAAGGGCAAGCCCTGGGTTGCATCCTTTGTTTTCTCAATAATTACACCGCCAATCATCACAGTCTCACCATCTGAGACTGTCACTTTGGTTTCAGCGCCACGCTTTGATGTAATCGGCTGACCCGTTGCTGAATAACCAACCAGGTCACCCGTTTCGGTCTTGAGGTGGAGGACGACTTTACCGTCTGGAATAATGTGAGGAGTAACTTCAAGATTAATACCAGTCTCTTCAAACTGAACAATGGTGTTTCCAGCCATATCTCTTGAAGTGACCGGGACTCTTATCTTGGAATAGATAGATGCTTTTTCGTTGTCCAGAACCATGATTTTTGGTTCAGAAATAGTGTTCGCTTTACTCTGAGATTCAAGAGCATCAATTTCAGCAATAATTTTCATAGCATTCTTACCCAAATACGTGAATCTTATATATGAAGGGTTTTCAGGTTCCGGAACGGTAAGGGGTGGGTTGTTGTATATGGCTGCTTCAATCGCCGGATTTCCACCCCTAATACCAGTCTCTTCAGTTCCCAATCTTCTTGATGCATTGTAATCAACTTCTACAATCTTTCCTATTATCAATACCTGTGGGTATGGTTTATCTATCTGGTTTAAGAGCTCTTCCATTTTATAAAGGTTTACACGAAGGTCTGTCACGATCAATGCATTAGAAGATTCATCCACCTTAATGTCACCTCTCGGTGAAAGCTGAGACTTCAGGGTTTCAGCAACTTTCCTTGCGTCAGCGTACCTGACCTGAAGAACTTTAATATCCAGGTCCGCAGCAGTCTTCAGACTCCCGAATTCTTGCTGCGTCATAATAGTTATTACACCCTCACTTTCAATCATCGCAAGTCCATAAGCATCAAGTAAAGATTTAAGAGCCAATCTCCAGGGGACATCCTTAATATTGAAACTCACTTTCTGAGTTACCGATGGTGTTGTTATAATATTCACTCTTCCGACTTCAGCAAAGGCTCTCAAAACCGTTCTAATATCTGCCTGTTCCACACTCATAGTGATCCTTGATTCCTGAGCATACACAACACCAAAGATCAAAAGTAAAAGGGCTAGTTTTTTGAAAAACTTCATTTATAAAACCTCCTTTTATTTTTTCTCTTCTTCTAATTTTAACTCAATTCTTCTTGTAAATCCAAAATCAACCGTTGCAAAAATTACACGGTCGGACTCAATCCTTACCACCCGACCGTTGCGAACCCTGTCGCCTTCCTTTAGCACATAACCCACCCCTCTTCTATCCTGAAGAAGGGCAACATTTCCCTCCTCACTCTTAATTACACCTAACAGTTTCGCTTCACTTACATTCAGAAGCTCTTCTTCTCCAATTTCAGTTTCCGGTTGGAATGGATCTTTCTTTCCACGGGAAGAATAAAAATAGCGTTCACCCACCTCCAGTTTCGGTTCTGATTGTTTTTCAGAAGTCCTGGTTTTAGAGGATATTGCAGTATTTACACCCTCCCCCTCACTCTTACTATATGCATCTTGACCTATAGCACCTATCAAAACCTTTAATTTACCATCTTCCTCAGAAATCTGGTATCTCCTGAATCCATCCACATCCAGAACTACTCTGGCTATATATACTGGGGTTTTCTGAAATTGAGCGCCTCTGATTCGTTCTACACCACCCTTCCCCACAACTATAAGCTTTTCGCTCAAATTGTATGTCACATCTACTAAGTCAATAACTATTCTCGGAGGATTAGATAGGGTAAAGTGTTTGAATTGAGGGACACCTGCTGAAAATTCTAATTCAATTATTAAGCCATCGGGAGAATCCTTTACAGAATAGGAGTTAAGAATATTTTGGGAAAAGAGTACCCCAACCAAAAATCCCAACAAAACTAAAGATATAGAAAATTTTCTTATCATCTTCTTCCTCCTCCTGTTGCAGCAACTTGCGGGCTATATACATAGCAGATCACCTGGAGGTTTGCTTTGACCGTCTGGCCATAGGATTCTGAAGACGAAACTCGCTCAATTTGAAGATTATCCACCGACATTATTCGTTCAGAATTAGCAATAAAACTTATAAAGGTTCCAAGTTCGTGAAAACCTCCCCTAATCTCCAAATTAATAGGATATTCCAAATACAATTCTTTTTGTGAAGGCGACTGTGGTTTAAAACTGATAATTTGAACACCTGAGGTTATAGCCATTCCTGTAATCTGGGATAACCATTCTTCCATTTTTTCTTCTTGAGGAAGATATTTCTGAGTTACTTCCCATAGAGCAAGAAGGGAATCTTTTTCTCTAATTATTCTGTCGTAATCTTTTACATACTCTCTCAGATTTTGGACCTTAGAGTATTGAGCCTTATACTGATTTTCGACGGTTTTGAGCTCTTTAGCCTTTGACGCGTACATTGAATTCCAAAGGAATATAAATGTCAAAACATAAACAACTATCCCAATTAACCAAATTGCTAATGGTGACTTTAACTTATCCATATCCCCCTCTACTGGGTTTGCCGTTTAAGATAAATTGTTGGTAAAGTGTGTTCTTTTCCGGGAGTGACCTCAAATCCTGATAATTCGCCATAAGCAGGTCCTATGAAACTATCAAAGTAGAACGCCTGAATCTTTATACCGATATTGTATGAAGGAGCAGGTCCTTCGTAATCTGCAACCGGCTCAACAGCAAAAGAATACCACCCTTGAGAATCTGCCTTTGTTTGTAAAACTTCCCCTGCGTAAGGATACGTAGCATCTGGGTCACCAATAAGATAAACATCTGCTCCTTTTGCAGGATAATTAACGAAAGTGGTTTCGTCATGGACAGTATCAATGTACATGACGGCGTATTCGACTTTTCCTCTCACATAAGTGGTCCTTTTCAGAGTTTCACTGCACGAAGATAAAAACAATGCCCCTACTATTGCAATTGCAAGATAAACATACCTCATCCCTAAACCTCCTTTTTATTTCAACCTTACATTCAAATTAAAATTAACATATTTTTCCTCCTGACTGCCCCTTGCTTCAATAGACAGGAGGCTAACAGATTCAACAATTTCTGACTTTTTTAGGTTACTCATAAATTGCGAGATGCGAATATTTGATAAAGCACCACCTGAAATTACCAAGTCACTTCCACTTCTCGTTAAGGATTCCAACCAAACACCAGATGGAAGCACCTTATTTACTTCATCCAGTAATTGTACATACCTTGTCCTTCCTTGCTGCAATTGTGTTATCAAGTCCAGCTTTCTTCTTGCATCTTCAATTTCTTGTTTGAAACCTCTAATTTCGTCAGCCTTCCTTTGTAATTCGACTTCTTCTGCCTGAAGAGCCACTATTTGTTTCTTAAGGGTAGATATTTTACGAGAAGTTCCAATAGACAAACTGAGAATTGCAATTACTATGAGGAGCCAAACAAATAACGCACCCACAATATGAGGTAATAATGAAACTTCTTCTGCCACGCCAACCGCCTCAACAGCTCCTTCCACTGGAAGTAGATTAACTCTATGTCCTTTTTTGAAGAAACACAAAGCATCACCTATCACAATTGTGGCTAAAGGCAAATTATCCTTAAGACCTGTTACCACTTCTTCTACCACAAACAATAGAGATGGATCAATTACTTTTGATTCTATACCATACTTACCCTTGATGAACTCTGACACTCCATAAAGTCTGGAGCCACCACCAGAAATGTAAAAATTGAATTTTGTTCCCAAATCCATAAGGGAGGGAATGAATTTTTCAGGAGAGAGGAACCTTTCATGCAGTGAATCCATCGTGTCACGGAAAGAATCTTTGTCGATACCTGTTGATGGGCCATTTACAACTATCTCCTCGGCTTCCTCTACCCTTAGATCAAAAAACCTGGAAAGATTGTCTACATAAGATTTGACTCCCGAAGGTACTTCAATCATTTGTTGAAGCTGACCATCTTTGATATAAATTAGGAGTGCTACCTCATATCCCATATGGAAGAAAACATTGTCACCAGGTAGGTCTTTGAGCCCTAATTCTTTAATAACTTCAAAGAAAGATATCAAGTCCGTTGTAACCATCACAGGGTCAAGTCCAGAGGCTCTAACAATATCTAAGATATCGTATATAAAACTTAACTTTGCAGTTCCAACGAGGATATCAACAGATTCTGCTATCTGGCTAACACCTAAAATCTCGTAATCCCTTATGACTTCAGTAAGGTCCACATGGAAATCTTCTCTGATTTTCCAGTCGACTGCCTCTGCAAGTTGTTCTTTCTTCTTATAATAAGGAATCACCATTCCCTTGGACTTTACTTCTCCACCAGCCACATTAACAACCACGTTAGTGGTATCAGCCCCCAGTTTAGCATAGACATCTCTTATTTTATCGATTAACACCTGCCTATCAATTATATCTTTACCAAGAATTACATCAGGAGGAATTTTTTCCATTGCAAAGGATTTCATTATGAGGTCTTTTTTCACTTTATCAAATAGAGCTGCCTTTACATATCGGGACCCTATATCCAAGGCAACTATTGGCCCTTTTACTTTCCCTTTTCCCATTGTGCTAAAAAAAGCCATCCTCTAACCTCCCTTTTATTTTTCATAAAATCACAAAAAAGCCTGAATTACTTTGTCTAAAAGTTTATCATCTATTTTTTCACCCAACCTCTTGTAGGTCAAAAGTTCTCTAATAATAGTCTCAATCTTTTTCAAATTCAAGTTTTGCTCTCTCACCAACGACTCAATAACGTTCGATGGAAGATTTTCCTCCCCAATAATTAATCTAATAACCTCCCTCTTTAACGAAATTGATGGTTCATCAATTCCTATAGCAGCAAAACCACCTAAGAGAGCCCTCAGTTTACGCGATAAGGTTGGCATATCTTTTAAAGGAAGCGCTGAGGATATTACGATTTGTTTACCTTTCGAATCAAGTTCAGCAAAAACTGAAGAAAGGTTCTCTTCCAAAAAGTCCTTGCCTGCAATAAAGTCAAAATCATCAAATAAAAGTATATCGGTGTCTCCAAGTAGCTTCAGGTATCTTTCTAATTCGTGCTCAGATTTAAAACCCTTAATAGTTGTATAAAATTTCGAAGCATCAATGTAAATAACACGTCTTAAAGACTCGTTTTCTAAAATATAATTAGCAATTGCTTGCAGAAGGTGAGTCTTTCCAGAGCCTTCTGGACCGTAAAGAAATACCTTTCTTTCACCAACACCCCTCGTCTCAGCCATATCTTTACAAAGCAAAAAGGCATGCTTATTAGTATCATCCATGGCAAAACTTTCAAAGGTTTTATCCTTAGAAATCACAACTCCGATATCTCTGACTATTTTCTCCGATGAAAAGGGTTCTGATATTTTTTCACCCTCTTCTGCTTCAGCGTAATATTTTTCAATAGCTTCCCTAATTTCTGTTATTGTGGAAATAAAAGGTCTAATTTTTAAATCAGTAACATTCTTAAGCTCAACGAGCATCTCTTTATTTAGTGGGTTTGCCATTGCTACAGCTAAGGATTTACCCTTTTTTCTAACAGGGATTAACAGATACTTCTTAGCAATTCTCACAGGTACATGTTCTACAGCTTCAGGATCAATGTCAATTTCTTTTAATCTTATATAATGCAACATTGGGAAGTTATCAAGAATAAATTTTACCAGTTGCTCCTCGTTAAGGAATCCTTTTTCTATCAATATTTCTTCTAAGGTACCTCCTCTCTCCCACTGTTCAGCTAAAGCACTCTTCAAGGCTTCTCTTGTTATTATTCCGCTCTTAATAAGCATGTCTACAAAGGTCAATTTTGCACCCGCTTTTTCATCTGCTTTACCTGGTTTTCCAATCATATTTTCATACTCCTAAATGTTTTAACTTTTTGGCTAACATCCTTGTACGTTGAGTCTAAAACATAAACTCTATAATATAAATCTCTTGCCTCTCGAAACCTTTTCATTTCCTCAAAAGTTAAAGCTAAATAATAATATGCCTCTAGATAATCCTTCTCAAGTGGACCTATTTCCTCTACAGCCTTTTTCAGAATTATTTCTGAAAAATCTAAGTCGCCCATTTCATAGAAAATTTTTCCCAGGTATATCATAGCTTGAAGTCTATACCTCGGATCACTCAAAAGCTTTTGAAATTCCTCGACAGCGCAGTTGTAAAGTTTCATTTCATAGTATTCTTTAGCCACATCAAAAGAAAGATTCTGCTCGTAAGGCCATTCCTCTAAGGAAGCAATATCATCTCTAATATCTTTAATAACTCTTAAAAGAATCTGAAGTTGTTCATTTTCTCGGGATGGAATTTCTGACTTTTTGGGAGCTTCCTCTATTTTCGGCTTTGCACCAGCTTGCGGAACTTTACCAACAGTAACTGCTTTTTGTTGAGTTGGCACAGATTCCTTGGTAGGAGTAACAGTTTCTGGTATAGATGGTTTTGCTTCCTCTTCCTTTATAGGTTTAAAGTCTTTTTTCTGTCCAGTTTTAGTTATAATCTCCTCAAATTCTCTCTTCAATATTTTAGGATTTCCTTCTTCTTCTATTAATTTTCTTTCAGTTAATTCAACTTTTTCCTCTTTTCCCTCTTCAAAAAATTTCTTTGGTTCTTCTTTGAATAACTTTTCCTCTGCCCTTTCTTCAAATTCTTCAGAAACCTCTTCTACAACTGTTTTAAATTCTTCGCCTAATCCGCCCTCCTCAAACTTAGATTTATCTTGCTTCACCTGAAACTCTTCCTCAAAAGTAGGAGGTAGTTCCTCAACCACAGTTTTAAACTCCTCTTCTGATTTACTGGTTGGAGGAATGAATTTTTCTTCCTCTGCTTCCCCAATAATATTCTCAGGCTTTTCTTCAACAAGTTCTTCACTAATATTTTGTACAGCCTTTTCTTTCGAAGATTTTTCTTCTAAAATCCTCCTTAATTCCTCTTCAATACTGGGTTTCTTTTCTGAAGTAATAGAGGCAGCCTCATCAAAAACAATTTTTTCACTTTTTTGACTTTCTTCTTTATTACCAGTCTCAACACCCAGGAAACCTGATAAGCCTGAGGAGGTTTCAATTCCCGAAGGCTCTTCCAGTTCAACACCTTCTTCACTCTCCAAAAATTCAATCTTTTCAACAGGTTCTTCTAATTTTTTCTTCTCCTTTTTCTTACTCTCAAAGCCCTCCTCAGAGCCAAAGCCTAAGAAACTACCAACATAACCCATGTCACCCGTATCAAAAAATTCATTTGGTTGCGCAAATTCAATACCTTTTTCCATAGACATCAATGCTAAGGATTCGGCAAGTTCCTGGACTTTGAGAAACAACCTCTCAAACTTAGTGGCTTGCTCCGTATTCTCTTGAATAGTGGATGCCAGTTCATTAATCAATGAAAAAAGTTTACTTAAATGAGATGAATCTAAATCGGGCAATTCTATAAGTTCTTGAGCCCAATCCAAAGCCTTATCAATATTTCCGGCTTCCAATTCCATTTGCATCAGATCAAAATAAACATCAATTCTATGCTTGTCTATTCTTAAGATTTTCTTGGCAACAGAGATAGCGACATCTTTAAAATCTTGTTCTTTATAGACTCTGTATGCATCTTCAAAAAACCTGAGAGCCTTCTCGTAATCTTGTTTTCTAACGTAAAGATCACCGATGGTATTAGAAACTTCTGGATCAGGGTTCGTCCTTGCTATTTCGTGCAGTATCTGAAGGGCTTCATCATATTTCCCTTGCCCAATTGCCTTTTGAGCCTGAAGTTTAAGTTTTTTTACATCAACTGATCCACCACTCTTAAATATCATGGTAATATTATAAGCAAATTAACGCTTAATGTCAAGAAGGAGTTTTCAGAAATAAGACAAAACAAGGGAATTGAACTGAAAGTGCTATAATTTCGTTTATGTTTGCACAGTAAAAATGCGAAGTCAAAATTAATTAATATTTAAATTTGATTAGTCCTGACGATTGGAATAAAATTACACGCTTGGAGGTGAAAAATGCTAAATGTATGGAAGAAAACTAAGGAGCTTGAGAACAAAATTGAAAGATACTTAGATTTCTTCGTCGAATCAGCACTAAACTTCGAAGAAGGTATGACTTACTACATACAAAATAACAAAGATAAATTTTTTGAGAAAGCCAAGAAGGTTGACGAATTGGAAAGCAAAGGTGATTCCTTTAGAAGAGAAATTGAAAATGTTATTTATATGGAACTCCTCATACCTGAATCCCGTGGAGATGTTCTCGCTATCCTTGAAAATTCAGATTCTGTTCTTAATAAAATGTCCGAAGTAATGCAGGAGTTTATGATCCAAAATCCGGATTTTCCAGAATACTCAAAAAATAATTTTTTAAACCTAATAAGGGCCACCTCTTCCTGTGTTAAGGAGATGACATCTGCGGTAAGAATGTATTTCCTTAACATACAACTTGTAAGAGACCACATAACCTCTGTTATGCATTTTGAACACGAATGTGATGGAATCGGAAACTTAATAAAAAAGGCAATTTTTGAATCAAAAGAAACTGAACCATGCTGCAAGATTCAGCTCTCTTCACTGATAAGAATGATCCAGAGCATCTCAGATACGGCAGAGGATGTGTGTGATCGTTTGGCTATTTATGTTATAAAAAGATTAGTATGAACTACATTTTTCTAATAGGTGGACTCCTTTTGGGGTGGTCACTTGGTGCAAATAACACTCCAGTACTATTTGGAACTGCCGTTGGTTCTAAAATGATAAGGATAAAAAGTGCTCTTATAACTGCAGCCATTTTTGTCATCTTAGGCGCAGTACTTCAAGGAGCACACACAACAATTTCCATAGGAGAATTAGGAAGAATTAACGCAATAGGTGGCGCATTTACAGTAACACTGGCAACTGGTTTAACCACCATCTGGATGATTAAAGCAGGACTAATGGTATCAATAACTCAAGCTCTCGTAGGTGGTATCGTGGGTTGGAGTCTTTTTGCAGGAGAACCATTGAATACATCATTGATGATAGGAATAATCCAGTCATGGATTTTCTCACCTCTAATGGCTTTCATAACATCTTTTGTACTTTTCAAGCTTTTACATAATTTTTACTCAAAGGCAAAAATAAATCTTTTTTCGGTAGATTTCCTTTTTAAATTGAACTACATTCTCTGGGGGTCTATTGCTGCTTTTACCTTTGGGGCAAATAACATTGCCAATGTAGTTGGAGTATATTTATTCTCCAATCCTTTCAAGAACATAAAAATAGGGCCTGTAGAAATTTCATCCACCTATATTTTGCTCCTTGTAGGCTCCTTATCTATTGCCGCGGGTATTCTTACCGGGTCTAAAAATGTCTTAAAAACAGTGGGAGAGAAAGTCCTTAAGTTAACCCCCCTCGCCGGTCTGGTTGTAGTTTTATCTCATAGTATAGTTCTATTTTTATATTCTTCGGACTTAATAAGAAAATTGCTAAACGCTCTTCATATTCCTCCATTACCTTTAGTACCTCTTGCAAGTTCTCAAGTCGTCATTGGTGCAATGATAGGCATTGGAATGGCTCGTGGCAGCGGCAGGTTAATAAATTTCAAAGTACTTAAAGACATTGCAATTTCGTGGATTATCACTCCAATTTCAGCAGGATTGTTATCATTCTTTCTACTTTTCTTCGCTCAAAATGTCTTTCAATTGACAGTAAAACGCTCCTCAAGCTATATTTTAGACCACTCTGCAATTAATGAGGCAAAATCACGCAACATTGAAGTAGAGCCAATCCTTCCTCTTAAAGGTAAAGTCTTTACAAGCACAAAATCCATTTACAATGTTCTATCAAACACAAAAAAGTATAACAAAGAAGAAATTACACAAATTTTAGAAATTTCAAGAATAGACTCGATTTCCGTAGATACTCTAAAATTAAAACAGATACCTCAAAGATGGTTTAAACCTGAAGAATTGGAAGAGATCAAAAAACTTCATGGTAAGATTTACGTACATTCCTGGCAATTTAAAAGTGAACTCCGAAATTTAAGAACCTTTTCCGAAAGCTACAATATGTCAGAAGGGGAAAGGGAGTTCAATCAAAAAGTCCAAAATCTAATTTATCTACTTAGAAAAAACTAAAAAAATTTGCAAAACCTTTAAGTAGAATTAAAATTTTAAATATGGAAGTTATGTTTTTATTGCTGCTAGTTGTCATAACTGTTTACCTCTTTATTATTAGCGCTGAAGAAAAAATACCAATAATTGAAAGGATCGTTTCGCTTTTCTTAAGTTTTCTTTTCTTATATTTAGCAGTATCCCTTGCTACTTATAAACCAGATAATGAAATTGCTAATTACGGTGGAAAGCTCGGACACATTTTATCAGAAACGCTTGTTAAGAATGTTGGGTTTGTTGTGTCATTTTATTTCTCAACAGCTTTCTCAATTTTTTCTTTCTTGCTGTTTATGAGAAGAGGACGTAAAAGTTTTATCATCGAACTACTGGCGCTATTAATATTGATAATTTCAGTCACCCTGTATATTCCTCAGCCTCTATCAGGAAAAATACAGTCTGGACTATCTGCATTTCTTTTAAAAAACTTGGGACTGGCAGGGAAAATTCTCTTTTCCCTATTTTTGATTATTTTATCAGCGCTGACCTTGAAAATACCAAATCTTTTGCGACTTTTTAAGGGCAAAAGAGAAGAAGAGGAAGTAAGTCCAAAAGCATATGATTTAGAAAAAGATGAGGTAGACTATGAGAAAGATGTTGAAATCGCTAACAGAAACGATAAGAAGAAAACGACATTTAGACCATCCCGGGCATTAAAGGCATCCTTTTCAGAAGAAGATTTTCAACCCGAGAAACTTATTCAATTTCTTAAGGTTCCCGAGTCAACAGATTACTCTGAATCAAAACAGGAGCTTGAAAAAAACAAATCTTTGATTGAAGAGAAACTCAAAGAATTCGGAATAGACGGGAAAGTGATAAACTATTTCCCCGGACCTGTTGTAACCAGATACGAGTATGAACCTGCTCCGGGAATTAGACTATCTAAAATTTCCTCCCTCTCTGACGACATAGCTTTGAAGATGCGTTCAAACTACATCAGAATCGTTGCCCCTCTGCCAAATAAAGGTTTAGTCGGCTTTGAAATTCCAAATAAAAATAGGAAAACGGTTTATCTCAGATCCCTCGTTGAAAGAGATGAATTCTTAAACCTCGAATCTCCCCTTGCTTTCGCTTTAGGAGTGGATACAGCCGGTAATCCGGTCTATGCAGATCTGGCACAAATGCCGCATCTCCTTATAGCAGGATCCACAGGGAGCGGAAAATCGGTATGCATAAACACAATAATTACCAGTATAATTTTCAGGAATACCCCACAGAAAGTTAGATTTATTTTAATAGACCCTAAAAGGATTGAGCTCTCACTCTATGAGGGAATTCCACACCTGCTACTCCCTGTAGTTAAAGAAAGGAAACTGGCCGTTGAAGTGCTTAAGAAGGCGGTCAAATGGATGGAATACAGATATACACTCCTTGCAAAAGAGGCTACCAGAGATATTGAGAGTTACAATAAAAAAATGAAAAGTGAAGGTTTAGAAACTATGCCCTACATCGTTATCATAATAGATGAATTCGCAGACCTGATTCTTACAACAGGAAGAGAAGTTGAAGAACCCATTGCCAGATTAGCTCAAATGGCAAGGGCAGTAGGAATCCATCTGGTTGTGGCAACTCAAAGGCCATCCGTTGATGTCATAACCGGTACAATTAAAGCAAACTTCCCTGTGAGAATAGCTTTTAAAGTCCCGAGCAGAGTGGATTCGAAAACAATTTTAGATGAGATTGGGGCTGAAAAACTTTTAGGTAAAGGAGACATGCTATTTATTCCACCGGGATCTTCGGAAAAAGTTAGACTTCACGGACCTCTAATAACAGAAAATGAGACCAAAGAAATTTCAAGAGCCCTTATTCAACATTATTTAAAACAAAAAATACAATCATCCTTTGAGATAGAAAAACAACAGAGTAACAAACTTGTAGAAGAGCTTATTGATCAGAATCTATATATTCCTTTCATGCGTATTGATGAACCTGGTTTAGACGAATTAGAAGCCAGATTGACGGAGTACCTCTCAGACACAGTGGATTTAGGTTATGAAGTAGTAAAAGAGCAAATATGCGAAATAAGAGAAAACTATTACAGCAAAATTCCCGAGATGACTGATATTCCCTTAGAACAGATTGAAGAAGAAACTCCTATTGAAGAGGGGGAATGGGATCCAATGCTGGAAGAAGCAGCTAAGGTGGTAATACTGGAGGGAAAAGCATCTGCCACACTACTACAAAGGAAATTAAAACTCGGATTTGCAAGGGCCGCAAGAGTTATAGACCAATTAGAAAAAATAGGGGTAATTGGTCCACAAGAGGGCACGAAACCCAGAAAAGTACTCATAAAAATAGAAGATCTAGATAGAATTTTTAGAAATTAGCTGAAAGGAGGGCTTTATGTTTAACTTGAAGGAGATACTTCTTATAGCAATTGGTATTGAAGAAGGTGGAATTGAATTTTACGAGGAAGCCCAAAAAATCGCACCTAAGGATCTTAAAGATGTTTTCAAATTCCTTGAAAAAGAGGAGATGAAACACAAAGCCTTCTTTGAGGAGCTTCTGAAAAATGTAGATGAAAAAACCGAAATCAACATAAACGAGGGAGATTACGAACAATACGCAAAATCGATTGGACAACTTGCCATTTTCAAGAAATCTGAATTACAAAGCAAAGTTGAGAAATTAAAATCGATAGAAGAGGCGCTACAACTTGCCATTGAGAAAGAAATTCAGAGCATTGAGTACTACAAATTCTTAATTAAAACACAACCTGAAAGGACAAAACCCACTTTAAATGAAATAATAAAAGAAGAAGAACAGCACGCCGCCACTTTAAAAAATATCCTAGCGAAAATAAAAAGATAAAAGCGACCATACTACAAAAATTATTTTTGTCTCAAAATTTTTGAATTTAAAAGCTTTTCTTTATAATTGAATTATGAGCAGATTTTTAATTACTAGTGCTTTACCATACGCAAATGGACCGCTACACATAGGTCATATTGCAGGAGCATATTTGCCTGCAGATACATTCACAAGATATTTAAAATTGAAAGGACATGATGCAATTCACATCTGCGGGACAGACGAACATGGTGTCGCAATAATCATAAAGGCTGATAAAGAAGGAAAGACTCCAAGAGAAATAGTAGATTTCTACCATAAAAACATAAAGGAAAGTTTTGAAAAACTAAACATCATTTTCGATAACTTCTCTCGGACATCAAAACCATTGCACCATAAGATTTCTCAGGAATTCTTCTTAAAACTTTACGAAAAGGGATATGTATACAAAAAAGATATAGAACAACTCTACTGCCCTAACTGCAAAAGATTCCTACCAGACCGATATGTTGAAGGGACCTGTCCCCATTGTGGAAACGAAAAAGCCCGTGGAGACCAGTGTGAAAACTGCGGGAGATGGTTAGAACCAAAGGAATTAATAAAGCCAATCTGCGCCATCTGTGGCTCAACGCCCGAAGTTAGAAAATCCTTTCATTATTATTTTAAATTAAAAGAATTCGAAAAACCCTTAAAAGAATGGCTTGATTCGAAAAATTACTGGAAGGAGAATGTCCTTAACCAGGCATTATCATGGATAAGAGACGGTTTGGAAAATAGAGCTATAACAAGGGATTTACCGTGGGGAGTTCCTGTTCCACTAAAGGACGCGGAAGGGAAGGTTCTATATGTTTGGTTTGATGCTCCTATAGGATACATTTCAGCGACAATAGAATGGGCGGAACTCATAGGAAAACCCGAAGAGTGGAAAAAATACTGGTTGGAAAAAGATACAAAAATTATTCATTTCATCGGTAAAGATAATATCATTTTCCACACCATAGTTTGGCCAGCCATGTTAATGGCTCACGGTGAATACAATTTGCCCGATAACGTTCCGGCAAATGAATTTTTGAACCTCATGGGAGCAAAACTCTCCACCTCTCGAAACTGGGCCATCTGGATACCCGATTTACTAAAGGAATACCCTTCTGATTACATAAGATACGGATTAGCAAATGTAATACCAGAAACAAAGGATTCCGACTTTTCTGTAGAAGAATTTCATTTGAGAATAAACAGTGAGTTGGTCAACAACCTGGGGAATTTTGTTAACAGAGCCCTCTCCTTCATCAAAAATTATCTGGGCTCTCTACCTGCGGAGGTCTCTGGGTTTAAAGAGATTGACTTAGAAATCATTAAAGAAATTGAAAATCTGCCAACTAAGGTTGGAGAACTTATTGAAAGTTTTGAATTCAGAAAAGCTCTCAAAGAAATAATGCTTTTTTCCCAGAAAGGAAACCAATATTTTGACTATAAGCGACCATGGCAAACGAGGAAAACTGATAAAGAAGAGACAATAAGGACCCTTTATTTATGCGCCTCCATGGTAAAAACCCTCAGCATAGTAATTGAGCCCTATCTTCCCGATTCCGCTCAAAAAATAAGGGAAATGCTCGGGATAGATGATATAAAATACTCCTGGGAAGATGCGAGTAATTGGAAACTCAACAGAGAGATAAAACCAAGAGATGTTCAAATTCTTTACAAAAAAATTGAGAAAAACAAAATAAATCTTGGAAATACGAGCAAAGGACAAACACAAGATAAAGTTCAAAAAGAAGAGGATAAAAAAATGGATTTCATAACCTATGAAGACTTTAAAAAATTGGAGATAAAAATTGGGGAAATTGTCTCTGTTGACGACATTCCCGGAGCAGACAAATTATACAAGTTCAGAGTGAATATTGGAGACAGAGAAATTGAATTGGTAGGTGGATTCAAAACTTCATACACAAAAGAAGAACTCCTACACAAGAAGGTTCCAGTTTTAGTCAACTTAGAACCCAAAACTGTGAGAGGAATAACATCTAACGGCATGATCCTTGCATGTGACCTTAACGGTAAACCAACCCTCCTTTTGCCTGAGAAAGATGTCCCACCAGGCTCGGTAATAAGATGATTAAGAGAACAATATTTTTTATCTTCATAACTCTCTCCCCATTATTCGCCAAAGTGCCATATGAACGTATAGAAAAACTCATTAATTCCGGAAAGCTCGATCAGGCAGAGCAGGTGATTTACCAGTCTCAGGCTGAGGGTGACTTCTCCATCGATTTACAATTGCTTATGACCAAGGTCTATTTGGCCAGGAAAGATATAAAGAACGCATATCAAGTCATAATAAGTATTGAAAAACCTGAAGACTACAAAACCATTAACAAACTTACAAATATGCTTATAGAAGTGGGAGATACAGCGCTTTCATTGCGATACAGAGAAATGGCCATTAACTTATTCTACAAAGCTTATGAAACTAACGACCAAATTTACCTTGGCCTTAGAGCGAGATTGGTGGCTCAACGGCTCATGGACGAGATGGAATATGAAAAAGCTAAACAACTCTTTGATAAATACTTTTCTGAAGGAGGTAACTTTGAAGACGTTGCCCCAGAATATATTAGATGCCTTTATATGCTGGGAGAATGGAGCGAAATAATTAAAAGGAGAAACATAATTGTAAAATTGAGGACAGACGCAGAACTTCAGTACATACTGGGGGATGCATACATGTCCCTAGCAAGAGCCTACCTGGATCAAGAAAATTTCGAAAATGCTATAGAGATGCTGGATAAACTGATTGAATGGGGAATACCTAAAACCTACATAGACGATGCATACTACCTGAAGGGACAAGCTTTGGAAATGCTTGGCGAGTATAACCAAGCATTGGAGTGCTATTATAAGGTTTTAACCTTAGCACCACCGAGATCAATCTACGCCAGGAAAGCACGGGAAAGGATAAATGCACTGGAGAAAAAATGAACTTATAAAATTATTAGCTCTTTCTATTTTTCTTGCAATAAGTTGCTCTAAGAAACAAACCATAACAAAACCATTAGAAACTGAAAAATTCGAGTTACCGCAACTACCTTTCACCTGGACCGCCAAGGAAATAACTATTAGGATTGGGCTGGGTGAATATAGCGAAATTTATTTAATGTTAGAAGACTCGTTTTACATATACGAGGGAAATTCACTCAAATTTAAAGGCACCAAATCACCGCTCCACATAACCATGAAAAACCCAAAACCTGCCCAATTTTACTATTTTGTTAGTTATGGCGATTTCGAGACTTTAAGTGAAGCATTGGAAAAGGCAAGAGAGGTAGCAAATTACGGAATCAAAGCAAAAGTAAAGGAAATTGGCACAGGTATTAAAACTCCAAAAAGCTCCATTTCAAATTATTCATACCTTGTTTATCAAGGACCATTTAATAGCGAATCTGAAGCTTTAAGACATTCTTCTTCTCTAAAAAAGGGAATCTTCAAAGAAGTTAAGACCCAGCCTCAGGGAACACTGATTTTTAAATTTTCAGATAAAACTTATACTGCAGAAAATGTACTTAGAATTGTAAGCAAATCACCAATAAAAGTGTTAAACTTTAGGAAAAAAGACATTTACTCGGGACACAACAATAATAGAATCTTCCTGGTAACAGGCATAGTTGAAATAAGACCTTCAAACTCTGGTAATCTTAACTTAATAAACGAACTTCCCCTGGACCTATATATTGAAGGTGTGCTTAAAGGTGAAATGCCTGCATCTTTCCCCAAGGAAGCACTCAAGGCACAAGCCGTAGCAGCGAGAACAAATGCAATCTATACTCTGAAGAAAAAATTATCCATCATTCACGAGCCATACGATCTAACGGCTGATGTTTTTACACAAAATTTTGAGGGTTTTAATGACGATCCCTATTTAAAAAATGTTGTCGAAGAAACACGAGGAGAAATCATCGTATATCAAGATAAACCGATTCAAATTTTCTATCATTCCAGTTGCGGTGGAGCTTCAGCAACGTCTCTGGAAATATTTGGAAAGTCACTCCCTTATTACATAGCTAAAGACGATAATTTTAATTATAACCAGAGTCTTTCCTTATACTCCGAAAGGGATGTGCGCAACTTCATTGATTATCCCCCAAATCACAGTTGCAATTATAACAATAAGTATTACAGGTGGGAAAGAACGATAAGTTCTTCGAAGTTATCAGAGAACATCAAAGCGAAATTTGGGAAAAATCTTGGGCTGATAAGAAATTTGACCATCACAAAACGGGGACCATCGGGTCGAGCCAGCGTTTTGCTGATAGAAGGGGATAACGGTTCAATGTTCATAGACGGTGATTTTAACATTAGAAAAGCTTTAGATCCAAATATGCTACCATCGTCTTTAATTTATATAGACAAAATGGGAGATCAGTTCTTGATTCGTGGTGCTGGTTTTGGCCACGGGGTGGGAATGTGTCAATATGGAGCAGCGGGTTTAGCTTCAAAAGGGAAGAACTACAGAGACATTTTAAGGCATTACTATCCCGGGACAAAAATTGAAAAAATATATTGATTACATAAAATCATCCCGAATCAAAGGTGGTTTTCTGGCATCTCCAACATACCATCCGTACAAAAAGGTTTGGCTAAGAGACCATTCCTTCATAACGTTAGCCCTGCTTGAAAAAGGAGTTGACATTACTGAAGAAATCATTTGGCTGAAAAAGATATTGGAAAAAGAAGCTCCAAAAATAAAAAATTTACTTGAGATTAAAAAAGGAGACAAAAAATTTCTTGCCCAGGATTATCATCCGCGCGCAAGATATACCCCATATTTTGAACCTTTTTCAGAACCCTGGTCTGAAAGGCAATATGATGGAGTTGCCCTTGCTCTTGCAACAATAATCATTTATGAATATACAAAAAGCGAACGGGTTTTGAGCGAAGAACTCAAAAGTCTCTATCATGAATACCTTCTAAAGGTCTACGATACACCTTGCGCGGACCTGTGGGAAATGCACGATGATCACATCCATGTTGAAACTCTTGGAAGTATTTACTTTGCTGTAAAACAAAGAGTAAAACAACTTAAGAGGGGCTCGCAAGATTGGGTTGAATTGAACAATTTTTTAGAGCATCTCAAAGGTGAAATTTTGAAATTCGAATTTAACGGCACAATTTTGAAAATGAAAAAGACATTACAATCTAAGCCCAAAGGGTTTGACAGTTCCGTATTACTTCTTTTTACACTATTTGAGGTAATAAATGAAAAGGATTTACTTTTCAACACGCTTAAGGAGTTGTATTACTATTTATCACCCGATGGTCTTGGATTGAGAAGGTTTATCATTGGAGAAGAAAAGGATGTATATTTTGGTGGGGGTGTTTGGTATATTACCACCTATTGGGCTGCTGAAGCTTACAAAATCATCGGAGAAAAAAATAAATATGAACAACTGAGATGCTACCGATATCGCTTCCCTATGCCCGAGCAGATAAATGAAGACGAACTCATCTTTTCAAAGGAAGGAAAGGAGTTTTGGATTAAGAAAAGCAAAGAGGAAAACAACAGAATACCTGGACCTGCAGAACCCCTCACTTGGAGTATTTCAGAATATTTGAGAATTTTTCTCTAAAAAATCACTTAATTTCTCTTTAACTTTATTGCTAATCTCAACAGCTACTTTTAGCGCTTTTAGACCGTCCTCCCCTGTAACAGGTGGTTCCTTTAATTCTTTAACTGACTCGGTGAAGGACTTTAACTCTAAATAAATAGGCTCGACGGAGATGTCAACTTCAGGGAAGTAAGGCAGTACCTCATCATCCTTCCTTCTAAACATCTCAATGTCCTTAGTTAAATAATCAATAGCCACGTATGAATTAATCTGGAAAAACCGGGCTTTTCTTATTTTTTTGAAGGATACCCTTGAAGCTGTTAGCGTTGCCATGGCACCTGAAGGAAAAGTTAATCTTGCATTGGCAATATCGACTTTCTCCGTGATAACGGGTGCTCCTACTGCCTCCACTGACACGGGAAATTCATTAAACAAAAGGAGAACAATATCAATATCATGAATCATTAGGTCCAGTATTACATCCACGTCCGTTCCCCGAGGATTAAAAATAGAAAGTCTATGAATCTCTGCAAACAAAGGTCGATCAATATACTTTCTGGCAGCCATAAAAGCCGGATTGAACCTTTCCACATGCCCAATTTGCAGCAAAACGCCATTTTTCTTTGCGAGGTCAAGGATCTCCTCAGCCTCTTCAACGGTTGTAGCCATTGGTTTTTCTAAGAATAGGTGTTTTCCACTTATTAAAGCTTCCTTACCCACAGAATAATGGAACTGGGTGGGGACTACACATATAACTGCATCCACATTATCCAGGAGTTCCTCATAGCTATTGAAAACATTGACACCGTACTTTTCTCCGATTTGCTGGCTTCTCGCGAGATTAACATCAAAAATACCCTCAAAAATCAGATTTACATCTTCGTTAACAATTCTTTTCAAATTCCTAACGTGAATCTCGCCGAGAACACCAACACCTACAACGCCAAACCTAATCTTCTTCAACCCCATTGGGAGGTCTCCTTAAGATACCTCTTTTCGTAGAAGAAATAAAATCAATAAGATACGCTATATCGTCATTAACTGGCAACTCTTCTTTGATTTTCTCAACAGCAGAGGGGATTGACAAACCACTTCTACATATAATATCATAAGCTCTTTTAATAATTTTAATTCTATCAGAAGAAAAGCCCTTTCTTCGAAGTCCGACGATATTTATTCCATAAACCTTTGGGGGTTCTCCGGCAACCCTCATGAAAGGCAAAACATCCTGAGTAATCTTTACACCACCACCTATGATGGAATACCCACCTATCCTTGTAAATTGATGAACACCGACTAGCCCCGATACAAAGGCATGGTCACCCACCTCCACATAACCCGCAAGTTGAGCTGCGTTAACAATGATACAATTGGAACCAACCTTAACGTTATGTGCAATATGGGCATAGGCCATAATGTAGTTGTTGTTAGCTATCTCCGTAGTGTTGCCCTTCCCCGTTGCGAGATGGACCGTAACATACTCCCTAATTACATTAAAATTTCCTATTTTAATAAAACTCTCTTCCCCATCGTAAGAAATGTCCTGAGGCGGTCCTCCAATGTAAACAAACGGAAAAATCTTATTTCCTGTTCCAATTTCTACATTACCTTCAATTACAACATGAGAACCTATCTTAGTACCATCACCTATCTTTACTCTCCCCTTAATTATTGAATAGGGTCCAACTTCCGCATCACCCAAAAACTCTACTTCGCCTTCGATAATTGCTGTATTATGAATCTTCATTTTGTCACCTCGGTGATCTGAGCCATTAACTCAGCCTCTGCAACAATTTCCCCCTGACACTTTGCCACACCTTTCATCTTAGCAACCTTTCCACCAAACCTAACCATCTCCACTTCAAAAGTAATTGTATCACCCGGTTTAACAGGCTTTCTAAAACGCGCATTATCAATCCCTGCAAAAAGTACAAGAATATTTTCAATTTTCTTGATGTTTTTAAGAATAAGAAAACCGCCTACCTGAGCCATCGCTTCAATTATCAAAACTCCGGGCATAATCGGAATATTTGGGAAATGGCCCTGAAAGAAAGGTTCATTGATAGTCACATTTTTTACACCGATTACCCTATTTTCTGTTAAAGATTCTATCTTGTCCACAAGTAAAAATGGATAGCGATGAGGCATAACCTGTAAAATATCATAAATTGAGAAGGACTCACCGCCAAATAACCTATCCAATTCCCTTACCATTTCTAAATGAGACCTGTGTCCACCCCTCTCAATTATAAACTTCCCCCTTACTCTCTTCCCCAAGAGGGCAATGTCACCTACAAAATCAAGGATCTTGTGCCTGACAAGTTCATCAGGATACCTCAAACCTTCTTTATTTTTAAAGCCATCCTTTCCAACTATTAACACATTTTCAAGGGAACCGCCTCTCCCAAGACCTGAATCCAGTATTTGCTGAATTTCTTCTTCAAAGGCATAGGTTCTTGCTTTGCTAATCTCACTAAAATAGGTTTCCGGGGTTATTTTAAAAGAGGCATACTGATAAGAAACCAAGGGATGTCCTGGATATGTAACTCCGTAGCTAACCTCAAAGTCGTAACCGGGGAATGCAGATAAAATAAAGCCTTTCTCTATTATATTCACCGGTTTAGTGACTTCCAGATAATCCCTATCTTTATCCTGCTCAATCATTCCTGCATCTAAAATTTCTTTAGCAAATTCGTAAGCAGAACCATCAAGACCCGGAATCTCGTTCCCGTCCACTACAATATAGGCATTGTCAACTCCAAGTCCCCAGAGTGCTGAAAGAAGATGCTCCACAGTCAAAACCACAGCGTTACCTTTTCCAAGATTCACACCGCGATTTACACTTTGAACATATTCGTATCTGGCAGGAATTTCAACGTCTTCGGGGTACTTGTGGAATATTATCCCGGTTCCGGCATCAGCCGGTTCTACAATAACAAGACTCTCCTCGCCTGAATGTAAACCCTTACCTTTAAATTGTATCTTCCTCTTTAACGTCCTTTCTTTCAATTTTATCCTCCAATTTTCGGAGCCTTTCAAATAGTTCCGGCAACCTCTCTTCCAAAGCCCTGATCTTTAAAAATTTGTTCCTTTCTCTTGCGAAATAACCTCCGTAAATACCTGGACCGGGCAAACTCTTAGAAACCCCGGCTTTTGCGAGGATTATAACATTATCTCCAATTTCAATGTGGTCGCTTATCCCCACTTGACCACCCATCATCACCCATTTACCAACCTTGGTACTCCCCGCAATCCCTGTTTGAGCAGCAATCACGGTGTTTTCGCCTATTTCCACGTTATGTGCAATGTGAACCTGGTCGTCAATCTTTGTACCTTTCCTGATAATCGTATTTCCTATTGTAGAGCGGTCAATGGTAGCATTTGCACCAATCTCGCAATCTTCTTCTATTATAATCCCGCCAACTTGAGGTATCTTAACATAGCCATCTGGAGTGCGATAAAAACCAAAGCCATCAGCGCCCATTACCGCACCTGAGAAAATAGTACAATTTGCGCCTATCTTAACATCATGCCCGATATACACAAAGGGGTAAATAACCGCACCAGGACCAATTTCCACATCGCTACCAATGAAAACAAAGGGGTATAACTTAACTCCACTGGAGATTCTAGAGTTATCTCCTATGAAGCAAAAGGGGGGTATAGAAACGCTTCCATCAATCTGTGCGGTAGGCGAAACCGGTGATTTAATGTCAAATTTCTCCTCTTTCACAAAATGAGCCAAAACCTTTGCTAAAGCTTCTTCTTTTCTATTTACAACAATTAAACTTTTATATTTGACTTTAGCTGGTTTAAATGTGGATATGACCAATCCATATTCCTTTTCCTGGTCCAATTTTTCGTCGAAGAGAAAAACTACGTCCTCGGCCCTCGCTTCATTCAATGGTACAGGTTTTTTTACTTCAAATTCGGGATTACCTTCCACCAATGAATTTAATTCTTTAGCTAACTCAATAGCCTTCACCTCTATCAATCTCCTTTATTACATTCAATATATGGTCAACACTATCCACTTCATAATCTGCCCCAGAATTAACAGTTCCAAAAGTATTGCCGTAACGTGCAAAAACCGTCACCATTCCAAGGGTTTTGGCACCCAAAATATCTCTTTCCGCCCAATCACCGATCATCAAGGTCTCTGAAGGCTCCACACCCAATTTTCTGAGGGCAAATAAAAATGGTTCGGGCGCTGGTTTGCGGGTATTTGTATCTTCAAAGGCAACAACCACCTCAAAAAAGTGGTGTAAACCCGTCTGAACCAACCTTGTCCAGGCTTGAAGCTTTGGAGCATCAGATACTACAGCCAACCTTTTACCCATTTTTAAAAGTTCCATTAGAGTATAATAAACCTTGGGATACAGTACAAGTGCACCTTCCTTAGCCCTTCTATAGCCAACAATTCCGGCAGCGAGGATTTTGTAGTCAACCTCTCCGAGATTCTCCATAAGGAACTTATCAAAGACCTTTTGATCTTCTATCCCTTCTCTATCATAGATTGCGTAAATTTTCCTAACTGCTTCCTCTCTCGTCATTGGGAGCCCTGCATCGATCATGGCCTCTACAGCACCAACCACGGCCATCTCTTTCATTTTCATAAAATCAACTAAGGTATTATCAAGATCAAACAAAACCGCCTTAATCATGTCGGCTAAAATTATAAAACTATGTTGTTGAGATTCAAAAGGATGAACTTATAATTTAAAAATGTTTATGAGCAAAATCTTTCGAATTAACAGAAAAATAACCCTGTTCCTCGCCGGCTTGCTTGGTATAATTTCTATTGGATCCATAGGATATCAACTTATAGAAAAGATGTCCTTCCTCGACTCTATTTATATGTCCATTATTACTATCACAACCGTCGGATACAAAGAAGTCCATCCCCTAACTCCCCAGGGCAAGATCTTTACAATCTTTTATATAATATTGGGCATTGCCTTTGTGTCCTATATAGCTATTAATTTAGGTGAGTATGTGTTTGAAAATGCTTTGAAGGATTTATTTGGAAAAAGAAGGAGTTTATCAAACATGAAAAATCATTATATTGTATGTGGCTTTGGAAGAATCGGAAGCATTGTTGCAAGGGAATTCCATGAGAAGAATAAGCCCTTTGTCGTAATAGAGAGAGATTCGGAAAAAATAAGACAGTTGGAAGAGAAGGGGTTCCCATTCGTAGAGGGAGATGCTACGGAGGAAGAAACTCTAATAAGAGCGAATATTAAACAAGCAAAGGGAATAGCTTGTGCCTTAAGCGAAGATGCTGACAATCTTTATGTAGCATTAATGGCAAAGGAACTGAACCCTGAAATTACCATAGTCTCGCGCGCAGAGCATGAAAATTCGGTAAGAAGGCTCTTAAAAGCAGGCGTACAAAAAGTAGTGACACCCTATGAAGAAGGTGCACTTAAAATCGCAGAATATTTAATAAGCCAGGAAAGCATTGAAATCGTTGATTTTTTCGTAAATGCAGAACAACTTCAATATGCAATCAAACCTGTAACCATAGGGAAGGATAGTGGGCTGGCAGGTAATACCATCAGAGAAGCTGGGCTACGGAACAAATATGGTATACTTATTATAGGAATTAAGAGAGGTCGTCAAACTCTTTTCAGTCCATCTCCAGACGAAAAACTCAGAGAGGGTGACATACTATTAGTAATAGGTGAAGCAGAAAAACTTAGCGCTCTTAAGATTTAAACGTTGAATGGCTATTACATCTATATTACTATAAGAACATGACCATAGTTGAAATTTTTTATCTATTGGGAACATATCTTTTGGGTGGAATACCCTTCGGTTTAATTTACACAAAAATCTTCAAAAAAGTAGATGTAAGGAACATCGGTAGTGGAAACATCGGTGCAACTAATGTCCTGAGAGCAGCTGGACTAAAAGTCGCTCTGCTCACAGCCATTTCAGATATTGCGAAATCCTTAATACCTGTTTATTTCTCAAAAATTCTTAATCTTGGCAATTATTTCTCTTACCTGGTGTGGCTCACCGCCATCTTAGGTCACTGCTTCTCCCCATATTTAAAACTTAAAGGTGGAAAGGGAGTTGCCACTTTCTTTGGAGGATTGCTTGCACTAAATCCTATGTTCGCCTTAATAACACTGCTCGTCTGGCTTGTAATTATTGCAATCACACGCATCGTTTCAATAGGCTCTATGGCCTCAAGTCTGTTGCCAATAATCTTAAATATTCTGACCAAACAACCCTGGATTTACATTTTCGTCTCTGCTGTTTCTTCCCTAATCGTAATTTACAGACATAAAGATAACATAAAAAGACTTATTAAAGGGACCGAAAACAAAATCAAACTAAAATGAGCAAAATAGGGATAATCGGCTCAGGTAGCTGGGGACTCACCCTAAGCATATTGCTTCATGAGAAAGGCAACGATGTAAAGGTTCTGTGCAGGCGTCAGGAAAAAAAAGAAGATCTGGAATCAAAAAGGCGTGATCCGAAAAGACTAGGTGAAACTGAGATTCCACACGGTATAGATTTTACAATTTTAGCCGAAGAATTGAACGATTCAGAATACCTTATATTTGCTGTCCCTTCGCAAAACTTAAGGACATACTTAAATATTATTGCCCCAAAACTAACATGCAATAAAATAATTTCCGTAATAAAGGGGATTGAAGCAAAGACTTACAAAACACCTTCGGAAATTCTACAAGAATTCTTTCCAAATTCGCTTATTGCTGTGTTAGCAGGACCGTCGATTGCGAGGGAAGTTTTAAAGAAGATTCCCACTTCAGTTGTGGTTGCATCCAAAGATGAAAATTTTGCTAAAGAGGCACAGAATCTTTTTCACACTAACTATTTCAGAGTTTACTACTCCTCAGACGTAAAAGGATGCGAGTTAGGAGGGGCGATTAAGAATGTGATCGCCATCGCTGCCGGGATAATTGATGGTCTGGGGTATGGTGCAAACACGAAAGGTGCGTTAATAGTAAGAGGGGCCAGGGAAATGATGCGCCTGGGGGAAAAATTGGGCGCCAATCCATTAACATTTTCCGGTCTTTCAGGGATAGGAGACCTTATAACCACTTGCTTCTCATCACATTCAAGAAACCGTATAGTAGGAGAATCAATTGTGAAAGGCTTCACCCCAGAAGAAATACAGAAAAACATAGACATGATTGCTGAGGGAATTGAAACCTCCCATGTGATTTACGAACTCGCAAAGAAAGTAAACGTAGAGGTTCCAATAATCGAGTACGTTCACAAAATATTGCGAAATGAAATAGCGCCAATGGATGCCATTATGACCATTTTAAATAGACCACCGAAACCTGAATTTTACTGAAATTCCTTTGACTGAACAATCCTTTTCAATTAAAATCTATCCATGCCTTTGAAGATATTTAACACGCTGTATAAGACTTATGAAGAGTTCGTTCCCGTTGCAGACAATCGAGTCGGAATATACATGTGCGGCATGACGGTTCAAGACAGACCGCACCTTGGACACATTAGAACTTTCCTTTTTGGGGATGTGCTCCGAAGATATTTAGAATATAAAGGATACGAGGTCGTGTTCATTCAGAACTTCACAGACATTGACGATAAGATAATTCAGAGGTCAAAAGCTGAAGGAGTTGATTGGAGAGCCTTAGGAGACAAATTTGAGAAGGAATATTTAAAGGCTTCGGAAACACTTAATTTAAAGCCGGCGACCTATTACCCTCGTGCCACACAATTCATTCAAGAAATCATTGAGATAATATCTGTATTGGTAAAGAAAGGTTTTGCCTATGAGGTGAATGGCAATGTGTATTTTGACGTTTTGAAATTTAGAGAATACGGTAAATTATCCGGGAAAAACTTAGAGGACCTTAAAAAAATTCACAGAATTGAACCAGACCCAAACAAAAAGAACCCGCTCGATTTTGCCCTATGGAAAGCCCACAAAGACGGAGAACCCTTCTGGTTATCTCCCTGGGGTAAAGGACGTCCAGGCTGGCATATTGAGTGCTCTGTAATGTCAACCCATTTCTTAGGACAACCCTTTGATATTCATATGGGTGGTCAAGACCTAATTTTCCCTCATCATGAAGATGAAATAGCGCAATCAGAAGCCGCCTATGAAAAACCGTTCGTAAAATACTGGATGCACGCTGCCCCAATGATGCTTAAGGGCGAAAAGATGTCTAAATCTACAGGCCTTTACTTTGCCATAGAAGACCTATTAAATCTATATTCTCCTGAGTCAATAAGACTGTTCATTTTACAGAGACATTACCGTTCACCTGCTGAATATGCTCCTGAATATTTACAAGAAAGCGAAAAAGCGATTGAAAAGATCAGAAGTTTTTTAAGTCAGGTAAAAATCCAGGAACATAATAACTTGCTTCAAGAATATATAAATAGATTCGAAGAGGCAATGGATGACGACCTAAATACTCCTAAAGCAATAAGTATTATCTTCGACCTAGTTAAAGAAGGAAACTTGAAGATTCAGACCGGGCTTAATCCATCCGAAGAGGCTACGACGGTAATTTTCATACTACAAATCCTGGGATTCAATACAGAAAACCTTTTGGCAAAGAAAATTGATTCCGAGTTGGTAAAAGGGCTCTTGGACTTAATAATAAAAATAAGACAGGAATTGCGCAGCAAAAAAGAATTTGAGCTGTCAGACAAAATTAGGAACGAACTGGAAAGGTTAGGTATTAAAATTAAAGACACGAAAGAAGGTAGTTTTTATGAATTTTGAAAATAAGAGCACAAAGACTTATAATTTTAGCAATTAAGGAGGTAAAATGAGGAAGCTGTGGATATTATTAAACATAGTAATCTTTGCCATACTGGTATTCGTGCTAATCCAACCTCAACTCCGTGCAAGAAGAATTAAAGAAATAACCATCATATACGACAAATCCGTAAATTCTCTTCCACTCTTCGTGGCTATGGAAAACGGATACTTTGACTCATTAAAGCTAAAAGTTACCCTTCAAGAAACCGAAAAACTTGGGGAAGAAGTGGAAAGGGTCGGAAGAGGTGCCATGGGAGCAGGTTTTGGAACTACTTGGGACCTCTTTGCTTTGAAGGCCTCTGGTAGCCCTGAAATATTCAGAATAATCTACAATGTAAAATCCACTATTGACAACCCACAAACTGCCCTAGTAGCACCAAAGGGAAAGCCAATCAGAAGCATAAAAGACTTAAACAGAAAAGGAGTTAGGATAGGTTTTCTCAAGGATACAAGACAAATGGATATGCTCAGATATATCCTTGAGAGCGAAAAGTTTAAAACGGAGAACTACACTCTTATGGCATTTACCAGAGAAGAACTACTAGATACCATGACTTACAAGATAGTAGATGCAATCCTTGTAACTGAACCCTATAGAACCTACCTAATACAAAAGAATATGGTTAACATGATCGAAGATGGTATTCTAGAAAAGAGGATTATGTCGCCATTATTCGTAGGAGTGGGTTACACTTCAAAGGTTAATGTACAACTTAACAAAGATGGTGTTGCAAGGCTCGTTCAAGCAATTAATAATTCCATTGACTTCATTAGAAAAGAACCCCAAAAATCCCTTGAGATTTTGGCTAAGAACATTGGTATGGAAAACCTAGCCGGGGCAAACATACCCACTTTTGAGAAATACTCAGAAATTACAGATGTTGGTGAAATTACAAAAACTGTCAAAAAGTACATAGAATTGCAATTGATGTTCAGAGAAGCAGACTTTGCAAACTCTATTCTTAAGAAAGAAGAACTTCAATAAAGCAAGTATTTAAACATACTAGGGGGGCTTAAAGCCCCCTTAATTTTCTTGATGCAAAGAATCATTTTAATAGTTTTATCTTTTCTGTTTTACACCCTTTCTTTCCCTCCTTTAAAAATATTCCCCTTTGCCTTTTTTAGTATATTCATACTCCTTCTGGCGCTAAAGGACCTCGACAAAAAAAAGATATTTTTTCTTACTTTTATTTATTTCTATGCCTTCTGGCTAATCCACACTCACTGGATCCTGAATATGGAAGTAGACCCTTCAACAAAACCATGGTTAGTGGCAGGGCTTTTTGTTCTCCCAGCCTATTTAGCCATTTACAATGTCATTCCATTCCTCTCTATAAAAAGCAAATTTAGATGGATATTATTTCCAGCCCTATGGATATTGTTTGAATTCATTAGAGGTGCCTCCTTCACTGGTTTCCCTTGGCTCAACATAGCCTATACACAATTAGAAAACCCTTATTTCAGGATGCTGAATTCCATTGGAGGAATCTACTTCACGGGAACTTTAATACTCCTTTCCAACTCTTTCCTCTTTGAATTATGGCAGACGGGGAAAAAATATTATCTTATAGCTTTCACTTTCCTAATTTTAATAACACACCTCTTGGGCGCGGGACTCTATTACAAAAAATTTCCAGAAGAAAATAAAATAAAAGTCTTAATATTTCAGCCAAACATTTTACCACGCCAGGAGGATGATTACGAAGAATGGATGGAGGTTTATAAATCCTACGGGAACCTATTAAAAGAAGCTAAAGATACTTTTGACTTTGTGCTTTTGCCTGAATCTGCTCTACCAGGATACTTCCGGTACTCCCTCAAAAGCAAAACAATAATAGATTCCCTTTCTAAAATCACTAATTCTCCTGTTCTGTTTGGCAGCGCCGATGCTCAATTTTCCAATGGCGAAAGAAAGATTTACAATACAGCTTTTCTATTTTATAACGGCGATATAATTGACCAATACAACAAAATTCACCTTGTACCCTTCGGAGAGTGGATACCCTTTGAGAATAAAATAAAAATTTTACAGAAAATTGAATTTGGCCAAGGAGACTTTTCCCCGGGAGATTCGGTTGTAATCTTAAAAACAAAAAAAGATACTCCTTTTGGGACTCTCATATGCTTTGAATCCATATTCCCATATATATCAAGGGAGTACGCCAAGAAAGATGCAGGCTTCTTAGTAAATATTACGAGTGACGGTTGGTATGGCAAATCAATTGGTCCAGTGGAACATTTTGAGCATCTCAGGTTCAGAGCCATTGAAACTAACAAATATGTCGTTAGATCTGCAAAGACTGGTATATCTGCAGTTATTGATCCAAAAGGCAGAGTCCTCAAATCCCTTCCACTTTTTGAATGGGGTATTATTGCGGATTCAGTAGGAATATGCTATAAAAAAACGCCTTATGTTAAAATTGGAGACTTTATCATTATAATTAACCTAATAATTATTCTTGGTTTTTTAGTTTTATCGAAAAGGAGGAATTGAATTATGCAAAAGAAATTACTGCTTACCATTTTAATCCTAGCAGGGTTATCACCTCTTAAAGCACAAATTGTTCCAATAGACTCCATTCAGGGTTACGCAGATAATTCTCCTTACGCCAATAGAACCATAACCACTGTAGGGGTTGTCACGGCTACCGTCCAAGATTGGGTGAGGTACGTAAGGGGATTCTTCATTCAGGACGCAGAACTCCCTTGGCACGGGATTTACGTCTATACTGGAAATTTGGTAGTAAACGTGGAAAGGGGTGACTCTGTATTAGTAACTGGAAGAGTTACGGAGTATTACGGTCTTACTGAGTTAAGTCCATCCTCGGCATCTGATATAGTTGTTATAAAGAAGGGGGCCAAATTACCAAGACCTATAAAAATTACTGCAAATTTAGTAAACACGGAACCATATGAAGGCGTCTTAGTAAGGGTAGATAGCGTAACAGTTACGAACAGTAACTTAGGAAACTATCAGTTTGAAGTAAGAGATCAATCTGGAAATAGTTGTATAATTCAAAACTGCGCAGGGTTTTCTTACAATCCATCAAATGGGAACTTCATACCATCTATCATTGGCGTCATTTACTATTCATACAATGCATTCAAAATCTGCCCCAGAAGGGATAATGATATCGTCTTCTCAGGAGACGGAACAGGTTATTTTTATTTCACAGACAATGTAATTGCAACTTCGGAGGAAAAGAGCTTAACAATTAATGTAGAAGCTTCTTCACCATTCACCATTAGAGGAATAAAAATCGTTGCTCCGCAGGGATTCCAGATAACAGGCAATGTTGTACTTGGTGGCGAAGGCTTTCAAAATGCAAATGTAAATATCTCAAATGATACAATTATTGTGGAAAATGCTGAAATAGAAACAAATAAATCAGGATTCATTCAGCTAACACGAATTTATGCACCTTCTCAACCTGGCATCTATACATTCAAGACCTTCACCTTCTCTTCCTCAAACTTTGCTGAAAATCCAGATCCACCTATAATAAATGTAGTAAGCATCTTAGGTGGTGGTTCCGCATTCATCGCGCCTGAAATTGTCCCAATAAATAATCCATCCCAAATTAAAATAACCCTCACCAATACTTTTGGGGCCCTTAGAAAGGTAAAAGTCATATTACCATCGTCCCAATACTATAATTGGGATAGAAGCTTAACTCTGACAGGTTCAGGATTTGCAGGTGCAACCTATATCATCTCCAATGATACAATAGTAATAGAAAATTGTGCTGTGGATTCCGTCAAGAGTGGTGAGATAATTTTTAATAATTTTACCTTTGTTCAAGTTGATACCTTACCCAGCGATTCCTCGGAAGGCATCAAAACCTTCAAGGTTTTTACGGGGACAACGGATTCAGTGGCGCCGATTCAGAATAATCCCAGACTCTTCGTAGCTATGCCTGACACAACAATAAAACTTAAATACTTCCACAGAAGTCAGCAAAAATCCTTTTTACTCGGCAAAACCGTTTTAGTCAAAGGAGTGGTCTCTGGTGTTATTGGAGACAGAACCTACCTCCAAGACTCAACTGGTGGAATAATTATCTACAGAGGACCTTCTTTATCAGAAAACAGCTTTGTAAAAATCCAGGGCCAGTATGGAGAATACCGCAACTCTGCACAGCTTTACAGTGCGCAAATCGTTACAAACTACGGTACTGCTCCAGTCGATACAACAATATTGAACTTACCACCGATTGAAGATCACGAGGGTATATTGGTTCTGATTCATAACCTCACTCCACCACCAGGAATTAGTTACTTTATCCCCGATAGTGCATTAGTGTTTAGAGATTCTTTGAACAGGGAATATAGAATATATGTTTCATCCTCTACGGACCTAGCTTTTAAGCCAATTCCACAGGGGGAATTGGATATAGTAGGGTGCGTATATCAATTTGATGCCAATTACAATATACAGCCAAGAAGAACCAAAGACGTAAAGGCAAAAGGTAATGGCACTGGAGAGTTTACCCTAAATCCACCTTACACCTACTTTGATTCTCTCAGAAACATAAAACTACTAGTAAATTCACCCTTTGCTCCTATTAAAGCTCTTGAGATCTATTTTGCAAACGCCCAAGTTGATACCTTCCATCTAATGGGTGCAGGTTTCTCAAATCCAGTTATAGATAGTTTTTATTCAGACTCTTCAGGAACATACCTTAAAATTTCCGGTGGAATGGAACTGGAGAACGACACCATAACTTTTGTTGGACTTAGAGTTTCTGACAGCACGGAAGTTATAAACTTCGTAATTAAAACTTCTGTGGACTCTGCCGGATTCCTCACACCAATCTTGGACAATCCAAAACTTTATGTGGCAACTCCGGTTGGTTATGCCAGACAGAACGGACCTGACGGCTATACGCCTCTTCATCTCAACAAAACCTTTACTGTGGTGGGCGTGGTATCAGCTCCTCCACGGGTATTTTCAACCACCAGGACATCAATGTACATTCAGGATGAAACTGGTGGAATCAATGTTTACTATTCCGGTAGTTACATTGACTTTAACGAAGGGGACCTGGTAAGAATAAAAGGAACCATTCTCATCTATAACGGACTAACGGAAATTTCACCCTCTTCCAATTCTGATATAGTTCTCCTCGGAAAATCCTCTGCCCCAGAACCATACGAAATTCCTCAAGGGCATAGACTCGCAGAACATCTGGAAGGCCTTCTGGTAAAAGTAACCGGTACCGTAGCCGATACTCCATACTCTTCCGGTTCAGGGAAGGCATTTACAATCTACAACGGCACTGCGCCTATTGACGTATATGCTTACAACACAACTGGCATAGACCTTTCTGGTGTTGTACCGGGCAGTGTTTACACCATTTACGGCATCGTCGGACAATACGATGCCACAGAACCGTACACCTCAGGATATCAGCTTCTACCGAGGTTCCAGTCGGATATTGTTCTGATTACACCACCAGGAACAGGAGAAGAATTAACTTTAAAAACCTCCCCAAAGGTTTTCTCGCCCTTCCTGGGTGAGGCGGTAAGGCTTGAAGTTTCGGTGGAGCCCGGAACAATTTACAACCTTAAAATATTTAACAGCGCAGGCAAATTGGTGAAAACACTGGCTCTTAACAAGACTGTTCCGGCGGTATATGAATGGAGGGGAGTAGACGACAGAGAGGCTCAATTACCTATAGGACTCTACATAGCACTCCTTGAGTACACGAAACCGGACGGCTCCACAGGAAGAGTGCAGAAAACGATTATCCTTTCAAGACCTAAATAAGGTTCCTTTCAAAGTAATAAGCAAAATTGAAAAGTAATTTTTCTTGAAAAGCAGGAGCTAAAACCTGAAAACCGAGGGGGAGATGGTTTTCCGTCTCCCCCCACGGTATTGCCATCGCAGGGATCCCGGCCAGATTTGCAGGGATAGTAAATAAATCCAGATAGTACAAACTTACAGGGTCTTTCTGTTCATCAACCCGTGGCGCAGGGAAAGGAGAAACGGGTGAAATTAGAACATCTACATTTCGGAATGCCTCATCCAGATCGTTCTTAATAAGTCTCCTTACTTTTAATGCTTTAAGATAGTAAGCGTCATAATATCCGTGTGAGAGTACAAAAGTTCCGATCAAAATTCTTCTCTTCACTTCCTCCCCAAATCCAGCACTTCTTGTCTTTGAATACAAATCAGATAGATTGTCCTCCTGCTTCCTGAAACCATATCTAATTCCATCAAACCTTGCCAGATTAGACGATGCTTCAGCCATAGCAAGGATCTGATAAACTTCCACCGAATACTTAATATGGGGTAAATTAACCTTTAAGACCTTTATACCAGATTTTTGAAATTCTTCCAGCAGACTGAAGAAATTCCTCCTCACCTCTTCATCCATCTCTGCTTCTTCCACAAGGTCAGGATAGCCTACCGTTAGTTTTTGTGGGTCAACTTCATTCAATAATTCCTCCAAGGAAGGAACCTCTTGGTCCATAGAGGTGGAATCGTAAGGATCAAAACCAGCAATGGTCAAAAAGATCCTTGCCAGGTCTTCCACATTTCTTGCCAGGGGACCTATCTGGTCAAGGGAAGACGCAAAGGCCACAAGACCGTAACGGGAAACATACCCATAAGTGGGTTTTAAGCCAAAAACTCCGCAAAAAGAAGCGGGTAATCTTATTGACCCACCTGTGTCGGAACCGAGAGATACCTGCACGTCTCCAGCTGCCACACTGGCAGCAGAGCCACTGGAAGAGCCTCCCGCTAAATATTCAGGATTATTGGGATTCCTTACCGCGCCGTAGAAAGAGTAAGTTCCAAGGGCACCCATGGCAAATTCGTCCATATTCAATTTCCCCATAATTACACCATCTTCTTGAAGAATTTTTTCCACGACCGTGGCATTATAGAGCGACTTATACCCGGACAATATTCTTGAGGCGCAGGTAGTAGAAAAACCTTTAACATTTATATTATCTTTGATCCCGATGGGCACTCCGAAAAGAAGCGGAAATTTACCATCTTTAAAGTCCTTAACCTTATCATTAAAGAGACGAGCCTGCTGGATTGCGTAATCTTCAAAAACCTCAATGAAACTGTTGTATAAAGGCTGATTTTTCCTTATGGTTTTTAAATGTTCTTCAACAACTTCCAGGGGAGAAGATTTACCTTTAAGATACTCCTCGTGAATTGAACCTATGGTTTTTTGCCTATTTATCATATTTTAATTTTAATGCGCATTTAACGTCGTTCAAACAATTTGAAGCATTAAGGAAAACTCATTATAATTTATTATCAACAAGGAGGCTCTTATGAAGGGTTATGCTGGTCAAATTTTAAGGATAAATTTAACCACCGGTGAAATAAAGAAAGAACCCCTGTGCGAAAAATTCGCAAGGAAGTATCTGGGTGGTGTAGGGTTTGGAGCCAGGATACTCTACGATGAAGTACCAGCAAAGGCCGACCCCCTTGGACCAGATAACAAGTTAATAATTACCCCGGGATTTCTCGTGGGTACCGGATTACCTACCATGTCAAAGACAGCTCTTAATTTCAAATCCCCACTCACAGGAGGTTACGGAAGGGCTATGGTAGGTGCATATCTCGGTGAAGAGCTCAAAAAGGCCGGATACGATTGCCTGATAATTGAAGGTGCCTCCGAAAAGCCCTGTTATATTTTAATAGAAGACGACAAAGTGGAAATTAAAGACGCCTCTGAACTCTGGGGAATGCTAACCTCTGAAACCCACAATAAACTTCAGGAAATGCACGGAAAAGTGAGAACAGGAATTATAGGACCTGCAGGCGAGAAACTATCCAAGATTTCTGAAGTAGACTTTGAAGAGAGACAGGCTGCCCGTGGTGGTGTTGGTGCAGTGATGGGTTCAAAGAAGCTAAAGGCTATTGCAGTCAAGGGAAGCAAGGGGATTGAATACTACGACAAGGAAATGCTAAGGGAACTTATCATCAAGTGGGGTAAGATTCTAAAGGAACACCCTGCCACCGAAGCCGACGTAAAATACGGTAGCGGTGAGTTCTATGAGTGGGTTAACAAAGAAAGGGGCACCTTCCCTTCACACAACTGGAGATACGGCTACAATCCCGTTTACGATCAGCTTCCAGAAGGTGAAAAATCCAAACTTGACCCCTACTACTGGGCACCAAAATACACCGTTAAAAACAGGCCCTGCCCCCACTGCACAAAGCCCTGCGGCAGGTATATAAAGATCACCGATGGCAAGTATGCTGGAACAGAGGTAGAAGGCGTTGAATACGAAGTCCTCTACTCCCTCGGTGGTGTTCTTGGAATAGACGACATTGGTGCCGTTGCAAAGATGAACAAACTATGTGACGATTACGGACTTGATGCCATCTCTGCAGGCGTTACCCTTGCCTGGGCAATGGAATGCTACGAACTCGGACTCCTCACCAAAGAGGACACCGACGGTCTTGACCTGAGATTCGGGGATGACGAAGCAGCAGTTAAAGCCATTGAAATGATGGGAAAGAAAGAAGGGAAATTGGGCGAACTCCTCTTCAATGGTTCCAAGGAAGCTGCGGAAAAGCTGGGTAAAGACTCCTGGAAGTATGCGATTCATATAAAGGGGATGGAACTCCCTGCGTACGACATCAGGGGTCTTAAGGGTGCTGCCCTTGCCTTTGCAGTCTCTACAAGGGGTGGTTGCCATTTAACCGGTGGTGCCTATGGAATTGAACTTGGCGGTAAATGGTGGAAGATGGCCGGTGTCGACAGAACCAAGGGGGAGTGGAAAGGATTTGAGATTAAGACCTTGGAAGACCTGATGATCCTCTATGATGCAACAGGAGCCTGCAAATTCTCCAGACACATGTTCTTCATAGAGGCCTTCCCGGAGATGATAAAGGCAGTAACCGGTTGGGAGGTGGGTGAAGATGAATTGTGGGTCACTGGAGAGAGAATCTACAACATTACCAAGATGTTCAACGTAAGAGAAGGATTCTCAAGGAAGGATGACCACTTACCATGGAAAGTTATGAATAACCCCATACCTGCTGGTCCTTCTAAAGACCTCTACGTCTCTGAGGAAGAGTTCAATAGAATGCTGGATGAGTACTACATTGCCCGCGGTTGGTCCAAAGAGGGAATTCCTACAAAAGCTAAACTCTCCCAGCTGGGTCTTTCTGAACTTGCGCAAGAACCCTTTGCAGCCGATATATAGTTGAAAAACAGAAGGGGGAGTCCCTCGGACTCCCCCTTCATCATTCTCTATGACATCCATATTTATTGGAAACGCTTCCAGTTATCCAAGTCTGCTTCTGGCAAAAAATCATAAAGCCCAGATTCTCATTAAATCTTACACAAAATATTCTCACCAGGAGAATCTCATAACTATGCTGGACTCTACACTCAAACTAAGTGGAGTCCAGGGCACAGACCTTTCAGAAATTATAATCTTTGAAGGACCGGGGCTTTTCACAAGCCTCAGAATTGGCTATGCTTTTGCCAAAGCCTACTTTTTAAAAAATCCCGATTACAAACTTTACACCATTAATACATTGGACGCCTTAGCTTCAACTAAAGGCAAGGGAATACCAAACTACATCCCCTGCCTCCCAGCCCAAAAGGGCGAGGTATTTTATTGTGTTTTTGAAAATGGTAAAAAAGTTTCAGAATACCTCATTGATACCATTGAAAGCTTAAAAACAAATTACCCCAATTTCACCATTGAAATTTTTGATGATTTTCCCGATGCCGAAATACTTTACCATGCTTTTATCAATCTTAAAGAGCAATTGAGGCCCGTAAATCCACACGATGCAGACCCCTTCTACCTCCGCCTGCCTGACGCCTATATGAAACGGCACAAAAAGGAATAGTGGAGCCTTATTTAAAAACCAAAATTTTTACAGATAAAGCCTATTGTTAAGACATTAACATAAGATTCTTTAAAATTTGTGGCTTCCATTACAAACCTTTAAAATTTTACAAAAAAATGGAGGTTTGAAAGAGTTGATATTTATACCCCTTGGAATCTTACTTTTCATAATTCTTTTCGTAGTCGCCTCAGCCTTTTTTACCCTATGGCTACTGGGTATTATTCCCTTTGCCTTTACGAAGCTTGGAATAAGCCCCCAAGTTGCTATCCTACTCTATCTTTCAACCTTCTTGGGGAGTTTTATAAACATTCCCCTAGCAACTAAAACCAGCTACACACTTAGAAGAGATTGGTGGTTTGTTTCTCCAATCGTCCAGAGAACTGTTGTGGCAATTAATGTGGGTGGAGCCATCATTCCACTCATTGTTTCAATATATATAATGACAAAAATAGACGTATCCCGCGTAATTATTCCGCTAATTCTAATGACTTTTATTTCAAAGGCCTTCACAAGGGTAATCCCGGGAAGGGGGTTCGCCATGCCCGCCCTTCTGCCACCTATTACTGCGGTCCTATTAGCTTACCTCTTCTACCCCGAAAACCCTTCCGCCTGCGCTTATATTTCAGGAACCATTGGAGTACTCTTGGGTGCAGACCTTTTGAATCTTGACAAAGTAAAGAAACTACAAAGCACCTTTGTAAGTATTGGCGGTGCTGGTGTCTTTGACGGGATATTTTTAACGGGGATTATTTCCGCCTTATTAACTTAGTGTCTGAACCTTCTGATTCCGGTAAATACAAGGTTAAGCCCGAGCTCCTTCGCCCTGCTAATTACCTCTTCGTCCCTCACTGATCCACCGGGTTCCACCACCAATTTTATTCCATGCTGGTGAGCAAGTTCAATACTATCGGTAAAGGGAAAGAAGCCATCGGACACCAGAATTGAATCCGTCGCCCGGTTTCCTGCCCTCTCTAAGGCAATCTTAAGAGATTCTACCCTGCTGGTCTGCCCACCACCTATGCCAACGGTCATTCCGTCCTTTACAAGGACAATGGCATTAGATTTAACGTGCTTTACCACCCTGTCACCGAACACCACATCCTTAAACCACTCTTCCCTGAACTCACCAGCAACCACCTTAATGTCTTCCCGTTTTAACTCCCTGAAATCCCTTTCCTGTACTAATAGGTCGCTGTCAATGAATCTAAAATCAAGTAAAAACGGTTCGTAACCCTTAACTCTAACTACCCTTCTCTTCTTTTTCTTCTTTAAAATTTCCAGGGCTTTTGAGGAGTACTCGGGGGCAATCAGGAGGTCAAAGAAAAAGTCGTTTAACCTTTCGGCCAGCTTCTCGTCCACATCTCTGTTAAAAGTTACAATTCCTCCAAAGGCCGATTCTTCATCGCTTTTCAAAGCCTTCTCGTAAGCCTCCCCTATATTATCACCTACCCCAACGCCGCAGGGTATATTGTGTTTAACAATACACACGGCCGGTTCTTCAAACTCCCTCACCACATTCCATGCCGAATAGGCATCCAATATATTGTTATAAGAAAGTTCTATTCCCCACAAAAGCTCCACATTCTTAATAAAGGTATTCTCCATCACTTTGTTGACGTAAACACTCCCCTTCTGGTGAGGATTTTCACCATACCTCAAGCCCTGCCACTTTTCAAAAATAAAAGTAAGAGTATCTTCCTCTCCAAATCTCTTTGCCAGTTCATTATAAATAGAATTGTCATACTCCAGAACCCTCTTAAAAGCCTTAAGGGCAAGCCTCTTCCTATCACTATCCTCCAGAGCATCCTCACCCAATTTTTCAGCAACCCATAAGTAGTCCTCAGGATCGCAAATGATGGTAACCCACCTGTAGTTCTTTGCCGCAGCACGAATCAAACTGACTCCACCGATATCAATAAACTCCAGAAGGTCCTCTAAGGGAAGGTCCTTTTTCTCCTCAAAGGGATATAGATTCACAAGAACTAAATCTATAAGGGGCAAATTGTTTTCTTTTAAATAATCCAGGTCCTCATCCCTGTCTCTCCTTGCCAGAATCCCTGCAAAAATAGCAGGATGGAGGGTTTTAACCCTTCCGCCCGGGGACTCCGGGAATTTGGTCAGTTCCTCCACTGGCTTTACATCAAATCCCCTCTCTTTTAAGAATTTGAATGTCCCACCCGTTGATAATAGCCTGTATCCTTTTTTTACCAGATTCTCAGCAATCTTTTCAATACCATCCTTGTAAAAAACGGAAAATAAAGCGTATCTCTCCATACTACTCCCCTTTTGAAAGTAATTCCCAGATTATCCTTGGATAAAATTTATGCTCCAATTTGTGTATTCTCCTTTCTACCTGCTCCAAGGTCTCACCCTCTTTAACCTTTATACAAGCCTGTTCTATTACGGGACCCGAATCCACGCCCTCATCCACATAGTGAATAGTTATTCCCATCACCTTACAACCCGCTTTGTAGGCCCTCTCTATGGCATTAAGACCGGGAAAAGAAGGAAGCAAGGCAGGATGGATGTTGACAATTCTCCAGCGAAATCTTTCCACAATAAAGGCAGGCAAAATCCTCATATACCCCGCAAGAACAATGAGGTCAGGGTTATAATATTCCAGTCGGCTCAACAGGTACTCATTGTAAGACTTTCTGCCTGGGAATTCTTTAAAGTTGATTATCTCAAATGGCACTTTCAGCCTCTTTGCCCGTTTAATAGCTCGCGCTTCGGGGTTATCGGTGATTAAGCATAATACCTCTATGGGCCAATTATTTTTTCTAATGGTCCTAACAATGGCCTCAAAATTACTTCCGTTACCTGAAGCTAAGATTACAATTTTTTTCATATTTTACTAAAACTCCAATTGGGAAAGCTGTTTTAGAACATAATTTCTAACTTCCTGAGCAGAAGGAACTTCTAAAACCGGTTTACCATTCTCAACGACCTTATTTAAAATTGGCTCAAATTTACTTCCGCACTTGCAGGAACCCGGAGTGGTTCCAATAGATAAGACACGAAGACCGAGGCACTCCTTGCACCTGTAAACCATTTTCCTTCCGCTGAACTTGCCTTTCTTCGCGACAGGATTACCTTCAATTTCCACAATGTCCATAGCAAAATCTATGGTTGGAGCGTTGGAAATACTTGTTCCCACACCAAAGCCATCGGCACCAGCCTCTTTCAGGGTTGGAATATCATCCTCATCCAATCCACCCGATACAAAAATCTTCACATTCTTATAGCCCCTCAGGTCCAGCTCCCACCTGACCTCTTTAACTATTTTAGCCATATTTCCCCTTCTTGAAGAAGGGGTATCCAGCCTTACTCCGTAAAGATTTTTAATCAGTTCAGCAGCCTTTATCGCTTCAAACTTCTCATCACCAAAGGTATCAATAAGGGCAATCCTCGGAACTTCAGGAGGCAGGGTTTCATTGTAAGATAACCATGCCTCATCCTCACCCATCACAAGAATAAGGGCGTGGGGCATCGTCCCCGAAGGCCTTATTCCGATTGCTTCAGCACCGAGTATGGATGAAACCCCGTCACACCCACCTATGTATGCATTGCGGTCTATAAAGGGAGAAATTGCTGGATGCATCCTTCTAACACCGAAGGATAAAACCGTGGCATCACCAGCCGCTTTCTTTGCCCTCGCAGACTTGGTCGCGATTCCCGAGGCCTGACAGATAAATCCAAGGATTGGCGTTTCAAGCTCTGAAAAAACTGAATATTCACCTTCAATGGCCATCACAGGTATTGGAATTCCAGCATCGTCAACTGATTTGAAAATAGTGCCCTCAGGAAGGGAATAAAGACTTACAGGCAGCCCTTCCAGCAACTTAACCACGTATTCAAGACCTGCAAACACCGCCCAGGGGTATCCTCCTGTGAGTGAACCAACAGTAAACTCAGCTAAGACATTTTTTTGGACATTTTTCCTTTTTAAAACCTCAACGGTCCTCTTAAAATAAACATCAGTGGTTAAACCCTTCCTTATTTCCTCGTCACTGGCCGTGTGAAATTGGTTCATTCCTCACATCTCCTTTTAATCTTGCGAAGACTATCCTTCCCGTTTCTGTTTGGAGAACGGAATGAACGACAACTTCGATCTCTTGACCCACATATTGGAGAGCGCCATCAACCACAACCATCGTTCCATCCACAAGATAGCCTACACCCTGCTTTTTATCCTTCTCTTTACCTTCGCGAATAATTCTAATTTTTATTAAATCGCCTGAGTTCAAAGGAAGTTTAAGTTTTTCTGTAAGCTCGTTAACATTCAATACAAACACATTTTGATGTTCCGCTACTTTTTTTAGATTGTAATCAGTGGTAATAAGTTTCGCACCGGTTTTTCTTGCCAGCTCGATAAGCTTCTCGTCCACATCGTGTTTTCCCGGAAAATCTTCCCTCGGTATCAGTAGCCTATCTTTAAGTAGTTCCTTCAGTTTATCCATCATCTCCATACCCCTTCTCCCTCTCTCTCTCTTATCGGGGTCCTTGGAATCAGCAATGGTCTGCAACTCTTTTAAAACAAAGGCAGGTACAGCAATATTACCCTCTAAGAACCCGAGTTCCACCATATCCACAATCCTTCCATCAATAATTGCACTAGTATCAACTATTTTTCCATACCTTCTCTCTTTGCTCCTGGATTTGAAAAATTCATCCCACCTAGAATAAATGTATGTCATAAAAAGATAGATAGCTATAGTGTTAGATATTAAAAATATCCACCCTCTGAGTTCCGGCTTCCTGAAAGTGGGAAATTGGATAGCAAGTAAGCCAATTAAAGTCCCAACGAGCAAACCAGCGACAATTGTGCTCAGCACTATGATTACTTCTTTGAAATTCTTCTGGTAAAGCATCTTTTCCAGGGCAATAACGGAATAGCCGAGAACTAAGGCCAATAGTACAGCGAAATAAGTTGAAACTCCAGCCTTTATTGCAATAAAGGCTACCAAAACTCCTACCACAACAAATATTACAGCCCTTCTAATATTTAACCAAGACATTGTTTAACTACCTCCTCAACGCTTTTAAATTCTAATGGAGAATATATATTCATAAAACCCAACCTCTTTGCCTCCTCAATTCTTTTATTCAAATGGGGCACCCGTCTCACTTCCCCTCCGAGCCCCACCTCACCTATGAAAACGGATTTGTCTTCAAGGGGTCTCTTCCTATAAGAAGAGATAATAGAAGCAATTACTGCTAAATCGGCGGAGTAATCTTCCACCTTTATTCCACCAGCAATATTTAAAAAGATGTCCATTCCTCTTAGGTTGATGCCAGCAAACTTTTCAACAACAGCGAGAAGCATATAGAGCCTCCTCGTATCAAATCCCGTCGTTACCCTCTGAGGCGAAGGGAAAAAGGTGGGTAATACCAGAGACTGGATTTCTACAATAATGGGCCTTTTACCCTCCATCAAGACGGTATAACTTATTCCCTCCTTCCTAACGTGATCCTTAGAAATAAAGAGGGTTGAAACATCGTTAATTTCCTTAAGTCCACCAGATGTCATTTCAAAAATACCTATCTCCTCAGAAGTTCCAAACCTATTTTTAACACACCTTAAAATCCTCAGTCCGGAATTCCTCTCACCTTCCAAATATAAAACCACATCCACCATGTGCTCCAAGGTCCTGGGACCCGCCAGGGTGCCATCCTTTGTCACATGTCCCACTATCATTGTGCTTATATTCCTTTCCTTCGTGACACGAAGAAGTTCCATGGCACACTCTCTAACTTGAGTAACGCTGCCCACCACCTGATCCAGTCCCGGTTTAAAGATCGTCTGTATAGAATCAACGATTAAAAGAAAGGGATTGACATCGCTTAAAAATCTTATTATTTCTTCAATATTCTGCTCGCACATAAGGAAAAGATTCTCGTTGTCAATGCCAATTCGAGAAGCCCTATCCTTAATCTGTTCCAAAGACTCTTCACCAGAGACATAAAACACCCTATTACCTTGCTCGGTCAGAGATTTAGCAATCTGTAGAAGTAAAGTGGATTTACCAATACCAGGGTCTCCACCTATCAAAATGAGGCTCGACGGGGTAATTCCCTGATCCAATACTCTATCAACCTCAAAAATCCCTGTGGGCACTTTTTTAAAACGAGACATCTCTATCTCATTAATCCTCAAAGCCCCCCGGCGTGAAAGGGTTCTATTGCCCACAGGTCCTTCCTTGAATTCTCTAAGGGTGTTCCATTCGCCACAATTTGGGCATCTACCGAGCCACTTCACACTCTCATAACCACAATTTGAACATACGTATTTCGTTTTTATTCTATTGGATCCACTCATTTCGTACCCTTACCGAGTTTCAACCTGACATTAATTCCTTCCTTAAGGCTCTCAGCCAGATCGCGAAGGGAAGTTAAGGAGGAATCTAATTTTGAATAAAAAGAGCTGTCCGTGAGTAACGGAGAATTTTTTAACGAAAGACTTAGAGAATCAATATCTGACAATGTTTTATTAAAATTTTCCAGAGTTCTGGTTAGATTACTATCCTGTTTAGAAATCATAACTGAGAGGGAATCCTTCAATACAGATGCGCTTTTTCCTAAATCATCAAGATTTTTCTCCAATTTTGAAAGCAAAGGGGCGAAGTCCTTAGACAGGGAACGGAAATCATTTATGAAAACCACTAAACTATCGGTCAAGTAAAGGAACCTATCTATCAAATCGTCAAAACCTCTACCCTTTTCACCCTGAAAAGTATATCTTTCTGGTGCAAACTTACCTTCGCCAGGAACAATCTGAATTTTTGACTGCCCTAAGAGCCCGATGCTCTCTAAAATTACCCTGCTATCAACCCTCAATTTATACTTTTCCGTATAAAATTTAACAACCACCTTATTGTCTTCAATCCGGACATCGGTAACCTTACCCATCTGCACACCCAGCACCGAGACAGGGTCACCAGCGCGTACATTTGTCACACCCTGAAACTCAACCTCGTAATGATACCTATTTCTGCGAATGGAAAAATCTTTCGTTAGAAAAACCCCTATCACAAAGAGAATCAATAAAAAGGAAACCGTTAAACCTACACGCTGTTCTAAGGTCATTTACTACCCTTGAGTTTTTCCCAATCCTTCAGAAACCTTTCAATTCCGATATCTGTCAAAGGATGATTTACCAGCTGCCTTATAACCTTTGGAGGAATGGTTGCTATGTGAGCACCAATTAATGCTGCTTCAAGGACATGCAAAGGATGACGAACTGATGCCACAATAACCTCCGTTTCAAAACCGTAATTGTCGTAAATCTGCAAAATCTGTTCTACTAAGTCTAAACCATAGTGGCTAATATCGTCAAGCCTTCCTACAAAGGGCGAAACATAATTCGCACCTGCCTTGGCAGCCAGAAGGGCTTGTAAAGGCTGGAAGATGAGGGTTACATTGGTCTTAATACCTTCCTTAGACAAAGTCCTAACGGCCTTAAGCCCTTCTACCGTCATGGGTATCTTAATAACCACATGCTCATCAATCTTTGCCAGTTCTCTGGCCTCCTTCACCATACCCTCGTAATCCTGTGAGACCACCTCCACCGAGACAGGACCCTTCAAAATTTCGCAAATCCGCTTCACCACCTTTATAGGGTCTCCACCTTCCTGAGAGAGAAGGGTCGGGTTAGTGGTTGCACCTTCAATTATTCCCCATTGTGCCAACTCTTCAATCTCTTTAATATTTGCCGTATCAACAAAAATCTTCATCTTAAGCCTCCTTTAATATTTTACTTCTACCAAAGTTAGACCCCGTGCCGGGGCTACTATTAGTTTCTCTTCTTCGCCTTTTAAAAACCTCTCAAAAAATGAGGCATTACCAAAATTTTTCACTGAATAAACCATGTTGCCCACAAGGAGCCTCACAAGCCGGTAAAGGAAGTGGCTCCCCTCAACATAAAAGTGCAATTCGTCATCTTTCCTTTCCCAATAGGCATCGTAAAAAATCACTTTTTTAAACTGCTTCTCCAAAGAAAAATGCAAAAAGGAAAAATCTATTTCACCCCACAGTAACTTAGCACCATCATTCAGGAGAGCCTCATCAAGGCGATAGGGCAATTCCCACACATACCTTGACCTTAAGGGAGACCTCTTCCCATCCAGAATCCTGTACCTATAAATCTTAGACACTGCCTTCCTTCTGGCATTAAAGTCATCAGAAGCCAACTCCAAACTCTTCACATAAACATCTGCAGGTAAAAGTGCATTCAAGCCCTTTTTAAATTTCGATAAATCCATATTCATATCAAAATTCAAATGCAGGCTAAAAACCTGATTTTCTGCATGAACACCGTTATCTGTTCTTGAGGCTCCTACTAGTTTAAAATCCTTGCTCTGTAAAATTTGACCGATCGCCTCTATTAAAACCCCCTGAACCGTCCTCTTATCTTTCTGAATTTGCCAACCGTAGAACTCCGTTCCGTCGTACTCCACGACGCCTTTTAGAACCATTTACACTATCTATTTTCCGGGTTGAAACCCATCCTTCTCTGTTCCATCCCGTAGAGTTTTACCTCGCCAAATCTTTCCTCATATTGTTTTATGTTATCTTCAAGGGCTTTTAGCAACAATTTCGCATGCTGGGGTGTCATTAAAACCCGCGCCTGAACCTTCGCCTTTGCCAGACCTGGAAGTATTTTTGCAAAGTCAAGAACGAATTCACTCGGCGAGAAGGCGATCATCACCATGTTGGAATAAACGCCCTGGGCTGTACTTTCATCAATTTCTATTTCTAAGGGTTTTTGTATGTCCATATTCCCTCCTGTAACTCATTAATTTTACAAGATTTTTTCAAGTCTTTCAAAAGACCTATAAAATATTGCTATGGATGAAAAATATTTCACAAGGATTGGTCTGGAGATCCACATCCAGCTCAAAACCAAAACAAAACTCTTCTGCGGGTGTAAAAACGAGTATGGTGCCATCCCCAACACCAATGTCTGCCCCGTCTGCCTTGGCTATCCCGGTGCCCTTCCCGTTTTGAACAGAGAGGCTGTAAGAACAGCACTTAAAGTTGCCCTCGCCCTCAATGCAGAAATAAAAAAGGTTTCCCGTTTTTACAGGAAAAACTACTTCTATCCCGATTTACCGAAGGGCTATCAAATAACTCAATACTCCGAATCCATAGCTGAGAACGGATATCTGGAAATAAGTTTACAAAATGAAACAAAGAAAATCTATATTGAAAGGATGAACATTGAGGAAGAGGCAGCCAGGTCCATTCACACACCGCAGGGCGAAGTGCTTCTTGATTTCAATAGAAGCGGAATCCCCCTCCTTGAGGTGGTAACCATCCCCTGCATCTCCTCTCCTCTTGAAGCAAAACTCTTCCTTGAGAAGTTCAGAGACTATCTAAGATACCTAAAAATTTCTGAATGCGATATGGAAAAGGGGGAACTGCGCGTGGATGCCAACATTTCACTATCCAAGGAACCCGAGGCTTATGGCACCAAGGTGGAAATTAAAAACCTGAACTCCTTCACAGCGGTATTTGATGCATTAAACCACGAAGTTAAAAGACAAAGTGAACTCCTTAAGGAAGGCAAAAAGATCCACAAAGAAACCCGGATGTGGGATGAATACCAGCAGGAAACCCGCCCCATGAGGTCCAAGGAAGAGAGTATGGACTACCGCTACTTCCCCGAGCCCGACCTCCCCGTTTTAATTCTTGAAGAGGAATTCATTGAGGAAGTTAAGAGGGAAATGCCAGAACTCCCCGACGAAAAATTTAAGAGATACACTGAAATTTACAAACTATCACCAGAACAGGCCAAGATTATTGCCTATAACCGTGACTATTCAGAATTCTTTGACAAAGCATCTACGAAAGTCAGGGATAAAAAGATCGTGGCCAACTGGATAACGGTGGTTATACCATCCTATATATCCGGTTCTGAGGAGTTATCAAAACTCGATACTGCTGAGTTTGAACGCCTGGCCCTCGCCCTTGAAGAAGGGAGTATAAACAACAATCAAGCCAAAGATGCCATCGCCCGATTCTTCGAAAAGGGAATAAAAATAAGTGAGAGCATAAGGGAGTTTGAAGAAGCCTCAAAGAAACTATCCGACGCCGACCTTGAAAAAATCATTGATGAAGTACTGGGAGAGCAAAAAGAACTTGTGGAAAAATATCTAAGTGGTAAAACTGGCGTCTTCCAGGCAATCCTGGGTCAGTGCATGAAAAAACTCAAGGGAAGCGGAGACCCAATCAAGGTTAAAGAGATACTGGAAAGGAAACTTAAAGGATAGGACACCCCCTGCAGGGCGGACCAGCAGGTCCGCCCATTGATTCAAAAACAAATTCATACAAATATTCCAGTCCGACACACAGGTCGACCCCTGCGAATAAAAAACGTCAGACCCACGGGTCTGCCTATTAAATTCCCCCTTTTCTAAGGTTCATCACTTTGTTCGCCCGCAACTATCCTTCAAATCCCTCATCCACTTGACAAAACAAATTTTATAGTATACACTTGTATACTATGGAAAAATTGGACCGCAAGGTTAAGGTAATTGCCCAGTTCAGCGGAAACGGCGGGGTATATCCCCTTTATTTAGATTTTTCGGGAAGCTACGTAAAACTTAAAAAACCTGATGCGGTCTGGAAGGAAAGGGTGGGAAGGACCCTCATTACCCACTTCTCCTCCTCCGATGGTGCAAACCGCTACATCCTCTCCTTTAACCATGAAACCCTTGAGTGGAAACTGGAGGAGATAATCTATGAATAGAAAATTCCTCCTCGTGGACATGGACGCCTTTTTCGTATCCTGCGAAGTATCCGCAAGGCCCGAACTCAAAGGAAAACCCGTGGGCGTAGTCACAGGTGCCCAGAGACACGGGGTTGTAGCCTCCGTATCCTACGAGGCAAGAAAGTATGGAGTTAAAGCGGGAATGCCCACCTATAAGGCGAAGGACCTCTGTCCGTCCATAATCTTAATACCCGCCGACATCACCAAGTACGCCTACATTTCCGATTCCATAATGGACTACCTAAAAAGCAAATTCCCAAAGGTGGAAGTTTTCTCCGTAGACGAAGCCTTCATTGAACTTTCCCCAAACGCTGATGCTCTGAAAATCGGAAAGGAAATCAAGGATTACATAAAGAAAAGATTCCACATTCCCCTCACCGTGGGCATAGGACCCTCCCGCGTTATCGCCAAAATGGCCTGTGAACTTTCAAAACCCGATGGCCTTATGGAAATCAAAGAGGAGGAAATCCTTCAAAAACTGGGAGAACTGGACGTGGAGGAAATACCAGGGATAGGGGAGAGAAGTGCAGAAGCCCTAAAGTCTATGGGAATAAGAACCATAAAAGACCTTTGGATCGTGGATGAAGACCTTCTTATAAGGAGATTCGGCATAAGGGGGAGGTGGTTCAAGGATATGGCAATGGGAAAAGATTCCGGATTCTTTACCCTCTTGGAAAACGGCCTCACCTTAAAAAGCATAGGCCACTCCGAAACTTTCTCAAGGGACATCATTGAAATGGAGGAAATAAAAGCCTACACCCTCTATCTATGCGAAAAAGTGGGAAGGAGACTAAGAAAACACAACCTGATGGGATACAGATTAAGTGTCTATGTTAGATACACCGACTTTACTGGAAACGGAATATCCAAAAAATTCAAGGAACCCGTCATCACGGGTCTTGAAATCTACAAAAAGGCAATCTTTCTTCTAAATCAAATTTTAGAGTTAAAGCCCATACGCCTCATCGGTGTCTCCGTCTTTGAACTCGCTCCCCTAAATCCCCAACTCAGCCTCTTCGGAGACAAGAACAAAGAAATTGCCCTGGAATTTACCTTAGACAAAATAAACGACATCTACGGAGAATTCACCGTAAGAAGGGCAAGGATGGCCGGGATGAAAACCAGCCACCACGTAATACCGCCAAGGGGAATACCGAGATAGTGCTCGCTATTTAACCTTCCTATAAACCACCACGAATTTCCCGAAGGTAGGCCTCTTTAACTCCTTCACCTCGTACACCTCTCCAATCCCATCCTCCAAGTAATAGGCAAAATCCCTCGCATGTTCATCAAAGCAACAGCTACAGGAAGCAGCAGTACCCGAAAACTCCACCTCAATCTCCTCTCCCCTATCTTCCAAAACCTTCGCCACACACTCCGGCGCCCGCAAGGCATTAAACTCCTCAACAATGGATTTCAATTTGTACTCTCTGTTCTGCATAGGGAAATTATAAAAGTGGGAGGATAGATTTGGAACAAGTGGAGATGTTGAAAAATTATTATAAATTGCCAAAGCGTACCCACGTATCTCACAGTCATGTCTAATTTAAAACTGCCATACCCATCAGATTGTTCACCCACCGGAGGGGCGGGCACGTGTGTCTGCCCCTCGTTGAATTAAAAATTGTCCATATATCTCGGGCCGACACACATGTCCGCCCTCCACACAATTTCAATTCCCAAACCTTGTGCACACACTAACATTTGAAAAACCCTGAACGAATAATTATAATTAATCCAAGGTGGTTGAAGGGCGAATTTCAAAAATAGAGTCTTGGTACGAAAATGGGTACCTAGTTTTCAAAAGGAGCTTGAATGGATACGTCATTTATATCTTATAAAACAATAGAAAACATCAGTTACAAACTGGCTTTATCAGAGCCCAACAAAATGGTTTATAATAAAATTATCAATACCTGAAGTTTTTGTCGAGGTGAGAAGCGATGAATGGATTGGAAAAATTTAAAAATTTATTGGAAGAGCTCTTCCAATTTGAATCATCTGATTTAGACTTTGGAATCTATCGGATTTTAAACTATAAGCGGGGACAGATTGAAAGATTTATTGAGAAAGATCTTGTATATAAGGTTGAATCTGCTTTTGCCAAACATAAGGATGAGAGACTAAATCGTGCTAAGGAAAGATTTGAATCAATAAAAGAAAAGATTATTCAGAACTTTGGTGAAAACGCTTTTAATCCAACGGGTGACCTTAAGGAAGAATTTAAAAACACTCCGCTTGGCAAGGAGTTTGAAGAGATAAAAGCGCAGAAAGATGAAGTCGAAGCAATCGATGAGATTAAATTACAAGTTTTCAACGACCTTTATAATTTCTTTTCCCGATATTACGAAGAAGGCGATTTTGTTCCTAACTACCGATACTCCATAAAAGGACACAAATATGCCATTCCATATAACGGAGAAGAAATAAAACTCTATTGGGTTAATTCAAACCAATACTACACTAAAACAGGAGAACTGTTTAGAGACTACACTTTCAAAGCAGGAGATTTTGCAGTTTTATTTCGCATTGTATCAGCAAAACAAGAATTAGGCTCAAACAAAGCAACAAAAGAAAGATTCTTTATCCTTGATAATGAAGAAGC